>ERZ827520.1221-NODE-1221-length-31894-cov-12.300638_pt1 | contig 31894 bp, 29 predicted proteins | sample MGYA00519581_ERZ827520 | MGnify/ENA primary metagenome ERZ827520 (study PRJEB31778, sample SAMEA3449339) | human gut metagenome | biome: human gut; feature: human-associated habitat; material: faeces | place: United Kingdom | collected 2010/2012 ...
CGCCGTGCCGGGCGTGCCCCCCCAAGGACTTAAAGCGCAGTGCGGCTCTGGATATGCGGTCAGTGTTCGCGTTTGCCGTCTGAGAACAGAATTTGCATTTCTGCATCAAGCAGCCGGCCGTCGGCAAAGCCGACGGCCGGCTGCTTGATGCAGGCCCAACCCGCTTCCTCTGCGGCGGCAAAGCTGCCGCAGAGGAAGCGGAATGCAATACCTATTCTCCCCGCTTAATCCGAATCATCCGCCGCTGTTCGGCTGTGCAATTTCCCTATGGCGGGTTTCTCCGATTTCCGCATAAGGCAAGATGCTTGAAAATGCAAAGCGCCGTATTCTGTATGCACGCCGTAATATTTTTCAATACGTCTGGGAACGGTATCCCGCGCCGTACGCCGGCGGCGCGTTCCCCGACCATAAAAAAAGGAGGGCGCACACAGGGGTGCGCCCTCCTTTGCCTTTTAGAGCCTTTCCGTCCGTCAGCGGACGGGCGTATAATCGGGGCGAGCTTCCTCGTCGGTGGCCTCCAGCTTGAAAATCACAGGCCGCAGGCCGTCGTTGCAGCTGCAGATGGCGACGCCGGGCTTCCGAATCCAATCGCCGTAATAAAACAGGCTATTGTCGTCCGGCGCGCGGTGGGCGAGCGCGAACACATACTGGTAGATCGCCTTCCACGCCTCGTCGCACAGACCGTCGGGCTTGGCGTAATCGGCCAGAAAGGTCTGGCCCTCGCGAAGCATCGGGCAGGCTTTCAGGCCCGGCACGCCGTATTCGGCGGCCAGCTCACGGTCGAGCGTGGTCTTGAGGACGGTGATTTTGACCTTGTTCACAGCGGTTTCACTCCTCTATTTGAACTGCGAATTGTACATCGTGGAGTAGAAGCTGTCGTAGGAGAGCAGCTCCTCGTGCGTGCCCTGCTCGACGATGTCGCCGTCGCGCATCACCAGAATCAGGTCGGCGTCGCGGATGGTGGAGAGGCGGTGCGCGATGATGAAGCTGGTGCGCCCCTGCATCAAGGTGTCCATCGCCTTCTGAATCTGAACCTCGGTGCGCGTGTCAACCGAGCTGGTCGCTTCGTCGAGGATAAGAATCTTCGGGTCGGCGAGGATGGTGCGCGCGATGGTCAAAAGCTGCTTCTGCCCCTGCGAGACGTTGGTCGCGTCCTCGTTGAGCACCATTCCGTAGCCCTCGGGCAGCGTCTGCACGAAGCGGTGGACGCGCGCGGCCTTGGCCGCCTCTATGACCTCCTCGTCGGTCGCGTCCAGACGGCCGTAGCGGATGTTTTCCATAATCGTATCGGAGAACAGCCAAGTGTCCTGAAGCACCATACCGAACATCTCGCGCAGCTCGCTGCGGTCGAAGGACGCCGCGTCATACCCGCCGATGGAGATGCTGCCGCCGTTGAGGTCGTAGAAGCGCATCAGCAGCTTGACGATGGTCGTCTTCCCGGCGCCGGTGGGACCGACGATGGCAATCTTCTTGCCGCTGCGGATGTCTGCCGAGAAGTCGTTGATGATGATTTTATCCTCCGTGTAGCCGAACCGCACATGGTCAAACGTCACGCTGGCCTCGACGTCCTCGATGCGCACCGGCTCGGTCACGGTCTGTCCGTCGCGGACGACCTCGCGGCTCGCATGGACGCCTGCGGTCTGCTCCTCTTCCTCCTCGTCGAGCATACGGAACACGCGTTCCGCAGCCGCGGCCATCGACTGGAGCATATTCGACACCTGCGCGATCTGCGAAATCGGCTGGGTGAAGTTGCGCGTATAGGTGATGAAGGACTGGATGTTGCCGACCGTAATCCGGCCGCTGATGGCGAAATAGCCGCCCAGAATCGAGATGGCCACATAGCCCAGATTGCCGATGAACTGCATAATCGGCTGCATCAGGCCGGAAAGAAACTGGCTTTTCCAGGCGCTTTCGCAGAGCAGGCGGTTTTCCTTTTCAAACACCGTGATGATCTCGTCCTCCTTGTTGAAGGCCTGGATCACGTTGATGCCGCCGAAGGTCTCCTCGATATGGCCGTTGACGTGGCCGAGGTGCTCCTGCTGCGCGCGGAAGTACTTCTGGCTCCGCTTGACCACGACCGAGACGAACACCACTGAGATCGGCAGGATCAGCAGCGCGACGATGGTCAGCACCCAGTCGATGGAGAACATCATCCACAGCACGCCGAGCATCGTCGTGATAGAGGTGATGAGCTGAATGATGCTCTGGTTGAGGTTCATCGACAGCGTATCGACGTCGTTGGTGATGATCGAAAGGACTTCGCCGTGCTGCTGGCGGTCGAAGAAGCGCATCGGCAGCCGGTTGATCTTCTCGTTAAGCTCCTTGCGCATACGGTAGGTGATCTTCTGCGTGATGTGCGTCATAATGAAGCCCATCAGCAGCGACAGGATGGCGCTCACGGCGTAAATGACCACGAGCTTGATGAGGATATCGGCCAGCGCGTCGTAATCGATGCCGCCGGTGCCCTGGATTTTTGCAATCAGGCCGTTGAACAGCTCGTCGGTCGCGCCGCCGAGAATCTTCGGGCCCTGAATGGAGAGAATCGTGCTGACGATGGAGAAGATCGCCACGAAAAGCAGCGCGATTTTATACACGCCCATATAGGTCAGCAGCTTGCCGACCGTTCCCTTGAAATCCTTGGCCTTTTCGCCCATCATCGGTCCGCCCGGACCGCCGGGGCCGGGCCGTCTTCTCGGTGCGCTCATCTTCCCGCCTCCTCTGCCGAAAGCTGCGACAGCGCAATCTGCCGGTATTCCTCGCAGCTTTCCATCAATTCCTTATGTGTGCCCATGCCGGCGACGCGGCCGCCGTCCAGCACGATGATCCTATCCGCGTTGAGCACGGTCGAAATGCGCTGCGCCACGATCAGCACCGTGCTTTCGGCCGAGACCTCGCGCAGCGCCTCGCGGAGCTTCTGGTCGGTCGCGTAGTCGAGCGCGGAGAAGGAGTCGTCAAATATATAGATTTCCGGCCGCTTGGCGATGGCCCGCGCGATGGCCAGCCGCTGCCGCTGTCCGCCGGACACGTTCGTGCCGCCCTGCGCGATTTCGCTGTCGTAGCCGTCCGGCTTTTCGCCGATGAAGGTGTCCGCCTGCGCGATTTTCGCCGCCCAGCGGACGGTATCGCCGTCGGTCACGTTGCCGGCATAGGCGATGTTCGATTCAATCGTGCCCGAGAACAGCACGCCCTTCTGCGGGACCAGTCCGATGCGGTCGCGCAGGTCGGCGAGCTTCACCTCGCGCACGTCCACGCCGTCGACGAGAATCTGGCCCTCGGTGACGTCGTAAAAGCGCGGGATGAGGTTGATCAGCGTTGACTTCCCTGCGCCCGTCGCGCCGATGAAGGCCGTCGTCTCGCCGCGTCCGGCGGTGAAGCTGATATGCTCGATGACGTTTTCCTCCGCGTTCGGATACCGGAAGGAGACGTCGCGGAACTCGACGGTGCCCTTCTTCGTCTCGTCAAACGGCTTGCCGGTTTCGACCTCGCGGATCGAATTCTCGGTGTTCAGCACCGCGGCGACGCGCTTTGCGGCGACCCACGCGCGGGGCAGCATAATCGAGGTCATCGACAGCATCAGGAAGGACATAATAATCATCATCGAATACTGGATGAAGGCCATCAGGTCGCCGACCTGCATCGTGCCGCCGTCAATCAAATCCGCGCCGACCCAGATGATCAGCAGCGAAACGCCGTTCATGATGAACGTCATCAGCGGCATCATCAGCGTCATCGTGCGGTTGACGAACAGGTTGGTCCTGGTCAGCTCGACATTGGCCTTGTCAAACCGCTTTTCCTCGTGCCGCTCGCGCGAAAAGGCGCGGATGACGGGGATGCCGGTGAGGATTTCGCGGGAGACGAGGTTGATTTTATCGATCATTTTCTGCAGCTTATTGAACTTCGGCATCGCAAAGATCAGCAGGAAAATGATGATGCACACGATACACAGGATCGCCAGTCCGATGACCCACATCATCCCCGACCCGCCGATCTTCAGCAGGGCGCCGACGCCCAGAATCGGCGCGTACAGCACCATGCGCAGCAGCATCACGACCAGCATTTGGATCTGCTGGATGTCGTTGGTGCAGCGCGTGATCAGCGAGGCGGTGGAAAACGTGTTGAATTCGCTTCCCGAGAAGGAGACAACCTGCCGGAATACCGCCAAACGCAGGCTTTCGCCGAATTTGGCGGCCACGCGCGACGCGAACAGCGAAATCAGGATTGCCGCCGCCACAATCAGCAGCGAAAAGCCCAGCATTTTCAGACCTGCGGTCATAATGTAGCGCATCTGGATGCTGTCCAGATCCATTCCGACGGCCTCGTACTCGGTCTTGACGTACTCGACGGCCATCTGGTCGACCATCGTGCCCAGCGTCAGGTATTCGCTGAACTGCTCGCGCAGACCGGCGGTCATCGGCTCGCGAAGCTGCTCGGGCAGGCTGTACAGGATTTCCGCCGCTTCGGCCGACGGGTCGTAGCTGCCCTCGGGCAGCGAGGCCGTCAGCATCGCCTTCATTTCGTCGCCGCCGGCGCGCAGCATCGAAACGCAGACCATCGGCATCGTGAAGCGCTCGCTGAGCGCCTCCTTATTTTTATGCGATTTGTCGTTGAGGGTATAGACGCCGTCGGCAAGCGTATAGGCGCTCAGGATGTCCTCGTCCGCATCGGTGAACATGAGGAGGTATTCCATCTCGCGCTCGCGTATTTTTTCCGGCGTGGCATTTTCGATGCCGCCCTGCTGGATGCCCACGTTTACGACGTCGGACATATAATCCGGCAGCGCCAGATCACACTGCGCCTGCACCGCCAGCAGGACCACCGCCAGCAGGATGGGCAGCGTGAGCTTCTTGAGGCATTGGAGGATTTTTTTCATAACATATCCTTTCTTCGGATTTTTGAATCTTGATTCGCAGCAAATGGAATGGCCATTCCCGGCCAAAGCCGCAGCTCCGGCAAACACATAAGCCGCCGTTTCTGCGCGCCCTTCGGGTTCTGCGTCCGCCGCCGGATTCGCAGACGGCGCGAAAGAAAGCAAAGGGAAACCGTTTTCAGCCGCGCGGACTTTGCGCAGGACGAGGACGCGTCACTTGTCCGTCTGCGTCTCCGATTCATAGATCAGCGTCAGACGGCGCAGCAGCGAAAGCAGCGTGCGCGCGTCCTCATAGCCGAAGCGCTCGATGATCCGGCGGATGCGCGCCAGCGTCAGCTCGCGGTCCTTCATAAACGACTGCACGCCCGATTCCGAGAACGAAAGCAGCGTGACCCGCCGGTCGGTCTGCGACTGCGTGCGCAGAATCACCCCGTTCTGCTCCAGCCGGTCCAGTATATGCGTCAGCATCGGCTTCGTGAACCCGAGCTGACGGCTCAGCTCGCCGGTCGCCATAGCGTTTTTATCCGGGTGACGCTCGAAATACTCCATCATTTGGCCGACGACAAGCATCTCCGGCATCCGCGCCCCCCCGCTCGGCGGCGGCAGGCGCGACGCCTTGACAAAGCTGTGCAGCGTTTCCATAAATTCATTTGCCAGCTCCTGATCGTCGATGGGAAAAACCTCCCTTCCGATTAGTTCAATAGGTTAATAGTTATTATACTTAACTATTCTCGGAAAAGCAATAACGGAATTGTTAAAAGAAAAGAAACCCGCACAAAAGGCCGCCCGAGATTTGCATGGTCATGGTTGACTTTTCACAAACGCTATGATAGAATAACGCAAGGAACCCCGAACGGGGGAAAGGAAACAGCCATTATGAGCAAAGCAAAAAAGAAAAGCGCCGTCGTTCTGGCGCTCTCCGTTCTGCTGCTGGGCGCGGCCGCCGCGCTTGTGCTGCTGACGCTGCTGCGTCCGGGCGCGTCAAGCCCCGAGCTGGCCGTGCAGCATTACGAGGAAGCGTGTATGCTCTACGACGCGGACGGCATGGTGCGCTATTCGAGCGACTACAACCGTTACGTCCTTTACCGCAGCCGCACGCCCGAAAGCGCCGGCGAGCTGAAGCGCTACCTAAAGGACATCTACGCGCAGCAGCAGAGCGTGTACAGCGGGAAGGAGATTGAGGTTCGCTTTTCCGGCACGGAAACGATCGAGCCGGGCAGCGAGGAATACGAGACGCTGCGCGCCGAGTACGCGTCCGTCGCGGACGCGTCGGACGTCGCGGCGTTCGCGAGGCTGAAGCTGACCATCTACGCCGACGGTACGCAGCTTGTCACGCGCACGGACTATGCGGTGAAGCTCGGTTCGAGATGGTACTATTATAAATAATATAAGAAGGCAGGTACAGAGCATGATTCGCTACATCGAGCAGAACGGCGCGCGGGCGCTCGAATACCGTCCCGAGCCGCAGCAGAGACACGAGGACACGGGATTTCCGTTTGACAACCGCTTTTCGTCCGAGCCGCGCATATTCCCCATAGGCGCGGACGGCGCGCCGGTCTGCGTCAATGACATCGTCTGCACGAAGCGGACCGGCGGCAGCTACATTTACAGCAACAACCCCGAGATGCTCGCGCCGGAGGACGTCGGCGCCGCGCTGCTGCGCAGCGAGCATATGCGGGGGCGGTATATGTTCACCTTTGAGCATTCCAACTATACGGGCAAGCCCTTCTGGCTGGGCTATCAGCTTTACAACGCCGGCGACACGCCGGTCACGGCGACGGTGTACAACATCGGCTACCAGAACGACGGCGAATGGCTCGGCCAGCGCTCGTGGAGCGACTATTTCAACCTCGAATTCCGGCTGCCCGCCGAGTATTTCCTGCCCGACGGCTCGGTCAACCCCGTTTACGTCGGCTGCGACTACGTCGCCTACACGCCGCGCCGCTATGAGGCGCAGCAGGTCACCGTCCCGCCCGGCGAATACATCTATCTGTTCGGCGGCACGACGGCGGACGCCTACGCGCACACCGACATCGGCGGCACGGCCGACCGCCCGGTCGGCGCGGGCAAATGCTGCAACGGCGCGATGCTGTTCGAGCTGGAGGGCGGCGACCCGACCTGCACGTTCTGCTGCTACGACGACCCCGCGCAGGTGCAGGCCGCGCCGCCCGAGCAGGGCTATATCGTGACGCGGAACGGCAAAAACTACGCTTCGCAGTACAAGGGCGTCGACCACGGCCACGCCGGCCTGCTCGAGACCGAAATCGTCTGGGCCGTCGGCGACGCGACGCAGGGCGCCATGCCGGTGCGCTGCACCAACCGCCGCGATCCCGACTGGCAGAGCAAGAGCGCGCCTTACGCCGCCTATGCGCCGCAGTCCTATACGTTCGGCGGCGAAAGCTGGCTGTCCGCGCTCAACCCCAACACCAGCCATGAGGCCATCGGCGACGATATGATGGTCTTCGCCTGCGTCACGCCGGACGGAAAGCCTATCTGCATCGACAACGAGCACGCCGACGGCAGCGGCAGTCCCGCGAACACCGGCAACTGGATGGTGCAGTACACCGACGCCTTCACCTTCATCAACGCCGGAACGAAAACGCGCCGCTTCCGCATCTACAAAAAGGGCGCCGTCTCGGGCGCGCTCGCGGTCGCCGTGCGCGACGAGGCGGGGAATGTTCTGGACGCGATGCTCAAGTGCCACCCGTATGTGTATGAAAAAGACCATATTCCGCCCTACGCCGACCGCTCGCTTTTGGCCGAAAAGGACGGGCATTTCTGGTACGTCCTGAACGGACGCCCCTACTGGGAGCAGGTGGACGAGCGCGCGCTCGTCTGCACGCTGGAGGTCGCGCCCGGACAGGTCGAGCGCATCTCGATCGATTACCTCATCCTCGGCAACTCCAACGGCGGCATCCGCCACTGGGTGACGGTCGAATAACGGGAAACAAAAGGCCATACCGCCGATTGCGGCGGTATGGCCTTGCTGCTTTCTGCGTATGGAAAGAAAGGACGGATGATGAAGCAGACAGCTGACACCTTTAAGGATTCTGCCTATCCGCCCGACCATACGAACAAGCTCGGGCGGGAAAACCTGCAAAACGGTATAGAGACGCCGGCTTCGGGCAGCTACCTGTACAACCTGCACTGCGACAATCTGGACTGGCAGATCAACGCCGATTTCGTCGGTCAGCTTTACCCGGGCGCGCCGGACAAAGCGGCGGCGCGCGCCTACGAACAGTGGCCGGATATGCCCGCGGCGGAATTTCAAGCGGCCGTCCGTGCGGACGGGAGCGTTGCGCTCCGTATGAACGCGGTGGACAAATCCGGCGTCCGCAGCATCCGTCTGGATATGGGCGACGGTGCGGTGTTTTACGATGCCTTAAGTTCCTACAAATACGAAAAGGCGGGCCTGTATACCGTTACGCTGACCGTGACGAACAACAACGGCGGCTATTTTGCCGGCGGAAGCCCGGAGGTGCAGGTACTCGTCGCCGACGGTGATGCGTTCGTGTGGCAGAGGGTCGACGCGGCCGTTTCCCCCGCTTACCCTGTCGGAGACGCGGCGGATGCGTTCGGCGCGCATTTTGAGAGCTACACGTTTGCCTTTGCGCCTATCCGATGCAGGGGCGTGCGGCTGCTCGGACACGCGGGCGGCGATGCGCATTTCATCAGCGTCGCGGAGCTGGAGGCCTACGGCGCGGAAAGCTGACCGGCCGCCATAGGAAAAAGCCGTGCGGATACATTCCGCACGGCTTTTGCCGTCTCAGAGCAGGCGCTTTTCGATCGCCGCGGTTTCCGTATTGACGTTTCGGATGCGGTCGTAGACCTTCTGCGAGAACTTGGCTTTGCGCGCATAGGTGAACAGCCCGTTGCGCTCCTGCTCGACGTCGTAAAGCTGCGTGTAGCAGAAGCCGCAGCAGTAGGGCGTCTGCATCAGCGTGCGCGTGAGCGCCTCGTAGCGCGCGGCGAACTCGTCCTCGCTGCGCGGGTCGCTGCCGTAGCCCCAGCCCGCGCCGCCGGACGGGTCCCAGCGCGCGCCGCCGTACTCGCTGACCATATACGGCTCGCCGCCGTAGCGCTGGCGGTCGCCGAAGGTGACGTGCGGCCCGCCCGCGTAGTGCGCCGCGAAGGCTTTGGGGTCCTGCTCGTAGTCGTGTATGTCGAAAATGTCCGTTGCGACGTGATAGTTGCCGCTGGTGTCGATGCAGGGGCGAAGCGGATCGGCCATCTTGGTATAGCGGTACACCTCGGCCAGCACCCCGTCGTCCTGCCGGACGCCGCCGAAGTCCCACGTCTCGTTGAAGGGACACCAGCCGATGAGCGCGGGGCTGCCGAAGTCGCGGCGCATCGCCTCCGCCCATTGCGGCAGAAAGATTTCCAGCCCCGCCGAAGTCGTGATGTCCAGCCCCCAGTTCGGGAATTCGCCCCAGACGAGATAGCCCAGACGATCGGCCCAGTACAGATAGCGTTCCTCGAACACCTTCTCGTGCATCCGCGCGCCGTTGAAGCCGAGCGACTTGGAAAGCAGGATGTCCCGCCGGATGGCCTCGTCGTCCGGCGCGGTATAAACCCCGTCCGGGTAGAACCCCTGGTCCAGCACAAGCCGCTGGAACACCGGCGTCCCGTTGAGGAACAGACAGCCCTCGCGCAGCTCCACACTGCGCAGGCCGAAATAGCTCTCCACGCGGTCGAGAACCGTCCCGCCGCGTTCCAGCGTCAGCTCCAAATCGTACAGCGCAGGCGACTCTACGCTCCACAGCCGCACGGGCTGCACCGCCAGCGAGCCGCGCACCGCCGCGCCGCCGAGCCGCAGCAGCGTCTCTCCGGCGGGCTTGCCGCCCAAAGACGCCCGGACGCGCAGCGCGCAGCCGTCCGTGTCCCCGTGGAAGAAGGCGGCGAAATCCAGCTTGCCGTTGCGCGCGTCGGGAGAAGCCTGCCAGTCGGAGAGACGCTGCTTCGGCACGAATTCCAGCCAGACGGTCTGCCAGACGCCGGTGGTGCGGGTGTAGTAGCAGCCCTCGGACGCCAGCGCCGCCGACTGCTTGCCCGACGGCTGGAGGCCGCTGCGGACGTCGTCCCGCGCGTACACGACAAGGATGTTCTCTCCGGCGCGCAGCAGCGCCGTGACGTCCAGTGCAAATGGGGTGTAGCCGCCGGTATGCCGGCCGGCGAACGCGCCGTTGACGAACACCTCGGCTTCGTAGTCCACCGCGCCGAAATGCAGCAGGACGTCGCCCGCCAGCCGTTCGGCGGGGACGTCGAAGCGGCGCAGCAGCCAGACGGCGGGGAGGAAGTCGGTGAAGCCGACGCCCGAGCGCGCGCTTTCCGGGCAGAAGGGCACCGTGATCGTCCCGTCAAGCGAGGTGCGCGCATTCCAGCCCTTTTCCCTGCCGGAAAGCGAAAAATCGAATGCGTATTCCCATACGCCGTTGAGGTTCTCCCAGCTTTTGCGGAAGAAGCGCGGACGCGGATGCTCGGGACGCGGTATGCCGTTCATAACTGCCAAACTCCTTTTCCGATTTCGGTCTGAATACGCCGCCGTCAAAAGGGCGCGGCTTGCTTCGGGGCCGCCGCGCCCGTATCGTTCTGCCCGCATTATAGCAGAAACGGCGGCGCTTTGCAAGGGGCGCCGCCGTTTTTCGGAATTTCAAAAGCAAAAGATATGCTTTCCCCAAGCGCCGCGCCGCTTCGGGCCGGCGGCTCAGACCTGCCGCCGCTCGGCCACCTGTCCGTCCCCCTCGACCCGCAGCGAAACGGTGTATTCCACGCAGCCGATCTTGCAGCCCGAGGAGATGACGACCTCGCGTCCGCGGACGGTTTCGGCCTCGGTGTTCTCCAGAGCGACCGTGTCGCCTTCAATCGTGGAGACCGACAGCATACCCGAGCCGTTTTTACGAAACAGGCCGAGAAAACCGCCGCCCTCCCTGCCGCGCTCGACGCGGATTTCCCCGCCGCCGATGCTGCCGACGCGGCTGTTGCCGCCCAGCCGGATGCAAAGCCGCTCGGCGTTGAGCAGGCCGCCTATACGGATACTGCCGGCAAGGCTGACGTCGTCGCCCTCGACGTCCCCGTCGACGGCAAAGCTGCCCGCGCCCGAAAGCTGTCCCGCCTGCACGCGGCCGGCTACGGAAACGCTGCCCGCCGTCTTGAGCACATCCGCGCGGACGTCGCCGCCGAGCGAGCAGCTCCCCGAGGCGTGCAGCTCGCCGGCCTGCATATTCCCGCCGCACCGGAACGAGCCGGCGCACTTCACGACGCCCGCGCACGCCACGTCCCCCTCGGTATGCGCCGAGCCGGCGCAGCGCATTTCGGTGCAGCGGAGATTGCCCGTCACCCGTCCCGAGCCGCTGATTGTGACCGCGGCGTACTCGCCGCCGCTGATTTTGCCGCTGCCTGCAATGCTGATGTTTTCCATTACGAATCTCCTTCCTTTTCCTGCCCGCCGGCGCCCGCCGTCCGCAGGACCGCCGCCGTGATGTCTGTTTCGCTTCCGTCCGGCCGGACGGCGATAATCGTCAGCCCGTCTTCGGCCCGGTACAGCCGGCTGCCGAACGACGTCGACACCCGCAGCGCCAGTCCGTCGGCTGCGCTTTTCTCCTTATACCGCGCCGCCAGCTCGTCCAGCGAGCTTCCGTCCTTGAGCGCCAGAATTTCCTCTATGCGCGCGCAGATCTGCGATTCCCGGAAAAAAGTCTCCTGTCCCGTCACCGTCGAACGGCGGATGAACCACTCCTCCGGGATCAGTCCCTTCCGCTTCCACCGGTACAGCGCCCCGTAGGAGATGCCGTAGCGCGACAGCAGTTCCTTTTTCGCAATCAGTTTTTCCTCCGCAGCCGCCACGGTTGTGCCTGCCTCCCTTCTGAACGTAACAGTGTTACGCTGCAAATCTATCATAGCATAACATTGTTACGTTGTCAAGCCCTTTTTCCTATTTTTTACCCCCTTTCCCGAGACGCGCCGAAAAATGCGGCGCGCCGCGCATCCGAAATCGGCCAAGAGACGAAGCGCGGGGAGCCCAAAACAAAAACGAAAAGCGGAAAACGGCGCGGGACGAATACCGCCGCTTTCCGAAGAAAAGCCGGCCGCCGTGCAAACCGGCACGCCGACCCCCCTGAGCGTCGAGCGCTCCGCCAACGCGGATGCGGAGGCCACTTCTGCAAAAGCACAGGAACAGCGCCGCTTTGGAAACACCCCATCAAGGAAGCAAAAAGAGTCCATGCAAAAGCCGGCGTGATGTAACACGCCGGCTTTGCTTTGTTTGGGGGGGCCCTTCCGAACCTTTTTCAGCAAAATGAGGAACGGCCGCTCGCCGGTTTGCAGCACGGCCCGGTTGCCGCTTCCACCATTTATGCCGTGAGGTCCTGTGGATGGAGCCGACGCAATCCCTTCTAAATACGGTTTCTCACCGCTTTTTCTCATAGGGATTCCCGCTTCGCATAGTACCGTTCTGCCCGACGGCTTGCAGTGGAGTAACCACCAAGCCCGCCGGCTCGCTTTCCTTCGTCTGCGGCTGCATTTCCTGCGGACGCAAAAAATGTGAAGAAGCAAAAGAAAAGCTCTATGCAAATGGTTTGCCCATTTCCATAGAGCTTTCTCATTTCCCCGTTCGCTTGGCATAGAGCCGTATTTTTGTCATACTTTTTATGCTCCTCTGCCGTATGCGGCGCCGTTGTTACGATTCATGGTTTTTCACAATTCCCCATACGCTCGATGCAGCCAAACGAAAATGACAGTCCAAACGGCAGACAGCGTCAAAACGACCAGCAGACTCGCCGTCATGCCGGCGATTCCGAAAGCGTTGAAGGCGGCGCTGCTCTCAGGCATTTCGCGCAGAACCTTTGCGAAAATCACAATGCAAAGCACAAGCAGCAGCGCAAGAACCGCCCACATCGTGCAGAAAGCCGGGAGCGTATACGCGCACCACTGCGCGCGCAAAAGCGAAGCCGAAAAGGCGATTTGGGAATCCACGCAAATGGCGTTTGCCGCAAATCCGCCGTCGGGCAGGAGGTCGGGCGGCCCATATCTTCGGCCGGCCGGGTCATATTCCGCCTCTGCAAAGCGCAGCAGCACGACGGCACCGTCCGGGTCGGAAACGGCAAACGTCTTTTTAACGGTGAAGGGCGAAAAATCAGCAAACACCTTCTCGGCTCTGACGCCGGGCGGCGTGTCCTCCGTATCGGCGAAAAAAACAAACACGGACAGCAGAAACAAAGCGACGCAAGCCGGTAAATACAGCAGCACGCGCAGCAGCGGGTTCCGAATCCGCCGCGCGGCATAAGCGCGAACGCCGACGCGCTCCAGTTCTACGGTCAATGTCCGGCATGGCTCGAACCGGATCGTAATCTCGTTCCGAAAAAAGGATGTCCGTCCGCCGGCCGTTATTTTCATAAAGCCGGGAAATGTATCGCCGGCAAAACGGAAGGTCGTTTCCATCGGCAGCACCGCCGCTTTCTCTCAAAAATCGCAAAACGGGAAAGCCCCATCCCCGCACAGCTTACAGCCGCACGGTTTTGGTCGCCGTCGCCTCCAGAAAGGCGGCGTCATGCTCGACAAAAAGCATCGTCGGGCCGAACGCGCGGATGAGATTTTCGAGCTGCATACGGGAATACACGTCGATGTAGTTGAGCGGTTCGTCCCAGATATACAAGTGCGCCCGCTCGCAGAGGCTTCCGGCAAGGAGAACCTTTTTCTTCTGGCCGCCCGAAAAGTCGCGGATGTCCTTTTCAAACATCACGCGCTCGAAGTCCAGCTTCCGCAAAATCGCCTTGAACAGACTTTCGTCGAGCCGGTGTTCCCGCGCGTAATCGGACAAAAGCCCCTGCAAGTGGGACGCGTCCTGCGGCACATAGGAAATCACCAGCCCGCTCCCGACCGAGACCGTCCCGGAATGCGGGACCGGCGCGCCGGTCAGCAGTTTAAGCAGGCTGCTCTTGCCGCTGCCGTTTTTCCCCGCCAGCGCGATGCGGTCGCCCTGCCGGATTTCAAACGACAGCGGCCCGCAGACCGGGACGCCGTCGTAGGAGACGGCGACCTCGTCGAAGGCGGCCAGCCGTTCGCTGTGATAGCGCAGCGGCGAGAGCTTGAGCGGCTCGGCCCGCTCGATATTCTTAAGCAGGCCGGACTTTTCCTCGACGGCCTTCTGCTGCCGCGCCTCGATGAATTTGGAGCGCTTCATCATCTTAGCGGCCTTGTGGCCGACGTAGCCCTTGTCCGCGCTGCCGGCCTTGGACGCCTCCACGCGGTCGGACCAGACGGCGGTGCGCGCGGCGGCCTGCTTTAGGCGCTTGATATCGCTTTGCAGGCGCTCGTTCTGCGCCAGCTCCGACGCCTGCCGGTTCTCGAAATTTTCCATCCACGACGTAAAGTTGCCGCTCTGCACCTCGATGTCGGCGCGGTTGAGCGACAGGATATGGTCGACGCAGGCGTCCAAAAAGCGGCGGTCGTGCGAAACGAGGATAAAGCCCTTTTTCCGCTGCAAATACGCCGCCGTCACCGCCCGCGCCTTGGCGTCGAGATGGTTGGTCGGCTCGTCGATGAGCAGGAAACGGCCTTCGTTGAGGAAAAGCGCGGCCAACAGCGCCTTCGTCCGTTCGCCGTTGGAAAGCGTTTCAAACGGCCTTTGCAGCACGTCCGCGCGCACCTCCAGACAGGACAGCTCGCGCAGCAGCTCCCACGCCGCGGCCTGCGGGCAGACGCTTTGCAGGACCTCCGCCGTCGGCCGGCCCGGGTCCGCGACGGCATACGGAAAATAATCGAACGGCACGGAGGAAAGAATCCTCCCCCGATACTCGTATTCGCCCATCAGCAGCCGGAGAAACGTCGTTTTGCCCTTGCCGTTCCGCCCGACAAAGCCGAGCCTCCAGTCCGTATCGATCTGAAAGCTCACGTCGTCGAAAATCGTATCCCAGCCCGAAGGATAGGAAAACGTCAGATGCTCTACCTGTATCCGTGACATAAAAAAATCCCCTTTGCGAAAGAATGCAGACAGCAGGAAAAGCCGGCCTTGCGCTTTTCTGTATCCCACAATCCCATATCGGCGGCAGAGCGTCCAAGCGACAGACGCCTATCCGCCGTATATGCGCGAAGAATGTGCCCTTTTCCTGCAAGCGGGCGCAGCGGTACCGTCCAAAAGACCACCCGCAGCGCATATTCCGTTTCATTTGCGGGAAAAGCTGTACATCCTTTCACCTCTTTCTCATTGGGTAGCCGCAGTATAGCACAGTTCGCACAAAAAGTCAAGCCCCATCCGTTTCCCGCGCAAAAATCGCAGGCTGCAATAGGGGCATTTTAGAGCGGAAGCAGATCGGTTCGAATCGGGTCATCACACACCGACAGCGGCGAGAGGACGCCGCATCCTCGATATGCAATCGCATAAGCCCCAAAATACACCGAGCAGCGGGCGGGGACGGGCGTGAACACGGCAAAAGCCGGTCGTACAGCGGTCTCCGAAAAGCCCGCCGAGACGGAAAGCCTGTTTCGCGTCAAACGCAAGCCGAAAGGGCCGCGCCGCCGCAGAGCGGCGTGCATGCACGCCGGCCGCTCTTCCCTCTCGGCGGCCGGCTTTGGGAAGCCGCCCGCTGTCCGCAGCCGCCGTTCCGGCAGCCTGCCGCTCAAGCCTCTCAAGCGGACATTTCCTCGTGCCTTTTCCTATGGCTCTGAAACGAGCCTATCCTTCCCTTCCCGCGCAAAAAGAGACGTCCCGCGAATGGCAGAGGAACATATAGAAGTATTGCGAAAATACTAACCTATGCCAAGTGAACGGGAAATAAGAAAACTCTATGTGAATGGACGAACCATTTGCATAGAGTTTTTCTTTTGCTTATTGAAAATTATTCAGCGTTCGCAGGACGCGCAGCCGCTACCAAAGGTAGCGATCTTGGGGCTTGGGGGTTATCCCTCAACAAGCGTTTTGGCGGGTCTGCTCCCCGCCAAAATCGCAAACATGTACATGTTTGCATTGCTTGCCAATCTGTGAATATGGATTTGAAGTAAAATGAAAGGTGTGACAGCGTTGTATGCTATCGCACCTTTTAATTATCTTTTTTGCAAACCAAACAAAGCCAATCTTTTTTGTTTTGGTCTACCTCGATTTTTGAAAACCCGGCATTTTTCAATGCTTTCTCGATCCGCCCGGAAGTGTAAATTGTCATACCTTGGATGATGCTCGTCCATTTTTCGTCCTTTGTATTTTTTCCATTGGACTCATTACAGATTAGAAATGTTCCACCGTTTTTAAGCACACGATATACTTGCTGGAAAGCAACTTGAATATCGGGCCAAAAGTAGATCGTTTCAAAGGCGGTTGCCAAATGAAAACTGTCTTTTGAAAACGGCAGATTCATAACATTACCTTGCAAAACTTCACATCGGCCTTCCTGAATTGCTGCTCGATTGAGTTTTTTCGATTTTTGAACACTAACTTCGGAATAGTCAATACCAGTTATCCGTCCATTCGGGCTTTTTTTCAAAAGGCGTTTGAGGTTAGCACCTCCACCGCAGCCAATATCCAGACAGAAATCATCGTCTTGGATTTCTATATGTGTCAACCCCCACTCCGCAAGCGCGGCATGACCGGCGTTCATCATATTAACCATAACCTTCCCTGCAAATCCTTTTGGTTTGCAAGTGTTTTGAAAGAAAGACATATTTTTCTCCTATTTAACATGATGCAGAAAATTGGTAAGCAGCAATTCCCCGAAAATCTTCACGCAAAGTTAGAAACTAAATTTCCCCGGGCGTAACGCCGTATCTTTTTCTGAAAGCGTCGATAAAATGGCTCGCATTGGTATAGCCAACCATCCACACCACATCTTTCACCTTGTATTTTCCGCTTTGCAACAGGCGGTAGGCCATCTCCATACGCTTTTCCACTATGTATTCATAGACCGTACAATTAAAACAGGTCTTGAAGCCCTGCTTCAATTTGGTTTCGCTCAAAAAGCATTGTTCGGCAATCTGTGCGATTGTCAAAGGATGCAGAAAATGGTTGTCAATGATCTCTCTTGCCTTCATCAAACAACGGTAGTCCTCTCGGGAAATTCCCTTGTCGTTTTTTTGTGTTCCAACCACTTCATCGCAGAACAGGGATAAGAGTTCCAAAACCTTTCCTTCGAGATACAGCCTGCGCAGCTTTCGTTCAGGTGGGCAGTCCAATAGCTGCTGCAAGACAAGGCGTATCTCTGGGGTGGTAGAAAACACATGGGTACAGATTTTGTTATCCTGCCGGACTAAGTGCATAGCCTCTAAATCTTCCATCAGCGGGGCAAACCGCTCTTGTCCTAACGAAATGCTCAGGGTACGGTAAGGATTTTCCGCACTGAAATGGCTCACGCACTGCGAAAGCGTTCCGCACTGCAAGCTGCACTGTGTTGGGGAAAGCTGATAGCACTCGCTGCCTGATTCCCGATAATTCCATTCACAAATCCCGTTCATGCAAAAGGAAAGCTGAAACACCTTGCGCTCTGGATATTCTTCACACAGTTCCGTTTCTTTTTTGAAAGCCATCTCGGACTGCACCAAAAACAATCCCTTAGATAGCTCCTGCATGTTCACCAAACCATCGGCAACCTGTTTTGTGAGATCAAAGCAGTTGCCGGTTTGTTTATATCCTATGGTACCCGAAAGGCCGGAAATCTGAAAAGAGTGCGGCATATATTCGGGCGAGGACCATTGTAAAAGCATAATGCCAAACTCCTTTCATAAAAATCTTGGTTAGCAATGACTAACTATATAATAGCACATTTACATGCAAAAAGCAAGTCGCTGTAAAAGCAGATTTGCCGGATTGGGGTATAAAAGCGCCGGATTCGGTCACAAAAGCGCAGGCAGTTTTGCTATGCTAAACTGTGTTTGGAAAATAACACGGAAAGGCGGGTAAATGTATATGCAAAAAGAAAATGGCAAGAGAGAGTCCTCCTATAAAGGAATCCTCAAATTTGCCGACGAAAAGAAACCGCAGCTATCATTTGCCGTTGTCCTATCTGTTTTGTCCTCTGCTTTTGGTATTGTTCCATATATCGCGGTTGCAATCTTGCTGCAAAAGGCATTGGCAAACAGTCTGACAACGACTTGGGCAATCCTCTTGCCGGTTATCGCGCTGTGCGGGTATCTTTTGAAGCATACCCTTTACGCAAAATCGACGCTTTGCTCCCACAAGGTAGCTTACGAAATTATCAAAAATATTCGTACTTCGATTATGAAAAAGATGTCCAAGGTATCTATGGGAACGATTCAGAGCAAATCGTCCGGTGAGTTTAAGCAGCTTGTCATCGACGATGCGGAACGATTGGAAGGACCGCTGGCTCACGCTATCCCCGAGATGACCGCCAGCATCCTTGTCCCTGTTTTTGTCATCTTGTATTTGCTGGTGATCGACTGGCGTATGGCGCTGGCAGCTTTGGTTTCGGCCATTTTGGGAAACCTGATCTATTACAGCATGATGTTTGGACGCAGTGAAGTGATGAAGGAATACATGATGTCCAATGTCAATATGAACTCGACCATTGTGGAGTATGTCAATGGTATGGAGGTCATCAAGGCGTTTAATCAAACAGCGTCCTCGATGGGGCGGTTCCAATCGGCAGTCATAAAGGTGAGAGACATCACGACAAAGTGGTATAAGCATTGCTGGCCGTTTATGAGCATCAGCCAAGCGATTTTACCATCCTCGATTGCCTTTGTTTTACCTGTTGGAATGGCCCTTATTTCAGGCGGTGCGGTTAGCCTTGCCGAACTGATAGTGTGCATCCTGCTCTCTATGGCAATCGTCGGATCCTTGCAGAACTTTACCGAGTTTTGGGAAAGTTTTGCTGTCATTTCCGAAGTGCAGCCCCGTATTCAGGCGCTTCTCGATATGGAAGAACTGCCGGAACCGGCGCAGCCAAAGCATACGGACAGCGCCGATGTGCAGATGAAGGATGTCCATTTTGGTTACGGCGACAGTGAGATCATTCACGGCGTTTCCTTCTCTGCGAAGGCAGGAACTGTAACTGCCTTTGTCGGACCTTCCGGCTCGGGCAAATCGACCCTTGCCAAACTGATTGCCCGATTCTGGGATGTGAACGCAGGAGCGGTTTTCGTGGGTGGCGTTGATATTCGTGAAATGTCCCTTACCGATTTGACGGAGAAGATCAGCTATGTCTCGCAGGACAACTTTCTGTTCAATATGAGTCTGCGCGATAATATCCGCATCGGTAAACCGGATGCCACCGACAAGGAAGTAGAATGGGCGGCTGCACAGGCCGGATGCGATGAATTTATTGCGAGATTCCCGCAGGGGTATGACACCAATGCATGCGACGCCGGTGCAAGGCTTGCCGGCGGGGAACGCCAGCGTCTTGCCATAGCGAGAGCAATCCTTAAAAATGCGCCTATCGTAATCTTAGACGAGGCCACCGCCTTTACAGACCCGGAGAATGAGGATAAATTGCAGCGTTCGATTGATAAACTGACGAAAGGAAAGACGCTGATTGTCATTGCCCACCGGCTCTCCACCATTATGTATGCCGATCAGATTTTAGTGTTGGAGGACGGGCAGATTTCCGCACAGGGAACCCATGAGCAGCTATTATCCCGTTCAGAAACCTATCTGGATATGTGGAAAGCCCATATCAGCGCAATGGATTGGAGTATGAATCAGGAGGTGAGCGAATCATGCTAAAAATTATCCGGCGCGTACTGCGTTTAAGCGGAGATTTATCAAAACGGATTTGGGGCAGCTTTATCTGCGGCTTTCTGGAATCCATGTTTGGCTTGCTGCCCATCGCCGCCGTGTTTATCGTTTTGACGGAATTGCAGGCCAGTCATCCGATCACAGGCCAAATATGGGGAATCGTCGTTGGCCTGATTGCCGGTGGCTTGCTTCTTCGCATCCTTTTCAAATACTTGGTTTACCGGCTGCAAAGCACAGCAGGCTTTGAGTTTGTAGCCAGAGAGCGAATTGCTTTGGGCGACCGGCTGCGGAATGTACCGATGGGATTTTTCCACGATAACAGTATGGGTGACATCACGGCTACTGTGACAACGGATTTGAATTTTCTCGAGAACTATTCCATGCACATTCTCGATAAGGTTACAACCGGCGTTTTGAGTATGATCGTTATGGCCGCCTGTATTCTGGCATTTGACTGGCGCATTGGTTTGATTTTTGTGGCGGGCATCCTCCTTTCCTTCCCAATTTACAGCTTTATGCAGAGGAAAGGAAAAGATTTATCGGCAAAGCGGCAGAAAATCCAGTCCGAAGCGGTTTCCGCAACATTGGAATATGTGCAGGGGATTTCCGTCGTAAAGTCCTTTAATATGTGCGACAAAAATTTGAGCGATATTGAGGATGCCTACGAAAAAAATGCGGATGCCTCCTATGGAGTAGAACGGGTTTTCACACCGCTGAACATGACCTATTCGCTGGTATTCCGCATCGCAGCCTGTGTGATTATGCTGTTCGCCGGGATTCTGGCGGTTGGCGGTGACTTATCCTTTGCCAATCTCGCCGTTATTCTGATTGCCTCCTTTACTATTTTCAATCCGATTGAAGTTATGGGGCAGATGACAACCATGATTCGGACGATGGACGCTGCCCTTGACCGGGTAGAGCGCATTAAGAAAGCAAAAAAGATTGATGAAGATGGCAAAGACATCGTTTTGGATTCCTTTGATATTGCTTTTCAGCATGTTTCCTTTGCCTATGAAAACGGGAACCCGATTTTGAAGGATGTGAGCTTCTCCATTCCGCAGGGCAGCATGACCGCGATTGTCGGCCCCTCCGGTGGAGGAAAAACCACCATTACACGGCTGATTGCCCGGTTTTGGGATGTGCAGGAGGGCAGCATTACCGTGGGCGGCCATAATGTCAAGGAATTTACCTGCGACAGCCTCTTGGAAAACATGAGCATGGTATTTCAGAATATCTACCTGTTCCGCGATACCATTGAAAACAATATCAAATTTGGCTGCCCGGACGCAACCCATGAACAGGTTGTAGAAGCGGCAAAGAAAGCCTGCTGCCATGATTTTATCTCCGCTCTGCCAAAAGGGTATGACACGGTGATTGGCGAAGGCGGCTCTACTATGTCCGGCGGGGAAAAGCAGCGGATCTCCATTGCCCGCGCCATGCTCAAAGACGCGCCGATTATCCTGCTTGACGAGGCAACCGCCAGCGTTGACCCGGAAAATGAAGTGCATTTGCAGCAGGCCATCAGCGCCTTGGTAAAAAATAAAACGCTGATTGTCATTGCACACCGCCTGTCTACCATTCGGGATGCCGATCAAATTTTAGTGGTGGACAACGGAAAAATCGTAGAAAAAGGCGTTCATACCGAATTGATACAACAAAAGGGAATCTATCAAAATTTCTGGAATATCCGTCAGCGGGCGCGGGACTGGAAACTTGCGAAATAGTTTATATAGACTGCGGCGGGCGTTATGCCGCCTGCCGCAGATATTTTCGAGATAATGGTTAGCTTCGCTTAACCGGAAAGGAGGGTGACGATGATGAAGTCTCATTGGGTAAAACGGATTGTGCGGCTGCTGATTTTGCTCTTTGGCGTAAGTATTTTGTGCTTTGTATTAACCGCACTATCCAGCACGGATCCGGCCACCTATATTGTGCGCCGGGGAAATCTCTCTCCTACGCCGGAAGCGATTGAACAGGTACGGGTGGAGCTTGGCTTAGACCAGCCCTTGCCGGTTAGGTATATCAACTGGACCCTCGGAGTTTTACATGGCGACTTTGGCGAGTCGATCTTTTCAACCAATGAAGTCGCTGCGGATTTGGCGAGATATTTCCCGCAAACGCTGCAATTAGTGGCCTTATCCTTAGCTGAAATTATCGTGTTTTCAATCCTGCTGGGTGTTTTATGCGCCGCAAAAAAGAACAAACTGACCGACCACATCCTGCGGATTGTTTCGATGTTCGGGATTTGTGTTCCCCCGTTTTGGCTCGGCTTTTTACTGCTGCTTGGCTTTGCAGTGGAAATCCCGATTTTCAGTGTAACACCCGCGCCGGGAATCATGGGATTGATATTGCCATCTATTACATTGTCTTTCCCTGTGATTTGCTCAACCGTGCGTATATTCCGCGCTTCCCTGCTGGAAGAAATGCACCGAGACTATGTGAGTTTTGCCCGTGCGAGCGGTATGACAGTAAAAAGGATTCTCTGGAAAAAGGCGTTTCGCAATGCACTGCCGCCTGTTATCACTTTGTTTTGTCAATATGTAAGTTATTTGATTGCCGGGAGCGCCGTAGTGGAAAAAGTTTTTTCCATCAAGGGCGTAGGCAATTATCTGATGAACTACATTATGGCAGCCGATGCCAACGCGATTGGCGCTTGTATGCTGATTATCGCTGCGCTGTATCTGTTGGCCGAACTGTTTGGCGAGATATTAAATCATGTGCTGTGCCCGTGGAGAAAGGAGGAAAGCGATGCTGCGTAAGATATGGAAAAATCCGCAGGCGGTCATTGGGCTTACCCTGATTGTGCTGATCTGCGCTGTTGCAATCCTTGCACCGCTTTTGGCTCCCAATTCTCCCGACACGGTAAATCCACTGCTGAAATATCAACCGCCGAGCGCAGACTATCCACTCGGGACCGACCAGCTTGGCCGGTGTGAATTATCCCGCCTGCTGTATGGCGCGAGAGCGTCCCTCGGTCTGGCACTTCCCATTTTGATTCTGCTGGGAGGCATTGGACTCATTCTCGGCATGATGACAGCGTGTATCGGCGGGTGGTTTGACCGTGTTGTTACGGGAATCAGTCAGGTATTTATCGCTTTTCCCACTCTTATCATTGCGGTATCCATTATCGGCGTGCTTGGGGACGGGCTGCAAAATATCATTTGGGCGGTTGTCATCTCCATGTGGGCGCGGTTTATGCAGATGATACGCACCTACGCGAAAACGGAGCTTGGGCGGGATTATATTGTAGCCGCAAGGGTGTCCGGCTGTGGGATGTGGCAGCTTATGCTCCATCATTTGATCCCCAATATCCTGCCGCAGTTTTTGGTGTATTTTTCAACAGGCATAGCCTCTGCCATCCTCACCGTTTCCAGCTTTTCCTTTCTCGGGCTTGGGCTGCCCAGCGGTACAGCAGAATGGGGCGCAATGCTGGAGGAAGCGCAGGTGGCGCTGTATTCTCACCCGGAACTGTTAATCTATCCGGGCATCTGCATTTTCATTGCAGCCGCAGGCTTTAACCTGTTTGGCGAGGCGCTTCGGGATATTCTCCAACCACAGGAGGATGTGCTATGAACGAAACGCTATTGCAGGTGGAGCGCCTTACCATCAAATTGAAAAATCAGAATCAGGAATTGGTGCGGGACATCAGCTTTTCACTAAAGGAAGCGGGTACGATTACCCTCTTGGGCCAGTCGGGAAGCGGGAAAACCCTGACCTGCCGGGCAATCTTAGGACTATTAAACCGCAGCGCCTTTCAAGTAGACGGTGAAATACTTTTTGAAGAAAAATCGCTTTTGCAGCTAAAGGAAAAAGAACGGGCGCTGTACTATGGCAGCCAGATTGCCTTTATACCGCAAAATCCCATGACTGCACTGGATCCGTCTCGAAAAATCGGCGTTCAAATGGCTGAATTTCTCCGGCTTCATCGGGAGCTTAATAAAAAAGAGGCGCTTTGCCTTTGCGAACAGGCGATGATCCAAGCAGGACTCGCAGACACAAAAAGAATCCTGAACAGCAGGCCCTATCAGCTTTCCGGCGGTATGCTCCAGCGTGTATTGATCGCCCTTGCTATCGCTGGGAAAGCAAGGCTGGTGATTGCGGATGAGCCGACCACCGCCTTAGACGCAATTCACCGGGACAGGGCGGTAGAACAGCTTTTGAAATTGCGGGAGCAAGGCTGCGCTATTCTAATTGTGACTCACGATTTTGATGTTGCCCGGCATATGGGCGGCCATGTTCTGATTATGAAGGAAGGCCGGATGGTAGAGCGCGGCAGCGCCAAAGAAGTTTTGCAGAATCCAAAGGCCGGTTATACAAAAGAACTGATTGAGGCAATCCATTTGGGATGGGGGTGATCGAGTGCTGGAGATTAAAAATGTAAGCAAACAGTATCGGGGTGAAGATAAACTGCTCTGTGATGCCGTTTCGGATGTGAGCCTGTCTATGGAAGATCACCGCATCTATGCTTTGGTGGGAGAAAGCGGCTGCGGAAAGAGTACCCTGTCGCGGTTGATTTTAGGATTGGAGTCCCCATCATCCGGTCAAATCCTGCTGGATGGGAAAGCCATTTCCCGTAAAGGGGCAAAACGGCGAAAAGAAACAGCCAAAGCGATCCAGCTTGTTTTACAGGACGGGAAAAGCGCCCTTGACCCTCATTTTACGGTTTATCAGGCGATTGCCGAGCCAATCTGAAACCTGCTAAGTGTACCCAAAGAGAAAGAACGGGCGAGAATTTTTGAATTGCTTGACCGTATGGGGCTGCCGAAGGAAACCGCGAACAAAAAAACAGGCGAACTCTCCGGCGGGCAGCAAAAGCGTGTGGGAATTGCCCGTGCGCTGGCAATTTCTCCGCGATATATCGTTTTTGATGAATCCATCAGCGGTTTAGATGTCATCCTTCGCAAAAAGATTCTGGAATTATTAAAAAGCGTTCAGGAGGAAGAACGGTGCAGCTATCTTTTCATTACTCATGAAATTGACGCGGCGCTTTACCTCGCGGACGAAATTCATGTGATGCAAAACGGGAAACTGATCGAAGGCTGCCGGTGGAATGGAAATCTGGATGTGTTCCAAAATCCTTATACCAAACAGCTTTTACAGGCTTCTCACTTGATTTGAAACAGGTATATGCGCTTTTTAGGCGTGATATATACAAAAAAACGAAAGGACGGTTTTGTTTTATGAAACTCAAGTCACTTGCTGCGCTTATGATGGCCGGCGTTATGACGCTTGGCCTGTGCGCCTGCAACAGTACAACTCCCGATGCTTCCGATGCCAATACGGATCCGGTAAGCATCACGACAACAGAAAGCTGGGATTTTTCCACCGGCTTCTATCCGGCGATGTCCCCCGCCACCTCCAACGGTACTTACGGATTCACCTACTATGCCCGTAATTGCTATGATACGCTCGTTATCCGGGAAGGCGGTGAATTTAAGGCTGGGCTGGCCGAAACATGGGACATCAGCGATGATGGCCTGACCTATACCTTCCATCTGAAAGAAGGCGTAAAATTTTCGGACGGAGCTGATCTCAATGCGGAGGCAGTAAAGACCAGCTTGGAGGCGGCATTCTCCAACTTGGGAGACTATGTTGCATCTTTTGGTAAGATTGGAATACTCACGGAGTCGATTGAAGTGGTGGACGAACATACCGTGGCAATTCACCTTACCATGCCGTATTATGGCGTTTTGAACGACCTTGCCATGTGCAACCCGATGGGAATCGTATCGCCCAATGCCTTCAATGAGGATTTGACAACCAAAGAAGAACTGATGACACAGACAATGGGAACCGGCCCCTATATGTATGCAGGAGATGGCGATGGAGCCTCTTATACTTTCGTCCGTAACCCCAATTATTGGGGCGAAAATCCGGATGTAGACGAATTTACGGTAAAGGTCATTGCAGATCCCGATGCTGCGGTTCTTGCGCTGCGCAATGGCGAAGTAGACCTGCTGGCAGGTACATCCCGTTTGAGCTTCGCGGGCTATGCCGAGCTTTCCTCTGTCGATGGAATTGGAACATCTTTGGATGACAACATTTCCAACAGCCGTTTCATTGGCTTTAACACGCAGGAAGCGCCGTTTAACGATGCCGCTGTCCGGCAGGCGGTAGCATATGCCATAGATAAGGAAACAATCAGCGAAAGCGTATTTTCCGGCCTTGAAACACCTTCGGAGCAGTTGCTTGATCCTTCGTTGCCCTACTGCGATGTAGAGACAACGACCTACAGCTATGATGCAGACAAGGCAAAGGAATTGCTGGAAAATGCCGATTGGATAGACAGTGATGGCGATGGCATCCGCGAAAAAGACGGTACAAAATTAAGCGTCACGCTGGACTATATCACCAATCAGGGAACGATGGACGATGCGGCACTTGTGATCGCACAGGAATTGGGTGAAGTAGGCTTTGAGGTAACGCCTCGCGGTTCGGATAACCTGACTTGGTTCATGCAGGTTTCCAGTGATTTTGATTTTTCGCTCCACACAACCTACGGCGGCTACTATGACCCGTTCCTCACTATGACGAATATGAACCCTGAAATGATGTCCGACCCGGTTCTGTGGCAGGTTGCTTTGACAATGGAAAACGGTACGGATACCATCAAAGAACTGGACAGCACCGCCGATTTGGATCGCGTGCAGGAAATCTACAATCAAGTGCTTACTTTTGCGGCAGATGAAGCTGTGTTGGTTCCGTTTACTTCGGCTCACCAATATGCCGCTTTCAATAGTGAGAAGATTGATTCGTTCAGCTTTGGCAGCGACCAGTTGTTCATTGAAATCGCCAATGTTAAGGCGAAATAACGGCTGCAAATACTAAGGGAAGATGTTCTGGAAAGGAGGTGTGCCAATGGCCTTATCATCAGCGATGGAGGATTATCTGGAAGCTGTTCTTATGCTCCAGAAACAAAAAGGCTATGTCCGGTGTGTGGATGTCTCAGAGCAATTAGGGGTGAAAAAACCTTCGGTAAGTCGAGCGGTCAAGGAACTGTCTAAATCCGGCCATATCATGAAAACGGCAAACGGCACACTCTCCCTGACAGAACAGGGCGTACAGCTTGCCGAGCATATTTACGAAAAGCATCGCTTTTTCACAGAACGGCTTATCGCAGCCGGTGTGGATCCCGAAATCGCAGAGCATGATGCCTGTAGTATTGAACACGCGATCAGCGCGGAGTCTTTTCAAAAATTAAAGGAAGCATTGGATGATGGTTAGGTGGTGATGATATGGGAAATTAGCTGTACTTGATTTAGCCGAATCCGGCAGGCAAATAGGAGAAAAATTGTTTGTCCTGCTTACCGCAGATCAAAAGAAGGAACTGACGCGATTTGTCCTCGAGAACGAAACAAGTTTCGTCGATCCGGCTGATACACCATATCAAACCTTCTTTCGAGGCAAATATACCATTCCACGGCAGGCCAAGCACCCCTTTACGGAAATCCAAAAAGATGATTTATACTTCTGCTTAGAGCAAAGACTTGTTACGGTTCGTGAGCAGATAATCGAGCTAACCGTCAAAGAATTTGAAATCTTCTCCCTGCTTATCCTAAATCCCAAACGGGTGTTCACCTATGAGATGCTTATAGATTTGGTATGGCATGAGGACTATACCTACTACTCCCGCAAGGCGGTCAATAACCATGTAAGCAACCTGCGGAAGAAGTTAAAGATTGCTCCCGATCTCCCGGACTATGTGAAAAGCGTCTACGGTATCGGCTATAAATTTGAAGAACAATAACAAAGAAAAGGTGGGACAGCGTTGTATGCTCTCCCACCTTGTTCTATCTCCAATGTCTGGAATGCCTCTATGGGTAATTTTCCTCTTGACAAAAGCCGCTTTTCGGTGTAAAATATAACAGCGATATATAACGGCGTTATAAGGGGGCGAGGGAAATAGACGAAAATCTGACAACCTTAGAACGCATCCATCAAGCGGCAAAAACAGAGTTTTTAGAAAAAGGCTACAAAGACGCTTCCCTGCGGAATATCGTTAAATCTGTTGGCATGACTACGGGAGCCTTTTATGGCTATTACAAAAGCAAAGAAGAACTGTTCGAGGCTTTGGTGGGCGAGCATTATGCGTATCTGCTGAACTGCTTTCAAAAAGCGCAGAAGGAATTTGCCGATCTACCCCACGAGCGGCAGCCGGAGGTTATGGGAGATATTTCCGGCGCTTGCATGTTTGATATGCTCCACTACGCCTATGAACATCTCGAGGAATGTAAACTGATCCTCTGCTGTTCAGAGGGGACGAAATTTTCCGGACTCATTGATGAAATGGTGGAAATTGAGGCAGCGGCAACCCATGCCTATCAGGAAGTCTTGCAGGAGCTTGGCCGGCCTTCCCCGCAGATCGACCCCGCGCTGGAGCACATCCTAATTACCGGCATGTTCCACACCTTTTTTGAATTGGTGATTCACGAGATACCGCTGGGGGACGCGGAAAACTATGTGAAGGAAATGCGGGCCTTTTATACAGCCGGATGGATGAAAATTATGGGGCAGTAACGCCCTGTAATTTTTACCTTTAGGTTAGTAATAACTAACTTATACGGATATAAGAAGAACGCGCTTGTGTTCTCTTTATCATAAATCAAATGAAAAGGAGGAATCTTCTTTGAAAAAACAATCCAATCTGTCACGCCTGCTACAGATTGCAGGCAGCCACAAATACCTGACTTACGCTTCCTGGGTGCTTTCCGCTATCAGCGCCCTTGTTGCGTTAGTGCCTTTCTACTATATTTGGAAGGTCATGCAGGAAGTGTTGGCGGTTGCGCCGGACTTTAGCCGGGCGCAGAATTTAACCCATAACGGTTGGATGGCGGTGCTGTTTGCGGTGATCGCGGTGCTCATTTACATAGGCGCTTTGATGTGCTCCCACAAAGGGGCGTTCCGCATTGCCACCAACCTGCGCCTGCAAACGATGGAGCATATCGTCAAGCTGCCGCTGGGGTTTGCAGAGCAGTTTGGCAGCGGCAGGCTGCGCAAAATCGTCAACGAATCCAGCGCCGCCACCGAAACCTATCTGGCCCATCAGCTTCCCGACCGCGCCAACGCCATCGCTACACCCTGCGGCCTTTTGGTCCTGCTGCTGGTGTTTGACTGGCGGCTGGGACTTTTGAGCCTTGTTCCAGTTGTGTTAGGCTTCCTGATTATGATGACGATGACTGGACAGCGTATGCAGGAAAAAATGAAGGAATACCAAAATGCCCTCGATGACATGTCCAATGAAGCAGTAGAGTATGTGCGTGGGATTCCCGTTGTGAAAACCTTCGGGCAGACCATCTTTTCCTTCAAGAAGTTCAAGGATTCTATTGACCGGTATAAAGTGTGGGTGATTGCCTATACCAAGGAACTTCGCGCTCCCATGATGTTCTACACAGCGGCGATCAACGGCGTGTTTGCCGCGCTGATTGCCGGCGCGCTGATTTTTACAGGGGGTGGCGTTACCAAGGATTTCCTGCTGGATTTGATGTTTTATATCATCATCACGCCGATCATCTCCGTCACCCTTACTCGTATCATGTTCCAGAGCGAAAACGCCATGATCGTGGACGATGCCCTGCATAGAATCGACAGCGTATTGAATTTGAACCCGCTTGAAGAACCGGCGCGGCCGGAGCACCCGCATGACGCTTCGGTTCAGCTTAACCGTGTCCATTTCAGTTATGATGGAAAAAACGAGGTTATCAAGGATATTTCCCTTTCAATTCCCGCAGGGCAAACGGTGGCCTTTGTGGGGCCGTCCGGCGGCGGCAAAACGACCCTTGCCAATTTGATCTGCCGGTTCTTTGACCCGCAGGACGGGCAGGTGCAGATTGGCGGCGTAGATGTGAAGAACATCGCCAAGGAGGAACTAATGAATACCGTTTCTTTTGTATTTCAGAACAGCCGCCTCATCAAAGCCTCGATTCTGGAAAATGTGCGCATGGGCAAACCGGACGCGACCCGGGAAGAAATCATGGCTGCGCTCCACAACGCCCAGTGCGATGACATTCTGGAAAAGCTGCCGAAAGGAGTGGACACCGTAATCGGAACAAAGGATGTGTACCTTTCCGGGGGCGAACAACAGCGGATTGCCATCGCCCGGGTGATGCTGAAAAATGCGCCTATCGTAATCTTAGACGAGGCCACCGCCTTTGCCGACCCGGATAATGAATCCCGCGTACAGGCAGCCTTTTCCAAGCTGTCACAGGGGAAAACGGTGATTATGATCGCCCATCGGCTCTCCACCGTGGCTGGCGTAGACCAAATCTATGTCATCGAGGATGGACAGATCACAGAGAGCGGCAAAAGTCGTGATCTGCTGGAAAAAGGCGGCGTATTCAGCCGCATGTGGCAGGACTATCAAACTTCCGTACAGTGGAAGGTTGCAAAGGAGGTACAATGATATGATAAAACGGCTGCAAAAACGGTATGCCCTTTCCGAGCAGGGGGCGAAAGATTTGGTGAAAGGCTGTTTCGCCTGCGTGTTGCAAAACCTTTCCTTTATGTTCCCGGTGGGCCTACTGTATTTTTTGGTAGGCGATTTGATGGCTGGCGGTGTTCCCAGCGAAAAAATCGCTTTTTACATCGTGGGCTGCGTGGTGTGCATTGGCTTGATCTTGCTTACCACTTACTTTCAGTACAACGCCACCTACTTTGCCACCTATACGGAAAGCGGTGTGCGAAGGATTACGCTGGCCGAACGGCTGCGGAAGATTCCGCTGTCCTTCTTTGGAAAAAAGGATTTGGCGGATCTCACAAGCACTATCATGGCCGACTGCACCTTTTTGGAGCAGAGCTTTTCCCACTTCATTCCCGAACTGGCGGGCTCCATTATCTCCACGATTTTGATTTCCATCAGCCTTTTGGTGTTCGACTGGCGCATGGCGCTGGCGGCGCTGTGGGTACTGCCGGTGGCCTTTGCCATTGTGGGGTTCTCCGCAAGGGTGCAGGAACGGCTCAATCAGAAAGCGATGGATGTAAAGATGGCCTGCGCGGACGGGATTCAGGAGTGCATAGAAACCGTGCGCGACCTCAAGGCCAACAACGCCGAAGCAGAATACCTGAAAGGCTTGGAAAAGAAAATCCGCGCCGTGGAACACCGCTCCATTCTCAATGAATTTGGGTTGGCAGCCTTTGTGGTGTCCGCGTCCCTCATATTAAAGCTGGGAATCGCTACGGTTGCATTGGTAGGTTCTGTCCTGCTGATAGGCGGCAGCCTCGATGTCCTGACCTTCTTTATGTTCCTGTTGGTTGTTTCACGGCTCTATGACCCGCTGCAAGGGGCACTGCAAAATCTGGCGGCGGTTATCAGCACCCGCACCAATATCGCCCGTATGAATGAAATCCTCGACCATCCGATTCAGCAAGGGGAAAGCACGCTCACCAACAAGGGATATGATATTACCTTCGACCATGTAGGCTTTGCTTACAACACGGGAGAAACCGTGTTGAAGGATGTTTCCTTTACCGCAAAACAGGGCGAAGTCACGGCATTGGTGGGACCCTCCGGCGGCGGCAAAACCACGGTGTCGCGGCTGGCGGCAAGGTTTTGGGACGTGAGCCGGGGGAAAATCACCGTGGGAGGCATGGACATTTCCAAGATTGACCCGGAGGCGTTGCTTTCCCTGTTCTCCATTGTGTTTCAGGATGTTACCCTGTTTGATAATACAATCTTGGAGAATATACGGATTGGGAATAAGGATGCAACCGACGAACAGGTTTTGGCTGCTGCAAAACTTGCCAATGTGGATGAATTTGCCGAAAAGCTGCCGGAGGGCTGGCATACCAACATCGGGGAAAACGGCTGCGAGCTTTCCGGTGGGGAGCGGCAACGGATTTCCATCGCCCGAGCTTTCCTGAAAAACGCGCCGATTATCCTTTTGGACGAGGCCACCGCTTCCCTCGATGTGGAGAATGAAACCTTGATTCAAACGGCCCTTTCCCGCCTGATTGCGGATAAGACGGTGCTGGTGATCGCCCACCGGATGCGCACCGTGGCCGGAGCCGATAAGATCGTGGTGCTTTCAGAAGGAACCGTGGCCGAAGAAGGCGCGCCGGAAACATTGTTGAAGCAAAACGGCCTTTACGCCCACATGGTGAAATTGCAGACAGAGAGCCAGAACTGGAAGTTGGCGTAAAAATTTTGTTTCCTTCGGTTTTATTATCCGCTGCATCGGCTATAAATTTGAGATTTGAAAAATACCATCATGGCTTGAAACAGTCGTGGTGGTATTTTTTTATTTTTTGCCCCATGAAAAAGCGCCCTCGAAATGAAATGACTATTAGAAGCATATTTTTGTGTTTACCCATGCAACAATCCCCCGAAAAATGTACGGATATATAAAAGGTGTTTTTTG
>ERZ827520.1228-NODE-1228-length-31792-cov-5.906481_pt1 | contig 31792 bp, 32 predicted proteins | sample MGYA00519581_ERZ827520 | MGnify/ENA primary metagenome ERZ827520 (study PRJEB31778, sample SAMEA3449339) | human gut metagenome | biome: human gut; feature: human-associated habitat; material: faeces | place: United Kingdom | collected 2010/2012 ...
TGAAGGTAATATTGTTCCCTCATAATCTGAGTGATATGTATTAATCGGGTCTCCAATACTGCAGCTGCAGATGCAGACTTACTAACTCCACTTGCTGTAGCCTGAGATTGGGTATTAGTTTGTTGCATATAAGTAGAAAGCATTCTACCAGTAGCAGCTAGGTACCTATAGCCATTTACTACTAAAGCCGTAATTGAACCCCAAGCTAATGCTTTAACTACTATCTGACCTCCTATAGTACCAGCTATTCCTTGTACCCATTGGGATATCTTAGTGAATACAGTTAATATTGGGTTAAAGACGTCGGCTAAAGTTGACCCTATATTTACTACTAAGTTTTCAAAGTTAGATTTGAAAGTTTCAATGATACCCTGTGGAGTCTTCAATCTTCCCTCAGTAACCTGTTCTACTATGCCGGAGTTCTTATCATATTGTTCTAAGATCTTAGTCATCTTATCAGAACCCGACATCATATTTCGAATCTGATTAGAGATATCACGAGTACCTCGAACTCCGAAGATATTATAGAAAGATTTAGTTCTTTCCAGAAGGGGTTTATTCATAAGAGCTTCTCCAAACTTACGATATACCTTATCTAATCGAATAAGATTACCCTCGGCATCAAAGAAATCTTGTGGACTTAAACCTAAGCTAGTTAATGCACTAAACCCTTTCTTTTTCTGGTTGGCTAAAGAAAGTTGCAAATAACGAATCATATTTGCTAATGCAGTACCGGCTGATGAACCCTGAATACCCATATCTCCCAATACACCGATAGCTGCAGCAGTCTGTCTTAAGTCATAGCCTGCATTAGCCATATCAGCTCCAGCATAAGTAATAGCTTGAGCCAAATCGGTAAGAGACATATTAGCATTAGTTACAGCCGTATATAAATCATCTGTAACCTTAGTAGCTTGTTGAGAAGGTATAACATACATTGACATGATATTAGTCATCAAGTCAGCTACACCTCCTTTACCTCCAAAGGATTGACCAAGGATAGAAGCTAACTTAGCAGCCGGTCCAGTCATATTTTTTATCTGTTCTACTGTATTACCTGCCATTGCCAAGTACCTTTGACCAGAAGCAATATCTGCAACAGTCAAGGGAGTAACGGCATTTACTGCTTGAGCTAATTGCATCATTTCTGTTTGTTGCTCAGCTGTAGCTCCTGCAATCTTTGAGGCCATAAATATAGTATCTTGGACCTTGGCCGAATACTGATAAGCTTCTGCCATTCCTCCAAGGAATTTCATACTGTTTTGTACAGCATTACCTGCACTCATCTGAATAGCCCTGTTCCAATCATTCATATCATTCATCATATTGTTGAATGATTGTGAAATTTTACCGGTTTCAGAGCTAAACTTATCTCGGAGTACCATTGATACCCCGACTTCTACTAAACTTTTTGTATCTCCTATCATGTTGACATTTTCTTCTTCATTTGTTTATAATAATTCTCAGCTATGAGTAGGAATTTCTTTCTTTTACGAACGGGTAGACACAAAAAGGTGAGATAGTCTAAGACTATCTCAGCCCGAGTAATGTATATGTAATCTTCCTCTAAATTATATCTCCCGTCAAGTAGAAAAAATCAGGAGCAGCCATAATTGGGTAATCCATCATGTTCCCAGTTTCTGGGTTTTCGATTTGAGTATATCCATGGAAGATTGGGTCTACTGTATTTACCAACCGATGAATTTCTGCCATATCCCTTGATGAGAATAGAGAGAAGTTTTCTACTTTCTCAAATTTATCATCCACCTTTAACTTAAGGTTACGAAGAAGAAGAGTAGAGTGTCGAGTAAGTTTACTTGGTGAAAGCTGAACCATCTGAGACTCTTTTTCTCCATCCATCAATTCGAATTGGATTACCTTACCTGAGTTCAATTCCTCTGTATATTGCATAAGAGTAAATCCATCTTCTCCTTTTCTTCCCGGGTAGTAAGGAATGGCATTGGGTTTTTCTTCCATTTCTTGTTCTGTAGGAAGTACTGCATAATCGAAAAGAAATTCTCTCAAGTCCTGAGAGTAAGTTACAGAATCCTTGTTATCCCATTTATAAGTAAATTCTACTTCCTCTCCCAAAGAGAAGATTCGAGAATTAAATAGGATACAGTATCTATCCAGCAAAGGTAACTTAAGAGCATCCTCTATGGTTAATCTACCTGACTTAGTAGCATTCGTTTTAACTACTATTGCTGAAATATACTTGGTAAGATTCATAAGATTCTTTGAATCTACCGGGTTGGTGATAATTTCTTCATCTTCACCATTCTGCTCTCTGATTTCAAAAAGTCTACCAGAAGGAGCAGTGAATACTAAGGTTCTTAGTGTCATATCCATTTTATCTAATTTTTAAAAGTTCATAATTTCATAGTAGCGGTAAGTATCAACAAGAAAGGGGTGAAACTCCTTATCTAGGAATCCCACCCCTCCACCTAAAATTCTAGTAAGAAAATGACTAAGAGAGTTAATACTTATCGCAAGTACCGACAGAAAATTCTATATTTTCTATTGTGTTTTCTGAAGCCATACGATCTAAGTCAAGGCCAGTTACTTTACAAGGCCAAACTTCTTCAAGCAGCCAAGTATTTAGGACAGATACTCCATCTTCTGCAAGTTCATTTACAATGGCAGTTTCCCAATATTCACTAGGAACTAACCCACCTCCAGCTATCATATCTTGGCAAGAATATAACCAATCTTGAAGCCAGGTATCTGAACCAGCAGTAGTTAAAAGTTTCTCTACTACCAGATTACCTACGGTAACTCTACCAGCAGTTTTTACATCCCTGTTTACATCTCCATGAGCAACCTGGTCAATCTCAATATCCGGAAGTTGGCAAGTCTGGAATAGATACGTATTGATAGGATGTTTTGGGAAAGAGATGCTCCATAGGAATTTCTTTCTAGGATTCTTTACTTTTGCTCCCATGTTTTATGATTTTAATGTTATTCGTTTTCTGAAATATTAACTGATTTAGAAGCTGCATCGATTACAATGTTAATTGTAATTTCTTGCATAGGAACAATATCCTTATACTTCAGGATTACTTTATATTTACCCTGACGGACATCAGCTTCATTATTTACGGAGAGTTCTGAATAAGAGCCAGCATCTTGGTCACCCATCCATGTATACTCTGACATAGCATTTTCATCTACCAGATTATCTAGGATTGGTTTTACCTCAAGATAGATATTCTTCCAAGTACCCCAGATATTGGGCTCTTCCAAATACTTATTCAATATAGGACGAAGAGTCTTCTTCAAGTACAAATTCAATCTTACAATTGAAAGGAATCTTTCTGAATCCTGTTTTACTTGAGAAGAGAAGCAATGCCATAACATGGTTTGTTTACCAGAAGACGGAGTATCTTTGATTACAATCATATTGGCATACATCTGAGCCAATTCGTTTAGTTCATTATAACGAGAATCACTACCATAGTTAGGACTTACTGGGCCCTGACCATCATAGATTACTCCACGGTTCATACCGGCAAATGACTTCCAAGGTCCATGGTTAGAAGCAGAAGTATCACCCAAACCGAAGATGGTACCCAATACATCTGAATTAGTAAGTAACCCGAATTCATTGTAGTACTTGATACCACCTGCAAAATAGGCCGCATACCTAGAGTTACCGATACTACCCAAACAGTTATTAATCCAAGTGATAATGCTCTGCTTATTTCTAGGCTGAGTTCCCTCAGAATAATGGGTAGTATATTTAGGTACTTCGATGTAATAGGTATATTCTTGCAATTCAGCACACATATCTTTAGCAGCCTTATGTACTTTTAAAACATCTTGATCTGTTTTCAGATGTTGATGAATATGAGAACAAGCTAGCTGATAAACATCTGTGTAATCCTTTACCAAGTCCAAAGAAGCAATCCATTCATCTGCAGTAGGGTTAGCACCAACAGTACCCAATGTACCATTGAACATAGTCTCAGTACTAGTGGCTTCTTTACCTCCAACTTGGATAGTTAGTGGATTCTCAGTTTGGTCAATTGAAGTCTGAAGCCAAGCTACCAGGTTTTCGAAAGACTTAATTTTATCGGTAGTGGTTACCATCTTAGGTTCCAGGTATGCAGAATTACTAGCAAAGTTGCTTAAAGCCAGGTAATCTACAGAAGTTTTATTCTGAGCATCCTTAGTTTTATAAGTAATTACCGGACCTGATTCCAGGATGGAACCATTGGCATCGTATATGTTATAGAAGATGGTATTCACTGATTTAGAAAAACCTACTTTAAAGGTTTCTCCAGAACCAATAGGATCACCATACCCTTTAGTTACCAAACCAAAGCTTACATTAGTACCTCCAGAAGTAAATTTCATTACTTCAGAAGCTTGAACTTCTCCAGGTATAGCAGAAGCTAATTCAATCTCATCTTCTTCTAATACTCTAGAGTCTTCTGCTTTAGTAATGGTACCCTTTTTAGCACCTGCTCCCAATACACGAATAATTCTTAGCTTAGAACCTCCTACTAAAGCTTTCTCTATGTTAGATACAGAACCATCAGGTACAATCTCTTTACCAAATATTCTTTGGAATTGAGAGAAAGAAGTGATTAATTCTGAAGGATCATCATAGGGACCTTTTTCAGTTCTAGCCAAGAAACATGATACTCCTAAAAGAGGAGTAGTCTGTTGAACATTGTTGTTCTCGAATTTAAAAACAACGCTTGGTGATTTTGACATATCCTTGTGTTTTATAGGTTATACATTAATTTAATTAATACCAGTAAGTATCGTTACCTTACTGGTATTATTAGAAAATTAATCCTCTTTATTCTTAAATAAACCTCCGATAGCCTTAATCACATCATAGAAACCACATCCTGATAAACCAGCAGCTAATCCATAAATTAATACCTGGTAGAAAGGATAGTTTTCCAATAATGGTGTAAGTTGTAATCCCCAAGCTATAAGACATACAAGAATACCTACTAAGGCAGATATACCAATCTTAGCAAGTTTGTTGTCTTTGATAGCTGGGATTACCTTTAGTATCTGAGTAACCAAAGATGATACCAAAGTTACTATACCCGTAAAGGTACCCAGATTGATTACGAACTCTGAACCAGTTGAAGGTTCTACTTCTGCAGCAAACAATGACACTGGTAAAATGAGTGCCATCAGCATAAACACTAACTTTTTCATTTTAGTAAATTTTTGAGTTAAACATGTATATTGAGATTGAGCATCTCCTCGTCCTTTTGGTATTCTGGTCCTAGTAAAAGACTTATATCTTTTATAGGTATTAGATCCCCCATTTCTACCAGTTTTTCTGGTATAATACCATCCTTACATACATATTGGTATACCTTTTCCAATAATCCATGGGATTCATTTGGATGGTCATAGAAATTACCAATCTCTATAAACAGATTCCCAGTAGGAGCTATCCTACCTTTATCCCATTCTTCTAAATCATTGAAGTAAGGTCTTATATATCCCCTAGTGGGTAATGCTTCATGAAGAATAGAGTGAAGTAATCTCATATCATTCTGAGTAGTTGCTACCAGATGAATATCGATAGTGATATCCTTGGTTTCATACGGGAACTCTGACATCTGATAATTGCCTGCCTCTAATTTATCTCCAATGATATATTTCTCTACTCCAATATCTCCAGGATAATAAGCAGTGCTTTCTATAGTTATCCTTGGACAAGTTTTAGGACCTCTTACCTGGTTATTACCTATACCAAATAAGTAAATGAACTTATCTATTGCTTCCTTATCTTCTTGGAATCTCTTTTCATTCTCTTGTGATAAAGGTAAATAATCCTCAGGATTAAGTCCCATCTTCTTTTCTAAGAGAACATTCAATAAGCATATATAGAAGGTTCTCTCTACTATCTCTTGTGAATTTACCATAATTACCTCCTATCTTATTTTCATTACATAAGCCAATACATAATATGGTGGCCTATTCTCATGAGGACTACCTCCACCAGTTTGCTGAGTATTTGCTGTATAATCTGAGTCAGGCATAGTATGATTAGGGAATGGTCGACGATTAGCATTGTCCCCCCATTTTTCTTCTTTAAACGTAATCTTATGACTATGAGGAGGTATTTGGTCTAGAGTAAGAGTTACTAAGGCCTGCCCACCAGTATTACCAATACGTTCGTATTCATAATTTCTTGGATCATACCCTACTACAAATCTACCTCTTAAGTCTGGAACACTTATATAACCAGCTTTAGTAGAAGCAGTATTATACTTATCTCCAATAGCTTTATATAATTCTGGGTATTCTGCTATACTTACTTGACTTCCATCACAAAGTACATAACCTTCAGGAACTCCAGAACCAGACCATAATTGGATAAGACCAATATCCCCTCCAGCAATGTTCTCTTTTTTACCCTGTCTACAAGTTACAATTACATTTTTACCTGATTCATCCTGTATGAAAATTACTTGGCCAAGTTTACCATTATAAGTATTATCGTTTAAGCTCATGATAAGAGTAGTACCAGAGCCAGATACATCTCCCGAGTTTTCCCTAGTATAATTTACATTAACTGGATCACCAACTTTCTTTCCATTGATTACCATTTGTTTAGTAGATACAATAGTAACCTCTTTACTTTCTCCTGTAGGCTCAAAGTATAATTCAGTGGGTGAAACTCTGAAAGTGTATTCATAATCGCCTTCCCCTTTCTTGTGGATAAGCTTTACTTCTTTAGTTGACCCATCTGCAGCTTCTACTGTTAAGATTTGAACTATATCTTTGTCCGTAGCATTCTTTTCTTCTGGTGTTACCGTTATAACAGTCCTACCTGAACCTTGATTCTTGCTTATAGTGAATCCCATTATCTTCTATATTTCCTTATTTCTTTACGAAGTTCTCTTACTATAGTTTCCTTCAGAACCTTCTTACCACCAACTTGTTCGAAAGCTGGTGCCCATAGAGGTCTTGGAGGTAAATTACCACCTCTAGAACCATACTCTAACATGATAGCTACTTGGTTCAATGTTCTTTTACTAGTCCTATCACCCTTTCTGGTTTTCTTAAGGTTAGTAGGTATACCTACGTAAGTTCGATTCTTCTGTTTTACTATTTGTACTGATCTCAAATACTGACCCGTATAATTCAAAAGGGTATGCTCTCCATATCGCTTAATAGTATTAGCAGAGTGAGGATCCCAATGGGTTCCTCTTGGGGGAGTACCTGTTCTTAGGCATTTTTTCACAAGTCTGAGAAGTTGATTGCCAAATTTCTCAGTAGCTCTATCATAGGCATTTCTCATGATAGAAGGAGTTTCTGCAATCAACTTCTCAGCTCTAGCCTGTTCTTTTGGGTCAGTATATATCTGTAAGTCTCCCAAGGGAGTACTTATAGTTATGTTTACTGACTTACTTGCCATCTGGATTTTCCTTCGGTTTATTCAAGCCAAGTGAATCCATCATAAGGTTTATGGCTTGCTGTTGTGATTGTAATACTGATACTACATCCTTCCTGAATGAAGCGAATTCTTCATTGAATTGACTACCCTTAGTGGGCTCCTTGTTTTCAAACATAGCAAGGATATTATCGCATTCCTTTATTATGTTCTCGTATTTACCTACATTATTAATAATACCAAGAGCCTGTGACCTTTGCAATGATACTTCGTTTACAATATTATTTCCAATTAGAGTGTAGTACACATTGTTATAAATACCCTCATTCCCATCCGAAGGTAAATATACTGTTACTGTACCAATGGAATCTTGAAGAACAATTTCTATAAGATTAGAAAAGCCATCACCATTTTCATTGGCTCTTGGTTTACTTTCTCCTACCTTTACTACTTTAGCTCGGTCAAAGATTGGGTACATTGATCTTCTGTCTCTTTCTAGAGTAAAGACTAAATCTCCTCTTTGTAATGATTTAAATTTCATTTCTTCCATACTGCATTATTTTTATTGATTAGACTTAATCCCATTTGAACCATACTGGGATTCTGTTTCATAAATTCTACTAGGTTCAAGAAATTATAGTATCCATAGATATCTATCAGTCTTTGTGCTTCATCGGCTACTCTCTTTGCTACCTCTAAATTAGGAGCCGGTAGTTGCATTTGGAGAGTAAAGGTTTGTAGTTTATTATCTTCTTCCATGTTTCTTACTAGATTAAAACAAAAAAAGGGAAATACCCACTACAGGTACCTCCCTTTTCCCTAATCAACTTTAATAGAAATTATTCAGTTTTATTACCTAAAGCCTGTACTACCGAGTTAATAATGTTTTGATCTCTCTGAGCATCAACTACTCGATTCAGTCTAGCAATTTCTTGGTCTTTTGCAGTGTTCTCAATCAAGCACTTAATCTCTTGCTGGCCTTTCATTACCTCGCAATGATTACGTTCTGCCTGAAGAGCTAATCGGTTTTTCAGATTCTCTAACTAGGCCTTTAACTCCACGAGCAGCATCAGATATGTCTTTGTAAATACCAGATTTAACTTCCATAATGATTTAGTTTTAAAGTTAAAAATTAAATTTATCTATCAATAAATGTACTAGTGTTGTGTTTAGGATTAAATTGTCTAGGTGGGCCAAGAAACATCCCAATGATGGATATTATTTCCCCCTCCAATACTAAAGTTACCAATTGATAACCATAAACCTCTTACAGAATTATAGGCCCATACATAAACAGTATCTCCAACCACTAGATCCTTAGTAGTACTTTGAAGAGAATTCACAGTTATTTTACCTTCTACTGAGTCTATTATAATACCTTCACGTATTAAGCTCATATTATACATAGAGTCAGAAGTATAAGGCATATCAGCCGTATCAAATAATCCCCACGTATCTTGATCAGGTTTACCATTTGAAATATTTAAACTTAATTCCAAGCTGAAATTATTTACTTTTTTAGCTTCTTGAAGAATTCTGGAAATTATTGTTTTTCCAGATGGCTTCTGTCTATAAGTATCTGCTCCAGTTCTTACAGTAGTGCCTGCTTCAGTTATATTTGCTATAAACTTGAATGGGGATTGAGTACCTGCTGTTAATACCAAGCCGATTAATTCCTCTGCTATCTCCGCATTGACTCTCTCTAGATCGTCTGAAGATAAGGGACTACCATTGTGAGTAGAGATAATATTAAATACATGTTTATTTACCAATCCCTCTGGGGGGGCTGAGAAGGTGAAATCGGTGTAATGCCCATTACCATCTGGGTCAGTAATATAAAACTCATAGACATCTCCTGCTTCTTGAACTATTGTCAGAGTACAAGTTTTATTGGATTCTCCCTGAGTAAAGGTAATAATTCCTGTTCTAGATGAACTACTGTTATTAGTGGTTACCTTATATGTAGCCCCAGCACCTGAACCAGATATAGTAATCCAATCCACATTAGAAGATAAAGCCCAATTAAGGAATTGATTACCATTCTTCCTAGAATATACTATTACAGGTCTATTGTATGATGAATCTGAACTTGGCCAACCAGAATAAGTAAGAGAAGTACTCAAAGAATCCCCCGAGTTTTCTCTAATACCAAACTCATAAGTTGAAGCACTCTGTTGTACAGTTTGTACTAATTCTATACTTAGACCATTGGGTTGATTAGCTCTGATTGTAAGAGTTCTGCTTGCAGGCTTTGAATGCTCAGGTATGGTAATAGTTACTTTAAAGTAATAACCACTCACATTAGTAATAGTTTCGGTTACTCCGGATGGCAAAATAAGAGTAGGTTTAATAGCTTCGGTAGAACTTAAAGAACCGTTAACATATATAGACCTATAACTTTTTATATAAAAAGAAATATTACCTCCTTTACCTTCAACAGTACCAATGGATAAAGTACTAGTTTTATAACCACTATTCTGTTGAGTACTATGTTCAAATACCATACCGCTACTAGGATAAGTTATCTCAGCCGAATTCTGTGTAATGGTTAAATATACAGGAGTTGCCGTATCGTAAGTAAACTTAATCTTAAAAGTTCTAGGTGATGAGTTAGGATTTGGTGCTACACTAATACTACATCCACTAGAACTTTTACCAGAGATGGTAATATCAGATGAAGTTCCCTCAACTACTTCAGCTGAAGTATAAGTAGTTCTAATGTTTTCTACATAAGTTCCGTTTATATATTTATCATAATTAGCATTTACTGTCAATCCAAATTCTGAACCAGTTCCAGGTACATTTTTAGTAGTTGGGTCTATAGATAGGTGATCTACATAAGTTACTTGACCTCCTTCCTGAGAAATTGAGATAGTCTGGTCTGTAGCAGTTGGGAAATCAAAAGTAACCGTAAAATTTCTAGCAGAACCACTATTACTTGGGATAGAAATACTATTACCACTAATAGAAGCCGGACTAGAAACTCTTACGGTAGCAGTTTCTGATTCTGTATAACTACTACCTTGACCATTCCAAGTATAAGTTCTACTTGCACTCTTAGCAGTTACATTAGATTGACCTCCACTATAACTGAAAGAAGTTTTATCTACTCTATAGTTATAACTCCATGAAGAATAAACTTTTCTACCTGCTGCCTGGGTAAATGTTGCCTGTATGGTTTTACCCGAATACTTCTGAGTCCAAGTTACAGTGATTGATTTACTATTAGTAGATGTATTGTTGGGTACTATTCTACTACCTGTATTACCGTCGTAATCTGTAGTATACCAAGAACCTTCCGAAGTTTTAGTGACATCATTCACCAAACTTTGAGAGATAGTAGTATTAACACCGTTTACTTGCTTAACTCGATTAGAAGCATATGAACCAAAGGGGTATGTACCTCCAGTAGCTGGAGCATTAAAAGAAGGATTACCATTCGGATCCCACTGGAATGTATAAATCCATTGCTCGGCATTGATATCCTCTAACTTGACACATTCATTGTTACCATAGCTAGCAGCATTACTAATTACAATAACCTTGTCAACATTGGAGTCTTTACCATTATTGAGTGCTAACAACTCAGCCTTGGTAGGGCACTCATTAGAGGTCTTACCAAGGCCGGTCTTATTCAGAATAGCACTCCAAGTTGCTATTTCTGCCATATTACTTATTGTTTAATTGTTTCTTAAAGTCTTCGAATTCTTTTCTCAATAACTTAACTCCTTCGAGAGCCATGACACTGAGCATTTCATATTCTACTACTTTTACTTTTACATATTCCTGACCATCTTCTCCGACGAAAGTTTCGAATCTAGATTGGTTAGGTACTTGAGAAGCAGGTATAGTATTCTCTGATACCAACAGAGGTTCAATTTCCTCTAAGCTCTGAGCAATAGTTCCCACTTGGTATTTACCATTCATCTTGAAGTGAACTGTAGGTATATTGCAGATTTGGTCCAGAGTATGGTTCAAATTCTCTACTTGAGATTTTAATCTACCATCTGATTCCTTCCAGAAACCAGAAGCTGCAGTAGTTTTAGCAAATACTACTTGGTCTGTAGTAGCCAATCCTAATTGAGCTCTAGTTACATTATGAGGATTATCTCTTCTGTTTGCATGGGCATTTAAGTCGGTCTGAGCTTTTGTACCTGCGGCCTTAGCATCTGCAATAGCAGTAGCTTGAGCAGTAGATACTGGCATATTTGTTGGAGCTAAGTTCTGTACATTACCTAAACCTATCTGAGCTTTGGTTACATTGTGAGGGTTACTCTTATTGCCAATATGAGCATCTAAGCTTTCCTTGATTACTTTGTCAGAATCCTGGATTAATTTCTCTAATGCAGTTTTAGCAGCATCAGTATAAGCCTTAGCTTCATTCAAAGCATTGGTAATATCTCCATTCAGACCAGAGTTAAGTTTATTGAACATCTCCCGAGTCAATACTCCAGCTCGATTAGCATTAGCAGCTAAAATTTCTAATGTCTGTGTAGTAGCTTCACCATATACTCCATCAGCTTTAGTAGATTTACTAATCTGTACCCAAACTTTATCCGTATTCTGAACTACTCCTTTACCAGAAATTATAATAGTACCCGGGATAGAATCAAACAGTTTCTTATCTGCTGCAGTTTGTACACCGGCTTTCTCAGCAGTAGAAGCGGGGATAGGTTGATTATAAGTATTTACATGTGCAGTATTACCAAAATCTGAACAATCAAAATTTAATCTAACTTCGGTAGCATTTCTAGTCCAAGCTCCGTCATCCTTAATATGAGAATAAAACTTTAGATTATCATTCAGAGATTTTCTCCAATCAGCTAAAGCTTTACCCCTACCTCCATCATAAGCAGTACCAGTAACTTCTCCAAGTATCAGTGAAGAAGTATTACTATCTACAAACTGAGTACCTGACCAACGGAATTGATAAGAGGGTTCATCCTGGGTAATATTCAAATATATCTTACCTGATTCTCCAGTAATAGGATTAGCATGATCTGGGTCAGAATATAATTTAATATTGCTCAGCTTTCCAGTTTCACTGACATCATAAGTAGCATAAACTTCGATAACATCATCAACATAAGAGGGCAATTGACTAGATGGTACTAAGCCATTACCATCCAAAGAAGCAAATCCATTAGCCTTACCCTTAGTTGCTACGAAATCATCATGCTTCTTTTTTAAGTTATTGATATTAGTTTGTAACTTATTCTCAAGAGCAGTATCTGCAGCAGCTCTGGCTTCTTCTTCTTCCTGAATCTTTTGCATCTGAATCTGGTCGTATTCAGCACGAGCATCTGCCTCTTCCTTGATAGCCTGAGTAAATTTGGTGTCTAATGCCTGGTCAGCTGCTTTTCTATCCTTGATTTCTTGAGCAAGGGAAGCTTCGGAAGAATTCTTCAAGGCTTCAATTGCATCTTTTCTATCTTGGATTTCCTTAGTAATCTGGTTGGGTAAAGTTTCATCCAACTTAACCTTATCAGCAGCAGACATAGTACCAGCTTTAGTAGTTGAGGCTACTGGTAAATTAAAAGTGGTATTATTATCTTTATATATACCTTCGTTTACAGTTTTTCTGTTTACTGATACTGTAACTTTATTAGCATCTGAAGTTGCTCCTTCTCCAACTACTACAGTCTGAGGAATAGAATCAAACAGTTTCTTATCTGCTGCAGTTTGTACACCGGCTTTCTCAGCAGTAGAAGCGGGGATATCTACAGTGAAATCCTTAGATTTCTGTATACCTTCATCGGAGTTATATGTACTTCTACTTATGTTAGTAGTAACCACACCAGCCTTAGGTGTATAACTAGCTCCAGTGATATAATCATTGGGCATAGAATTCCATCTTTTCTTATCGGCAGCTGATTGAAGACCGGCTTTAGCATCTGTAGAAGCAGGGATAGCAAACTTACGAGACATAGGTTCTCCATAGAGATTACCTTCTCCTTTTACAGAACTCTTAAAGTTTACTTCAGCAGAAGTACCCTTGATAACCAAGTTCGGATCAATTTCCGTAACCATAGTTAAGGGTAAAGCATTTGAAGTTGCTTCTTCTTTCTGAAGACGTTCATCTAAACCATTAGTGATACCATTAAATTTATTCTCAAGAGCGGTATCAGCTGCTTTTCTATCATTGATTTCTTTATCGATACGTTTATCCAGAGCATTATCAGCAGCAATTCTTGCAGCTTCTTCAGCATCAATATTATCCTGGAGAACTTTATCGGCAGCAATACGCTCATTACGTTCTGTAGTAAGGTCCTGAGTATTCTTGTCTACTTTAGCTTCAATACGAAGATCCTCAGCCTTTCTAGCCTCAATTTCCGTATTCAATAGTTCCTTGATTTCAAGATAACCCGTATTCTGATTATTTTGTAATCCCTGAATTAATTCTAGGTTACGTTGAATATTAGCAGTATTCTTAGCAATTAATTCATCCTGAGCCTGAGCCTTTGTTAATAATTCAGAACGAGTTTCTGTTACGAAAGTTCTCAGTTCACTTACTGTAGCATTAAGAGTAGTACTTAATTCAGTAAACTTCTGAGTAACTTGTTCATCAGCTGCAGTTCTATCGGAGATTTCCTTATTTATAATACCTTTAAGTTCAGTCAGCTTATTAGTAATTGTAGTTGCAAAGTTAGGATCATCTCCTAATGCTTTTGCAATCTCTTCTAGAGTATCTAATACTCCAGGAGCAGAACCAATAACCTTTTGGATTGCAGTTTCTACTTGTTCGGCATTCTGATAGTTAGAATCGTTTTCCAACTGAGATACCTTAGTAATGTAGTTAGCAAATTCCTGGATATTATCTAACTTAGCTTTTAATAAGTCGGTAAAGTCATTTGAAGAAAGCTCTTTGCCATCTACTTTATCAACCTTTCGGTCATTCAAGTTTTCAACAGCCTGAACTCTATCTGATACTTCCTGAGTAATCTTATTCTCTAACAGAGTGTCTGCCTGAGTACGATTAAGGGTTTCGGTATCAATATTATTCTGAAGCTTGGTATCTTCTTGTAGTCTACTTTGAGCCTCATCATTGATATCTTTAGATATAGCTACCAAATCATCTTTGTGATTTTCCATAGCTGTAGTCAGAGAATCCTTAAGAGCTTGTTCAGCAGCCTTAGCTCTTTCTACTTCGGTTTGAATAGCAGTAGTGTTATTAGTTACTTTCTCCCTGAGCTCATCTAAAGAACCGGTTACTCCACTATTGAGGCTATCTATTCTGGTGCTTAAAGCATCATCTCCTGCCTTACGATCTTTAATCTCCTGGTCGATTCGAGCATTGATTTTCTCATCTTCATTTGCCCGGGCAGTAGATTCAGTATTTATCAAGCCAGTGAACTTATTATCTAATAAAGTATCTGCTGCAGTTCTATCAGAGATCTCCTTATCGATATTCTGCTGTAAAACAGTATCACCAGCTTCTCTCTTTGAAACCTCAGTGTTCAAGTCGATATTTACCTTATCTACCTGAGACTTAAGATTAGTATCAGCATTGGCTCTTGCTTCAGCTTCTGCATTAACCATGCCTTTTAATTCAGCATAATCTTCAGCTTCCTTAGTAATCTGGTCATTTAATCTGTCAGTATTACGTTGGATATTTGCCTTGTTAGTATTTACTTCTGTTTGCAAAGCATCTATCTTAGCCTGAAGTTCATTTTTAACGGTATTTACTGCATCCTGAATAGATAAAGCCAATTCTTGTATCTTGGTAGCATTAGCAGTTACTCGAGTATCTAATGCAGCATCAGCAGCCTTACGATCCGTTTCTTCCTTAGTGATAGCAGCTTGTAATGCAGCATCGGCATCTTTTCTGTCTTGGATTTCCTTATTCAGACTAGCTTGAATACCATCAGTGTTACCAGTAATCTTATCTACCTCGTTATCAACATATTCTTTTAGTTTAGCTTCAAGAGCGGTATCGGCTTCTTTACGTTCAGTAACTTCCTTATCTACATTAGCCTGTACCTGGGCATCAGCCTCTGTACGATTAGTAATTTCCTGATTCAATTGTTCGGTAATAGCAGCCAATTTTTTGGTAATTGTAGTTGCAAAATTAGGGTCATTACCCAAAGCATCTGCAATCTCCTTCAAAGTATCAAGAACCTCTGGAGCTTCCCCAATAATCTTTTCAATAGCTGCCTGAAGATCTGCTTCAGTTTGATAACCAGCATCATTGATAAGCTGAGATACTTTTGTGATATAATTAGCATGTTCTTCAATGCCATCCAATTTAGCCTTGAGAATATCGGTAAAGTCGTTTTTAGTAAGAGAATAGCCTTCTCTTTTATCTACCTTACGATTATCTAAGTCTTTATCGGCAGCAATACGTTCTTGTTTTTCTTGCTCTAGTTTTTCAAGTAATTCGGTTTTATCTGTACCGGCCTGAGTTTTCAAATCCTCAATCTTATGGTCAAGGATTTCATCTTGAGCAATTCGAGTTTCTTTCTCGTTATCAATATTGTTCTGAAGTACAGTATCTGCATTCTGACGGTTCTGAGCTTCTTGAGTAATGTTCTGCTGTAAACCATTATCTGCATTCTGACGGTCAGAAGTTTCCTTTACAATCTGTTGGTGTAATACTTCATCCTGAGCAGTACGAGCTGCAGCTTCAGCATTAATCTTGGATTCAAGTTCTTGGTCTGCAGTTTTACGATCACTGATTTCGGTGTTCAGTTTAGATTCTAATGCTACATCTGCATTTGCTCTTTCTGAAGCCTCGGTTAGAATCTTATTATTTAAGTCGGCAATATCCCTAGTATGGTCTAACTGTACTTGATGAACAGCCTCGGTCAGTTTCTCATCAGCAGCTCTACGTTCAGCAGCTTCCTTATCTACCAATTCCTTAGCATATTCTTTAGCTTCAGTTAAGTTATTGTCAGTTTCTACTTCCAAATCACCAACCCGGTCTTCTACCTTTTGAATACGAGCATTGATTGTTTCTATCATCCTAGTAATATCTTGTACTACTTTAATGATAGTTGCATTCAACGTATTAACCGAGTTAACCAAGTTATCGTTCACAATCTTAATCTGAGAAGCTAATTCGTTTTCACGGTTCTTAGCTCTAGTTACCTCAGCTTCTAATTGAGTACGTAATTCAGTTAATCTGTTAGTGATATTGGTAGCAAAGTTTGGGTCATTGTTTAATGCTTCAGCCAATTCCTTTAATGTATCCAAAGCATCATCAGCACCATCTACTAAGTCATGTATATATTTCTCAACTTGTTCTTGAGTCTGATATTTCAAATCGTTTTCTAGTTGAGAAACTTTAGTAACGTAGTTAGCATGTTCCTCAATTCCATTCAGTTTTTCTAGCAATTCATCAGAGAAGTTATTTTCTGACAAATCCCAACCTTCTTTCTTATCTACCTTGTTTGCAATTGATAAGAAGAATGCCCAGAACTCTTTAAGAGTTCCAACAAAACCATGAGCCAAAGAGTCATCATAATAACCCTGTAATAGCCGTTGGTCAATCTCTTCGCAAGTGTAGTATTTACTAACGTACATATGTATATATTTTAAGGTGTTACTTTATTCTTTCCCAATAACAGTTCTGAGTTATTACCACGGAAGTATTCTTTTTCTTTACCAGCAAAAGCATTTGGGATATCATCTGGATTATCTGGGTCAACATCTCCTCCATCCTCTATATCCCCAACTACTACGGCATAATCAGGTAATTTCCTAACTCTGAACTTAATAACTTGGCCAAAGCCTATATGAGGTATATCTTTATCCCATACATCTCCAAAGTAATCTTGGTAATTTGATACGAACTTCATACCAGTCATAGATTGCATGGTAGTAGCTGAATTACCAGTACCAGGCATTTCTATGTGAACTCCAGAAGGTCCATTCAAGATTATAAGATTACTGTCCCACCAATCTCCTTCTACATTGTTAAGCTTGGTGAAACGTAACATTAACATTTTCATATCTTTATGGATTTTGTTCTACGAATTTGATTTTAGTATCTCTATCCCTTTTGAGGATTACCAAGAATACCAAAGCTTCATCTTTAGCCTGAGATATTTGAGTATCTCCAGAAGGCTTATATACTATCCCATTGATAACAAATCTATCCTCGGACCAGTTAAAGTTCCAATAACCTTCCTGATTGAGATATCCGATTTGTTCTATGTAATTCTTTGAAATAAGTATAGAAAGGTTCTCATCATCTAATTCTCCAGAAACTGTGGCTTTATTTATTGGCCAGTTCCTAAAAGCATTGTAGTAGCATAAAGCTTCTATGGGAATATTATAATATCTTGGGCTATCATCCTCAGCATGATTTAGATATTGATTAACGTGTTTAGCCCAAGTAATTGTTTGTCTTCCAGCATCCCAGTCTAAGAAATCAGTGATAATCTTTTTATACCTATTCCAAGAATGGTTCTTAACCATTCTCCAAGGTTCTTTTGTCATGATTTCTTATCTATTATGGTTAACGAAGGTTTACTTGCTTTATTAAGGGGGGCTGTTGGATTAGGTCCTCCCAAAGGAGTTGGTTTTCGATGATTTACTACTTTTGGTACTACTAACCGTTCGATTTGATCACAGAATGGTAAGTATATCTCTAACCTAGATGCCAGCATACATAGATTCTTTCTTAGTTCATCCATATATCCTCCAGGTTGAATCATCTTTGAATAAGTACTCCATAAGCTAGATATACTTTCGGATATCTTATCATAATACTGTACTTCGGTAGGACCCGTAGTAATTTGCTTTATCCTATCTCCTCTAGCATGTTCTCCAGGTGAATCACCATCTTGGTCTGGTCCATGAGATTCAGTGGAGATAACTTCTCTAAAACTATTTCCTGCAACCAACAGGATATTTTGTATTTGTATATTGAGATAATCCCATACAGCCAATTCCATAATTAATTGGTTTTCTAGTCCCTCATACCATAATTCATCATTATATTTATCTGGTGGTATAACATGGTTTACTAGTGGGAAGATATATAATTGCCATTTAGTTATGTATGCAGTTTTATCTTCTATGGTCATACTCTCATGCAATTCTTTGGGAATATACCTATCTATTAAATTGTAGATGGTATCCTGAAGAGTAGTATGCCCATAATTACATACAACTACAGTTCGAGTACAAGTCAAATCTAATCCATCAGAATTAGTGACATGTAAGGTTACATCATAAAATCCAGACTTCTCATAAGAGTAAGATTGATGTCTTCCACCATTGAAAACCTCTCCCTTATCATCGCCAAAGTCCCAGTCAAAAATGGATTTGGCCGGGACTTTGGTTAATACTCTAAATGAAACTTCCAGACCTGATGTTACATATGTGAAGTCTAGATTCTTTTTCATTTATATTCGGATTTGTTTATTCTTTGTTTTCTTCGAAATCTTCAAGTAAAACTTCAAGGATATCTTTTACGGTATCTTTCGGATCAGCTTCGATTTCATGTTTCTTAGCAATCAGCTTAGCTTCTTCAAGTGAATAAGCTTTGGCAATCTTACTGATTTCCATACCCTTTGCAAACTGAGCAGCTAGCTTCTTGTCAAGCTTTTCGATATCCTCAGCAGTATACTTGGCAGTTTTGTTCTTATCCGGAACTAAAACCAAGTGGCCAGAAACCAAAGCTCTCTGAATACGTTTTGTTCTGTACTGACGGGCAGTAAGTTCTCTCTCTTCGCCTTTTGCAATTGAAATACCTGTTACCTGGTCGTTAAAACTGTAGGCATTAGTTCCAACTGTTACAATATAAGTAGTAGCCATAATCTTTTATTTTATTTTAGGTTATAATATAAAACCCCGAACAGAATGGATTGAAACTGTTCGGGGAGAAATTAGACAAAAATACAATGAAGAAATCCCGGATATTATTCTAAGTTAACCAATAGGTATGGGTCAATGTTCATGAAGCTCGGGAATCCAGCTTCAGAGAATTTCTTGTTAGCTGCCAACAGAAGAACAGCATCCTGGTACATCTTAGAGAAACCTGTAGTCAGAGAAGCATATACAGCTTCAGTCTGATTAGATACGATTCTTTCTGATTCAAGCATCAACTGTTTAGCAGTAAGCTTAATCAAGGCAGCACTGGTATCTACCATCAACAACTGCTGATCGGGAGTTCCCGGGTGAATATAGAAGTCAGCCTTGTTGGGAACCGGAGACTTGATATTCAGTGTAGCTTCTGTAGTTCCTGAGTGACGTTCTTTAAATTCAGGCAAATTCAACATCTCGATAGCCTGGTCTTCACCACCAATCATAGTAGTAAAGTTACGGCCCATACGAGCAGCACGAACCCAGATATGCAACAAGTCTTTATAAGTAATACCGTTGGTTGTTTCATATACACCAATAACCGGAGCAGATTCAGAACCATCAGCTTTGTTACCGTTCATCAAAACATCCATTGCCAAAGTATCCATAGCATAACCCAACTGAATACCAAAGTCACGGAGATAGATTCCCAATACATCGATTGAAACGTAGTTTTTAACTTCGTCAGTAAGTTTAAACCCTTTACCGATTTTAAACAGAGAAACTGATTTCTGTCCGAAGCTTACATCTCCCAAAGGAATTGTTTCTGCTTCATTTACCTTAGCGGGAGCAGCATCCGACATATTTACCATCGGCATAGTTACCTGCAAACCATTAATTGATTGGTCTGAAGCAATGATGTTCGGGTAGAAAGGTGCCTGACGCATACCAGTTGTAATAGCAGCACGGATGATTTCCGGTACAATCCAACGGATATTCTGTTGCGGCATAGTGAAGATGTTCTGCATTGTATCAATCTTCGGATTAATGCCCAACTTTTCAAAGAAGGTATCCTGTGATACACCATATTTACCCTGTACCAGTTCTTCCAGAGTAACTTCAATAGGCAATGTGTTGTTGGAACCCTGACGATATGCTTCCAAACTTCTTACCATTTCCGGAAGTTCCTTTCTAAGGTCTTCCATTTTCAATTGTGCAAATTCTGTATTCATTGTTCTTTTAATGTTCAGTTAATGATTAGCGTACCAATACTTGAATAATATCATTAGCTTCATCAGCCGGTACGATGCTAATGAATTTTGTTTCATCGGCTGAAGTTTCAGCAGTGATGAAACGGTCGATCAACAGGGTATCTGTGGGTTTTACATAACCACATTCCATAGCCTCTTTAGCTACCCAGTTTACAACAATGAAAGCTTCTACAGCTACAGTTACTTCTACGGGGAAATTTCTTTGAGCCTGATAAGCTGGGTTAATGTTGTCAGTTACAGCTATACCCAGATAAACCTGGCTGCCACCTCCACCCGGGATATAAGGTTCGATATTACCCTCAGTATCCAAAGCTACCGGCATACCCTGATGAATAACTTTGTTTTCTTTTACACAGAAAGCCTGATGCAACTTGTTAGATTCACTCTTATAGATCACCGCTCTGGGAGTTTTTTCACCAAACAGAGTCATCGGTTGATCCTGATTTACCAGCTTAGTAGTAGGATGTGTATTCATATTCTTCTTATTTTAGAGATTATTTTAATTTGTTTGAATAGATACCTTTCAGAATCTCTTCAGTACTCTTTTCGGAATTCTGAGCAGTAGCTTTGTTATCGGATTTATCCTCTGCCTCAGTTGCAGAAGAAGCACGGCTTACATCGTGAGAACCGCATTTAGCACAGGTCATTGGGAATTTTTCTTCCAATCGAGCTTGGTAATCTTTAGTAAGAGAGATCAAAGTTACCATGCCGGTAGTTTCAGCATTCAACATTGTAACGATAGTTTCATCAGCTTTGTCACCCATAAGTTTTTTATAGGTTGCAACAGCATTTCCACGGAGAGATGCAATGTGGTTTTTACCTACCTGAGCCATTTCCTTCAGATTTGCAACTTCTGCATTCAGATTAGTAACCTGTTCTGTAAGAGAAGTTTTTTCTGTAGTTAAGTTATCCACAGTAGTCTGAAGAGTGTTACGAGAATTAACCAATTCCTGAATGGCTGCAAATGCAGTTTCCTCGTTCATCTCTGTACCTTCGGCAAGAGTAAGGCAATCTTTACCAAAGATTCTTTCTAAAAATTTTTGTAGTTCATTCATATCTTTATTATTAGGATTTTGATTTCCTTGATTATCATCATAAGATTGGGAAGTATCGTTATTTTCACTGAACAAAGCTAGATCAGTTTTCGTATCATAGAAGAAATACTGTTTAGACTTATCATCTCTATATTCTTCGTATGAAGCCCAAGTTCTCTTGGCAAAATTGGGATTAATGATTTTACCATCATCTCCAATCTTCTGAGCAAAAGCATCAGCTCCATGAGATACCAAAGAGGTTTCTAAGTATCTTACTACTTCAGTAACTATTCTTCGTACCATAACTCCCTTAGAATCATAGGTACCCAGTTTCTGGTAGAATTCATTATCTTCCATATTTGGGTGAGACTTATCCCACTTAAACTGTACTGTTACTGAGTTAGAATGGATAGATGGAGGATCCATAAGAATGCCTCTAGCAATTCTTGGATTTGCTTTACCATCAATCTTTAATATACCATTAATACCTGCAGGAATAACAAAAGAACCATCCTTGTATTCATCTTGCCAGATAACTTGTGATACAGCTCCAATAGCATTACCAATATTAGTCTCATGGTCACAGTTTACTGTTTGTCCTAAGAGCATTCTCATAGAAGCTTTTAATACCCCATTTTGACCAAAATCGGTAGGGTTCCAGTTCTTAGACACAATAGTTGCAGATAATAATCTGAACATTGGTTCTATAAACTCCTCATCTTTAGGAGTAAGTTCTTCTGGCTTCAAGTCAGGATAATAGGTATTATAATCTATTTCTCCTCCCCAAAAACCAAATTGACTGACTGACTCCTTAGAAGTTTGAGCCCATTTATAAAAATTCTCCGAGAAGGTTTGTGGTTCTATGGATGTTGGGATATACCCAGCCATTATAGTATGACCACTACCTATCACTAAAGAATCCAAATGTTCTCTGTTCTTTTTATTAATCGGTTTACTCATCTTGATTTAGTATTTTGATCTCCTCGTGAAGGAGCTGGGTTATTTTTATCTCTTGATCTACGAGCGGATTGATTCTTATCGTCCTGTCTCTGTTTCTTCTTAGTACCCTCTTGTGGGTCTAAATTACCTCCCTTAGCAAATTGGTCTTCTAATGAAACTCTTGGTTCTTCTTCTGAAGGAGAATCATAACCCATTTCCCAAGCATATTGATATTGAGAAATGATACCTGCCTTGTAAAGTAAGTCAAGGTTCTGAATCTTATACTGTCTACCCTGTTGGATTTTAACCTCATCAGAGATAGTGGATGATCCCCAAGTAATGGATATTCCCTTACAATCAAAGCCAGCCAGACGTAGTTCTAGTTCATAAATAAACTTAAGAACATAAGAAACTATCATTTGGATATTCTTTAACTGACTTATAAGCTTAGAAAGCATAATACCAGTTGCTCCTTCTCCAATGGAAGCTTGTACTCCAATTAGATTGCCATTTACTCCCAAACCATTAGCAACTGATTGCTGGTTCATATTCCAGGGTTTATCAATATTGCTCATCTCTTTTGAAGTAGAGTTAAGTTTAAACTGGTGGTCATCAATGTAACCAGTTACTACTCCATCCTTCATACCTTCCCTTACATTCTGTTTCAAACGTATTAGCTCCCTATTTAATCTTCTAGTGTAAGCTTCTACATTTTCATTAGGTCTCTGTTGTGGTTTTTCCATCAAAGCCTCTAGAAAACCAACCATACCACAGATTTCCATGATATGTTTAAAATTGGTTTTCATATCATGCTGACCCTTTAATGAGTCCAATGATGCCATAAAAGGAGGTATTCCATAAGGTTCATCGGTATCATTATACATACCAACATAACAGTAGGTCTCTGTATTAAGTTTGATATAATCTTGCTTATTCGAGCCATTCCAAAGAGTGTTCCTCTGATATGGACTGTATACACCATTATTCTCTCTTTTGAATACTATCCTATCTGGTTTGAGGAATAATACAGTAGCTAGACCCTCTAACTTTTCATTTGGTACAGCTTCTACTGAGATAGCTCCACTAATCATCAATTGAACTATCATCTTGTTTACCAAACCATCCATACCAGCAGTATAGTTAGACCATTTAGAGGATACCTTAGAAAGATGATCTCTCATCTTATCAGCCTCTTTATCGGTATTATTAGGGAAGGTTATGTTGTGACCAGTATTAGCAAGCTTAAACATGTCCTGTAAAGCTATGTTAACATCTGGATTCACTTTATATAAATCCCTTAAAAGCTGAATCACTTCAACACGAAAAGAAGGCGTAACCATCTGAGTTAAGCCTTTCAATGTATGAATGAAGTTACCTGGGTCATCATCCGGTTCCGATACTCTACCGGGTGAAATGGGTACCTCCTCTTTTTTACTTGGAGGATTAGCCTTGTTTTCTTGTATTGGAGATCGATTCCTTCTATCGAATCCAAAAAACTTAAGAATTTTCATTTCGGTTGTATTATTACATTAGTTTTTCCTTTTCGTATGTGATTACAGATTGCTTTACCAAATATATCATCATCAGAATAAACATCTCCTTCCAAATCCACATCTACAGCAGAAGTATTATTTCTGTGTTTACCCATGGCTACAGGTCTACCCAAACCATCATATATAAAGGTAGGAGCTTCTTGAACAAAGAAAGGATCTTTCACAATGATATTCTCTTCTCGAATATCTTGTTCTAGACCCTCTATGATTACTGAACGATTCTTTTGGGTAGTTAACCAACCAGGAGATTTATCAACCTCAGGTCTAGACTTACCTTTCTTTTTCAGAAGCTTTTGATAGTAATATAGGTTAGGGTATCCTTCTGACTGAAGAGCAGAAGTTACTGCTAACCCAACGTCGTTAGATTCTGGAGCTACAACAGCAAAATTAAATAATTGCCCAGTATCTCCCAGTAACCTAGCATATTTATCTACTGCCATTCTTCCCTTATACACAACTTGTTCTTCTCCCAGCTTGTCCATACAAGTGAAAGAAGAATAGTCTGAGCCTCTACCTGTTGCAACGTCTGCACCGATAAAGTACTGTTTATTTGGATCTGGTTCGTTGAATTGTCTATACTGACGATTGAAACGATATTTTAAAACTGGATAATCACTTAAGCAATCTTCGATAGCCTTGATATCTGCCATATCAAATACTGTATTACCTGAAGAAAGAAAGTCTCCATCGATTTCTTGTGCAGTTCTTTTTGGACCCAATGCAGAAGCCATCTGGTCATACCAAGATTGATCCCGTTCTGGGTGCATCTGCCAATATAATCGAATAGCATTGAAAGGATTACCTCCAGCTATAGCATCTACCCATGTTGAATGGTAAAAATTACCCATACCGTATGGAGTAGAATTGATGATGGCTGAACCTCCGGTGGAAAGCGTAGGGAAGGCAGCTGCCCAAATAGCTGAAGCCCACCGAACGATTGCAGCCTCATCAATTACCAGGAGAGAAAGAGATTCTGAACGACCGGCTTCGGAAGATGTTGGAATGGATTCTATGAATGAACCATTATCAAATTCAATCATAGAGGCAGAACCAAATTCTCCAGTTCTTCCGTTAATGATCGGGGTTTGCATATACCATGGAAGATTCTTATACATGAACTTAATCTTCTTAAGTACCTTCTTAGCTGTTGTATCCTTAATGGAGATAATGTTTATCTTCTTATTAGGATGATATGATGCCAGCCATAAGCAGTACATAGATATAAGTTCTGTAATACCCGCTTGCCTGAACTTTAACAAGATATTGAATCTCTGGAGTATAAATTGGTATAGTACGGCTTTTTGATACGGATATAATTCAAATCGAACCTTTCCTCTCACTGGATGTATCACATAACAAAAAAGACTGAAAAAGAAAACATCAGTTGTAACCCTAGATAGATTAGATAATTCTTCTCTTGTAAGGTTAGTGGGTGTTTCCTGTATCTTCTTTGCCATAAAATCTAAAATTTATAAGTTACTACCAGTTCTAAATCAGTTTTGATACCTGAGAAATATCTTGGGTAATAAAAACTGTTTATCCCCAGTTTGTAATTAAATCTCTTAGTCTCGATTGAAATTCCTGTTCCCAAATCCCATAGATTGTTAAAGGGTCGGTACTTACCATAAACATAAGGAACTAATCTTATTCTAGATTTGATTTCTTGTGTGGTAAGTTTTCCGTTATACCAAGAATACTTGTAATTATTAGTGTCGATATTGAATAATCTACTAGAATAAATTCCTGAATTTTGATTAAGGAAACTCAATGTAAGTTGATTCTTATCGATTACTAATTGAACAAGAGAATCCTTCTCTGAGATTATAGAATCAGGATTATTAGCGGTATGAATAGGCTTATCCCAATTCTGATAATTGTAAAGAAGGATTCTACTTGGGTTAAGTAAATTATCATAGGAAATTGGCAGGAAATCTTTCCTCAAATAAATTGTATCAGTATGTTGAAGGATCTCTTTATCAGGTAACATACTGAGTTGTTGATTCAGTTTGTAATTCCTGAAGCAAAGGTAAATAGTAAATCCTAGTAAAAGGACTACCATGGCAACTTTAAGCTTCTTCATCTTTTGATCTGAGATAGGCATCTTTTGTTTTGTATCTATCAATTATTACTCCCAAAATTACTTTGAAATTATTACTGAAGTCAGTAGTCGGAATTCTAAATCGAATATCGATTCCTTTTGAATCTTGAGTAATACTCATTCTGATTTTTCCCTTGTGACTCTTTACAATTCGATTATAAAAAGTTGCCAAGAGATTAAACATACTCTTCAGATTTTTCGGTAATATCTCAGTTCTGTATAAAATTTCTTTGTTCATTGTTACTTGAGTTTTTCGGTTTCAATTCATAATAGTCAACTCACTCTATATCAGGTGCTTGGCATTCATTTGCCAAGTCTGGCATAAGCCAACTAATTCAAATTCAATCAGTTACGAAACTGGCTTTGTTTTTCCCTTAACAATCCCTTTTCCTGATTGATTCTTATATCAGTATTCTTTATTCCAATATTCCTTATTCCAATACCCTTTAAAAGCCTATTAGATTTATATAGGGGGGATTCACTTGAAATTAAGGCATTTCTTAAACCATAATCCTACTTCATATACTGACCCTTTGCTCAAGGTATACCTAGCTTTATTTAACCAGTAATGATAAGTCTTAGGGTCCCAAGTTGCAAATCCCCGAATAAACACTCGGTAATTTTCGGGGAATCCCATAATTGCCTTGAAATCATAAATACCCAAAGGATACCCATCAGGTCTAAATTGCCTATCTGAGGGTCTGAGTGTTAAAGGTGGTTTATCATCTTCCAATCGATATACTCCCGGGAGAGTACTCATCTTAGCAGTTTTAATGGGCCATTTCTTTTCATCTTTGAAATCATGAGTCCAAAGTTGTTTTACTTGTCTGACCGTAAGATTTTTCTTTTCGGGTAATTTCCGATAATCATACATGGCTAAAACTTTATCAGAGAATGGAATTAAAGCTTCCTGTGGGGCTTGTACTAGTAAATCTCTAGTAAGTTTTGGAGTATTTACTTGGAATACTTCATTAAAAGAATCCAAATACTCTTTTCCCTTGTCTAAATGAACTCCGATAATTACTAATCTTTTTCTTGATACTTGGGAGTTTCCGAAGTCAGAAACGCTTCTTTCGTGAAAAATAAGTTTATAGTTCTTAAAGAAGTCCGTTAACATTTCTTTAGAAATGAGAGATAGCAATCTTGGTAGGTTTTCTATAAGAAATAGAGCGGGTTCGTAATATTGAATTGCTTGGAATACTAGTTGTATACTTTTATTACTTTTAGGGTCTCCAAGAGCCTTAGATTTAGATAATCTCATTACTGAGCAACTACCACAATCAGGGCTAGATAATATGATATCTGGATGCCAATCTTCGGGTAATTCGTACCCTTTTAAGAAAGGTATACCTTTGAAATTAGCTTTCCACTGCTCTTCTCTACTAGTATGGAATACTCCACGAGGTTCTATATTTCCAATAAGCTTATCTCTAAAAGGGAATAGGATGGCTCCTTGCCCTCCACATACTCCCAGTACTTTTAAGTCTTTCATTTCTTATAACTTCTCAATTTTATGTACTTGAACCAAGCATAATGCTTCCTAGTTGAAATATAATCCAGGTTCGAATCATTGTTATGAGCCTCTTCCTCAAAACTTACATCATGATACCTTTCATTCTGCTTGTTCCATTTAGCAAAACAAAGGATGATTAAGTACTCGATTCCATACCAAAGGTAGAAAAATACCCATAACATCTCAGCCATTTGCTTTGAATGTATATGTTCATGGTTATAATCCACCTCAGTAAACTTAGCCCCCTTTCTTACAAACACTAAACCAAAGATGTTGATAGCTTTGTATCCCTTGAAAGGTATAAGGTTGTTGTAGATTACTTTCATAGCTTGTCTTTAAAGTTTTCATAGGTATTTCTTAGCTTTTGGTCGTAGTTATTATCTTTGTAACCAGGACCATTATATCCTTTAGCGAAGGTATCCCAGTCTTTTGCCTTCAAAGGCTTCACTAAACCAGAGTTATAGAGGAAATGATACATCAATTCTAGCTGCATTTCATGAGATTCAGACATCTTTTGGATCATTTCATCCACTGATTGACATCCACAAAGCTGATAATTGAAGCCCATAATCTGCCCCAATCCCCAAGAAGTAGCTAAATTAGCACAGTTTTCATCAATTTTACGAGCTGCTTTGAGTCTTTTCCACTCTCCTTCACCTCCTAAGTAGAATTCTTTGGTCCATTTTTGATAAACTAAGGATGGATTTCTCTTGGCTAGGTCATATAAATAGGTTCTTTTACCTTCTCCATCGAGTTTTATCTTCAAATATTTCCACATTACATGACCCTCGAAGAGAATCTGAGGTCTACCAGAGGGTAAAAATCCGTCTCGATTACCACATTCTACTACAGTTACTGTCTTTAACAGAGCTGGTTCAAGGTTTAACTTGTTTGCAACCTTGGCAATTAATTCGTTAGTAAGTTTATCCATAATATAAATTCTTAGAGTTTACATTAAAGAGGATAAAGTATTGCTTGTAGCCTTTCTTAGGTAGGTATATCGAGTTCTATTTATCAATGAATAAATAATTTAATTATGGATATAGGAAAGAAACAACAGATTATGGTTGATTGGTTTAGGAAAACCTTAGATGAATTGAAGAAACCCTGGAATACCCAGGTATATTTGATAACTGATAAGTATCATGTTTACATTGCCAACAAGGATATCAGATTAATAGGAAGTAATTTCGGTAAGGCAATCGATAGACCTTTGAAATATTTCTTATTTACTGATGGTAAGGTACAGTATTTCAACAGTATAGAATTTCTTGGCTATTTGCCTTTCGAATTAAGGGACGAATACCCAGTCAATTGCAAACCTCTCAATCCTTGGGAATACGACTACTATCGTCAGCATGGAATAACCTCAGAAGATTTGCAGAATTTATTTAATAATGATTGATATTTAAAAATAAAATAGTATATTTGTATAACGAAATAAATACATTATTTATATGAAAAAAGAAGTAATAAAACTCAAAGAGGGTAACTCGGTAATTTACCAAGACAAAACCCTAATGGAAAAGGCAAACGTAGTATCTATCGATAAAAAGAATGGTACTGCAATATTATCTAATAAGGTAATAATTACTAGAACAACAAATCTAGAGGGTCAATTTACTCGATTAGATGGGAAAGGTAATGCAATAATCCTACCTTGTACTACAGAGAATGAACAGAAGTACAATTCCTTTGTTGCATATCACCATTCCAAGAAATCCTTAGAGGCAATCAAAAAATGGTTGGATGATAACGGGAAACACAAGGATGATGAAACTCTTGAGAAAGTGATAACCTTAGATAAGAAACTTAAAAAACTAATCGAAAAGCTCGATGAATAGTACTTGGATAATATTAGGCATAATCTATGGGATATGCCTAATCCCCTCTATACTTCTAACTAAGATGTTATGTGAAGAAATCAGGATGATAAAACCTCATCTATTATTCCTTACAATCTGGTTAGTATTACCTTTATTTCTTATTTATCTAATATTCTTTAAAAAGAAAAACAATGGCTAGAATTAAAGATTACGACGAAGATTTATCTGCTCCCAAACTCCTAAGAGAAAGGGCAAGAGATAGCAAGGGTAGGTTCATTAAAAAGGACCTACCACCCTACCTAGGATCTGAGCAAGTATTAAAACCTAAGAACTACTATCACTTCGATAGTCACGGTAATTATAAGGGTAGCTCAATGAATTTTGATGCTCTAGTATGCCTTGGCTTTACTTGGTTTAAGTTACTGGGAGTAGCATTAATGATGTTACTATGGCCCATAGTATTTATATATGCCCTTCATGATGGGATAGAAGGATACCCATTTAAGAAGTATGCAATCCCTTATATCTTTATTCTAGTAGTTTGGTTTATAATATTCTTATATGGATTAGTATCATGAGTAATATCGATGAAAAGGCAAAGAATAACTTCACCATAGAGATGAGGATATTCGAAAACTATGAGAAAGTGAAGTATGAGAAAATCAAGGTAATCGATGGATGAAGACTCCCATAGATAAGATTGATAAAGAGGATCGGATATTTGGGTATTGGTTTTCCTCCCTATAAGAAATATATCCCACATAGGATTAAGGTTTTGAAATTGGCTTTAAAGGATTTGGAAAGGATTAAGGAAGAGTATGGTAAGGATTGATAGATTAAGAGAAGATAGTGAATATTCTTTTGTAGGATGAATGCCAGGGATGTTTTTATTCTCTGGCTTTTTTGTGTGTTGTGTCTTGGTATGCCCTTAACGTGTGTAGAAATTTTTGTGTGTGTTCAAGGCTTTTCTAGGCAATGCCCTTAATACGAGGAGGTAAAAAGTTGTGGTAGTAAATTCATTGGTTTGTGTTCAAGGTACCCCTTAATATGAAGGCCTAAAAATACCAGGTAGTAAATGCGGGGTACGGTACCCCTTATTTAGAATAAGTCAAAAAAAAAGTAAGGGACAAACAATCCCTTACTTTCTAAAAATTTTAAGAATTAATTATAATTCAGTTGATTCTTGTAAGAAAAATCCTATTTGATTATCTGAATCAATATCTAAATTGAAAATATAATTTCCTTCATATCCTTTTTTTTGTAAATCTGGATTTATTCCCATTATGTTACATAATTCTTCTCTAATTAGGCCTAATTTTTCTTGTAGCAATTCAATTTCAGAGTCTAATACTTCACTTTCTAATTCAGTAGAAAAACTTAAATCCTTATGACTATAATTATAGAAACCTTGAATTAAAACACTCGTAGTAAAATCAAATTGGACTAAATGTACATGTAAACTAATTTTAGAATAATCTTTACAGGAATCAAAATATGTTTTCATGTAATTAATTATTACAAAAAGAATTTTATCAAAGTCATTAATGCTTTCTAAAAATTGCTTTGCACTACAAAAATTAGTTTTCTTTTCTTTAAACTCGTTTACTAAATAATTTTCAAAATTGTGCATAGCTTCGTAAAAATATCTAATATTGCATTGATTAATACGAAAATCTATGCTCTCTACTATATCCGAATTATAAGAATATTTAATGCTAATTTCTTGTTGGAATCTTTCTTTTGTTTTAAAACTTTCTTGTAAAAATTTAATAGTTTTCATAATGATTTATAATTTTAAATATTGATTTATTTTTTCACGATTTGTAAAGCCTTTTTCAAAATTTCTTTGTTTGTTTCTTTCATGTTTTCAGAACAAACTGAAGAAAGCGAAAAATCGTTTACTTTGTAAACTTGTTTGTAAAAGTCTAAAAACGCTTTTTTTAGTTTTTCTAAGCGAGTTTTGTCCTTTTCTTGTGTCAAACTTTCAGACAATGAAAGAATTGTATTACGAAATTTTTTTCGAGCAACTTTTTTCTCTTTATCTGAAAGTTCTGAAAAAATTTCTTCTTTATAGATGTCTGATTTTTTAACCCCAAAAGAAGTTTTTAAAAGTCCCTCAGTGGACTTATTTAAATTAGTTAGAATATCCTTATAAAGAATATTGTTTGCTTTAGATTGTGCTTTAGCTTTTTTAGCATTTACTTTGTTTACTTTTTCTTTTGAAGAATTTTCAACATTTGCACTTTCATTAACTGAAACTAAATTTTCTTGTGTCATACAATTACGTACTCTTTAAGTTTTTTATGTCCTTGTCTTAAAGAGTTGAAACGATTTTATCGGTTCAAACAAGGATTGATTAATATTTGTTTTTAATTACATTGCAAAGATAAGAACTATTTTTTAATTTGCAAAATTTTCAGAGATTTTTTTTT
>ERZ827520.1235-NODE-1235-length-31605-cov-3.365769_pt1 | contig 31605 bp, 28 predicted proteins | sample MGYA00519581_ERZ827520 | MGnify/ENA primary metagenome ERZ827520 (study PRJEB31778, sample SAMEA3449339) | human gut metagenome | biome: human gut; feature: human-associated habitat; material: faeces | place: United Kingdom | collected 2010/2012 ...
AGCCGTATATTTTCCCTTGATAAGCCAATATAGCATGGATGAGTTTGTCGGGATGATATTTTCCGACCGGATTTCCCTGCCAGTCGTATACCAGAATGTAGCAATCCGCCAACTCCCTCTCGTGAAGTACATACTCCAGTATATAGAGGTATTTCCCATCCGAGGCGATCTGGTAGTACCAAGGCAAGGTGGTCAGATCCATCTTCTCCAACTCTTCCATGGGGATGTCGTTCCCGGGGATGGTTTTGTTTAAGACAAATTTCCCGGTAGACACATCGTAAAATTCCACGCGGCCGGTCAAAGGGTAAACTACCGCATAGACGGTTCCGTTGCCTATGATCGAGGGGATATTTTGATAAACAAAGAACGATCGGTTCTTTTCGTGTCTTTCCTGGTAAAGGAGCCTATCAGCAATGTTGAGGGAATCGATCCATCCTTTCCTTTTGAGGTCGCACAGCAGCAGATTCAATGACCGGTCCGTATCGCCATATCGGTAGTCTACCACTAGAGAATCGGTAGCGGGGATGTCCGCGGATATTCGCTTGAAAGACTCCAATATTTTATTGCCCATGACAAATCCTGTATCGGTGAGCGTGGCATACATTCCACGTCCGGGAGTGGAATAGGACCAGAAAAGCATCAGAGAATCGTTTTCCCGGGAAACAACGGAATAATAAGCTCCCCCCAAGTCTTCCGGTCCGTTACCTGCCCGGATTCCCGCATAGAGGAACTCGAAATCCGGCAGGCGGTATACGTAAACGAGCGAATCGTTAGAGCCTGCGTTCATAATGACGGCCTTGTCTCCGACGGCATTCCAGTTCGAGATAAATAGAGGGTAAAAGTAAGGTTTCAGGATCTCATGGATGGGGATGCTGTCGGCATGGATATTTTGTATGTCGGAAAATCCTGCCTCGGTTTCCCCTTGGTTTTTGCAGGCGAGGAAAAGGCAGGTAAAGCCGAGGCAAAGCACGAACTGTCGGATGCATTTCAAGGGGAGGGAGGATATTTTTGTTTTAGTCTGTTTTTTCGTGTGCATAGTCTAAGGGGTATTTTGCGATATTAAAGAGTTGATACTAGGAGCTATCCGGAAACGGATAGCTCCTAGATGCCGTCATCAGAATCCTGGCATAGTTTCACAGTAGAAGACAGCCGTTCCGGCGGCTCTGCAGACTCCTTCTATGCCATCCAATGTACATGGTTGACCTAGTGTCTCAAATGAGCAGAGGTATCCGGGGATAGAATCCCCATTTCCCCCGAGGATCCGTTTCATCTCGGCGTCGTTCATCAGCTGGGCGCCGTGCAGGTTGAGTTTTGTTAGTTTTTTCATGATAAAATAGTGTTTTAAATGATGCTGCAGGAGAAATCCAACGTCTTTACATTGGCCAGCCCCGCAACTTAGCCTGGGTGGAGATTGTCTTATACCCCCAAGTCGAACACATAGACCTGCTCGAAGTCCAGGTCTTTGTTATAGCCGTATATTTTCCCTTGATAAGCCAATATAGCATGGATGAGTTTGTCGGGATGGTATTTTCCGACCGGATTTCCCAGCCAGTCGTACACCAGAATATACGTGTCAAAAACCTTATTGTCTTTTCGCATGGATTCCAGCACATAGAGATAGTTGCCGTCCGAGGCCGTTTGAACATACGTAGGGGAGTTCGAGAAATCTTTCTCTTTCAGATCTTCTGCAGAAAGTCCATCCCCGGGCAAAGTCTTCTTTAGGACGAGTTTTCCGGTGGAGACATCGTAAAACTCTACGCGGCCGGTGAAAGGATATACGGCTGCATATACGGATCTGTCTCGGTTGGCGACCGTATGGGGCATGTTGCGGTAAACGTCATATTGGCGGACTTTTTCGAAAAACAGCTGGTGGTCGAGGCAAATGGAATCCAATTTGTGTTTTTGATTCAGGTCGTACAAAAACAGAAATAAGGATGACCTGTCATATTGCCCAAAACTATAATCTATTTGCATGGAGTCCATATCGGGTATTCTGCCGGGAGCCCAGTCATAGTTGCCGTTTATTTGCTTGCTCAGGATAAATCCCGTATCGGTGAGTGTGGCATATGTTCCACTGATACTCGGATTCCAAAAAAGAAGTGAAGAATCGCCACGAGGAACGATTGAATATGTCCAACTGTGAAGATCTTCCGGTCCGTTACCCGCCCGGATCCCCGCGTAAAGGAACTCGAAATCCGGCAGGCGGTATACGTAAACGAGTGAATCGTTAGATCCAGTGTTCATAATGACGGCCTTGTCTCCGACGGCATTCCACGATGCTCTCTCCAGTAAAAAGCCGGGTTGAAGGATTTCGTGGATGGGGATGCTGTCGGCACGGGTTTCAATTACCGTATCGAGGTTGCCCGAACCCTTTGTTTTTGTCCCGCATGCCGAGACCAAAGCGAGAATCAGTGCCAAAAAAGCGCAGAAAGGGAGAATGTTTCTTTTGTTCATAGCTTTACGTAGTTTTTCGACACAAGGTAATGTTTTTCCCTCTGAAAAAACAAGATGCTGTATGTCAATTTATTTTATGTGAAATTTATCATTATATCTTTGTTTTACAACCCCCCGGCTCGCTGCGCGAGCCGGGGGGTTGTGTAAAAGACCATTGGGAAGAGTATCTTCCACGAAAATTTTTCCTACTTTTAAACGAAAAATTGTACCTCACATCCGGGGAAACACCATTTCAAAATGAAAGAAGACAGCATCCCTCTTTTTTTCGGAATCATCGCCTTTATGACGGCGATTGCCCTGGCCATATTACAATATTTCATTCGCCGGTACAAAGACCGGGAACTATTGAAATCTGTCACGGAATTGGATCGAGGCACCCCCTCCGAACGCAAACTGATACTAACCCTATTAAAACATGGTATTCCCGCCTCCACGATCTTCCACGACCTCTATCTTGAAAAACGCCTTGGAAAATATGCGCAAATCGATGTTGTAATCGCAACCCGTGTCGGGATTATCGTCTTTGAAGTGAAAGATTACAGCGGATGGCTGTTCGGAAAAGGTCACCAACCCTATTGGACACAAATATTAGCCTACGGGGAAGAACGATACCGTTTTTACAATCCCGTATGGCAAAACAATGGACACATCGATGCGCTGAAAAAGAAACTGAGATCCAATCCGGATGTCCCCTTTTACTCCGTTATTGTCTTTTACGGAAATTGCATCTTGAAAAACGTCAGCTGTATTCCCCCGGGAACTTTTCTCGCGTATCCGGATGACGTGCTACAGATCATAGAGCACCTCCTCCAACACAATCCCAAGGCACACTATGGCAGCAAAACGGAGGTTCTTCGGGTCTTGAAGGAAGCGGCAAACAACGGCCAAGATCCCAAAGTACAATTCCAACATATCCTGAACGTTTCAAATACAACAAACCCATCCCTATAACCCATAAAAAAAACGGCCCGACGTCTAAAAGTCCGGCCGTTTTACCAACCCATCCGAGCAAGAGGATCACACCCCCCGAACGAACTCCTCCACGACCTCCGTATCGGGGTCGATCGGAGTGAAATGTTTTTCCTTTCCCAAGAATTTGCGCAAGCCCTCCGGCAAATCGAAATCCCGCCCCAGCGCCTCATGGATCACGTTGGAAAACTTCGCCCAGTGCGCCGTCGAAAGCCAGAACCCGTGCACTTGGTAAGCCTTGGCCGCGTTGTACCCCACCGCGCTGTGCGGATCGGACACATATCCATAACGCTCGTACAGCTCGCGGATCGCTGCCAGGATCGCCTCGTCATCGCAGCGATACCCCTTCACCCCGGCGGTGAGCGCCGTAAAGTCGCCCCCGTAGAGATCGAGTATCCGCTCGTAATTGCTCGGATTGCCCACGTCCATCGCATTGGCCAGCGTCATCACCGACGCACGAGGCTCAAACACCCCCGTCTCCAGGTATTTCGGGATAATGTCGTTGGCGTTGGAAGCTGCGACGAAACGCCCTACCGGCATCCCCATCCGGGCCGCCAGCATGCCGGCCGAAAGGTTGCCATAATTCCCGCTCGGCACTACAATGTCGGGGGCGTCCTCGCCCGTGGTCTTTTTCCACTGTGCCCACGCGTAAAAGTAATAGAACGACTGGGGCATCCAACGGAGCAAGTTGATGGAATTGGCGGAAGTAACGGCCTTTTCCCGGCGAAAAGCCGCATCGGAAAAGATCTCCTTGACGATACGCTGGCAGTCGTCGAACGTACCGCGCACCTTCAGCGGATGGATATTGCCACCCAGGGTGGTCATCTGGCTTTCCTGCAGGTCGCTCACCTTCCCCTCGGGGTACAGCACCACGACCCGGATGCCCTCGATCCCGTAAAAACCGTTCGCCACGGCGCTGCCCGTATCGCCCGAAGTAGCCGTCAGGATGACCAGATCGTCGTCCTTTTCATTCAGTTCCCCCAACGCACGGCCCATGAAACCTGCGCCCACGTCCTTGAAGGCAAAGGTAGGCCCGTGAAAGAGTTCCAGGGTGTACTTGTCGTCCCCGATGTGGCGAAGAGGCACCGGAAAACGGTAAGCACCCTCCACGATACGGCGTATCTGCTGCGAAGACAAGTCCTCGCCGAAGAAAAGCCCGGCGATGTACTCGGCCAGATCGGCAAAGGAGCCTTCCGAAAGTTCGAGCACCCGGTCCTTGTCGACGGTCGGGATCCGCTCCGGCATGAAAAGACCCCCGTCGGGCGCCAGTCCCATAAAAGCCGCCTGTTTGAGCGTGTAACGAGCGGCATGATCTCGCGTACTGTAATATTTCATTTTCGTTCTTTTTCCTGTCCGTTATTTATCTCCTCCATCCAATACCCGCGCGCCGACGGTCGGCACATGCGAAACATAGAGGTCGTTTTCGATGTTCAACCGATCAAAATGCACCTTCATGGCTTGTCCTACCCGCTGAGCCGTTTCGATCGAATCGCTCAAAGCGAATACCGAAGGCCCGGACCCCGAGATGTTGACCGCCAAGGCTCCTTCGGCCATACAAGCGGCCTTGAGCGCATCGTAGCCCGGGATAAAACCTTTCCGGTACGGTTCCACCACCACATCGCGCATCGAACGGCCGATGAGTGCCATGTCGCCCATCATGATACCGGCAACCAATCCGCCGACATTTCCCCATTGGGTAACAGCCTCGCGCATCGGGATTTCCTTGCGCAACACCTCTCGGGCCGCCTTGGTCGAGACCATGATGTGGGGATGCACCACCGAGAAACAAAACGCTTCCGGCACGGGCAGGCTGACCACATCGAGGGGTTCGTACCCGCGGATGAACACGATACCGCCCATTACCGATGGGGCGGAGTTGTCGGCATGGGCCGTGCCGCTGATCAGTTTTTCGCCCTGCATGGCAAACTCCACCAGGTCTTTCACGGCAAAGGGTCGGCCGAAAAGTTCGTTGAGGCCGAAGACGGCGGCCGCCGACGAAGCGGCGCTCGAACCGATACCGCTGCCCGGGAGGATCTTTTTCTCCACGACGATCTCCACCGCCGCTTTCTTTCCTACGGCGGCCAGGAATGCGCGAACGGCCGGAGTAATGACGTTCTTTTCGACGTCCGAAGGGAGGTCCACCCCGCTTTCGTTGTCGATCGACAAACTGTCGCCCGGACGGACGGACATGCGCAATACGTCGCCAACCCCATCCAGGGCCATTCCCATCACATCGAATCCGCAACCCAGATTGGCCGTCGAGGCCGGGGCGAATACTCTTATCGTTTTATTTTCCATTGTCGGATTTTCAGATTTTTGCTTTGACTACCAAAAAAAGGAAACATACTCTGCCGGAGTTCCGCTTTCTCTCATCTCCCGTCCCGGACCGATACGGGTTCCAACCCCTGCTCTCCCGCGGGGACCTAAAAGCATTAGGTATGACAAATTGGAAATATACTACGCTCTACCCCCGAGGGGTAATTGTGGTAATGGTAGTAGTGGTAGTTGTGGGTCCCGAAGTAGTCACGGTGCAAGTGTTCAGGTCGAAACCCTCGCCCGAAATGATGCCGCCGATGTTTACCCACGTATTTTTCATAACGGCTGCAAAGCTACGGCAATTTTTTATACATCCAAAACGATTTCGCTTTTTTTATGCAATCTACCCACACTTTAACACATCGCAACAAAAAACACGACAACACAAACGCGGAATCGTTGCGTTTTTCATTTCACACTCCTTCTTCCCAAGAAGGAAAAAGAAGAAAACTATTCGTCAAGCCCCTGCGCCTCTTCCAACAAAGCCTTCGCCCCCTCCGGCCGTCCTGCCAAACGGCAAAATTCGGCTACCCGCGACAAGGCTTCCTTCAGATCCGCCCCATGAGCATTTCCATCGAGGCGGAAGAGTTGCCGACGGTCGGACAACATCGCCCGGTAATGTTCTTCGGCACGGGGGAGATCCCCGATCTTTTTCTCGTAGAAAACAGCCAGGTTGTTGTGCAACACCGCCGAACGCAGCAAAGCCCTTTCGGATACCTCTTCGCCATACTCGGAGAGGGTTTTCTCATTCGTTTCCAAGGCCGCCCGGTAATGCTCCTCGGCGCGGGGAAACAGCCCTTGGCGGGAATACGAAAACGCCAGGTCGTTCTCCAGTTCGACCACGCGCGGGAGGAAATTTTCGTCGCACCGGGCGAATTCCCGGCCATACGCCAAGGCCTTTTCGAGCGCACGGGCTTCCTGATCGTACCGACCGGTGTCGGCATAGACAAGAGCGAGATTGCCCAAGGCGGCGAGGATCTGCGGAGGGGTTTCGTACTGATCGTCGTAGAGTTGTTCGTACTGGCGGATCGAAGCCTGGTACAAGTCTTCGGCCTGCTGCATGTCCCGAGGTCCACGCAGTTCAGAGCGCGGTGGAACAAATCGGAAGCCGACGCGCAGGTAGGTTTTTCCTGGTTGGACATATCCCGTTCGTGGTTTTATTTACGAAAACAAAAACAAACAGAGCGACTCAAAGCTGTCCGTCCTGTGCCTGGCGGATCATATCCTCGCTGGCCGTGATGTAAACCTCCACCCGGCGATTAGCCGCGCGGCCTTCCGCCGTGGAATTGTCGGCAATGGGAGCGTCGTATGCCAGCCCTTCGGTCTTGATGCGGTCGCGGGAGATCCCCTGTCCTACCAGATTGTTGGCCACGGCCGTAGCGCGCTCCAAGGAAAGGCGCTCATTGACCGCACGCGAACCGGTATTGTCCGTATGGCCGTACACGGTGATATCCGTCTGGGGATTGTTCCGCACGGAAGCGGCGAACTTGGCCAGGGAAGCGCGTGCCGAAGAACTCAATTCGGACTTTCCGGTGTCGAACAGGATGCCCGAATCGAACGTCACCCGGATCGCCTGGAGATTGTTCTTGTCCGTTACCGTTTCCACCCGGGCCTCATCGCCCAACTGCGATTCGAGTTCCGCCGCCTGGCGGTCCATCTTCTTGCCGATGGCCGCCCCGGCTGCCGTACCGACAACCCCGCCGACCGCCGCTCCGATCACCGCACCCTTTCCTCCGCCGATGATCGCACCCAGCCCGGCACCGGCTGCCACACCCGAACCAGCCCCGATGGCCGCACCTTTGCCCGTATTGCTCCAAGTCGAGCAGGAGGAACAGGCCAATACCGCAGCGGCCAGTACGACCGCCATCTTACCGCTTACCTTTTTCATCGTCTTCCGTATGTATTCGTTATTTTTTACCGGCGCAGCCCCGACCACCGCCCTTTTCAAGACAAAGAAACACTTTCCCCGGCACTTTTGCAAGGGGAAAAATCAATCCTGCCCGCGGGGCTCCCAGCGCAGATTCAGCACCAGCGTCCGCCCGGCTTCCACCGGGACCGGATCTCCCAGCAGGTACATCTGCTCCGACTGCAAGACTCCGACCGCAGCCCGCTCCAAACGATCCACCTCCCAACGTTCGATGCCCAAGGCCGCAAAGTCCGGAACGAACGACTGCTCCACCGAGGAGGTATTGCGACAAACGACCACCAACCGATCCGCCAGCCGGTAGGCCGACACGCGGATGAACGGATTGGACACACGCACCGGAGAAGCCCCCTCGTCTTCGGGATAAAAACGCACGCCGTCGCCCTCCAGGCCGAGTTCCTCGCGCGCCTCCCACAATGCCTTGATCCACGAGAGGGAAAGACTGTCCGAGAACACTCCGTACGCCGCCTGCCCACAGGACAGACCCGCCAACACGTCTCCGGACGACGAAGGCGCAAGGCCATACTGCGGCAAGCCCCCCAAACGAGCCAAACGCTCCTCCCCGGTGGTTTTCCCCAAGGTATCGGGCACCACCACCGCATCGATCCACGGAGCATAGCCCAGCAGCGAAGCATCGAAGCCCTGCTCGTACCACAGCACGGTCAGCGGCTCTCCTGCTGCCGTGCGCCGCAACGAATACTCCGGCAAGCGAAGACGATTGACCGCCTCGTCGGACAACACGCCCCCTTGAACGCTTCTGCCGCGCAGGACTTCATCGTAGAGGGTGTCCATCGCCGCACAGAACGATTCCTGCGGAGCGAAATACCACGTCCGCCCGGCATTTTCCCGGGTAAATGCATAACCCAGCGAAGCCAGTACCCGCGCCGGGAATCCGTCGGCAGGCAGTGCAAAGGGGCGCAGATAAGGGAAAAGGCCGACTCCCGCAGCCCACAAACTGTCCGCCCGGCGGCCGTTGCGACCTTCGAGCAGGCGAAGGGGCTGTGCGACAATGAGGCCATCCGCCCGTCCTACTTCCTCTACCCGGGGAAGGGTATCGCCCTCCACCCACAACAGACGACGTCCATCGGCATTCCCCGTCGCATAACCCACCGGCAGCATCTGCATGGAACACTGCAGGGAGATGCTCTCGCCCGTCTGCATGCGCAGTGGTCCGCTGCCCACGATGAGCCCCGGACGGGCTGTCTTGTACAAGGTAACCGTAGCCTCCGGCAAACGATAAAACACGTTGGATGTATCAGGATCGACCGTGACGAATACGCCGCCCTCCTTCCCGCCGATCCAAAGCCCTGAAAACCCTTCGGAAGGGTGCCGGCTGACCACCTGTCCGTCGGCTACGCAAACCGTATCGTAACAAGCCTGTCCCGCCTGCTCGGAAAATCCGGCTTCGAGGGTGATGTTGCGAAAATCGATCCCGGAGAGTGCCTGCACCCTCACATCGTAATGGATCTTTCCGTAAGCCGACAGGCTGGCCTGCAGCCGGACGTCCATGTCGTGCGTACGGACACTTCCTTCCCAGAGTTGCACACCGCCTTCCCGGCGGAGAAAGCGCAGGTCGCGCACACCGATCTTCCGGGTGCCGTTCGGAGTGGAGAACACCAGCAGCATCGGCACATCCAACAGAGAAGCCTGCCCGGTGTAGAGTTGGATGGGGAGGGCCGTTTCGGGGTTGATGGCCAGCATGTTGTTCCCGCTGCTCACCAGATACCCCTGCGACATGGTCACCGGGAAACGGGGATTGAGGGCCAGGTTCGTCAGCGAATCCCGCCCGGACTTCTGCCCGATGCGCGAGAGAAAATCCGCCCGGCGGCTCGCCGCCGAATCCGGCACAGCATCCTCCACCCGCAGGGTAAACGGAACATCGCGCGCCGTCCCGCCTCCCTCTATCCGCAGCGAAAGCTCGTAGTTGCCCGCCGGCGTATCGGCCGAGGTCTCGACGACGGCCCAGATGCTGCGCAGCTCCCGGGGCGCGATCGACTGTTCTCCGCCCCCCACCACCCGCAGGGAAATCCCCGCGCTGGGAGCCGATGTGTAGCGCACAACGAGGGGACACGGGACGCTACCCGTGCCGACCACACCCACCTGCACCAGGGCTTTCTCTCCCACCGATACCCGAAGGGTGTCGCCCACGGGCTTCGTTTCGGTCTTCCGGCCGAATATCCGGGAAAAGAACCCGCCGGAAGCCGGGGCGTCGTCCGAGGGAACGGCCCACAGGAGCGGGAGGCGGTTTTCCCCGTTCAAGGGATAACGTTCGGGGACGAAATACGCGCGAAAGGCATCACCCGCCGCACGCGAAAAGTAAGCGTCCGCTTCGGTGGTTGTCGCGCAGACGGCGTAAGAGTCGTCCGAGGGAAGATCGCGCCATTGTATCTGGAGGGTTTCCGCCTGCGGGAAACGGATAAAGTCGGGATAATTCTCCGGGCGGTGTTTCCGGGTCCAGACAGCCCGGGAGAAGGCCCGGTCGGAAAGGTCGTCGTACGGTGCTCCATAGAGGATGTAATTGCCGGCCGAGAGGGCTTCGAAGGCGATCACCAGCCGGTCGGGAGAAATTTCCCGGACATAGACATTGGCCACCCGCTGCCCGTCCGAGGCCCGATACACCGCCACATGCCGCAAGGCTTCCTCCGCTTTTTTCCCCGGAAAGTCCGAGGGCATGCGCCACACCACGTCGGCACGCACCGCCCCAGCAGGACGGGCGACGTACACATACGCCCGCACCGAAGCCGTGGGTTCCACCCAAGGGGCCGCGGGTTGTGCCCCGAGGGAGATCGAGGCGAAAAACATCAGAAACAACCCGGTGAAAAATCGGGTGCGGGATTTCTTTTCTTTCAACACACGTCTGTTTTTTTTGTCTTCGAGCCCCGAGAGGCTCTCTCCGGCTGTTTTTTTGAATTCCAAAAGTACGGACTTTTCCCCGGAACGGGGCAAAAAAAGGCGCTTTTAAGACCCGGGGCGAAAAGTATCGCGAAAAACTTGCATATTCGACAAAGCAAACGTATCTTTGCCGTCCCGAAGAAAGGGAAAATTTCATTGTTCAACAACCCATACAAACCGTTACAAATGTACGCAATCGTAGAAATAGCGGGGTTTCAGTACAAAGTACAAAAAGACCAGTATGTCTATGTCAATCGCCTGGCTGGCGAGGTGGACAGCGCGGTAACCTTCGACAAGGTGCTGCTGGTGGCCGATGACAAAGACGTAAAAATCGGCACCCCGACTGTATCAGGCGCAAAGGTAGAGGGCAAGATCCTCGAGCACCTGAGAGGAGAAAAAGTTCTGGTATTCAAGAAAAAACGCCGCAAAGGCTACCAAACCCTCAACGGACACCGTCAGTATCTGACCAAGGTCCTGATCAGCGACATCGTGGCTTGAGAAAAAGGGCTGGAAACCAAATTCGTCTAACCAAAAAAAACAGAGATAAGAGATGGCACACAAGAAAGGTGTCGGTAGTTCCAAGAACGGCCGTGATTCGGAAAGCAAACGCCTGGGCGTGAAGATCTTCTCCGGAGAGGCTGCCGTAGCCGGCAACATCATCGTACGCCAGAGAGGCACCAAACACTACGCAGGACAGAACGTCGGCATGGGACGCGACCACACCCTGTTCGCCAAAGCGGACGGAGTGGTTACCTTCCAGAAAAAGCAGGGCGACAAGTCTGTTGTCAGCGTAATCCCCGTAACGGAAGCCTAAGGGCGCCGTTATCGCTTTAAAATAGGCAAAAACCGGAACCGACAAGTCGGTTCCGGTTTTTTTGTATCCCGGAAAACCCTTATATCACGTGCGAACAAAGCACATGCGGCTGCGGGCAAGCGTAGGGAGCGGGCGCTTTGCGCCCGCTCCCTACGCTTGCCCGCAGCCGCACGGTTTCCCGAAAAAGAATCCCGCCTTAAAAATCGAACTTCAACTGCCGCACATAGCACACCGGCGCATCCGGCAAAGAGTTCGATACGCTCAAACCCAACAGACGCACCGGCCTTTCGCCCAACTCCTCCCGCGCCTGAGCCAACAACCGCTTGGCCAGCGGGAGAATATCGCCCTTCGTTTCAAAAACTTCCCGACGGGTCACGCTTCGGGTATGCTGGGAAAAATCGGCAAACTTGATCTTGAAAGTCAACGTCGAGCCCCGAAATCCGCTGCGGGCAATCCTCCCTTCGAGGTCGAGCACCACGTGGTACAGCTCGATGAGCAGCGCAGAAGGCGTATCGACATCCTGCTCCAAGGTGTGCTCGCACCCCACCGACTTGCGGATGCGCGCCGGTTGGACAGGGCGCAGATCCACCCCACGGGCAAAGTCGTAATACACCCCACCCTGCTTGCCGAAATTGCGCAAGAGAAAGTCACGGCTGCACTCCCGCAAATCCTTTCCCGTACGGATGCCCAATGCATGCATTCGCCGGGTGGTCACTCGCCCCACCCCCCAAAAATCCTCCACCGGCAACCGGTCGATAAACCATTGCGCGCGATCGGGGTGGATAGTGCACAGGCCGTCGGGCTTGCGGTAGTCGGAGGCTACCTTGGCCAGGAATTTGTTGTACGACACCCCGGCCGAGGCCACCAGGGACAACTCCTCCCGGATACGGGACTTGATCTGCCGGGCGATCTCCACCGCCAGTTCGATCCCCGGTTTGTTCTGGGTTACATCCAGAAAGGCTTCGTCGAGCGAGAGGGGTTCCACCACGTCGGTGTACTGATGAAAAATGGAACGGATCTGCAGCGAAACTTCCTTGTACACCTCCAGCCGCGGAGGTACAAAAACGAGCGAAGCACACAACTCGCGCGCCCGCAGGCACGACATGGCCGAACGCACCCCGTACCGCCGCGCGGCATAACTGGCGGCGCAGACTACCCCGCGGGGCTGTCCGCTGCCCACCGCAATGGGCAGACCGCGCAACTCGGGATGATCCCGCTGCTCGACCGAGGCGTAGAAGGCGTCCATGTCGATGTGAATGATCTTGCGAAGCGGTTCCATAAACTCTCCTCCGATGTATGCAAAGATAGCAAAAGCCGGACGCTGTACCCGCTCTCCCTCCTCCGCCATGATGCATGGCCGTAAAAAACATTCGCGCCGTTTTTTAAAAAACGGCGCGAATGAAAATACTCGGAAATCGATCCGTGGGATCAGTCCTTTTCGCAGAGCAGTTTGTAACCTTTGCCCCGGACATTGGCCAGTTGCACATTGGGGTCCTGTCCCAGATATTTGCGCAGCTTGGTAATGAATACGTCCATCGAGCGGGCGTTGAAGAAGTCGTCGTATCCCCAGAGTTTCTTGAGGATAAACGATCTTTCGACCAACTCGCCCATGTTTTCGCAGAAGATCAGCAAAAGCTCGGCTTCCCGGGTGGTGAGCTTGCGGCTCTCCCCTTCGAAGGTCAGCGTACGCTTGCGGAAATCGAAAACATAAGCGCCGATCTTGAATTCTGTTTGCATGTTCATGGCTCTTTTCCTTTATTTTGATTTATTGATTATTTCACAACACTTCACCACTCTCCTTTTCGAAGGGAGATTTTTTCGGTTACAAAGTTAATTCTATTTAATAGAGGAAATAAAAAAATAGTCATAATTTTTCAGGGAACAGGTTGTTACTTCTGTTAATTTTTTCATAAACACCCCTTCCCGCCTACAGGAAAAGCCCTCACTCAGACGACAAACCGAAGGATTTTCCCTATCTTCGCACTCGAAAAACAGACCAAACACACACACCGACAAACCTCCCCGCAGACGCCTATGAAATTGCCCGCCCTTTCCCAAAAAAACATCAACATACTGGCCGGGTGGCTGATGTTCGCCATCGGTTCGCTGGTATACATCCTCACCACGGAACCCACCGCTCCGCTGTGGGACTGCCCGGAATACACGGCTACGGCCGTTAAACTGGAAGTAGGACACCCCCCGGGAGCACCCTTGTTCCAAATGATGGGCGCGGTGATCTCCAACATGTTCGACGTAGACCCGACCCATATCGCCTTCATGATGAACGTATTCGCCTGTCTTGCAGGCGGAGTGGCCATCATGCTGCTTTTGTGGGTGATCACCTATTTCGGAAAACGCATCGTCGGGAAAAACTGGGGGGAACTCTCCACTCCGACTTTTGCCGCGGTGATCGGCAGCGGCATAGTCGGTTCGGCAGCCATCCTGTTTTCCGATACGTTCTGGTTCAATGCCACCGAAAGCGAAGTTTACTCCCTGGCCAATACATTTACGGTACTGGTCTTCTACTGCGCCATCCGCTGGGCGGACGGCTTCGGACGACCGCGCAACAACAAGTGGCTGATCCTGATCGCCCTGCTGGTCGGACTGGCCCCGGGTGTACACTTCATGGGAATGCTGGGCGTGCCGGCCGTGGTGATGATCTACTATTTCAAAACGACGGAAAAGAAGATCACCGCCAAGCGATTCATCCTGGCCAACCTCGTGGCAGCGGCCATCCTGGTGCTCATCTTCGGAGTAATCTTCCCGTTCTTGATCAATTCGTTCGGGGCGGCCGATATTTTCCTGGTCAATACTCTGGGAGCGCCGTTCCATACGGGGACCATCCTGTGGGCGGTACTGCTGACGGGAATTTGCGCATTTCTGCTTTGGTGGAGCCGCAGGAAAGGGTGGCTGGCAGTCAACACGACCGTTTTGGCGCTCATGTTCATCGTCATCGGATTTTCCTGCTACCTGATGATCCCTATCCGCTCGAATGCCAACACGCCGATCAACGAGAACAATCCTTCGACTGCGGCCGGGCTGGACTACTACCTCTCCCGCGAGCAATACGGATCTTCCCCCCTTCTCTACGGTCCGTCCTACAACGCGCGTCCCGATATGTCCGACCCGTATATCATCGGCGACCCGATCTATGAACCGAACAACGAAACAGGCCGATACGAAGTGGTGGATCACGGGCTGTCGATCCGTTTCCTGCCTCAATACATGAACCTGTTCCCCCGCGTATCGAACGACCGGCCGGACTATGCGAAAAACTACCAGACGCTCACCGGACTGAAGGAAGGCGAGATTCCTTCGTTCAGTGACAACCTGTACTTCTTCCTGACTTACCAGTTGGGCTACATGAACATGCGGTACTTCCTGTGGAACTTCGCCGGCCGCCAAAACGACTACCAGGGCAACGGCGAACCCTACAAAGGCAACTGGATCTCGGGCATTACCCCGCTCGACGCCATGCGCCTGGGACCGCAAGACGCACAGGCGGACTACATGAAGGACAACAAGGCGCTGAACAAGTACTACTTCCTCCCGCTCATCCTGGGACTCATCGGGCTGTACTTCCACTTCAAGCGCAAAGACCAGGATGCCTACGCCACCTTCCTGTTTTTCCTGATTACCGGCGTGGGCATTACCCTGTACACGAACAACCCTCCGTACGAACCGCGTGAACGGGATTACGCCTTGGTTACCTCATTCTGGACCTTCGGTGTATGGATCGGCCTGGGCGTGTTGGCACTGTACACGTGGCTGAAGAAATACGTCGCCCAGCGGCAAAAACTGGCCTTGAGCATAGGCATCAGCTTGGTATGCCTATTGGCCGTGCCGGTGCTGATGGCTTGTCAGAACTGGGACGACCACGACCGCTCCTCCCGCACGACAGCCCGTGCCGTAGGACGGGACTACCTGTCCAGCGTGGGCAAAAACGGGATCATCGTTTCCTACGGGGACAATGACACCTTCCCGCTGTGGTACATGCAGGAAGTCGAAGGATACCGCACCGATGTCCGTGTGGTAAACACCTCGCTGCTGATGTGCGACTGGTACATCGACCAGATGCGCCGCCAGTTCTACGACAGCCCGGCTCTGCCGCTTTCCCTGCCGCAGAAGATGTACAAGGGAAAGACCAACGAAACAGTCTATCTGAACGACGATCCGTCCAACCCCTTCCGGGACAAGGAACTGGACATCAAAACCTTCATGGACCTGATCCGTTCGGGACACCCCTTGTTCCGTCAGGAAGACATGTTCGGCCAATACGACGCCTTGCTGCCTACCAACAAGATTTCGATCCCGGTAAACAAGGAAAATGCGGTCAAATACGGCCTTGTCCGCCCGGAAGAGGCTCCGTACCTGGAAGATTCGCTCCACATCACCATCGGAAATCCTGCGCGGGGCAACTCCATCGACAAAAAGACCCTTGCTTTCCTGGACTTCCTCTCCAACTACCAGTGGGATCGTCCGATCCATTTCGGGCTGGGTTCTGCCGCCAATCCGGCGACGAACATGTTCGGACTGCAGGACTACATGATCCTCGAAGGGCTTACCTACAAACTGGTTCCCGTCAAGATCGGCAACCTCGATGCCTGCGACGGCGACCGTTCCTACCAGATCATCACCCAGCAATGGGAATTCGGCGGCATGGACAATCCCAAGACCTATCTCTCGGAAGCCGACCGCCGTACCGCCACGCATGTCCGCTCGGCCATCAATTTCGCTTCCCGCGCGCTGATGCTCGACGGGGACACCGCACGGGCGCGGGAACTGCTGAACCTTTCGGTCGAAAAAATGCCGGCCAACCGGTTTGAACCGAACTATTACGTGATCGAGACCATCAAACTGCTGTACGCCGCCGCAGATCCGCAAACGGCCGACAGCCTCGCACGCTACGAATTCGACCAACTGGAGAAAGACTTGGTGTACTTCTACTCCTTCCCGAACCGGCTCCGGATGAATGTATACTCCGACGCCCGGATGGATCTGATGCTGTACAACCTGTTGCTCTCCTACGTCGAAAAGAACAATCCGGACCTCTTTGCCGAGAAAAAAGAGTATTACGAAAAACTTACGGGAGCGTTCGTATCGCTGTACCCGTTCGTGATCCGAAAAGAATAACCGCGCCGATGCACTTCTACCCGCTGAAAGTCTCCCGGCTCACCCGCTCGCTGCTGGGGCACATCGTTTGGAAGATGGACCCCGGAGAGCGGATCATCTACCTGACCTTCGACGACGGACCGGTGCCCGAGGCGACCCCTTGGGTGCTGCGCCGTCTGGAGGAGTTCGGAGCAAAGGCGACTTTCTTTTGCGTAGGGCACAACATCGACAAACATCCCCGGATATTCGACCGCATCCTCCGGGCAGGACACACCCCGGCCAACCACACGTACAACCACCTCAGCGGTTTCAAGTGTTCTCTGGAAGAATACATGGAAAATGTCTGGAAAGCCGAGCGTCTGACCGGAACGCGGCTTTTTCGCCCCCCCTACGCCCGGATCACCCCCGAACAATACTCCACCCTGCGCAAGACCTTCCGCATCGTGCTGGGCGATGTCATTGCCGGGGACTTCGACCCCTCGCAAGACGTGGAATACCTGCGGCAGAACCTGCTCTCCAATCTGGAAGACGGCTCGATAGCCATCTTCCACGACAGCATCAAATCCATCCCTCGAACCAGCGAACTGCTCCCTGCCGCCCTGCGGTATTTCTCGGAGCTGGGATACCGTTTCCATGCGTTGCCTTCCGGAGACTCGTTCGAACACACCGAAAACAAATCTTCGACGGACCTGATCCTGAAAAACGCCTGACAAGATGTCAAAAGAAATATCATCACCTTCTTCTCTCCCGTACCGTCTGGCCTGTTCCGACATCGACGGCACCCTCCTGAACCGAGAACGGGACTTGTCGGACTGCACGGTACAAACCTTGCGCTGCCTGGACGAAAAAGGCATTCCCTTTGTCATGATCTCGGCGCGAATGCCCAGCGCCATGCGGCCTTTCCTGGCCAAGGCGGGCATCAATCGCCCCATCGTGTGCTTCAACGGCGCCTACATCGAAAGCGAAATCAAACCCGACGGGCGTCCCCGCGTGTTGCGCACCCGCACGATGAACTACGAGGTCTTTCTCCAAATGCTGACCCTGCTCCAGCGATACCCGGTACACGTTTCCGCCTTTTACAAAGACACCTGGTACGCCAATGGAATGGACCGGTGGACCGAACGCGAGATCCACAATACCCGCGTCCATCCGGAGATCCTCCCTACGGACCGGATGCTGTACCGCTTCTCCTGCGAAGGCATGTCGGCCCACAAGGTACTGGTAATGGGCGAAAAGGAGGCTATAGAGGAACTCTACTTCCTGCTCTCCAGTCTCTACGGCGATCACGTGGACATTTATCGCAGCAAGGACACCTACCTGGAGATCAATGCCAAAGCCATCTCAAAGGAAAAGTCGCTCGCCGTACTGGCCGCCTACTTCGGCCTTACGATCGGGCAGATCGTGGCCTTCGGGGACAACTACAACGACATCGGCATGCTCTCCTCCGCCGGGCTGGGCGTGGCTGTGGGCAATGCCAAGGAGGTGGTGAAAACGGCCGCCGACCGGGTAACGGACGAAAATATTTCCGATGGGGTGGCCAAATGTTTGAAAATTATTTTTGATATTTGACCGGTCTGGAAACCTGAAGACAATAGGTATCAATATTAAAATTCAAAACACATGGAAAATTTGCTCAAAGAGATCCAAGAGAAATTGGACGCATTTGTAAAAGATGCTGAAGCACAGGTAGAAAAAGGAAACAAAGCTGCCGGCACCCGCGCCCGCAAGACTTCGCTGGAACTGACCAAGCTGTTCAAGGAATTCCGTAAACAATCCATCGACAGCGCAAAATAAGAATTCTGCTGCACCCAGCAGGCCTCTTGCCTGCGAAAAGCGGCCGGGAAAAGCTTTCCCGGCCGCTTTTCGCGTGTAATAATAAAAACTTAAAATCCCACCCGGAACGCCCCGACAGGCAAAAAACCGCTATCTTTGTCCAAATATATATCGGCAGAGGACTCGGCCAATACCAACGCCTCTGCATGCCAGATGATTCTTCGTATGACAAAACACCGTGTAGGGCTTGCCTTGTTTTTCCTGCTGGCAAGCATTCCGTGCGTCCATGCACAGGACGCCAGCCTGAACAAAGCCCGGAATCTTTTCGCCTCCGGGGAATACACCGCTGCACTGGCCGAACTGGAAAGGCTCTCCCCGCTGAGCCAATCGGAAAAGGAATCCGTCGCCTACTACACCGCCATGTGCCGCATCCGCCTGGGATCGCCGCAAGCAGGAGAAGACGTGCAGGATTTCGTCGAACACTATCCCGCCTCTACCCGAAAAGTGGAAATGGTTACCGCCTTGGCCGACGAACTCTTCGCCCGGGGGCAGTACGACCAGGCAGCCTCCTATTACCAACTCACCGACAAATTCGCCGTGGGGAAACCCCAACGGGACGACTACGTCTTCCGCAAAGCCTACAGCCTGTACGCCAGCGGGGACTATGACAGCGCCCGACCGCTGCTTTACAGCCTGTTGGACGACCGGAAATGGGGTTCGGATGCCACCTACGCCTTCGGACACATCTGTTACTCGCAGGGCGACATGGACCTGGCGCTGGAAAACTTCCTCCGCATCCAGGACAACCCGAAATACGCCGACCGCATCCCCTTTTACCTGACCAACATTTACTTTTCCCGCAAGGAATACGACCGCGCCCTTTCGGAAGGGACTGCCTTGCTCAAAGAAGACCTCACCCCGGAACAGGCCCGCAGCATCGGGCTGATCGTCGGCCGTTCGTATTTCAATACCGGCCGGTACCAGGAAGCCCTGCCTTACCTCACCCGCTACCAACCTTCACCGGCCACCGTACAGGACAACTACCAGATAGGTTTCTCGTACTACAAATGCGGCGACTATGCCCAGGCCATCCCCTACCTGTCGCGTCTGGTGGGTGAGGATTCGCCCCTGGGACAAAATGCCAGCTACACCCTCGGACAGGCTTACCTGGGAGTCGGGAAAAAAGCCGAAGCACTCGGTGCATTCCGCTCGGCCTCGCGGATGGACTACGATCCGGCTCTGCAACAGGATGCCTGGTACAACTACGCCGTCTTGAGCTACGAAGCCGGCAACCCCTACCAAGGAGTATCCCAAGTGCTGGCCGAATACCTGGAACGCTACCCTGAAAGCCCCGCCCGGCAGCAGATCTTCGAATACCTGCTCGATTCGTTCATCAGTTCCAAAGAATATGCGGAGGCCATCCGCACCATCGAGACGATGGGGTTGGATTCGCCCCGGGCCACCCAAGCCCTGGCTACGGCCTGCTTTTACCTGGCCGGGCAAAAACTCAACGAAGGCGACTACGACAGCGCCTTGAAATACTACGAAAAGGCTTCCCGCTCGGCGACCGACGAAACGCTGCGTGCCCGGGCGGACTTCTGGCTGGCCGAGACCTGCCTGCGCCTGGGAATGGACGAACGCGCTACGGAAGCCCTGACCGACTTCCGCATCAACCCGGCCGCCCCGCAGACCCAGGAATACAGCCGTCTGCCCTACCAACAAGGCTTCCTGGCCGAAAAAGCAGGCGACTATGCCACTGCGCAGATGTATTTTACCGCCTACCAGAAATCCCCGAACCTCTCCACCGAAGAACGGGCCGACCTGCGGCTTCACCTGGCCAATTGCCTGTTTGCCCAAGGACAGTACGCCCAGGCACAGGACCTCTACGGAAAGGTAGCCGATGCCGGAGTTCCTTCTTCGGACTATGCCACCTACCAGAAAGCCCTCTGCCAGGGGATCTCCGGGGACTACGCCGCACAGGTCGCTACACTGAAAGCCCTGCTGGAGACTTATCCCCAGTCGCCGTGGAGAGCGCCGGCCCGCTACCAGAGCGGAATGGCCTACCAAAAGTTGAACCAACCCGAACGGGCGATCGAGGCTTTTCTCAAGGTAGAATCCGAACCGGCAGCCGGCGAACTGATCCCGGAAGCCAAATCGAAAGCAGCTCTGGCCTACTACAACCAGGGACAGAGCGACCGCGCACTGGCCTTGTACCAGGAGGTGGCCGAGAAATATCCCTCCTCGTCCGTTACGCCGTCGGCGCGCCGCAGCGTGCGGCAGATCCTGGTGGAACAGGGACGCTCGGACCAGTACGTGGCCTGGAGCAACCGCATCTCCGGTACGCCGCTCAATGAGATGGCGGTCGATTCGCTGTACTTCGAAACGGGGCAAAAGGCTTTCTCCAAAGGAGATTACCCGGCAGCGGCCACTGCATTTTCCCAATATCTGGAGAAATACCCCTCCGGACTGTTCGTCCCGAATGCGGCCTACTACTTGGGCGAATCTGCGCTCAAACAGGCCGATACCTTGGCCGCCAAATCGGCCTATGCCCGCCTGCTGGCCATGCCGGACAATGCCTTTACCGAGGGAGCCCGAGTGAAATACATCGACCTGCTCCGCGCCCAGGACAGCCTGGAGGCGGCTGTGCCGCAACTGGAAAAACTGTACCGCGAAGGGCGTCTGGCCGAAAACCGGCGCTATGCATTGGTCGGCCTACACCCAGACCGAAGACTGGGACAACACGATCCGCTATGCCGAAGCGGTACGGGCGGAGTTTCCCTCGGACGGGACGCTCTACGCCGATGCCTCCTGCGCTTTGTACACCGCTTTGGTGGAGAGCGAACGCAATGAACAGGCCGCTGCGATGACCGAAGAGGTCAAACGCATCGTCTCGGGAGAAAACATGGCCAAGGTGCTGTACTATCAGGCGTTGCTACTCTACCGTCAGGGGCAGTACGACCGCTCGGTGGAAACGATCTCCAAACTGGCACAGGAATACCCGATGTACAAATACATCGGTTCGCGGGGGCTGCTGCTGATGGCACAGAACTTCTACGCACAGGGCGATCCGTACCAGGGCGGATACATCTTGGACAACGTGATAGCCAACACTACCTATCCGGACATCCGCGAGGAGGCCCAAGTGCTCAAGCAGTTCATGGACAGTCAAAACGCTGCCTCCTCCCCGCAGGAAACGCCGACACAGGAAAATCAAACAAACGACGCAATATGAAAAACAAGTTCCTATTTCTCTTCTCGGCCGTAGCATGCACGGTCGTAGCGGGGTATTCCCAGACAACCGACAAAAACCGGATTCCCTCCGAGGTGATCTCGGTGGAAAAAGGATACGACCCGCAGGTAAAAGCGGGCAGCAAAACGCCGTTCTCGCCGGATGAATCGCCCGAGAGCAGCACGAAACTCCCGGTAAGCTACCGCACGGATGCCGAAGCCGCCCAGTTCGACTTTACTGCTTCGAGCGTAGCTGCCCTGGTAATGGACGGCCAGGTTCCCGCAGCCCTGTATCCCAACTACCTCAAGGGCGGGATCGGCTACAACCTATCCACCCTGCTGGAAGGGTATTATTCCCACTCCTGGGGAAAGAACACGTTCGGAGCGGCGCTGAACCACGACCGGGCCGAGCGGAAACTCGACTTTTTGACCGACAACAGCGTCTTCAACCATTCGGACGCTTCCCTCTCCTTCAAGCATACCGCCGGACGTTACGATCTGGGGGTGTATGCCAACTATGCCTACAACGCCTTTACCAACAACGGCTCCCGCCTGGCGGAGGAATACTCCAGCGCACTTCCGCTCATCCTGCGGCACAACGAGATCACCGGCGGGGTGTTCATCCGTTCGCATTCGGGTTACCGGGCGTTCGACCACCTCAACCTCGAAGCATCGTACCTCAACGGACCCAACAAGACGGGTGATTCCTATGTAAAGGCCTCGGCCGGATTTTATTTCCCGGTCAAGAAACTGATGTTCTCCCTGGATGTGGCAGGGGCTTACTACCACAACAAGTGGGTGAGCGAACCCTATGACATCTTCCTCTCCGGCGGCTCTTCGGCACAGCCCGCTACCCAAACGCAGGATTTCGAACACCTGATGGCTACTCCGGCCTTGTCCTACAAGTCCGACCGCCTGGACCTGTACGTCGGTGCACGGATGGAAGTGATGGCCGGCAGCCGGATCGACACCAAATTCCACATCATGCCCGAGGTAAAGGCTTCGTACTCGATCGTCGAAGGGCTGTTGAGCGTGTATGGACGACTGGAAAGCGGGTACCAGGTCCAGAACACCGCTTCCCTGCTGCACGAAAACCCCTTCGTCGGACCGCTGACAAGCGCCTTCTATTCGCGTGAGAAATTCAAGGCCCAGATCGGACTTTCGGGCGTATTCTCGTCTTCGTTCCGCTACGAGATCAGCGCCGCCTACGGCCAGACGGACAACGCTCCGGCTTGGATCAACTATCGCCAGATCGCGGGCAACGGATACCTCTCGTACTACGTTCCGGGTTGGGACAACATCCAGGTATTCGATCTGAAGGTCTCGGGAGACTACACCATCAATCCTTCGCACCGCATCAGCGCCTTCGCCCAGTATCTGCACGGCAGCTCCGACACGTTCTCCTCGGCACTCTACACGCCGGACTTCCGCATCGGCGCTTCCTACCGGGGACAAGTGCTGCGGGATCGGATCGGGCTCTCGGGACGCATCGTGTACAACGGGGCTTCGAAAGGCTTTGAGATGATCGGAATCTCCGGTCAAGAAGTCGATGTAGACGGATACGTCGAATTCCAGGCCGAGGCTTCGTACCGTTTTGCCGACCACTGGAGTCTGTTCGCCCAAGCCAACAATACGATCGACGGCCGGGCAGTCCGTTTCTACGGATACGACTGGTGCGGAACGCGCGCACTGATCGGCGTACGGTTCAACTTCTAATAAACGAACAGGGAGGACGATGCGGTACTTTCTCGAGTTTTCCTACCTGGGCACTGCGTTTTCGGGCTGGCAAAGCCAGCCCGAAAACCAGGGCTTGGGCATCCAGACGGTCTTCGAGGATGCTTTGGGGAAACTCCTGCGGGAGCCGGCGAAACTCACCGCCGCCGGACGTACCGACACCGGCGTACACGCCGAGCAGATGTTCGCCCACTTCGACTGCACGCAACCGATCGCCAGCCCGCACGACTTCTGCCGCCGTCTGAACGGCATTCTTCCGCCGGACATTGCCATCCGGCGCGTCTTTCAGGTTCGGGATCAGGCACACGCCCGTTTCGACGCCACCCGCCGCCAATACAAGTACTTCCTCCACACCCGAAAAGACCCCTTCCACCGACTGACCAGTTGCTACTATCCTTACGGCACTCCGCTGGACCTCCCGGCCATGAACCATGCCTGCGGGATCCTGCGGGAGTACGAGGATTTCCAGTGTTTCTCCAAGGTAGAAACCGACGTGAAGACCTTCCTCTGCCGCGTGGAAGAAGCGCATTGGGACACCCCCGAGCCGCACCGCCTGGTCTTTACCATCACGGCCGACCGTTTCCTGCGCAACATGGTTCGCGCCATCGTGGGAACGATGCTGGAGATAGGCCGCGGAAAACGCTCGCCCGAGAGTCTGCGCGGGATCATCGAAAGCCACGACCGCCGGCAGGCCGGGATGTCGGCCCCTGCACAAGGACTCTTTCTCTGGCAGGTGGAATACCCTTGGGAAAAGATCTTACCGTAACCCGAGGAACATTGCCCCCAAACGAAAGAGGGGAGACGGAATATCCGTCTCCCCTCTTTCGTTTGGGGGGCAAGCCTGCCCGCCTCATCCCGACAGGGGCGGGGAAGCACACCTCACGCTTCTTTCTTTTTCAGCGGCGTATTGACGTAGCTCACCTGATCCACCCCCCGGAAATAATGGTAGTAGTACCGATCCTCGGGCGGCACGGGGATGAGCGGCTGGCCGTTTTTCTGACGCCAGAAATTGGTCGAAGGAAGGCTCCGGCGCTCCGAAGCGCTCATCGCCGCGTACTGCGGATAAGCCTGCACATCGACCCCTTCGAGCATCACGAAATCCATGTGCCCTTTTTCATTCAAGGGCGCCTCCTCTTCCTGGCTCATAACGGACAAGATTTTATCACCTTTCCCTCGAAATCCACCACCTCCAGGCAGTTCCCGTCGTAACGTCCCCAGGTAGGCGGGAACGGTTCCTTGGGCAGCGCCGCCGAACCGGGGTTGAAAAAGAACAAGTCCCCGCTCTGCTCCGCCACGGGCGTATGGATGTGCCCGAAGGCCAGGATCGTCCCGGGACGCAGCCTCGGATGGTTTTCCGGACAGTAGATATGCCCGTGCGTGAGAAAAATATCGTGCTCGGGCATCGCAATCAAGGCGCTGTCCCCCATCATCGGGTATTCGAGCAACATCTGGTCGACTTCGCTATCGCAATTTCCGCGCACGGCCACGATCCGGTCGGCATACCGGTTGAGCAAGCGGGCTACCTCGGCCGGTGCATACCCTTGCGGAAGAGGGTTGCGCGGGCCGTGGTACATCACGTCGCCCAGGATGGCGATCCGATCGGCTCCCCAGGCATCTGCGGCCTCAAGCCCCGCCCGGGCCGCACACGATGAGCCGTGCAAGTCGGACAAAAAAGCTATCTTCATCGTATTCTATCTTCTTTTTTCTACTTTTTAGCAAAAATACGCAATGGCGGGCAAAACACCGCCGCTTTCCCAAGACTTTCCCCTGCCCGTTCAACGATCGGGACACTCCGCCAACAGTTCGGCAACCGTCTTGCCCAGCACCGGATGACGCAACTGCGGCGCGATCTCGGCCAAAGGCTCCAGGACAAAACGCCGGCGGTGAGCCAACGGATGGGGCACGGTGAGATCGGGCGTATCGATCACCCGGTCCTCGACAAAGACGATGTCCAGATCCAAGGAACGCGAGGCGTACCCTGTCCCCTTCCCGGCGCGCACCCGGCCGAATTCCTTCTCGATGGTCCACAAGGCAGCCAACACCTCCTCGGGCGGGAGGGACCCCTCCACCACCGCCGCCGCATTGAGAAAATCAGACGGAGCCTCGAAACCCCACGGAGCCGTCCGGTAAAACGAGGAGACCCGCTCCACCGTACCCACCGTCTGTCCGATACGCGCCAACGCGCCTTGGAAGAGGATCCGCGTATCGCCCAGATTGCCCCCCAGGGACAGATAGTACTTCATCGCCACCTCAAAGATTGATCGCCTCCCCGTAAGCAGCAGCTACCGCTTCGTAAAACCCTTCACTCATCGTGGGATGCGGATGCACGGCGCGCAAGAGCTGCATGGCCGTCAGTCTTCCTTTGCGGGCGACCACCGCTTCAGCGATCATCTCGGTAGCATTCTCGCCGATGATGTGCGCACCGAGCAAGCGGTCGGTCTTCTGGTCGAAGATCACCTTGACAAAGCCCTCGGCGCGGCCTGCGGCGCGCGCCTTGCCCGAAGCGGTGAAGGGGAATTTCCCCACCCGCAGGGTATATCCCTCCTGCAGGGCCTTTTCTTCGGTCAGTCCCACCGAAGCCACCTGGGGAGTGATGTAGGTAGCCCCCGGGATATTTCCGTAATCCACCGGCTCTGGAGTAAGCCCGCCGATGGCCTCGGCCGCTACCACGGCCTCGGCTGCCGCCACATGCGCCAGCGCCGGACCGAGCACCACGTCGCCGATGTCATAATACCCCGGCACATTGGTACGGTAGAAACGATCTACCACGATCTTTCCTCGGGACACTTCGATCCCCACCTGTTCCAGCCCCAGGTCTTCGATATTGGCCTGAATGCCGGCCGCCGAGAGCACCACGTCGGCCGAGAGTTCCTGCGTGCCTTTGGCATTCTGCACCGTCACCTGCACGGTTCCTTCCGCAGTCGGCCGGGCTTCCAGCACCTGGGTGCCGGTCATGGACTTGATGCCGCGCTTGCGGAAAATACGCTCCGCCTCGCGGGACACTTCGGCGTCTTCGAGCGGAAGGATGCGGGGCAGGTATTCCACCACGGTAACCTTCGTCCCGAGGGCGTTGTAGAAATACGCCAGCTCCGACCCGATGGCCCCCGATCCGACCACCAGCATCGTTTCAGGCAACTGCTGCAAGGTGAGCGCCTGCCGGTAACCGATGATGCGCTCCCCGTCCTGAGGCAGGCCGGGCAACTGGCGCGAACGCGCTCCGGTAGCGATCAGGATGTGCGGGGCAGACAATTCACGGGACGCTTCTCCGTCCGTGGGGACGATCTCCACCCGATGACCCGGCAGCACGCGCGCCGTGGCGGAAAACACGTCGATCTTGTTCTTTTTCATCAGGAATTCCACCCCCCGGCTCATCTGGGCGGCAATGTCGCGGCTGCGTTGCACGATGGCCGGCAGGTCGGGCGCCGGGACCGAAACTCCCGCAAGGGCATAGTCGGCCGCGTGGTTCAGATAGGTGTAGACTTCCGCGCTTTTCAACAGGGCTTTGGTGGGGATGCAACCCCAGTTGAGGCAGATCCCGCCCAAGTTTTCCCGCTCCACGATAGCGGTGCGAAGCCCCAGTTGGGCCCCGCGTACGGCAGCGCTGTACCCACCCGGGCCGGCGCCGATCACGATCAGGTCGTAGGTGTTTTCCATCGGAAAAATGCTTTTGAGAAAGTACAAAGTTAGGATTTTTCCGCCCCCGGGAGAAAAAATAGACGGACGATTTGTCCAAAGCCGGAAAAAACCCTATCTTTGCTCCCGCAAACACGGTGAATGTAGCTCAGTTGGTTAGAGCGTCGGATTGTGGTTCCGAAGGTCGTGGGTTCGAGACCCATCTTTCACCCCGAAGGCGCCGGAGAAATGCTCCGGACAATAAACCGCCGCACACCTTTGGTGTGCGGCGGTTTTCTTTTCTTACCCGCAGCCCTCCCGAAGCAGTCTTACCGCAGCTTGTTGCGGTTGAAATGCGGGCCCACGTACAGCCAGAAATAGAGCGTAGAGATCACCGTCAGCACCCCGCCCAGGAGGTAGGCATGGGAAAATCCGCCGAAGACCTGCGCGATCCACGCCCCGACCATCAACCCGATCCCGATCCCCACGTCCCAACTGGTCAGGTAGGTCGAGGTAGCCGTACCCCGCTGACTGTTGGGCGCCAGATTGACAAACAAGGTATTGAACGCCGGGAACATCGTCCCGAAGGCCACCCCCTGCAACAGCGCAATGGTCAAAAAAGCCGCCGAAGCCACCCCCGGATTCCACCCGGCCAGATCCTCACACTCCGAGAGGGCGAAGAAACTCACGCAGGCCAGGCACATCCCTAGGGAGATCACGGCCGTGATACGCCCTTTGTCCACCTGCCGGCCGGAAAAAAGCCGGGAGACCGCCAGTCCCACCGCCATGAGGGTAAAATAAAGCCCCGGGCTCACGCCAAGGCCTATCTCCTGGGCGTACATGGCTACATAAGTCGTCGTGATCCCATAAGGAATGGACAGCAACAGGAGCGACACCCCGGCCGGAAGCCCCTTGAGCAAGAAGAAACGGTCCAACGACAAGGGTTCGCGCCGTACCGGATCGCGGTGCGGCGTTTTGACCATACCGGCCATCGTCAGCCCCAACATGCCGAAGACCAGCGCCATGGTAAAGATCACTTCATAGGAATACAACTGGTGCATGAACAGCCCGATCATCGGCCCGAAACTCATCGCGATGTTGTTGGCCAATCCGTAATACCCCAGCCCTTCCCCCCGCCGGGAAGAAGGCATGATGTCGATCACGATGGTGTTTCCGGCGACGGTAACCATCCCGAAAGCAAAACCGTGAAAGACACGCAAGGCGATGAACAAGCCCAGCGTCCCGGCCAGCATGTACCCGCCGAAAATAGCCGTAAAGGCAAAATAAGCCAACATGTAGAGGGGCTTGCGGGAAAACATATCCAGCAGGTATCCCGAAAACGGACGAATGCACAAGGCTGCTACCGTATAGCACGACAGGATGACCCCGAGCAGCGAGCGCCCGGCGCCGAATTCCTCGGTCAGGTAGAACGGCAGGATGGGCATAATGAGGTAAAAGGCGAAAAACAACAGAAAGTTCGCCGCCAGGATGTAGCGGAAACTGTTGGTAAACAGGACTTCTTTTTTAACGGGTTGTGCATTCATCGGCTTCAGGGTCTTTTGCGACAAAAATATCAGAGTTCCTTTCCCTCTCTCTCCTCTTCACTTCGTTTTTGCGGGAAATGTTCTTACCACTGCCCATAGTGGATCTTCGAGACGTCGTACTTGTCCTTGGGCGTCTGCACGCCCCGAGGATAGCCCATCGGGATGACGCACAAGGGGACGATGTGCGCGGGCAGCCCTGTCTGCCTCCGCACGGCCTCTACCCGTTCCGGGTAGGGATAAGCGGCCGTCCACACAGCGCCAAGCCCCATCGACTCGGCCGCCAGGAGGATGTTTTCGGTCGCTGCACAGCAATCCTCCCGCCAGAGTTTCGAAGCCAGCGTATCGCCGCACACCACGATGGCTGCCTGGGCCTGGGTGAGCATCTTGGCGTAAGGCAACTCCGCAGCCAAGGTATCCAAACGGGCGCGATCCTGCAAGACGACAAACGCCCACGGGCGCTTGTCGCTCCCGCTGGGAGCCGCCATGCCGCTGCGCAGCAGCAGGTCTATCTTTTCCCGCTCGATCGGGCGGGAAGTGTATTCGCGCACGCTCTTGCGCGCGAGGATGTTTTCGATCACGGGATTTTCGCTGCCCTGGTCCTCCGGAGCGGGTTCGGCCTTGCACCCCAGGAGAAGTCCCACCCCGAGAGCCATCCAACAAACGCTGATTTTCATCTCACAAACCTTTTTCATATCCGGCAAAACAAATCAAAAAGTAAAAGTACGACTTCCGCCCCGAAAGCAGGATCGGTTTTAACAAAAAGGGAATCACCCCCAAAACCGCCCCTGTCAATACGTCTGATACTGGTACAGCGCCCGGATCATCGCCGGCACACGCACCGGGGTGTCCGGATACCGCAATCCGGTGGCATAGTCCCAAAAATACCCGCCCTTGTACCGTTCGGGGAGATGTTCGCGGTAGAGGGGATCGGCCAAAGCTTCTTCGAGGGTAACGAACCGATACCCTTTTTCCCAAAGGATGTACAGCAGGTAACCGAGCATGTCGTTGTTTATCTCGCTGCAGCGAAGCGAGAGGATGTGGGTGATCTGCCGGGAAAAATTGTCCTGCGAGAGTGCCTCGTAATGGTCGAGCACCTGCTTGACGTATTCCAAGTATCGCTCGCCGATGTAGCGCACCAGCACCGTGTCGTTCTCGATCTTGGAATTGACATAAGGCGTATTGAACGGCTCGTCATCGAAACGGATAGTCGCCGTAACCGGGGTGTAGTTCTCCCGCTGCAGAAAAGCGTTCACCCGGTCCAAGTCCTGATCGGACGCCCCCGTGAGGTCCATGCCCGGAAAGCGAAAATACCGGAGCGTGTCCCCGTACTCGCGCACCACCTCCCGGGTGAGGCGCTCGCCGTATTCGATGTCCTGCTCGAACCACTCGGCCCCTTGCGAGTGTCCCAAGGGAATATCCGAAAAAGTCCCGTTGCCCAACTCGGCTCCGGCATGCAGCCAGGTGCCCAGCAGCGCGCGGCGGTCGTCCCGTTCCTCGGGCATCACCAGAGCTTTCTCATTGACAAACCCCACCATCGGCATCCGAGAGTCCTCCAGGGCGCGGGCACCGACGTAATTGCGCACCTGAAGCCAGGACAGGTTGACTTCCTTCCCGCCCGAGGGGACATTGTCCATCGTCAGGGCCACGTGCTTGATCCGGGTTTGGGCTTCTCCCCAAACGGACGAACACAGCCCTGCCAAGAGAGCCAAAAGGGATATAAAAATTCGTTTCCCGATCACCGCAAAGAGCAAAATAGTTGCGTGTTTCCTACGGCCGCAAAGATACGCATTGACGGCCAAATACACCCGTAGGGCGAAAAAGGTTTTCCTCCCCTGACGGCTTTTCCTGCCGCGGGTCAGTCGGCCGAGATCCGATTGGTCAGCGGAGCTCCGGCGTAAAAATCACGGATATTGTCCAAGGTCGTCCGGGCGATGTTGTGCATCGCTTCGCGGGTAAAGAAGGCCTGGTGCGAAGTAACGATCACGTTGTTGAACGAGAGCAGGCGCGCCAGTACGTCGTCGTCGATCAGGGCGTCGGAGCGGTCCTCGTAGAAATATTCGCCTTCCTCCTCGTAGACATCCAGACCGGCCGAACCGACTTTCTTGGATTTCAAACCTTCGATGAGTGCTTCGGTATCGATCAGTTTTCCCCGTCCGGTATTGATGATCATCACCCCGTCCTTCATCCGGGAGATGGCCTCGGCATTGATCATGTAGCGGTTTTCCTCAGTCAAGGGACAATGGAGCGAGATGACGTCCGAACCTGCATACAGAGCATCCAGCGGCACGTATTCGATCCCCTGCTGCTCGGCAAAGGCCCGGTCCGGGAAAGGATCGTAGGCCAGCACCTGCATTCCCATCGCGCGCAGGGTATGGATCAGGATCTTGGCAATGCGTCCCGTGCCGACGATACCGGCCGTACGGCCGTACATGTCGAAACCTTCCAGACCGTGCAGGGCGAAGTTTCCGTCCCGCGTGCGCCAAGCCGCCCGGTAGATCTTGCGGTTGAGGGTGAGCATTAGCGCCAGGGTATATTCGGCCACCGCATACGGCGAATAGGCCGGTACGCGCACCACCTCGATGCCGCATTCCCGTGCGGCCTTCAGATCGACGTTGTTGAACCCTGCGCAGCGCAAGGCGATCAGTCGGATGCCGTTGTCGGCCATGGCCCGGATCACGTCCCGGTCGGCATTGTCATTGACGAAGATGCAGATCACGTCCGAGCCCTTGGTCAGGGGGACATTGTCGATATTGAGGTTGCCCTTGAAATAACGGATGTCGAACCCGTACTCTTTGTTCAGCGAGTCGAACGAGGCCTTGTCATACGGCTTGGTCCCGTAAAAGACGATGTTGTGTTCCATCGGGGATGCTTTTGTGATTGTTTTTCCCGCAGGCGGGGGGATTTTTTCGTTTTTGTCGGGTAAAGGTAATCATTCCTCCCCGAACCTGCAACGTGAGGGGGAAAAATGACCGGCCCGGCAAGCCGTCGTCCCCCTTCCGATAAAGGCGCTGTGCAAACTTTTCCGTACCTTTGCCCCTCGAAAAAACATCCGAAAAAAAAGACGCTCGCCATGTGCAACTACAAAGCCATCGTATCCGACCTGGACGGCACGCTCTTCGATGCCGACAGCCGGATCACTCCCCGCACGGCCGCGGCGCTACGCGCCGCGGCCCAGGCCGGTCTGAAGATCATCCTGGCCACCGGACGCCACCACGCCGACCTACGCGGCATCG
>ERZ827520.1248-NODE-1248-length-31352-cov-3.825063_pt1 | contig 31352 bp, 30 predicted proteins | sample MGYA00519581_ERZ827520 | MGnify/ENA primary metagenome ERZ827520 (study PRJEB31778, sample SAMEA3449339) | human gut metagenome | biome: human gut; feature: human-associated habitat; material: faeces | place: United Kingdom | collected 2010/2012 ...
GAGAGCGTTGCGGAGCCATCCGTCCCGGTCGTGACGGAGGTAGAATAGCTGCCGGTAACGGACTTAATGGAAAACACCGTGCCGGCAATCGGTTTGCCGCTCATGGCATCCCGCTTGGTGATCTTCATATCGGGCAGTGCGTAATTTTCGGCAGTGACCGTGTACTGCTTATCGCCATCTGTGGTATCCACATAGACGCTGATAGGGGTAGAGTCCGCGCAGTACCCGACCGGAGCCTCCGTTTCTACGAAGCTCCACAGGCCCTTGGTGACATCGTTGACCTCGATGATGCCGCCGTTTGCCGTTACATCGCTGCCCACGATCTGACCGTCCCGGTAAATCAGAAAGCGGGCACCATCTAAACCACGGGTGGTTCCTGCGGCAACCTTCTTCAGCGTAATATCGCCTGTACCCGCAGGGGGAATATCCGGTTCTCCCGGCTGCGCTTCAAGAGAGAGTTTTCTCGGCGCGTAATAGTTGAAAAAACTCTGGCGGCCCTTTACGCTGGACTTTGCCCACACTGCCCATTTTGCGGTGTCATCTTCAACAACCGTAGCAATGACGCCCTGTGCGGCGTACTCCTCGATCTGCTTCTGAAAGGCTGCGTCCTCCTTTGCTTTTTCGGCTAACATCCAGTCAATATAGCCGAGATAGGTTTCATAGGTATCCGCGTTAGCGTAACCGCCACCGTCAATATCTCCATCGCCCTCACCCTTAAAGGTCTGGTGATCCCACACATAGGTCTGCGCCGCCATGAAGAGGCTGCCGGGAATATCTCCCTTGTAATCGACGATATAGGTCATCATCCACTTGAAGTTTTCAAGCTGCTGGGCGTCCAGCTCACCCATGCCACTTTGCGCCAGGGCCGTTTTCAAGACAGCGTCCGCATCGGCTCCGGTGGCAGAGGTATAGGTGTAGCTGTTGAGAAACGAGGCTGTCCCCCAGCGATAGCCATAGCCGCGATCCATGCAGTAGAGCATTTTGCCTGCCGCCATGGGCGGCTTATAGCTGTAGGGCGTTCCATCATGGAGCAGGCGGGTGGTCCAGTAGTTTGTGTTGTTGGTGGGCTTGATGCCGGCACCGGTGCTGGACGCTGCCAGTGCCGAGGTAGGCAGCAGACTCAGAACGGTCACCAGTACAAGCAATAATGATAAAAGTCTTGTTCGAATCTTTTTCAAGGTCTTTTCCTCCTTTTTCGCAAAAGATAAGCAGACCAAGTTTCCTCGGTCTGCTTGGTTGTGTTATGAAATTGTTCATCGTAATTGGACTTCCGTTAATGTCAACTGATTATGCGAAGTCACCCTTTTGCTGCGGGCGCATCCACCCATGTGACATTGTAGCCGTCCAACAAGAAAAGCTGAACGCAATACCAGTAGGGCTCGTCCATGACGGTACCTTTTGAAACGCCAACGCCGATCTCATGGTATCTCGTATTGAGCATATTTTTCAGATGTGCCGCGCTATTCTTCCACGCTTCAACTGCAAAGGACGGGAGCGAAGAATCTCGAATCTGCCATTCTCCGATCAAGTGAATATTTTCACCGATGTATTTGCAGTCCGTGACTGTCGTATACTTTCTCCCGTCCGGCCTTGTGTGAGAGTAGACACCGCTGGCCGCCATCTCATCTGCCCGTACCTGCGCCGCCTGCATGAGCTTGTCGTTGACAGTCAGCGCGGCAACACCTTTTTCGCGGCGCAGAGCGTTGGTTCGGTCAATGATGTCCTGCTTGGCCGCAGCAGCATCGAAGGGCTCTGCTGTTTCCTGCACGGCGGCTGCGTCCGATGTTCCATTGACAGAGAGATTTGGCTGTGCAGTTTCGGACAATTTCACGTCATAACCAATCCTTGCCAACGTGTGGCAGATCAGCACCGCCATATTTCCGCGGGTAATCTCGGCGTCCGCAACAGTTTCTTCCGCAGCAAGTCCCAACTGAACGGCAGTCCGGCAGGCAGACTGATAATCCCACTCAGCGTCAAAATCATTCAAACACCGCAGCATCACCGTGCAGGCTGCCGCAGAAGTAACAGGGTCATTGGAGCCGTAGCGTCCATTGCCATACCCTGCAACCAGATCATTTGCGGCGCAGTAGCCCACATAGCCTTTTGCCCATTCCGGAACGTCCGTAAAGCTGCATAGGCTGCGGTAAAAGATGCTGTCCCTTTCAAATTGTTCAGGATCTGCGACAACTCGGGTGAGCATCGCCGCCATCTGCGCCCGTGTCAGCCCCTGCTCCAGCATCATGTCGCCGGACTCGTTGCCCAGCATAATGCCGGCTTCACGCAGGTAAGCGGCAGCAGATTGCTGCTGCGGACTACTGTCGGCGGCAAAAGAAGTTACTGTTAAGGATAGTGCAGCAATTACAGCGAGGGAAATAACTCGGATCCGCTTCAAATGATCACGCTCCTTTCCGGTAAAAGACGGTGGTTACACTTGCGATCATGCGTCGGGTAGCTTCGTCAAAGGTGCATTGATCAAACTCGCAAATGCCCATCCGTTCTGCCTGTTCCGCGACTTCTGCGGGAAGGTCAACAGTGATGTCCATTTTGACCCGTATTTCGTCATCTTTCCTATTTGGTCTGAAATTCTGTACCAAACTGATACTTCCTTTTGATTAAGATTCTCCGGAGTGATTTGAGGATAATACAGAAGGTTCAGGCTGTCAAAGGTTTATTTTAAATCCTCACGCCGATAAAACGGTGACGCAACATTTTTTGTGCAATTCCAACTGTTTTCCATCATTTCACCGAATTATCTGCACTGCTTGAACGCAAATTCTTTTTTCAGGCTGATTGGCAAGACAGGTGGTAAGCGTGATACGGTTGTCTGCTGTTGCCTGCAAGTAACTCCAATCGGAATTGGAGATGGTTTTTACCAGGATGACCTCATACGTGCGGGTTCCGTAGATCGTGGTATAGGTGATGGTATCGCCGATTTCCAGATCCTTGATGCTGCCGATGGTGTACTTGGCACCTCGGTTATGGCCGCACACGCCGATATTGCCATCCCACGCCGATGTGGAGCTATAATGTCCCAGTCCCTTTTTCATACTTTCGTTTGTTTCTCCTTCCCAGACCTTCATATTGATGTCCAGGGAGGGAATTTTCAGGGTGCCGATGCTGCCGTCCTTTCGCTCCATATCTTTGGCACTTGTATAAGCAGGCTCCTGATAGGACGGAATGACGGGTGTGACCGCTGGGATACCTACGCCACTATCCACACCGTAGATACCGGAAGCCGAACCGCCTACAGTCTGCTGTAGGCCGGGGAGTCGGAGCTTTTCCATGACGCCGGTTTGTGTGGTGCTGAGAACGCCGTAGGGAAGTTCGGGAATCTGATAATCCACAAGATTTTTGCTGCCGTAATGATACGCGGTACCGTAGGTGTCCTCATAAGAGGTCGAAGGGTAATAGTCGGTGTCCGCGGCTGTGTCAAAGGTATAGTCCGCGGCAAAAGCGCAAATAGAAAGGGATGCTGTTGCTGTCGCCGTCAATGCCATGCAGACCAGTTTCTGAAAGAGTTTCATGTTTTTACGCCTCCTGATCTTCTTCGTTTTCCTCTGTTTCATCCGCTTCACATTCTGCTTTCACTACGGCCTTTCGGCGGCATACAAGCAGCGTGCCGCCAACAGCGGCGCAAATCAGAACGATTCCACCTAAGATCCAAGGAAAGTGATCCGCAAAAAACGCTCCGACCTGAGCGGCAGCCGCGCCCTTGTGGTTCGCTTCTGTCCCGATATAGGTCAGAACATAAGTAACACTTTCAACACCCTCGTGGGTCACATCGCCAACATACTCCGCTGTTGTAACATAGCCTGTAGCCGCCTGATAGGACGCTTTCGCAGAGTAGGTAGCAACAGCCTGATATTGAGAGGGCATCAGCGCCTCACCCACAAGATCGGTGCCGGTGACCTGCCACTCCACATTGGCGAGGCTCAGGGTTCTGCCGTTCTTGATGGTTGTCGCGGGGACATAGGACATATCGTTGCGGTCAAGCTGTCCGATGGTTTTGGTTTCCGTCACCGTGTAGTTTTTCGTAGCATAGCCGGCGGCTACGGTATTGAGACTGGTGTGATCCAATGCGAGGGTACCCTGAAATCTGCCGTCATCATACTCGATGGTGGGCTTAAGCTGCTCCAGAATCAGAGCAAGGTCATCTTTCGTTGTTTCAACGGTGATAACCTCGGTATGAATCCGCTTTTCTTCCACGGGATTCTCACTTTTTACAATGTCCGCAAAGGTGTAGAGATACCCTTCCAGCTCAAAGGGCTCCTCAATTAGTGCTGCAGGGTCCTGCTCAGGGGATACTGTAAAGGTTTTGATCGCTTGCTGACTGCCGTTGAGGTTTTGAACCACCGTGTCCGTAGGCACCTCCAACGCAAAGGCGTTGGAGGTAAGAACCAGCATCAGCAGCACGCAGGATATTACTCTTTTCATGTTTGGGAGAGCCTCCTTCTCAAATAATTTTTGTGATGCGCATTCCCGCCATACGGTCAGGCGGTATGCCAGATACCTGCTTCATGACGCTTTCTCCTCCTTGATCTTGTATTCTACCGCGCGCTCCGGATGTTCCCGCAGCGCGTCAAGTATTCTGATAGACTGCTCCAGCGCCTGCATTGTATCCCGCTTCTGACGCTTCACAAAGCCATGCAAAAGCAGAACATCTCCATTGGGAAGCGTGCAGAAAATGATGCGTATGAGCACTTTACTTTTTACTCGCAGCTCCCAAAGATCCCGATAGCGCTCGATTGAAAATCGCTTGAAATGCGGTTCTTTCATTTCCGGCTTTTCAAGCTGGGTCAGGAAATACAGCCGCAGGAGGATTTTTTCCCGCAGCCGCGGATCAAGCCCATCAATAAAATCGGCGAGCGGAGCGGACTTGCTTGTTGGCTGATAGATCAGGAGTCCCTTCATGGCTCTGTCACCTCCATTGCCTTGCTCAGCTTCTTCAGATGGCAGATAAAACGCTTCGCAAAGTTCCCGGCAAGCTCCGAATCACCGCTGATCCACCAAATTGGATTGGGAAGCGGCTGAGAGAGCGCGTCGTATTGCAGACAGATCAGCAGAAACTTTTGCCGTGGTTCGGCCTGCTCCGCAGCTTCATATAGTCTCCGAAGGATCTCTGTGATCTCACAAGAATTCTGGCAAGTGTCGCACAAGTCATCAAACAATAAGCCGGAATAGGCGCGGCTCAAGGCGCCCAATGTGGCTTCGTCCACACTTCCATCTATCCTCAGAAGGCCCATACGGTGCAAACGGGCCTTCGCCCCATCGTCAAACGGATTTTGCGGTCGTGTTTTGTGGAACTGTATATTCATTTCTTTCATCTTTGTACCTCACAATGGGATAGAAAAAGGCCCGGCACCTTGCGGTGTCGAGCCTTCTGGCATAAGTCTTATTATTCTTTGTCATCTGCTTCGGCTTGCGCCGGCAGCGCGGCGGCTTCTTCGATCATGCCCACAACCAAGGTGTTTATCTGCGCGGCGTTCTGCGCAGTAATAACCGGAGCGCCGGTGCGCTCCTCAAGAGCCTTTCGTGCTACACCGGCAACCTCACCGCCCTGTCGGGCAACCTCCATACTGCCGGAAAATCCTTCCGGCTTGGAGGCTTTGGAAATATCACGGGTGGACGCCTCGGCCAGCATAGTCAAGACCAATTCGGTATCGCTCATGTTGTCCCGCAGGTTTTCCTTTTTCAGCCCCTTGAGATTCTTGTACTGCCGCGTGGTCATGCCGGACCACGTGCGGGTGATCTCATCGGTCAGAATCGCAAATTCGCGCCCCTTTTCCACACCGCGTTTCTGCCACTCATCGGTAAGCTCATTTCGGATGCGGATAGAGAGCAGCCTTTGATGTACCCAATCAGGATCATAGCCCTTTTTCAGATAGGTTTCCAATGCGCGGTCGATGGCCTGTTCCGGATCAATAGTCTCCTCAATGCGTTCCCTGCCGACCTCTGCCAGCCAACGTTTCACCGGTTCCGCACGGGGGGATGGGATAGACTGAATAATGCGGAGAAGCTGCTCGGTTGTGGCAGCGTCGGTCTTATAGTTCTTTCCATCCGACGATTTCATTTTCAGTTGTACGATATTTTCGTACAACTGAGTTGCCCCCTCAGACTTCAACTTGCGCTTTAAGTCACTCCAATATCTGCGAGGGTTCTCGCTTCCAGTCAGTACATGGATTACATCGACAACAGAGAAGTACCACTCCTCTTGTTCTTCATTCCAAGCCGTGCGAATGGGTTGATTTTCAAAAAGCTGAATTTTATCCTGTTCGCTCATAGCGTTGCTATCCTTTCTCTTTCTTTTTTCGATTATACATCAGCCAATTCGCTGCCGCAAGAACTCCAGAAACAGCTCTTCTAAATCTTCATCGCCGTTCAGTTTGTCCAGATAAGGTGCAAATTTCCTACGGTCAAAGGCGATTTTCTTAGGTGGTGCAGCGCGGCGCATTTCCTCGTCTGCCCGTGCCTGCCGCCAAGCCGCGTAAATGTCTTGATGCTCAGCGGATGGAGGTGGGCAGGTATGGGCGATCTTCTGTATGGTTGACTTATTGAGTACATATCCCTCAATGGTGCACATTTCTACAAATGCCCTTTGAGAGTCTGCATCATAATCGGCAATAAGTTCCGCACAGGCGATCGGTAGCTTGCGTGGACTGTTCTCCAAAATATCAGCAAGCTGCGGAATCAGTGCTGCCAGCTTGATGGCCTTGCGGATCTCATACTCCGTCACACCGAAGAAATCTGCAACGATCTTGCGGGCGTTGTACCTTTGGCGATTCTCGCCAAAGGTCTCGCCATTGCTATCTCCATCTAACTTTTGGCGAGAATCGCCAAAAGTTGTTGAGGATGGTGTTGCGTTCCGCTGCCCGTGGCGATTGTTCTCATCAAGCAACGCCCGATACGCTTTGCCGCGTTCAATGATGGTGAGGTCCTGCCGCCGCAGGAGATTAGTGGCAACGGCAATGGAAATCGCTCTTGCGTCATCGGCCTCCACGACCTCCGCAGGAATTGTTGAGTGTCCGGTCAGCCGCCACGCTTCAGTACGATTGTGTCCGGCAAGGATCTCATACTGCTCACTATTCGGAATCGGACGAACAATAATGCGCTCGTAGATGCCCTGCTCGGCAAGCTGCTGAGAGAATGCACGGAGTTTTTCGGGCGGGTAGGGATGAAATCCAATGTCTGCCGTGCGAAAAGGGAAAAGACTGTTGATCGGCAATTCGCAAAAGTGGGGGGGTGCCGTATCTGCCTTTGCCTGAAACATGGTTTCATAAGCCTCATTGCCTACTTCTAGCTCTGATGCTTGCTGCGCTGCGCTCATGCGCCGCTTTAACAGGTCATCCATGCTTTTCTTAGCCAAGCCGCAGCACCTCCTGGGCAAGGGAGCGATAGGAGTCAGCAGCGGGATTCTTAGGTGCATAATCCAGAATGCTCATGCCCGCTGCCGGACATTCCGCAACCTTGATCGTCTGCTCAATAGGGCGGTCAAATACATGAATGCTGTCACCGTAGATCTCTCCCACGCTGGAGCGAACGCTTTGGCAGAGCTGCGGGCGGGACTGATACATAGTCAGGAGAATGCCCGCAATCTTCAAATCGGGGTTGAATCGATTCTGTACATTGCGCACCATTTCTAAAACATCGGGAATCCCTTCACTTGCAAGGAAGTGCGCCTGCACCGGAATGATGCAGTAATCCGCAGCAGCCAGAGCATTAACGGTCAATAGTTCATGCTTCAGTCCACAGTCGATGATGATGTAATCATACAGTCCACACAGGGATGCCAACAGCTTGTCCAGCACCTTCTCGCAAGGGTTATCTGAGATGCCAGATGCGTTATACTGTGAAAGCTGCATGACCTGCAAGCGGGCTGCAGCGTCCGCTAACCGCTTGTTGGCAGGGATCAGGTCAAGGCCGCTGCTGGTATGTAGTACAGCACGATCGAGGTGGAGCTCCAGATCCTCCGGAGAGTCAATTTGGACAAGCAGCAGCTTTGCCAGCGTATTCTTCTGTTCCCCCGGCGTATAGCCGAGGGCTGCGGTGAGATTGCCCTGGGGGTCATTGTCGATCAGCAGGACCTTTTTATCTTCGGCTGCGAGGGCGGATGCGAGATTCAAGGCGGTAGTTGTCTTGCCAACGCCGCCCTTTTGGTTAGTGATTGCGATAGTATGCATACTCATTTTTGAACTCTCCTCAGCAGTTCTATGTGTTTTCTTCCTTTGCACGGCAAATTGTAGTAATCTTCTGAAGAAACAAAATCCATCAGTGGAATTTTAGGAAAATATGTTTTATTAAAACATTTCAGAGCAATCAATTTCCCAGAATGTTTCCAGTCTAATATCTGCTTTGGGCGATATCCCAAAATCGCGCATACCTGCTTTTCTGTCAGCAGATCCGGCAGAGAGGACATTTCCTGCTCCACAGCCAACCGAATAGCGCCGCCTAATTCGCTTGAATATGGCTGCGGTGGAGTATATGGGATACAGTTGTGGCGCTTGCCCTTGAGATAGTACAATGGATTCTGTTGACGATCAGCCAAATACCTTTCAACTTCTTCCTTTGCAATTTTGTATCCAAATCCTTTTCGTTTCGGCTTCTCTGCGGATACCCTGCCGGTTTCTATCAACCACAATGCAGTTTCCTTGCATATATGTGCAATTTGGTAAAATTCTTCTTTGCTGATATAGTCTTTTTGAATATCCGAAAGACTAAGCTGCCTGTTTTTCATACCCGCACCTTCAGCCTTCTCTCCGCGTAGTCCTCGCTTAATACATAGTCAATAATGGACTCTTTGAAGATCCAGTAGTGCGGTTTAATAAAGATGGCTTTTACAAGCCCATCGCGAATTAACTTCCGAGCAAAGCTATCGCCTATTCCACCTAACATTTCACGAAATGTTAGTACAGACACTACATCGGGGTATTTCTTGAATTGTTGTACATATCTCTTCCTTGGGTTTTCCATGATCGAACCTCCGTCTAAATTACCATTGACAGATAGGTTCGATACCTATAGTATGATTCAGTTCTCTCCTAAAACTTCAAAATTCGTTTGAGTTCTCTCCTATGTCCACCATTCCTCACGAGAAAACGGGTTATACCGGAGTTCTCTCCCAGTTCTCTCCAAACCGCTTTTTTGAGCTGTCAGGAGAGAACACCAAGGCATTCCGTATTTGCTTAATAAAAACGCGAAAAAATCAAAAAAGCCAGTAATATCAACGCTTTCAGGGAACGGTGGAGTGCAGATTGCTGCGGAAAACAGAATCGATATAACCACTCAAAATCCGCCGCTGGCGACAGCGTACCGGTTCGAGTCCGGTCACCGGCACCATGCCGGAGCAAAGAAGGCTTTGCTCCGGCGCTTTTTTGTAAGTTCTCGCAAACAGAAAAAGCACGTCGGTTCAAACCGACGTGCTTTTTGTCCTGTAAGATGACTTTGAAACTTTTCAGCGCCGACCGCCAAAGCCGCCACCGCGGCCTCCGCCAAAACCGCCACCGCGGCTTCCACCGAAGCCACCGCCTCGGCCTCCGCCAAAGCCGCCGCCGCGGCTTCCACCGAAGCCACCGCCTCGGCTGCTGCCGAAACCACCGACACTGCCGCTGCCAAAGCCTCCGCCGCGGCCTGTGCTGCCAAAGCCTCCAAACGAACCGCCCGAGCTCGAGGGTCGTCTCGGCGGCTGGGGCGGGCGGCGATTGCCGCCGGAGCTGCCGCCGCTATAAGGCGGTCTCGGCCCTCCCTGCGGGGGCCTCGGGCCGCCCGAACGGGGCGGGCGCGGGCCGCGCGGGGGACGGCGCCCCCAGAAGATGGGGTGATACATCACCGTCGGCACGCCCATGCCGGGCATCATGTAGCGGCGGCGATAGCGGCGATAACGCATGCCGTCAAGCATGATCCAGAGGACAAAGAATATGATGAGGATCATGATGAACATCACACCGTTGGCCGCCTCGTCCAGCGCCGCCTCGCTCTGCTGATACTGCTGGCTCAGCTCCACATGAAGCGCGGCGCAAAGCGAGCGCACCGCCGCGTCATAATCGCCCTTCTGCACGTTATCCGCCATGCAGGAGGCAACAAAGCTCTGCGAAAGGCCGCTGAGCAGATCGTAGAAATCGCCGCTGGCGACCAGATAATAGTCCTGCTGCTGTTTGGCGATGACAAGAATGGCGTCATTTGAGCCAAGCTGCATCGTGTCCGCATAGTCATACGCCGTATTCTCGAGATTATCCGACGACTGCACCGTCACGACGGCCATGATGCTGCCAAACATCTTGTCCCAGTTGGCGTTGTAGAGGCCGACGGCCTCCTCAGTCTTGTCGGAAAGGATATCAGCCTCATCGCGCACATACTGCGTAAAGGCCGCCGTGGAAAGCGAGGGATCGAGCTTTTCTCCGCCCTCCGGCGTAGAGACGGCGGGCGCCTTGTGCAGTCCCCACGCACTGGATGCGACGATCGCCAGAATCAGCACGACGATGGCGACGCCGCGTTTTTGAAAGAATTTCATATGGTTCTCCTATCCGGAGCGCTCTCAGCTTCTCAGCTCCATGAGCTTCTGCTTCAGCTCGCCCTCGATGCGGCCGAGCTCGACCTCCGCTTCTTTGCGCTTCTGCGCGCCCTCGCGCTGGATATTCACGACTTCGTCGAGCGTGGAGACAAGCTGCTCGTTCGTGTGCTGCAGTGTCTCGATATCGACGATGCTGCGCTCGGCCTCCTTGGCCGTGGCGATGGTGCCCATCTTGAGCATATCGGCATTCTTCTTGAGCAGCTCGTTCGTCGTCTGCGCCACGGCGCTCTGCGCGGCCGTCGCCTGACGGCTGTGCTCCATGCCGAGCGCAAGCACCATCTGGCTCTTCCAGAGCGGAATGGTGTTGACAAGCGAGGACTGGATCTTCTCGACCATCAGCGTGTCGTTGTTCTGCAAAAGTCTCGTCTGCGGGCCCATCTGGAGCGACACCATGCGCGTCAGTTCCAGGTCGTGCAGCTTCTTTTCAAAGCGGTCACACTTCTGTGCGTAGTCGTTGTAGGCCTGCGCGTCCTCAGCAAGGCCGCTCGCCTCCGCCTTCTTGCGCAGCTCCTCGAGCTCGCCGGAGCGGACTTCCGCAAGGCGCTTCTTGCCCGCGATGATATACATCGTGAGTTCCTTGTAGTACTTGAGGTTCAGCTCATACATCTGGTCGAGCATTGCAATGTCCTTCATCAGCGCGACCTGATGCTTTTCAAGCTCGGATACGATGCGGTTCACGCTCGTTTCGGTCTTGCCGTACTGTGCGCGCATCAGCTCAAGCTTGTCCTTCTGCTTGTGGAAAAGACCGGCAAGCCCCTTCTTCTCTTCTTCCTGGCCGAAGCCCTTGACCTCAACAACGAGGTTCGAGAGCGTTTCGCCCACGCCGCCCAGATCCTTGTTGCGCACAGAAGAGAGGGCACTTTCCGAGAACGTCGCCACGCTCTTCTGCGCGGCCACGCCGTAGTTGAGTACGAGGTTCGTGTCCTTAATGTCGATCTTCTTCACAAACTCGTCGACAGCAGCTCTCTCCTGCTCGGTGAGCATGCTCTCGTCGACCTTGACGGGCTCGACTTCCTTTTTCTCCGCCTCGGGCGCGGCAGGCGCTTCGGGCGTGAGCGTCAGCTCGGGGACGGCTTCCTGCGCCGCTTCGGTGGGGTTCAGGGTCAGCTCAGGCATCATGTTGTCACTCATATCATTTTTCCTCCGTATTCTGGCTTTCCGCCTGTTCCTTTTCATATTTTTTGATGCGCTGAATGCGGCGCAGGCACAGCAGCGTGGCCATCGCCCAAATCAGCGCGGAATAGTAAAGCGTATCCCTGTGCAGATGCAGCGCGCCGATGATGCTTGCCACACACATGATGGCAAAGATTGCACAGAAGATCGGGTCGAGCCACACGCCCTTGAGGCGCTTCATGATCCATGCGTTCACCTTGGCGTTGAACGCCATCACTTTCTTTCGCATCGCTTACTCCTTTATAGCTCAAGCTTGATGTCGTCCTGCGAGGCGGTCGCCGTGCCGGACTCGGCATGCAGCTCACCGTCGTCCTCACTGAGCCCCTCGCGCTTCATCATGTTTTCAAGCACCGTGATGTCGGTGGAAATATCCATCGCCTCGCTGCCGAAGAGCATATCGAGCTGCTTTTCAAAGGCGGCGACGATGGTACTCATCATGCTCTCCACACGCTGCATGGTGTTATCGATATTCTCACCGTTCACACCCTGCGCGCCCATGCGGTCATAGGCATTCAGGAGCTTGAGCGTGGTGGGCAGATAGTAGTCCATAAATTTGCGGATCTGCGGCAGCTTTTTGGGGTCTGCCTTGACCTGCGCGAAGATCTTCGCGCTCAAATCCTCGAGCCGGTCGATGTCGGCAGAGATCTTCGCGTCCTTGATGGAATCATTCAGACGCTTCATCTCGGAGATGGCAAGATTGCCGTCCCGGATCATCTTGTCAAGCTCCGGATTCCCGGTGGTCTCCTCCTTTTTCGGCGGGTCAGGCACAGTGACCTCGACCGTGCCGCACACGGCGTTCATAATGAAGAACACCACCCCCGACACGACCGCCACAAAGAGGAAATGCGGTACGCGGTAGAGCGGGAACAGCAGCGCATAAATGACCCATGTTCCCGCCGCGGCATAATAGGGAACGGTGGATCTGCGTTTGACGGTTGCCAAGGCGATCGCCTCCTGTTTTGTGAAAAATTTTACTGGTATATGATACCACAACGCTGCGTCGCGGTCAAGCAAAGCCCGCACGCAAAAACGGGGCGGCGTCCGACGGGACGCCGCCCCACTGCTGTATTTTTTATTCGTTTCGAATGGCTTCGAGCGCCGAGATCTTAACCGCCTTGTTTGCCGGCTGATAGCCGGACACAAGGCCCACCAGCACCGAGAACACCAGCGCAAAGAGGATAAGCTCCGGCTTGATGACGGAAACGCGCGTCACGTTCTCTCCGCCGATGAGCGCCTGCTTGATGAGCTCCCACGTCACTCCCCCGCCGCCGAACGCGCCGAAGGAGAAGAGATTGATGCCAACGGAGATGATAAAGCTGAAAATCAGTCCCAGCACGCCGCCAAGAAGGCCGATGCTGCCCGCCTCCATCAGGAACATCGCGCGGATATCGCGCACATAGCAGCCCAGCGCCTTCATAATGCCGATCTCCTTCGTGCGCTCGGAGATGGACATGATCATCGTATTCGTGATGCCAATGGCCGCGACCAGAAGCGAGATCGCGCCGAGACCGCCGAGCATCAGCTCGATCTGGCGGGTCTGCTTGTTGAGCTCGTCGCGCAGGCTCTGCATGGAATAGGTGCTGTAGCCTAAGTCCTTGATGGCCTGTTCCACATCCGGCACAGCCTCAAGGCTCTCTGCCTTGACATTGATGGACGAATACTCGAACTTCGTGTCGGTCTTCCCCGTCAGATCCTGAATGAGCGACTTGAGCGCATTGATGTCCATCATCACGCCCTCGCTCGTCTCGTAGCCCTTGCCCTGATCTTCCTTCAGAACGCCGACGACCTTGAGGTTGACGTTATACGGCGTCGTCTCGTTGCCGGAGTCGTCCCAGGAGGTCAGGAGCATCTTCACGTCCGTCTTGAGCGGGTCAAAGAACGGGTCGGGGACGTTTTCCGTGTCAAGATTGCCGTTTTCGTCCCAGTTATAGCGGCTCACATAGTTTCTGCCGTCCGGCATGAGCGTATCCTTGAAGTTGTAGGCAAAATACTGGCCCACGACCACCTCATCGCTGCTCTGCGGGTAGCGGCCCGCGATCAGCTCGAAGCCCATATCCTCAAGGGCGCTCACGTCAATGCCGACAAAGGTGCCCCAGTCTGCGCTGTAGCGGTCGTTGATGCCCGCCTTAAACGAAATGTTGTAGTTGTCGAGGCTTGCCTTGGGCATGACGGCCTGCACGCCCGCGATCTCGTGGAAGCTCTCCACCGCCTTTTCGTCGAGCTTACTTTCCGTCTGTGTGCCGGTATTCTGGTTGTAGCCGCGGTAAACCTCGATGATGGAGAGGTCGCCCATATTTTTGAGCATCTGGTCGTAGGACTCCTGCATGCCTGCGCCGATGGAGACCATCACGATGATGGACGTGCAGCCGATGAACACGCCCAGCACCGTCAGGATCGTGCGTCCCTTGCGCCGCGACAGGCTGTCGAAGCACATTTTCAGGATATCTGCGAGTCTCATTTGTTCTGCTCCTCAGCACCCGTGGCCGCGCCCTCCTTGTTTTCAGCCGCGGCGTCCGCTGCCTCCTTCTTCTCCTCGGCAAGCTCCTCTTCGTCCCACTTGTCCCAGAGCGCCTGCTCGGCCTTCTGCTTGGCCTTCTTCTTGCGGATGCGCAGCACGATGAGAAGGACGATAAGCGCAGCAACCACCGCGATGATGACGTACTTCCACGGGAAGGTGCTTGCCGGCTCGGGGTCGATCATGCCGGGATCGTCCATGCCGGGGTCGGCCGGCTCGTAGGCCATGGCCTCGACCGTCGCTTCAAAGACGCGCTCTTTCGTGTTGCCGTTGGAATCCTCGTAGGTGATAACGATCTTGACCTGATTCTCGCCCTCCAGCTGCGGGGTCACGGCGAAGGCGATGGTGCCGTTCTTACCGCCGTCGATCGTGCCGACGCGCTGATAAGGCGTGGGAGAATCAATGTCGCCGGAGATGGTCGCATCAACGTTGCTGATGGCGCTCTTGCCCTTATTGACATAGTCGATGGTCAGGCTCGTTTCCTCGCCGACGTAGCCGGTATAGGAGGTCTTGGGCTCGCTCAGCTCAAAGCGATCGGGCTGGTAGAGCGGCACGCTCAGGGAAAGCGTTGCGCTGCCGGATTTTCTTGCGTTCTGATCGACGTATTCGTAGGTAACGGCGATCTGCACGTCCTGTGCGCTCGCGCTGATGAGCTGTGCGGCCTTCATCGGCACGGTAACGCTCTTGCTGCCGCCCGCGGCGACGGAATCAAAATAGAAGGTGTTGGTCGAGCCGTTGAGCATCAAATCGCTGCCGCCGGTGACGGTGACCATGACGTTTTCGATCGCAAGCTTCTTGCTGGTGTTGGTGAAGCTGAAGCTCAGGTTCGTGCCCGAGCCTGCCGCAACGGACGAGCCGCCGTAGTTGTACTTTGAAAGAATAACAATGGGCGTGGGGCTTGCGATATCTTCATTCTGCCCATCGTTGCTGACGGCGGAAAGAACGTTGACGCTGCCCGACGCACTGCCGTTGGTGAGCTGCGTGCCATCGTCATAGTAGAACGACAGCGAGGCGTCGATCGTCTGCATCTGGGACTCGACCTTGTCGAGCGCCTTGACCGTTACGTTGACGGCCGTATCGCGGCCCGCACGGATATCGTCGAGCATGTAGTCCTGGCTGCCCATGATGAGGAGCGAACCGGAGGATTTGAGCGTCAGAATGGGGTCGCGCATGGCGGTGGTGCCGGCGTTCTGAATGTAAACGGTGATGACTTTCGTCTCCCCGGCAGCAATGGCCGAGACCATGCCGTCAGAATTGAATACGGCACGCGGCGCAGGGATCGTTTCCGGCGTCGGCTCAGGCTCCGGCTTCGGCTCGGTGTAGGGCACGCACTCGCGGACAGGCACACTGTTGCCGTCCTGATAGGCACTTGTCAATCCATCTTCACTGCTGTAATAAATTGTAAAAGCAAGGCGCTTATCACTATCACCTGCATAAGTCAGATTGCTGAATGTAACTGTATAATCTCCGTTCTGACCATCCGCAACTGCATCTGCCGTACCGCCCTGAAAACTGTCAAGGCCGCGCACAACACGAATCTTGCTGCTGCCGCCGTCTGTACGGGACAAATGCACCGTGATATTCACACTGTCGCCGGTGTAGATGCTGCTCCTGCTGGCTTCGTAGCCGGTGATCAAAAAGCTGGTCGTCTTCGGTACAGTAATCGGTTCTTGATCTTCGTGGCTTTCGCCAATCGCTTTAGCGACATTTATCGGCAGCAGCGCTGCGCACAGCACAAAGGCAAGGCAGAGCGAGAGCAGGGATCTTGTGATGCGTTTCATAGTTCGATTTCCTCCGTTATTCGATGTAGGGGGCGGCGTCGATCTCCGCCTTGACCTGGTTTTCTACGTTGCTGACGATCCTGCCGTCGATGAGCGTCACGATGCGGTCGGCATACTCGGTCATCTCCGGGTCGTGCGAAACGAGCACGATCGTCTGGTGGAAGCGCTTGGCAAAGCCGCGGATCATGTGCATGACCTCTTTCGTCGTCCTTGTGTCGAGGTTGCCGGTCGGCTCGTCGGCGAACACCACCTCGGGGTGCGTGACGAATGCGCGCGCGATGCCCACGCGCTGCTGCTGACCGCCGGACATCTGGTTGGGAAAGTGATCCATGCGGTCTTTGAGTCCCACGCGGCAGAGCATTTTCTTTGCCTCGAGCAGCCGCACGTCCGGGTCGACGCCCTTGAACATGAGCGGCATGGCGACATTTTCCGCCGCCGTCAGCTCCGGCAGCAGATTGTAGGACTGGAAAACAAAGCCGATGTGCTTCTGCCGGAAGGCCGCGAGCTGATTTTCGTTGAGCTGTGAGATCGGCACGCCGCCGATGCGCACCACGCCGCGCGTGGGCTTTTCGAGTCCCGCCAGCTGGTTGAGCAGCGTCGATTTGCCGCTGCCGGACGTGCCGAAAATACAGCACACCTCGCCGCGCGGGATATCGAGGTCGATATTGTGCAGTGCGACCACGTGCTCCTGCCCCATCATGTAGACCTTTCGGAGCTTTCGCACCGAGATGACGGGCTTCTGGTCATTTGCCATCGCAGATTCTCCTCAATTCTAAATTAGGCTTCTATTATAATCGCATCGTATGAAGAAGTCGTTACAATCAGGTGCGATTTGGTTACAATTTTTTTAAGATTTGTTTAATTGTCGCGCAAATCTCCCTATGTTATGGTTAGACGAAAAAATGAGGAAAAAGTTTCACGCTGCGTGAAAAAAACGGCGGACTTTTTTTGAAGTCCGCCATTTTTTAAGTTTCTGCCGCGCTCAGTCCAGCGGCACGTCGGGCAGGACGTAGACCGTCATCTCTTCGCCATTTGTGTCGATGGACACGGTGTCGTCGATGGGCTGCGTCAGCGCCGCGTCCGCGTAGAGCGTGCAGCCCATGCTGCAGCAGATGGTGACATACGTCCCCCTCGCCACATGGTATTCATTCACCCACCAGTCTTCGCCCCCTTCTTTCGCGGGGAGGCAGACCGTCAGCAGGCAGGCGGGTCTCGTGTCGTCCGTCGCGTACACGACATCGTTCAGAAGGTAGCGGCCTGACTTGTAGGGTTCTTCTTTGTAGGGCCCGTTGTAGCTCCAGTTGTAGAGCGTCGTGCCCATCTCCGTCGCGCCGCCCTCGCCGTCCTCGATGTAGTCGGTCACGGACATGGCAAGCAGCTCGCTCGTCTCGGGATCGGCGTAGTAGAGGGTGGTATAGTAGTAGCCGCCGGCGTCTTGAAAGCGCGTGGTGGTCGAGAGCAGCACCGCGCCGTCCTGCTCGCTGCGCTCGTCGAGCGTTTCCTCGGCATTCTTGGCGGCGGGATCGGCGCACTGCGGCAGTATGTCAAGGAGATACTCCGTCCCCTCGCCCGGAATGGGATAGATGTTCAGGCTCGCGTTATCGTCGCTCGTCATGCGCGTGGCGTACAGGCCGCCAAGCCCATCGCTCCACAGCTCTTCCTCGCCCGGGCCGCTGTTGGCAGTATAGTTATAATGCGAGGACATGAGAAGCGCCTCCCCGCTCTCGTCCGTGTACTGCAATCTTGCGGTGTAAGTCACCTCGCCGTCCCGGTCGGTGCCCTGAATGGTCACGGTCACGGCGTCGTACTTTGCAAGCAGCACGCGCGGATCGTTGACCTCGCGCAGCGTTTCGAGCGTCACGTCCATCGGCGTGTCAGCGCCGATGGTATCGTCCTCTTTGTCGTCCTTGCCGCCCTGCGCGCCGCAGCCGGCAAGAAGTGCCGCGACGCAAAGCGCGGCAATACCAGTTTTCTTCCAGTTTTTCATCTTCGTTTCCTCCATTTTCGTTGCAGGCTCGTCAGTCGGGATCCCCGCTCTTCACATAGACGGTCGTGCTGCCGCCCTCCGGCCATTCGATCTCAGGGGTTTGATACTCCTGCGTCAAGGCCTCGTCATAGTAAAGCATGACGCCCTTACCGCTGCTCGGGGAAAAGTACGCTGTGCTCGGCACGGTAAAGTGCTGCTCGTGTTCCTGCGCGGTGCCCGGGTCCCATACGAGCGTGATTTCATGTTTGGGAACATCGTCCGACAGCATCAGCGCGTAGAGGTCTTCCTCCGGTTCATAAGGGCGGTCATAGCTGAACGTATAGCTTCCCGTGGCAAAGCAGGCATCTTTTCCCTGCAAGTCTTTTCTGTGCCGCTCCGACTTGATCGATATCAGGTCATCGGAGGTTGGATCGACATAGAGCCATCGCAGCGAGTAGTCAGTGTCATCGTCGGTGATATAATGTTTGATCGGAAACACGAGCTGGCCGTCCTGCTCATACGGCTCTTCGACCTCCACGGTGATGCCGTCACCGGCTACGGGCAAAAACGGTTCCCACGCGGTGCTTTTCTCGTACCATTCATTGCTTCCGCAGGCGATCACACTGGCAATTCGAGCGCTGCCGTCATCATTTGTTCCAGCGATAATGCACATACCGTCCGGCACTTCATCCAGGCAGACATTCACGCTATAAATATCGTCTGCGCCGTACTCATCAGAATACCAGCCGTGGCTCCAGCTTTGCAGCCTGCCTTTTTCGTCGCGTGTGTACTGATCGGTGCTTTTGACGTCCTGACCTCCGTTGCTGCTGTCTGTGCTCTCCCGTACAATAGTCACCACCTCGTGCCGCTCGAGCAGCGCGGAGATCTTATTTCTCTCACAGATGTGTTCGTAGGTGATCTGATGCTCCTGCGCCGCATCGTTCTCTGTTTCCGGCGCGCCGCAGCCCGCGAGCAGCAGCGCGGCACTCAACGCGGCGAGCGCCGCCCCTTGCCAACGGTTCATCATTGTCTTTCTCCCCTCTTGCCGCGCGTGCGCGGCGCTTTTCTGTTCCTTTACTTTCTTAGACGAAGAAAACGCAAAAAAGTTTCACGCTTCCGCTTTTCAGGAAAACTTTTCCGCGTTCCCGCTCTTGCTTTTTCCCCTGCCGCGGCATACAATGAGGACAACTTTTTACCCGGGAGGGGCTTTTATGAACTATATCGGCATTGACCTCGGCGGCACAAACATCAAGGGGGCGCTTGTGAGCGCAGAGGGCAACATTTTGCAGGAATGCTCCGTGCCGACCTGCATCGACCTCGGCACTGAGGCCGTCGCGTCGCGCATCGGTCAAGTCATCGCGCAGCTCTCTGACGGTGAGGCCGCCATCGGCGGCGTGGGCGTCGGCTGCCCCGGCACGGTGGACGACGCAAGCGGCATCGTCCGCTTTGCGGCAAACCTGAATTTTATCAATTTTGACCTCAGAAGCGCGCTGCGCGCGTATACGGCGCTCCCCATTCACCTCGGCAATGACGCAAACGCCGCGGCGCTGGGCGAAGCGCTCTTCGGCTGCGGCAAAGGCGCGGAGAGCACCATTGTCGTCACGCTCGGCACGGGCGTGGGCGGCGGCGTGGTGCTCGGCGGCAAGCTCCTCACGGGCTACACCGGCGCCGCGAGTGAGCTTGGGCACATGGTCATCGCGGAAAACGGCGAGGAATGCACCTGCGGCAGCCGCGGCTGCTTTGAAGCCTACTCCTCCGCAACAGCCCTCATCCGCGACACGAAGCGCGCCATGGCCGCGCACCCCGAGAGTCTTCTGCATACGATCGCCGCGGAAAACGGCGGTGTGGACGGCCGCACGGCCTTTCTCGCCAAGGAGCGCGGTGACGAAGCGGGTACGCAGGTCGTGGAAGACTATATCGAGCATCTGACCTGCGCTCTGACGAATCTCGTCAATATCTTCTTCCCCGAGGTGCTGGCGCTCTCCGGCGGCGTTGCCAATCAGGGCGAGGTGCTGCTCGCGCCGCTGCGTGAAAGGGTGCGCGCGCGTTCGTTCGGCGCGCGCTATGCCGCCTCCCACACGCGCATCGAGCTGTGTACGCTCGGCTATCGTGCGGGCGTGATCGGCGCGGCGATGCTCGCGCGCGTCTGACGCAAAATTCTATTGCAAAAGCCCTCCGCAGACAGGTTCTGCGGAGGGCTTTTTTATCGGTGCGGGACAGATCCCGCCGTGCCTTCGATGAGAAACTGCACCTCGTCCACACCGCTGAGCGAGAGGATCGACCGCTCGATCGCCTCGAGCATCAACGCCCGCTCGTCTTCTCTCTCCGGCAGCGCGCCGTGCGCCGGAAGGTTGAGATAACAGACGCCGTTTTCAGTGCGCGAAGAGATCACCGAAAAATCCTCCGGCAGGAGCGAAACGAGCAAATCGTCCTCCGGCCCCTGCGCAAGCGCTTCGAGCAGCGCGTTCACGCGCGTCTGCCCTTCGTAGAGGGCAAGGGTCTGCTGCTCGGCGCGCAGTTCGCCGCGCGCCGGATCCCAGAAGTAGAGCGAAACGGTGATCGGCCGCAGACCGCTCTCGCGGGAAGAGAGCAGCGTGTCCGCCGAAAGGAGCACCTGCGTTTCCCGATACGGGATCTCGCGCCCGTCCGCCGTGATGCTCACCGCGTTCACGTTGGGCAGCTGCGTCAGCGTCAGTGTGATGCAATAGTCCGCAAGCGACAGGTCAATGCCGGACAATCGCGCATATTGCGCGCTCAGGTCGATCTGTGCCCGGTGGCCGGATACCTTGAGCGACTTGAGCGTTGTCCCATCCGGGACGGCGGATCTGAGCGAGTTGTCCTCAGGCCCCGTGAGCAGCGCCTCCATCAGGGCGCGGACGCAGTCCTCCGTTTTCATCGTATCGTCAAGAGCAAGGCGCGTCCGCTGCGCGCAGATGGCGTCTTCGCCGCCCGCGGAAGCGGGATCGCTGAGGAAATAGACTTCGTAGCCGCTCTCGTCCATCTCCTGCACGCGCTGCGCGCAGGCGCAAAGGAGCGTGAGCGCCATAGCAAGCACCGCGGCGAGAAGAATGCGTTTCTTCATCGTTCCTCCCCTCCCTCTTTGCAGCGCGGCAGGCGCACGGTGAATACTGTGCCGCCGCCCTCTCTTGCGCGCACCTCGATACTGCCGCCGCGGCGGCGCGCGGTGTCGGCCGCGATGGAAAGGCCGAGGCCGGTGCCGCCCGCCGCACGGGAGCGCATCTTGTCCACGCGGTAAAAACGGTCGAAGATGCGGGGCATGTCCTCCTCCGGAATGCCGATGCCGTCATCACTGACGGTGAGCAGGCAGTTGTCCTCGTCCCCCGCCAGAGCAAGCTTCACAAAGCCGCCGGGGTGGTTATATTTGATGGCGTTTTCCGTCAGATTATAGATGATCTCATGGATCTCGTCCTCGCTTGCAAGCGTCTGCCCCTCGCGGCGCACTTCATAGGAGAGGTCGACCTTCTTTTCCTCCGCCACCAGGCGCAGCATGCGCGCCACGCGCGCAACGACAGACGAAAGATCGACGCGCTGCGCCTCCGGCAGCAGGCCGCTGTCAAGGCGCGTCAGGCGCAGCAGATTTTCCGTAATGCGCGCAAGGCGCTCAGATTCCTGCTCAATGTCGCCGACGAATTCGCGCACAGTCTGCGCGTCCATATCCTGCGTCTGCAAAATGGAATCAGACAGCAGGCGAATACCCGCAAGCGGCGTTTTGAGCTCGTGGCTCGCATCGGATACAAAGCGGCGGCGCGCGTCCTCAATGGTCTGCAAGCGATCCGCCATGTCGTTGAACTCGGCGGCAAGCTCGCTGATCTCGTCATTTCCGCCGACTTCGGCGCGGTGGCTGTACGAGCCTTCGCGCATTTTTCGAATGGCGTCGGTCAGCACGCCGAAGCGCCGCGTCAGCACGCGGGATAAAAGCACGCTGATCCCGCCGGCAAATACCAGCACCACCACGGAAATGGTCACAAGGTTTCTTTGCAGCGACAGCAGCAGCGCCGCCTGCTCGGTGTCATATTCGTAGGCGTAGACCGCGCCGATCGTCTGGTTGTGGTAAATGACCGGTGAGGCCGCGCGGCTTTTGAACGCTTTGTCTGAAAACTCCGTGTAAAAAACATCCTCCCCGCGCAGCGCCTGCACAAGCTCTGTATAAAAGGCGTAGCGCCCGATGGCGCCGTCGGTCTCGCGCGTATCGTACAGCACACGGCCGGACGCGTCCGTGACCAGAACGCGCGAAATGCCGCTCTCTTCCACAAGCGTCATCGCGCCTGCCACATTTTCCTCGCTCAGCTCTTCAAGTCCCGCAAGCGCCGTCACCATCACCGAAACGCTGCCTTGCAGTGAGCTTTGCTTGGAGCGGAACGTCAGGTTTTCCGACGTGATGAGAGGGTATGTGTTCAGCAGAAGCAGCACCGCCAGAATGATGGCGATATAGCCAAAGCTGAATTTGCGCTGTAAGCTCGTATGCGCCTGCATGGCGGTGCCTCCTTTCCTCTTTCTCACGTGTTGCGCTCAGTCCTTCAAATAGTACCCCACGCCCCACTTCGTCAGAATATGCTGTGGGGCGGCAGGATTGTCTTCAAGCTTTTCGCGCAGCCGCCGAATGTGTACGTCCACCGTGCGGTAATCGCCCGCGTAGGTGTAGCCCCAGACAAGATCCATCAGATTTTCGCGCGAATAAATGCGGCGCGGATTTCTGACAAGCAGCTCGATGAGGTCATATTCCTTGGCCGTCAGCTCGATGATCTCGCCGTTTTTCATGGCGACGCGCTGCTCGGGATCCAGCGTGATGCCGCCCGCAGTCAGAAGTGAGGGCTGCTGTTTTTGCTGCGGGGCGGCATTCGCCCGGCGCAGCAGCGCGCGGATGCGCGCCTTGAGTTCAAGAATATTGAAGGGCTTTGTGATATAGTCATCCGCGCCGGACTCAAGGCCGATGATCTTATCGGCGTCTTCGCTGCGGGCGGTGAGCATGATGATCGGCACATTGGAAAATTCGCGAATGCGCATGCAGGCCGTCAGCCCGTCCACCTGCGGCATCATCAGATCGAGGATAATGAGGTCGAATTCCTCTGTTTTCGCCATGTCGATCGCCGTGGCGCCGTCGTAAGCGGTCTCGACCGTGTAGCCCTCGTTTTCCAGATTGAATTTCATGCCTTTGACGAGCAAAAGCTCGTCATCAACGACCAGGATCTTCATTGGGTTCCTCCTCCGTGAATGTGATCTGCGCGCGGAAGCCCTCAAGCTTTGCCTCTCCGATGCCCTTGACAAGCAAAAGCTCCTCCGCCGCGGTAAAGTCTCCGTGCTCGGCGCGATAGTCGATGATCGCCTGCGCAAGCGACGGGCCGATGCCCGTGAGCGTTTCCAGTTCCGCCGCGTCGGCGGTATTGACGTTTACGAGCACGCGCGTGGGCGCGGTGATCTCATCGTTCCTGTGCTGCACGGTCACGGTATAGTCGCCATGCGCGTTCCCCTCGTATGCCGTTTTGTGCAGAAACACAAGCGAAACGGCAAACAAAACCGTCAGCGCCGCAAGCACAAGGGAAATGCCGCTAAAGCTGCCTGTTTTTTCTTTTGTTTCCACGGTTGCGCTCGCCTGCCTTTTTTGCTATACTGATGTCGAAACGTGCCGAACGGCGCGCTCATCTTAACTACATTCTCTTAACTACATTCTATATTTTATTGTATCATACGATGAGGTATATTTCCATGAAAAAACGCCGTCTTGTGTCACTTTTTTTATTCTTTCTTCTCCTGCTCCCCCTCTTTTCTCTGACAAGCGCCGACGCTTACGAATCCTTTGATCTGGACGCGCGCGCGGGTCTTCTCATCGAAGCGGACACGGGCGAGATCCTTTACGAAAAAAACGCCCACCAGGAGAACTACCCCGCTTCGCTCACGAAGATCATGACCGCGCTGCTCGTATTCGAGGCCATCGACGAGGGCAGGCTCTCGCTCAACGACTCCGTCACCGCAACGGAGTCGGCGCTCAATGGTCTTGCAAGTGATGGCAGCACCGCTAACATCGTCGCCGGCGAAACGATGACGGTCGAGCAGCTGCTCAACTGCATGCTCATCGTCTCGGCAAACGAGACGTGCAACATTCTCGGCGAGTACATCAGCGGCTCGGTCGAGGCGTTCGTTGCGCGCATGAATGAGCGCGCGACAGAGCTTGGCTGCGAGCACACACACTTTGCCAATGCCACGGGTCTGCACAATTCCCAGCACTATACGACCGCATGGGATCTCTACCTCATCACGCGCGAGGCGATGAAGCACGACAAGTTCATGGAGATCTGCAATTCCAAGAGCTACACCGTGCCCGCCACCAACATGACCGAAAAGCCTCGTGAGCTGCACTCGACGAACTTTCTCATCTCCAACTGGCGCGCCCGCGGCTATGTTTACCGCGACGCGCAGGGCATCAAGACCGGCTCCACGCCCGAGGCGGGCTACTGCCTCATTTCGTCCGCCCTGCGCGGCAGCCGCCACATGATCAGCGTGGTGCTGGGCGCGGAGCGCGTGACGCTTGAGGACGGCGTGACCATCCAGACGCGCAGCTTCTCGGAAACCTCGCGCATGTTCGACTGGGGCTTTGATCACTTCGTCCGTCGCGACGTTCTTTCCTCCGCCGACCCCGTGCAGGAGGTTCCCGTTGCACTCTCGAGCGAGACAAATTATGTCGTCGCTCACGCCGCGGAGGATATTTCCTGTCTGCTGCCGGATAATGTAGAACCCGAGATGCTCGAGCGCACAGTCACACTGACGAACGAGACCGTTGACGCGCCTGTTGCAGCAGGCGACGTGCTCGGCACGCTGACACTCTCTTACAATGACACCGTTTACGCCGAAACGCAGCTTCTGGCGCTCAATGATGTGTCGGCCTCCTGGTTTTTGACGGCGCGGCGCGATGTTTCGGACTTTTTTGCAAAGCCGCTTGTCAAAATCCTCTCCGTCGTCGTACTGCTGCTCATTGTCGCGCTCGTTGTTTATGTAACAATGTTCTCCCGCCGCCGTCGCTACGGCCACCGCCGTCGCAGCAGAGCCGGCAGCGGCTACCGCGGCCGCAGAAGGAGATTCTAACACGCAAAAAAGGAAGGGACGCGAAAGCGTCCCTTTTTAATTGATCGTGAGCACCGCGTCCCCCTGCGGAAACTCTACAAAGCGAATGGAATACAGATCGGCCGTGAGATAGGCACTGCGCCCCGGGTGATAGATCGTAATGTAGTCGTTTCCGACCTCCCGCAGCGTTCCCGTCGCCACGACCGTATGCTGCGAGCCGACAAGAAAGCTCACGATGACTGCGCGGCCGATGTTGCGCGCGAGCATCCCCTTCCACGAATTGTAGGCCATCTTGTCGACGGTCTGCGACTCTTCAATCTTGTCGGGCGTCGGCTGAAACTGTCCTTCCGCGTGGTTCTGCGGCATGAGTGTTACGCTCCCCGCCCCCGCCGAACCGCCGAGCATCTGCTCATAGCTCTGGCTCGCGTTGTTGTTACTGTTGTTATTACTGCTATTATTGCTGTTGCCGCTCTGCTGCACGCTCGCCATGGCGGGCACGGCAGCCATCTGCTCATAAAGGCACGGCATGCTTTTTCCCATCTGGATCATAGCCAAGTTCTCTCCTTTTCCCGATGCTGCTGATTTTCTTCTCTCAGGTGCTGTAATACGCCGCGGTGGGTTCGTAGAAGCAGTGGTCACCGATGCGCATAACGAACACCCCCACGCCGGAGGGAAAGTTCGCCCGGCAGGACGGCGAAAAGGGGTTGAAAAACCACAGCGCATCGCCAAGTCCGGGAAGCCGGTTGCCGGCAATGGCCCAATCCGCGATCTCATAATGAATATCGGTCGGACGCATGTTGTAGATATTCTGCGGATTATACGCGCCATGCTCTGTCTCGCTCGCACAGACGAACTGGCCCGGCTGAAAGATGATCTTGCGGATACTGCCCTGCCCCACGCGCGCGTATTCGCCGCCGGTCGAGCGCACGCGGTTCATCACGACGCTTGCCACCGCTTTCATTCCGTTCTCGCCCTCGCCGCCCGCTTCGCACTCGATGAGCCGCGCAAGCAGCTCTCTGTCGGAATAGGCCATGTCGATCTCCTCCCCCATTTTTTCTTCCCCGCCAGTCTATGCATCTGCCGCCCGCAGTGCCCCAACGAAAAAAAGCGCCGCAGGTCATGCCTGCGGCGCTTTCGCTTTGCTTCAGTTTTCTTCCCCGCCTGCGGCGTTCTCTCCGTCCTCCGGTGGGGTGAGGCCGTAGGCGCCCTTCATCTTGAGCTCCTGCCACTGCTCCTTCGTGATGAGGATCTGGCGGGGCTTGGAGCCTTCAAACTGCCCCACGATGCCGCGCGTCTCCATCTCGTCAACAATGCGCGCAGCGCGCGAGTAGCCGAGCTTCAAGCGGCGCTGGAGCATCGAGACGGAGGCCTGCCCGGTCTCCATCACCACGTCGATCGCGGCGGGCAGCAGCTCGTCGCCCTCGTCAGCGGCGTTCTGCTCGCTCGCGGCATTGCCGCCGCCCTTGCCGCTGCCCTTCTCCTTCTCGGCAACGGCGGCGTTGATCTTGTCGATGACGGATTCATCATAGTCCGTTTCGCCGTTTTCCTTGACGAAGTTGACCACGCGCTCGATCTCCTCGCTCGAGATGAAGCAGCCCTGCACGCGCTTGGGCTTGCCCTCGCCGAGGGGCGCATAGAGCATATCGCCGCGGCCGACGAGCTTTTCCGCGCCCGCGGTATCGAGGATAATGCGCGATTCCATCGCGGAGGCGACGGCAAAGGCGATGCGGCTCGGGATATTGGCCTTCATCAGACCCGTGATGACATCGGCAGAGGGACGCTGCGTCGCAATGACGAGGTGCATGCCCGCGGCGCGCCCCATCTGTGCCACGCGGCAGATCGACTCTTCGACCTCTTTCGCCGCCACGAGCATCAGATCCGCCAGCTCGTCGATGACCACGACGACGCTCGGCAGCTTTTTAAGCGCTTCGTCCGCTTCCGCCACCTTATTGTAGGAGGCAAGATCCTTCACATTATGCTCGGAAAACATCTTGTAGCGCTTCATCATCTCGTAGACCGCCCATTGCAGCGCGCCCGCGGCCTTTTTCGGGTCGGTGACGACAGGAATGAGCAGATGCGGGATGCCGTTGTAGGGCGCAAGCTCGACCATCTTCGGGTCGACCATGATAAAGCGCACCTCTTCGGGCGTCGACTTATAGAGCATCGAGACGATGAGAGAGTTCGTGCAGACAGACTTACCGGAGCCCGTCGTACCGGCAATGAGCACGTGCGGCAGCTTCGAGATGTTGCCGACGATGTTCCTGCCGCTGATGTCCTTACCAACGGCAAAGGCCGTGGTGGATGGGTGCTGCGTAAACTCGCGCGATTCAAGTACCGTGCGGATATTGACGGGCGAAACGAGCTTGTTCGGCACCTCGACGCCGACGACGGAGATCTTGTTGGGAATGGGGGCGATGCGCACGCCGCTTGCGCCGAGCGCAAGGGCAATATCGTCCTGCAAGTTGGTGATCTTCGAGAGCTTCACGCCCTGGCTGAGCGTGAATTCGTAGCGCGTGACAGACGGGCCGCGCACCACATCGCCCGACTGAGCGTCCACGCCGAAGCTCGTGAGCGTCTGCGCCAGGCGGCGGGAGTTGTTGCGCAGCTCTGCGCCTGCTTCGGCAGCGTTCGTTACGCTGCCCTCTTTCAACAGCGTGATGGGCGGATACTCATAGGCGGGCGGCTCGGGCTTATCACCGGTCTCGATCTCGCGCGTGACTTCTTCGCGCGCGGCGTCGACCTCGGCGCGGCGGAGCCTATCCTCCTGCTTGTCTGTGAGAACGGCGCTCGCCGCCGCAGCTGCGGCAATCGGCGCGCTCTGCGCCGTCGGTGCAGGCACGGCAAACGGCGCAGGCGGAATGGGTGCGGGCGCCGGAGCAGGCGTGCCGACGGAAGTTCCCTGCGGCAGGTCAAAGGGCGGCAGGTCAAAATCATCGGCCGTCACCGTTACGGGCTTGGCCGGTGCAGGCGCGGCAGGCTTTTCCTCCGCAGCATTTCTATCTGCAAGCAGCTCGTCCGGGCTCTTGATATTGTCAGACTTCTTGCGGAAGAAGCCGCCCGATGGATTCTTCCTGACAACGCGTTCCTCACCGTCGAGCGGAATGTCGATCGACGCATCGGATACCCCTGCATTGCGGCGCGGTGCGCGGGCGGGACGCTGCGGCGGCAGCTCTTCCTCCTCCGGCTCATAGGGCACGCGCTCATGCGAGCGCACCGCCTCGATCACGGCGGCGGGCGTCAAGCGGAATGCCATCATCAAAAATGCGACGAACATCACGACGAGCAGGATCATTGCCAGCACCTTTTTCACCAGCAGCACCAGCATAATCGCAAGCGACGCGGACACCGCGCCGCCGGATTCCAATGCGTTGCCGCTCGTCCACAGGAGTTTCAGGATACCGTCCATCGCGGCATATTCCTCTTTGCAGATCGCGATGTGCATGATCGCGCCGAACACGACCGGCAGCAGCGCCGTACCGACAAGGCACGAGGTCACATTGCGCCCACGGTGGAAAAGCAGGATATAGCTCCCCAGAAACAGTGCGGGAGCAACAAGGTAATAGCCCCAGCCAAAGAGCGACCGGCACAGCTGCGCGGGCTGATCAAGCAGCCACGCGCCCGACTGAAAGTAGCTGAAGCCAAGGCACAGCGCCAGCACCAGCAAGATCGCGCCCGCGACCTCGCGGCGGACGGGGCGTTTCTGGCTTTTCTTTGCCGTGCGCTTGCCGCCGGAGGACGTGCGCGAGGCGCTCGCTGATTTTTTGTTTGTTGTGGTGGTTTTTTTCTTCTGTTGTGCCATGATTCACCTCAGAATCAAAAATTAGTGCAGGATCGTGAGCAGCAGCGTGAGCCCGCCGGCCGCCCAGCAGTAGTAGGCAAACGCGCCGAAGCGGCCCTTGTCGGCAACATAGCGCAGCAGACGAATGCTGGCATAACCCGATACCGCCGCCACGACAACACCGATGAGATAGACGGGCACGCTCGCCCAGTCGATGTTTGTTTCAAGCGCGTCCTTGAGCGTGAGGATGTTCGCGCCCAGCACCGCAGGAATGGATAGGAGGAAGGCAAAGCGCACGGCAAACTTGCGCTCAAAGCCCGCAAAGCAGCCCGCCGTGATCGTCATACCCGAGCGGGAGATGCCGGGGCAAAGGGCGATGGCCTGCCCCACGCCGACAAGCAGCGCATCGAGCAGCGTGGCCGTTTTTTCGCTCTTGCGGCCATGGCGCACGCGGTCGCTCACAAAGAGCAGAATACCCGTAAAGATCAGCGCGCCGCCGATGAAGTACATGTTATCACCGAGGGACGAGAAAAAACGGCGAAACGGCACCATGACAAAAAGCGGCAGCGTGCCCACGATGATGAGCAGAATGAGGCGGCGCGCGGGCGGCACGGGATTCGGCGTGCGGTGGTGGGCAAGATCCCCGATGCCGGTAAAGAACTCCACGACCATATCGCGGATATCGTCCCAGTATGCGGCAAACACCGCAAAGAGCGTGCCGAGGTGCAGCAGCACGTCAAAAAAGTCCGGCACATTGCTCGCCCCCTGCATGTTCAGCAGATGCTCGGCAATGGCGAGATGTCCGGAGGACGAAATGGGCAGAAATTCCGCAATTCCCTGCACAAGGCCGAGAAGAACGGCGGTTAAAACAGACATGAACAACAACTCCTTTTTCCGTTTCCTTCTATGATGGCGATATTCTAACAGAATAATTATAGCACAGCTGTTCGCGGAATACTACCCTCAATTGCCACATCTTCTTTTTCTTTCCTTTTTTGCCCTCCCCCTTGCGAAAAAGGGGCGGGCATGCTATGATAGGCGTGGACTATCAGAAAAGGAGAGATAGAAATGATTTATAACTACCGCACCAAAGGTGTGTGTTCAAAGGAAATGCATATTGAGTTGAATGATGACCACACCATCAAGCATGTTGAGGTCATCGGCGGCTGTAACGGCAACCTTCAGGGGATTTCCCGCCTGGTGGAAGGCATGAAGGCAGAGGACGCCATCAAGCGCATGCGCGGCATCCGCTGCGGCTTTAAAAACACCTCCTGCCCCGACCAGCTCTCCATCGCGCTGGCGGAGGCGCTCGCGCAGGAAAAGCAGTAATTTGCCCAAATTCCTGCATGGCAGATTCCGACAGCAAATAATGCATCAATTCTTGCAAAATGTTCGCTGTCTCTCTGGACAAAGTGCAGGAAACTATGTATACTGAATCAATTACCGGCAATCTTTGTGCGGTCACAACGCAACTTCGGCAGCGCAGGACGCCCTGCGCCGCCGGCTTAGACGGGAGAACTTTATGGACATTGATATGGATATCAAGGAGCTCGAAGCGTTCGTCTACGTGGTGGAGAATTGCAGCTTTTCCCGCGCCGCGGAGCTGCTGCACCTGACGCAGCCGACCATCAGCTCGCATGTCTCCGCACTGGAGCGAAAACTGAATATCAAGCTCATTGTCCGCACGACGAAGGAGACCTACCCTTCCGACGCAGGCAAGCTCCTCTATAAGTACGCCAAGGAGATCCTGCAGGTGCGCGAAAACGCGGCGATCGCGCTGCGTAACTTCTCGCAGGAGATGAAGGGGACGATCTCCATCGCCGCCTCCACGGTGCCGAGCCAATATTACCTGCCGCATCTTTTGCAGGATTTCCGCGCCCGTTATCCGGATATCACCTTCAATATTCAGATGGAGGACAGCCCCAAGGTCGTAGAGCTTGTGGCCACGCGCAGCGTGGAGATCGGCTTCTGCGGCACGATGGTGGCGAGCCACAAGTGCGTCTATCAGGATTTTGCCAGCGACCCGATGGTGCTCATCACTCCGAACACGGAGAAATATCAGGCCTTTGCCGGAAAGCCCTTCCCCATTGCGCAGCTGAAAGAGGAAACGTTCATCAGCCGCGAAAAGAGCAGCGGCACCTATCAGGCCGGCCGGGAACTTTTAAGCGAGCTCGGCATCGACATCTCCCAGCTCCGCACTGCGGTCGAGATCCGCTCGACCGAGAGCGTCAAGCAGATGGTAAGCGAAGGTCTGGGCGTGGGTCTCATCGCCCAGAGCGCCGCGCAGGACTATGTGCAGTTCGGCAAGCTCCTCTCCTTCTCCTTTCCGGAGTCGTCGTTCCGCCGCCAGCTTTTTATCGTCAAGCATAAAAACAGCATTTTGTCCCCCATCGCGCAGGTTTTTTATGACTATGCGCGCAAAGCAAAAGAGAAAGCATCTGCCCAATAGACGGGTGTCCGTAAAACAGTTAATCCTCCGTATGGCTTAGACCATGCGG
>ERZ827520.1252-NODE-1252-length-31139-cov-3.714773_pt1 | contig 31139 bp, 19 predicted proteins | sample MGYA00519581_ERZ827520 | MGnify/ENA primary metagenome ERZ827520 (study PRJEB31778, sample SAMEA3449339) | human gut metagenome | biome: human gut; feature: human-associated habitat; material: faeces | place: United Kingdom | collected 2010/2012 ...
ATTCATCATTGATAATCTGGAATGCGACATCATCGCGCATTTCGTGCAGCGGAAATCGTTTTGACTCCGCGATAGTGGAAATGGCCTTTGCGCCAAAACGTGAATCGAGTAGTTCTGAGCGGAAATCCGTTAACAGCTTCTGGTCCATTTCGAACTCCTTAAATTTATTTGAAGGCAATAAAAAAGTAGGATTTATCCGCAATGGAAGCAAGGCATTACAGGCTTAATTTAAATAACAAAATCCTAAGCAGAAAAACGACTTTTTATAATATAAACATTTAACATGATAATATTAAAAACAGACTTTATTATCGTAATAAAAATCGCCCAAACATTCCTGTTCGGGCGATTAAATTAATTATTGTTTATCCTGCATATACGGCGTGTAAACCCCGTTCAGACTGTGCAGGAAAGCTACGATATCATCCACATCCTCCTGCGGCAGCTCTTTGCCTACCTGATAGCGCAGCATCAGTTTCACCGCCCCGTCCAGCGTCGGCACATCACCGCGATGGAAGTACGGTGCCGTTAGTGCAACGTTACGTAAACCGGGTACTTTCTGACGCAATTTATCGCGCTCTTCTTTAGTCACATTCATACGACCAATATCCGCCGCCGTAATTTCACCAAAGTTAAAGTCTTTTTTCAGCCCCAACGGTTCGAAGGAACGTCCGCCGAGAATAATACCACCATGACAAGTTGCACATTTATTATCTTTAAATAATTGATAGCCTTTTTTCTGTTGTGCCGTCAGCGCATTCTCATCCCCACGCAACCATTTATCAAATGGGGAATCCGGCGTAATTAATGTTTTTTCAAATTCAGCAATGGCATCAGTAATATTTTCACCGCTGAAACCTTGCGGATAGACTTCGAGGAACTGCGCTTTAAGCTGCGGATCTTTTTCCAGCTTAGCAATAATTTCGTCCCAGGATTTCGACGCCATTTCAATCGGGTTCAACGGCGGTCCACCAGCCTGATCCTGCAATGTTGCCGCACGACCATCCCAGAACTGCTCAACGTTAAATACTGAGTTAAATACCGTCGGCGCGTTAATCGGCCCAACTGCGCCACCAACACCAATCGATGTTTTTCTGCCATCGACGCCCCCCGCATTCAACGCATGGCAATGAGCGCATGAAATGGTGCTATCAGCCGATAAACGGGGATCGTGATACAGCGCAAAGCCCAACGCCACTTTTTGCGCATCGGTAGGCAGTTTTTGCGAGATGGGCTGCACCGGTTCATTACGATGATCCGGTGCAGTATCATTACTGGCGTAATATTCTGCGCGTTGTTTTGCAATCCAGGCGAGTATTTCCGCCCGCTCTTCATCACTCACCTTACCCGCCCAGTGTAGCGCGGTATAACGCGTTGGTGGCATGGTTTCATACTGCATTACCCATTCAATCTTATTCAGATCGCTTTGCGAAACGGGTTTATCAGCCAGCAGAGCCGCACGCACGGCCTCGAGGTTAAAAGATTTATATCCAAGCTTAATGTCGTAATCCATCAACTGTTTCGCGCCAGGAATATAATAATAGGCGGGTAATTCTGCCGAAGGCGTATGGCAATAGTCGCATCCTTTTTCGCGAAGAAAACCTAAAACCTGATTATTTTCACTGACAGCAGATGCCTGAACATCGGCCTGCTTACTGCGTTTATTATCGTGGTACCACACATAACCAGATAACCCTAAATAGCAAATCGCGACGCCAGCCAGGCCGATCGCGGTAATACGTGAGACCATTTTCATTATTCTTCCCTCACGGTGGTGAGTTATTGTGACCCAGAAAATTTTCCAGAATGCTGCAAACGTCTCTGCGAGACAAAGCCATCATAAAAAACAGGGAAATACGCTTTTTGATAGGAATCAATCAATTACATGAATATAAACTATCAATAAGATAGCCTGTGCCTATTACCCAGATCAGGAATGGCATATCATGATTGCGGCGAGAGCAGGATTGAATGTTCTGAAAATGAAAAACAACACGAAATCCGTATTTTTATAAATTCCATTGATATTAGTGCGTTATATTTTTTGGCAGGTTAATAAACGTGATCCACCGCACGCTTTGTCGCCCACCAGGCGGAGCGAATGACTACCCTTAAAGAAAAGCCCGATAATTAGCGACGAATTTCGGAGGTCGGATCCTTATGCTCAATCAGAAAATTCAAAACCCTAATCCAGACGAACTGATGATCGAGGTCGATCTCTGCTATGAGCTGGACCCGTATGAATTAAAACTGGATGAGATGATCGAGGCAGAACCGGAACCCGAGATGATTGAAGGGCTGCCCGCCTCTGATGCGCTGACGCCTGCCGATCGCTATCTCGAACTGTTCGAGCATGTTCAGTCGGCGAAAATTTTCCCCGACAGTAAAACCTTTCCCGACTGCGCACCCAAAATGGACCCGCTGGATATCTTAATCCGCTACCGTAAAGTGCGCCGTCATCGTGATTTTGACTTGCGCAAGTTTGTTGAAAACCACTTCTGGCTGCCGGAGGTCTACTCCAGCGAGTATGTATCGGACCCGCAAAATTCCCTGAAAGAGCATATCGACCAGCTGTGGCCGGTGCTAACCCGTGAACCGCAGGATCACATTCCGTGGTCTTCTCTGCTGGCGCTGCCGCAGTCATATATTGTCCCGGGCGGCCGTTTTAGCGAAACCTACTATTGGGATTCCTATTTCACCATGCTGGGGCTGGCGGAAAGTGGTCGGGAAGATTTGCTGAAATGCATGGCCGATAACTTCGCCTGGATGATCGAAAACTACGGTCACATCCCCAACGGCAACCGCACCTATTATTTGAGCCGCTCGCAACCACCGGTTTTTGCGCTGATGGTGGAGTTGTTTGAAGAAGATGGTGTACGCGGTGCGCGCCGCTATCTCGACCACCTGAAAATGGAATATGCCTTCTGGATGGACGGTGCAGAATCGTTGATCCCTAATCAGGCCTATCGCCATGTTGTGCGGATGCCGGACGGCTCGCTGCTCAACCGTTACTGGGACGATCGCGACACGCCGCGTGACGAATCCTGGCTTGAGGACGTTGAAACCGCGAAACATTCTGGTCGCCCGCCCAACGAGGTGTACCGCGATTTACGTGCGGGGGCGGCCTCCGGTTGGGATTACTCTTCCCGTTGGCTGCGTGATACTGGTCGTCTGGCGAGCATTCGTACCACCCAGTTCATCCCCATCGATCTGAATGCCTTCCTGTTTAAACTGGAGAGCGCCATCGCCAACATCTCGGCGCTGAAAGGCGAGAAAGAGACAGAAGCACTGTTCCGCCAGAAGGCCAGTGCCCGTCGCGATGCGGTAAACCGTTACCTCTGGGATGATGAAAACGGTATCTACCGCGATTACGACTGGCGACGCGAACAACTGGCGCTGTTTTCCGCTGCTGCCATTGTGCCGCTCTATGTCGGTATGGCGAACCATGAACAGGCCGATCGTCTGGCAAACGCCGTGCGCAGTCGGTTACTGACACCTGGCGGGATTCTGGCAAGCGAGTACGAAACCGGTGAACAGTGGGATAAACCCAACGGCTGGGCACCGTTACAATGGATGGCGATTCAGGGATTTAAAATGTATGGCGATGACCTTCTGGGTGATGAAATCGCGCGCAGCTGGCTGAAGACGGTGAATCAGTTCTATCTGGAACAGCACAAACTGATCGAGAAATACCATATTGCCGATGGTGTTCCTCGCGAAGGCGGCGGTGGCGAGTATCCGTTGCAGGATGGGTTTGGCTGGACTAACGGTGTGGTGCGCCGTTTAATTGGTTTGTACGGTGAACCATAATATTTTTACAGCCAGCCGCTAACTTCCTGCTGGCTGTAAAATTATCCTCTTCAGGAGGAGATATTTAACATCATTGCCGCCTGGGTGCGATTTTTCACTTCCAGACGGCGATACAGGGATTCCAGATGCGCTTTTACCGTTCCGGTACTGATATTCAGCGCCCTGCCGATCTCCTTATTTGATTCGCCCGTCGCTAACATGGTTAAAATCTCCCGCTGGCGGGCGCTTAACGATTTGAGATCTTTAATGTCCTTTTCCGGCGTCGTTCGCCAGTCTCCCGGCAGAAACATCATCCCCATCGCCGCACTATTTACCGCCAACGCAAATGTCTCAACGGTTGAATCACGAGGCACAATGGCCAGCACATTAAAATGGATAACTTCCTGTAACCACCGTTTGTTGCAATCCGTCGCCGTGATTAACACCTTAACCTCAGGAAATTGCACCACGGTTTTTTGCAGCAACCAGTAGCAAAACTCACCATCCTGATCGCCATCGAGCATCACTAAGGCTTCAGGGTAACTTTCCAGCTTTTGCCATAACTCGTCTGCCTGACTGGCCCCCTGAATACTCACTCCTGGAATACGTTGCTGTAAACTGATTTTCATTCCATGAATAAATATTGACTGCCTGTCAAACATGACTATTTGCATAACTGAATCTCCACCTGAATACGTTAAAAAGACTTAAGTAGTGGAAGGGTATTACCCGCGAGAAAAAATAAGAATTCGCCATTTGGCGGTGGCCATTCTACAGAGATGACGCGTAGAAAATAGTTACCGATATAAATAGTTACAGCTAAACGCCTGAAATTACATGTCGAGGGCACTATTTAAAACAATTTTGAGGATTTCCTTATATTGATGGTTAGTACGCATGCAATTAAAAATGAAACTCCGCGACCACAAGCAAAATAACAAATGGCAATGAGACAAAAATAAGCACAAATAGCCAACACGTCCTCTGTTCACTTTAAAGGGAATCGCTGAAAAAAACGCTCTGTTTAGGGAAATTCACCTTTCTCATAAAGCTATTCCGCCCTTTTCCTGCTGAGAAATCGCCACATTCGTCATGACAACATTGTGAAACCCGGTATTAGATGTTAGAAAAAACAATAAACAATGCGATATGCGCGCTACTGTTTCGCTGTGAACAACAATTGGTCAAAGAAATGGATAAAATTCACGCAATGCAGTTGTTCATCAAAGTCGCTGAGCTGGAAAGTTTTTCCCGCGCAGCGGATTTCTTTGCTTTGCCAAAGGGAAGTGTTTCGCGCCAGATACAGGCACTGGAACATCAACTTGGCACCCAGCTTCTCCAGCGCACCACGCGACGGGTCAAACTCACGCCAGAAGGCATGACCTATTATCAACGGGCAAAAGATGTGTTGAGTAATCTCAACGAACTGGACGGTCTGTTTCAACAGGATGCCACCAGTATCAGCGGTAAATTACGCATCGACATCCCGCCAGGAATCGCGAAAAGCCTGTTACTGCCGCGTCTGTCGGAATTTCTCTATCTGCATCCGGGAATTGAGCTGGAGCTGAGTAGCCATGACCGTCCGGTAGATATTCTTCACGATGGTTTTGATTGCGTGATACGCACTGGCGCGTCACCGGAAGATGGCGTTATCGCCCGTCCCCTCGGCAAACTGACCGTGGTCAATTGTGCCAGTCCACACTATCTGACGCGCTTTGGTTATCCGCAAAGCCCCGACGATCTGGCTTCACACGCAATAGTGCGTTACACACCGCACCTGGGTGTACATCCGTTAGGTTTTGAGGTTGCCAGCGTTAATGGCGTCCAGTGGTTTAAGTCTGGCGGCATGTTGACGGTAAACAGTAGCGAAAACTATCTCGCCGCCGGTCTTGCCGGTCTGGGGATTATTCAGATCCCGCGCATTGCCGTGCGCGAAGCCCTGCGTGCCGGGCGGCTTATTGAAGTATTACCTGGCTACCGTGCCGAGCCGCTGTCCCTTTCACTGGTTTATCCGCAGCGTCGGGAGCTTTCCCGGCGTGTAAACCTGTTTATGCAGTGGCTGGCTGGCGTAATGAAAGAGTACCTGGACTGACCGACTATACTTTTTAAGAATGACCACGACAGAAGGACAAAAGAGCGGATGACGCAGGAAAACGAGATCAAACGTCCCACCCAGGATCTGGAGCACGAGCCGATTAAGCAGTTGGATAATAGCGAGAAAGGCGGCAAAGTTAGCCAGGCGCTGGAAACCGTCACCACTACTGCCGAGAAAGTCCAACGCCAACCGGTTATTGCGCACCTGATTCGCGCGACAGAACGCTTTAACGATCGGCTGGGTAACCAGTTTGGTGCGGCTATCACCTATTTCTCATTTTTGTCGATGATCCCGATTTTGATGGTGTCGTTTGCCGCAGGGGGCTTTGTGCTGGCCTCCCATCCGATGTTGCTACAGGATATCTTCGACAAAATTCTGCAAAACATCAGCGATCCGACGCTAGCCGCCACGTTGAAAAACACCATCAACACCGCCGTTCAGCAGCGTACGACTGTAGGGCTTGTCGGCCTGGCGGTGGCACTTTATTCCGGCATCAACTGGATGGGTAACCTGCGTGAAGCGATTCGTGCCCAGTCGCGCGATGTCTGGGAACGCTCGCCGCAAGATCAGGAGAAGTTCTGGGTAAAATATCTGCGTGATTTTATTTCGCTGATTGGTTTGTTGATTGCGCTGATTGTGACGCTTTCTATCACCTCGGTTGCCGGTTCTGCGCAGCAAATGATTATTAGCGCCCTGCACCTGAACAGCATTGAGTGGCTGAAACCGACGTGGCGGTTGATTGGCCTGGCGATTTCCATCTTCGCCAACTATCTGCTTTTCTTCTGGATCTTCTGGCGGTTACCGCGCCACCGTCCGCGCAAAAAAGCCCTGATTCGCGGAACATTTCTGGCTGCTATTGGTTTTGAAGTGATTAAAATTGTGATGACTTACACCCTGCCATCGCTGATGAAATCCCCCTCTGGCGCAGCATTTGGTTCCGTGCTGGGGCTGATGGCATTTTTCTACTTCTTCGCCCGTTTGACGCTGTTTTGCGCGGCGTGGATTGCCACCGCCGAATATAAAGACGACCCGCGAATGCCGGGGAAAACGCAGCGGTAATTCATTGGTTTATAATGCCTGATAAACGCACGGTCGATCCCCTCGCCCCTTCGGGGAGAGGATTAGGGTGAGGGGGTACAAGCCAGCCAGAGACCAGGCAATGACATGCACATAACCACCTGAAACTACATCTCTTCAGGAGCAAACAATTTCATTCCAACTCATAACCCCAGCATATAAATCCAGTTGGTAACTTTTATTTAACCTAAAACCAGTTTAATCCACCATTTATAAAATTATGTGAAGCATTTCATAGAAGAAAAATCACTGGCCTAAACATTATCCCCTTTTTGCCTGGTTTTTGACCATTTCCGCGATTTGTTACACATTGAAATATCACTTTTGCTGTGCGTAATATGGCTATTCGTTAGCCAAAAAATAAGAAAAGATTATGCAAGCAACAGCCACAACACTCGACCACGAGCAAGAATACACGCCGATCAACTCGCGTAATAAAGTCCTTGTCGCCTCTCTCATTGGCACGGCCATTGAGTTCTTCGACTTTTATATTTACGCCACTGCGGCCGTTATTGTGTTTCCGCATATCTTCTTCCCGCAGGGTGATCCTACGGCAGCAACGCTACAGTCGCTTGCCACCTTCGCCATCGCCTTCGTCGCGCGCCCTATTGGCTCTGCCGTCTTTGGTCATTTTGGCGATCGCGTTGGGCGTAAAGCGACGCTGGTCGCCTCGTTGCTAACGATGGGGATTTCGACCGTGGTGATTGGTCTGCTGCCGGGCTATGCCACGATTGGTATTTTCGCCCCGCTGCTGCTGGCGCTGGCTCGATTTGGTCAGGGTCTGGGTTTAGGCGGCGAATGGGGCGGAGCGGCGCTGCTGGCGACTGAAAACGCCCCACCGCGCAAACGTGCACTGTATGGCTCCTTCCCGCAACTGGGCGCACCGATTGGCTTCTTCTTTGCCAACGGCACTTTCTTGCTGCTTTCCTGGCTACTGACCGACGAGCAGTTTATGAGCTGGGGCTGGCGCGTGCCGTTTATCTTCTCGGCGGTGCTGGTCATTATCGGCCTGTATGTTCGCGTGTCGCTGCATGAGTCGCCGGTGTTTGAGAAAGTCGCTAAAGCGAAAAAACAGGTGAAGATCCCGCTGGGTACGCTGCTGACCAAACATGTTCGCGTAACCGTACTGGGTACGTTCATTATGCTGGCAACCTATACGCTGTTTTACATCATGACGGTCTACTCTATGACCTTTAGTACCGCCGCCGCGCCAGTTGGGCTTGGCCTGCCGCGTAACGAAGTGTTGTGGATGTTGATGATGGCAGTGATTGGTTTTGGCGTGATGGTGCCAGTCGCTGGATTACTGGCTGATGCCTTTGGTCGCCGTAAAAGCATGGTAATCATCACCACGCTGATCATCCTGTTCGCGCTATTCGCCTTTAACCCTTTGCTCGGTTCTGGCAACCCGATTCTGGTTTTTGCCTTCCTGCTGCTGGGGTTAAGTCTGATGGGGCTGACCTTCGGTCCGATGGGCGCGCTGTTACCAGAGCTGTTCCCGACAGAAGTGCGTTACACCGGAGCATCGTTCTCTTACAACGTATCGTCGATTCTCGGGGCTTCCGTTGCGCCGTATATCGCAGCCTGGTTGCAGACTAACTACGGGTTAGGTGCGGTGGGGCTATATCTGGCGGCGATGGCTGGCTTGACGTTAATCGCCCTGCTGCTGACCCATGAGACGCGACATCAGTCGTTGTAATAAGAGTGAAAAGCCTGATGCGCTACGCTTATCAGGCCAGAATTTCCATACAATATATTGAATTAGCAAGGATTTGTAAGCCGGAGGCGTTCACGCCGCATCCGGCATGAACAAAGCACACTTTGCCAACAATCTAAATCTGTTTAATTGCCGGATGTCAGACATCCGGCAATTATCATCACTTCTTCATCTGCGACAAAATTGTCCTGCACTGATTAGCCTCCCCTTCGGAAGGTGAGATCAGCGCCAGTAACGCCGCCGCCGGTGTTACCAGCGTTGCCAGTGCCGCCGCAACGGCTCCGCGAGCAATCAACGGCCCGGCTTTCACCCCAGCCTGCGGATTTTTAAACGTCCCACGTACATACAGCGGCGAACGCAATGTGATAATCCGAATCCCTTTACTCTCCGGATCAATAGTCAAATCCAGCTGTTCCGAAGCAAAACTTGCCGTACCGGTAACGTTAATCAACGCGTTCTCAGTATCGAAAGCAAAAATCTGCGGGCGCGCCACGCCGTTGGCAATATCCAGATTCGCCGCCGCACAGTTCACCCGCACCTCATCATCACCAAATATCGCACCGACAATGTAGTTACCGACATTCAGCCCGACAATCTCCATCAGGTTGCGGCTCACCAGCCCGTCATTCATCAGCAGTTTCAGGTTGCCGTTACTGTTGCCTAAAAGCGCCGCCACCGAGTTACCGCTACCGCGTAGTTCCGCGTCACCGTTCATTTCCCCCAGCGTCTTCTGCATCAGTTCCACATCGGGCATCAGTTCTTTCAGTTTCAGTCGACGAGCCTGAATATCTGCCCGCCCTTGCATCGGTTTTTTATCACCTTCCAGATGAATATTCGCCGCAATGCTGCCGCCCGCCATGCCAAATTTCAGCGGTTGCAGGCGCAGGTCAGCATTTTTGAGGATGATATGAGTAGAAAGATCGCTAATCGGCAGGCTACTGCCATGCTCAATGCGCCGCCCTTTGAAGCGAACATCGGCATCCATAACGTCCCATTTATCGGTTTCGAAGCGGTCATAAGGCAGCACTTTGCCCGCAGGCTGAACGCTTTTTTCGCCCTTCTTCTGTTCAGACCGTGTCGACTTTTCTGCCCCTTTCCCGGAATCAACGCCAATCAACGGTCCCAGGTCCGCCAGCCGCAATTGCCGCGACTCGACATCACCTTCCAGTTTTGGTCGTGGCTTGCCGGTGGTGTAGATCAGAGAACCGTGGATATCGCTATCGCCAATGCGCCCATTAAAACCGCGATAATCAAAGACCGACGATTTTTCAGTGTCGATTTTCGCTACCAGCCGACCATCCGTTTCAAACGGCGGGGTATCGGGCAGCAGAACGCCCGTCAGTTCATAGAGATCACCCAGCGAATCGCCAGAAAATTTAAGCCGTAAATCGACACCCCCCATCTTCATTGGATCATTCACGACGCCATCAAAAGCAACACGGGTGTTACCAGAGCGGAAATCAGCCTGTACCGGAAACGGCGTCCCTTCGCCACGCAGCGCCAGCATACCGCCAATTTTCCCCTTACCCGTGAGCGGTTCACCGTTATAGCGCCCCTGCGCTTTCAGGCCAAAAACATAATCGCCGACCTTCTCTTTGTCCGCGTTCCCTTTCGATCCAGTAACTTCGCTGAACGGCAGCGGCTTGCCTAACGGATCAACAAAAATCTCCAGATCCGCTTTGCTTACTTTGTCATCAATCGCGATCCGCCCTTGATCGAAAAGAATATTATCCAGCCGAAACGACCACGCTGACGGCTTTGCATTCGCGTCTTTGTTGTCATCGCTGGCAAGATTAAACGTCCAGTTATTGTTCTTTTCAGAGAGGCGAATCAGGCGCGCGTCGGGCTTTTCGAGCTTGACCCACGGCAGCCAGACCGTTTTGGACAGCAGCGCCAGCGGTGCCAGCGTCGCTTCTACGCGTGGCAAATGCACCATTGTGACTTCGGGAATATCTGGTGGGTTGCCAAGAATAATGTCTTCCGCGTGTACATGGGGCCACGGCACCCAGCTGCGCCAGCCAGTTTCTTGTTTTTGTCGCTCCCACACCACGCCCAGATCGCCACGGATAGCGAACGGACGATTCAACTCCGCAGAGACTTTCTGGTTGATGGTCGGTTTGAGTCGATTCCAGTCAAAAGTTGCAATCAAAATGATCGCCACGACAATCAACAACAAGAAAGCCCCTGAAATCGCAGCGGTTATTTTGCCTGCCTTGCTCATCGTTCGCTTCCTCATATTCTTCCTGTGCCAGTCCTAAAGATAGTCCAGCCAGGCGGAAAATGAGGCAGCTTATAGCGCCAGAACCGCCGTATTCAGCGTTTCTATCGGTGCCGGGCGTGAAAGAAACCAGCCTTGTGCGGCGAATGCGGGCGAGTTCTGAACATCACGCCACTCTACGCCCTCAACAATCACCCCGCGACAATAGCGATTCATTAGATGTAAAAGCTGAGAAAAGAGTGTGCGTCCTTCCGGCGACTGACGCAGCATCACAAACAGTTCTCGCGCGATTTTGATGTAGTCATAACGCACTTCACTTAGTGCAGAGAAATTTGCCATCCCGGTACCAAAATCATCCAGCCACAGCGGGCCAAATTCACACATCGAGGCAAAGGTTGAATCTTTCGGCAGGCGGATGTGTTCCACCAGTTCGAAACGCAGCCAGGGAAGATCCTCAATCTGGCGCAGGATTTTTGGTTGCTGACGCAGGGCGATGAGCGTAGGGCCATCAATATTGACCGATGCCAGCAGGCCGTGCTCTACAAAGAAGTCGGCTTTTTGCGCCAGCAAATCAATCTGCTCTTTCACAACCTCCATCCGATGGCTAACGGTGATTTCAGTAAAATAGCGATCCGGCGGCAGGCGTTGCGAAGGGTTCAAGGGATGCGTGACCACCGTTAATAGTTCCACGGCCATTAACCGCCCGCATGTTTGATAGATCGGCTGCCAGGTGTAAGCACGCTCACACTGCAACCAAAAACGCCGTTCCTGCAAGCTCTCGATGCTTGCTTCAGGGTTGCTTATTCGCTGGATAACCTGCCTTATCATCAAAGATGTCCTGTGTTTAAAAGTGATGCTGCCCGGACTCGACAAAGATTATCGGCGCGCAAAGACAGAACTTTACCGCCTGGCCGAGGTAAATTTCCCCACACCACAACAGAATCTTTCAGGAATACGTTCTGGCTCAAAAAAATAATGGAACACTGTTTTAATATGGTTGACCAGCAAACCACCACAGCGCAAACTAACGCTAATTTTTTACAGATCAGGTTCACGACTATGTCCAAAAAGATTGCCGTGATTGGCGAATGCATGATTGAGCTTTCCGAGAAAGGCGCGGACGTTAAGCGCGGTTTCGGCGGCGATACCCTGAACACTTCCGTCTATATCGCCCGTCAGGTCGATCCTGCGGCATTAACCGTTCATTACGTAACGGCGCTGGGAACGGACAGTTTTAGCCAGCAGATGCTGGACGCCTGGCACGGCGAGAACGTTGATACTTCCCTGACCCAACGGATGGAAAACCGTCTGCCGGGCCTTTACTACATTGAAACCGACAGCACCGGCGAACGTACGTTCTACTACTGGCGTAACGAAGCCGCCGCCAAATTCTGGCTGGAGAGTGAGCAATCCGCGGCGATTTGCGAAGAGCTGGCGAATTTCGATTATCTCTACCTGAGCGGGATTAGCCTGGCGATCTTAAGCCCGACCAGCCGCGAAAAGCTGCTTTCCCTGCTGCGCGAATGCCGCGCCAACGGCGGAAAAGTGATTTTCGACAATAACTATCGTCCGCGCCTGTGGGCCAGCAAAGAAGAGACACAGCAGGTGTACCAACAAATGCTGGAATGCACGGATATCGCCTTCCTGACGCTGGACGATGAAGACGCGCTGTGGGGTCAGCAGCCGGTGGAAGACGTCATTGCGCGCACCCATAACGCGGGCGTGAAAGAAGTGGTGGTGAAACGCGGGGCGGATTCTTGCCTGGTGTCCATTGCTGGCGAAGGGTTAGTGGATGTTCCGGCGGTAAAACTGCCGAAAGAAAAAGTGATCGATACCACCGCAGCTGGCGACTCTTTCAGTGCCGGTTATCTTGCGGTACGTTTGACGGGCGGCAGTGCGGAAGACGCAGCGAAACGCGGGCACCTGACCGCAAGTACCGTTATTCAGTATCGCGGCGCGATTATCCCGCGTGAAGCGATGCCAGCGTAAAAGCAGCATATGCAAAAGGCTGGATAGAGTGTTACCCCCCCTATCCAGCTCATCCATAAATACCTGATGGTTGTGCTAACTCATCACCATCAGGCATTACTGTACAGGTGGAATATCCGTCACTTCAGGATGTACGTCATCCGTGGCGACAGATGTGGCGGCAGCCGCAGTCGATGGGGCCATGATTTGATCCCAGGCCGCCTGCAACGCTTTCATGTTAAATTCCGGCTCGCCTTTCGGCTGCAGCAGTATTAACGCCATATCATTCGACAACTGCTGACGCAGATCCTGATTTAACATCTCCACCGTCAGGCTGTTAAGGAAATCCTGACGCAGTTTCTGATATTGCTCCGGCGCGATATCGACGACCTGATTTTGCAACGAACGCATCCGCTGCCCCATCAGAATATCGGTATCAGCTCGCGCATAGGCGGCAAACAGTTTCTGCAGCTCCAGTTTCTTTTGCGCCACTAACGCATTGAACTCTTCTTCCGGCAGACCTTTATCGCGAACCTTTGCCAGTTCACGCGCCACCAGATTAAGGTTGCTGTTCAGCTTGTCGTTTGGTGATTCGATGTTGATGGCACACTGCGCACGCAGATACAGCACACGGCAATCAAATCCAAGACCGATTTCTTTGTTGTTACTGGCGCTTAACGCTTGCTGAACGTGCCAGAACAGCGCCTCACGGGCCAGGTCCGCACGCCAGTAGCGCAGCAGTGCGGCTGATTCACGAATCGGCTGCCACGGCGTATCCCACATGATAGATAACCGGTCCTGACGCACCGCATCAGTCATAATACTCACCGCTTCCGCACGCAGCGGGGAAAGCGTCGGCACCGGAGCCGGTGTTTCACGTTTGCCTTTCAGTTCGCCAAACGTTTTGTTGATTTGGTCGACAACCGAGCGCGCATCCACGTTTCCCACCACCAGCAGCGTCATTGCATCCGGGGTGTACCATTTCTGATAGAAATCTTTAATCTTTTCCGCTTCAACGGGTTGTTTCAGCGGATCGGCAGGATCGTGACCTAACAAGGTTGATCCTTTCAGACGATAGCGCCACCAGCCCTCTTTAGTATCGGCAGGCCAGGTTGCCACCATGTCCTGACTTTGCAGCGCGTGGTTGATGGTTTCTGGTGTGATGGTCAGTTTGCCAGTGGCATTTGCCAGATAAGAGAGCGCTTCTTTCAGCAAGTCGTTACGGTTATTGGGCAAACTCAGGTTAAACAGCGTGGTGTCATAAGAGACAATTACCGGCGGCATCGGGCGTTTAGGGTCGATTCCCTGCTGCCACAATGAACGCGCCTGTGCTGCTTCAAGGCCACCGCTTTGCGTTAGCGCAATACGAGGGATGGCGTGACTGTAACCGCTCTGTTGTGTACTTTCGGCGAGCGAACCGGTATTAACCAGCAGGCGAATTTCAACACGATCGCTGGGACGCTGGGGAGTAGTCAGCACTTGCCACTGTAAACCGTTGGAAAGCGTCCCCTGTTGCCATGCTGGATCAGGCTGGAGCGCATCTGCCTGCACATAGCCAGCAGTGGCCATCATCAGCAAACCGCCCGCTAAAAGTCGAATTTTTGTGCCCTGCATGTGAACCCCTGATCAACTATCCTGGTAATAAAAAACTGCCCGTTGTCGGTCAGTCTAAATGACGTTAAAAACACTTCGTGTTAGACCGCAAGAACATGAAAATGTCACGGAAGAAGTGAAATAAACCTGAACTCACCCAGGTGGTAAGTTCAGGCACAGGGGTCAATTATGCGCAAACACCCGCACTCGGGGAAGGGAGTGCGGGCATAAGTGGTGAGATTAAGAGGATAATTCGTGCGTTTTGCCATCCGGCGCACGATTATTCAGCACATCGTCCAGTTTTTTGTGGTCCAGTTCTTTCACCCACTTAGCAACGACAATGGTCGCTACGCCGTTACCGACCAGGTTAGTCAGCGCACGAGCTTCTGACATAAAGCGGTCGATACCGAGGATCAGCGCCAGACCCGCTACCGGCAAATGGCCCACCGCAGAGAGCGTCGCCGCCAGCACGATAAAACCACTACCCGTTACCCCTGCCGCCCCTTTAGAAGAAAGCAGCAACACGATTAACAGCGTGATTTGGTGGACGATATCCATCTGACTGTTAGTGGCCTGGGCGATAAACACCGCCGCCATTGTCAGGTATATCGATGTGCCATCAAGGTTAAACGAGTAGCCTGTCGGGATGACCAGCCCCACCACCGATTTGCGGCAGCCGAGTTTCTCCATCTTGTCGAGCATACGCGGCAGCGCCGACTCGGAAGATGAAGTCCCCAGTACAATCAGCAGTTCTTCACGGATGTAACGGATAAATTTGAAGATACTGAAACCAGTCGCTTTAGCGATTGAACCCAATACCAGCACCACAAACAGGATACAGGTGATGTAGAAGCAGATAATCAGCTGCCCCAGTTGCACCAGTGTGCCGACGCCGTATTTACCGATGGTAAACGCCATTGCCCCGAACGCACCAATAGGTGCCAGACGCATGATCATATTGATGATGCCGAAGATGACCTGCGAGAAACTTTCGATCACGTTAAAAATCAGTTGGCCTTTGCTGCCCAGACGGTGGAGCGCAAAACCAAACAGTACGGCAAACAGCAGCACCTGCAGAATGTTACCGCTGGCAAATGCGCCAATGACGCTCGCCGGGATGACATCCATAATGAAGGCGACAATGCCCTGGTCTTTCGCCTGATCGGCGTAAACCGCTACCGCTTTCGCATCAAGCGTTGCCGGATCGACGTTCATTCCGGCACCAGGCTGCACGACGTTAACGATGATAAGACCAATAATCAGCGCGATGGTACTGACAATTTCAAAGTAAAGCAGTGCGACTGCGCCGGTACGACCGACCGCCTTCATGCTTTCCATGCCCGCAATGCCCGTTACGACGGTACAAAAGATGACAGGAGCGATGATCATCTTAATGAGCTTAACGAAGCCGTCGCCAAGCGGTTTCATTTGCTCGCCTATTTCAGGATAGAAATGGCCAAGGAGAATACCAATGGCTATCGCTGTCAGGACCTGAAAGTAAAGGCTTTTAAACAGAGAGGTTTTCATAGGGTGTCCTTTAGTAAAACCACAGGTCTTGTAAGGTTATGGGGTACCTGCGGCCTTAAAATAACACCCAGACAACATCACAGAAATGTACCTGGATCATAATTGAAACAAAAAGGTTAAAAAGTTTGAGCTGGCTCGCACAAACCAGCACTTTTTAAAGTTTTGTAATCAGTTTGGGGTAGCTACTTTTCTTCCAGGTAACTCTCTTCGAAGATTTCAATAGGGAGTGGGCGAGCAAAAAGGAAGCCCTGGCCAATACCAACGCCCGCTTTTGCCAGCCAGTCGCGTTGTGCTTCAGTCTCCACGCCTTCGGCAATCATTTGTAAGTTCAGGCTTTGCGCCAACATGATAATTGCAGCAATCATGCTGCTATCTTCCGGCAAGCCTTCAACAAACATTTTGTCGATTTTTAACACGTCGATTGGCAACGATTTCATATGCTGCAGCTGACGCAGCCCTGCGTAGCCCATGCCGAAATCATCCAGCGCCACCCGAACGCCGGCATTACGCAACGGGCGGAGGATTGCCACCGCTGCATGAGGGTCGTCAATACGTCGGCTTTCTGTCACTTCCAGAATCAGTGTTCCCGGCTGAATGCGATAGCGGGTTAACAGTTCCAGCATATCCGCTACCATATTCGGGTGCATCAGTTGCAGCGCTGAGAGGTTTACCGACAAGGGCAACATAATGCCGCGCTCTTGCCAGGCAGCCAGCAGTCGACAGGACTCTTCCAGCACCCAGTGACCGACGGTAACCATCAGCCCACAGCACTCAATGCGATCGATTAAGCCATCCGGCAGATCCCAACTGCCATCCGGTTGCTGGATACGCAGTAACACTTCCGCACTGACCAGTTTACCGCTGGTCATCTCGACCTGTGGCTGTAACCAAATCGCAAACTGATGATTTTCCAGTGCATTAAGGATATCGCTCTCTTCCGTCAACCGCTGCTGGGCGGCTTCCATCTGCTGCGGATCAAAGAACTGAATCTGATTCTTACCTTTATGGCGAGCGGTAAATGCCGCAGAAATAGCGCGACTGTAAAGCTGTTCGGCGGTGAGATCGCCGTAGAACATCGCCACGCCAATGCTACAGTGCGGACGGAGTTGAATACGTTCAATCGGCAGGCGCTCGCTCATGATAGTGAGCACTTGCTGACCTAAAGTGATTGCGTGCCACGGTTCCTGTACACCATTGGCAATGACAGCAAAGTCATAACCACTAATCTGCGCGAGGATCATACGTGGCGACAGTACCGATTTGAGTTTTTCCACCAGCGTCAGCAGCAGAATTTCTCGTTGCGCCTCTTTCAGCACGCCCGCAGTATCACGCAGGGTTTCACAGGTGATGATCATCAGCGCGGTGGTTTGTTTACGCGCGACAACCTGCTCCAGCATCTCCATCAGCAAGGCTTTGTTCGGCAAATCCGACACCGGGAAGCGCATCGCATTTTCGTTCTGTTCTTCATAATGGCGCTGCAGCAATTGCTGGTTGAGGTTGTAACTGCGCACCAGCATACCGATTTCATCGTCCTGATGCAGACGTGGTAATGCCAGTTGGTGACCAACAAGCTCCTGGGCTGGGATGGCGTTAAGTTCACGAGCAATATTGCGTAACGGATGCAAAATCAGGCGGTTAATGCACCAGCTAATCGCCACCGTCAATATTAACGACAAAAGTAAGTAAATGGTCACTAACGTTGAGAGGGTGCTCATCACGAACTTATACATGCGGAAGGAATCCGCCTGTAGCACCAGATAGGCAATTGGCTGCGGGTTTGCCGGACGTTCCAGCGAGTAAACGCCCAGCGAGATTTGCACCGGTAGCTCAAACAGGCGAGTAACCATTACCGGCACCGGACGCTCTGGAATAAAACTTTTACGCAGCGCCTGGAACTGGTTAGGCAGCACCACATCGGCACGGCTGACCACGCCTGCCGGTTTAATGCTGGCAAGAATAGCTTCCGCTTCGGGAATATCGCCTTTCAAAATGGCAGAAGATAAGGGTTCGCGGACAGAGCGAGCAATGCTTTCCAGTTGCGTAGCCGTGTTATAGCGATTCTGCTGGACCAGATGGAACAGCAAAACGGTGCAAAAAATAAAAACGAACACCAGGACAACGGCTGCCACCATTGCCATCTGCTTGATTGTTAACGAGCGACTTACGCGCAAATTGTCTCCCCCCGGAAATCCCAGATTGCCGCCCGAGTATACCCGATCGCAGCGGCATTAAGAGAGGCGCTATCTGAAAACTTACCAGTCGGCGTAAGGTATCAGCGGCTGCGGCGGTAAATCCATGTCACCCTGCCATCCGGCGGCGGAATAACGTACGTAGAGCAGGAAATGGCTGGGGGCGTAATCTTTTGCCTGCTGGATATCAATTGCCGTGCCGACAAACCAGTTGGAGGTAACACGTCGTTCAAGTAATGCCCGCGCCGTGTAGCCAAAGCCCTGACTGCTGCCGCCATCGTTGGATTGCCGCGCAGCTTCTTCCTGCCAGTCGGTCGGGATCAGATTCATCAGCGGATAACGCGGCATGGTTTTGGTGCGTGAATGCGACCACGAGCCAGACGCCCCCAGCTCCCACGACCAGTTTTCCGTGCGCTCCCGCCACATCACCGGTATGGCAAACGACAGGTATTCCTGCGGGCTGTAGTAACCGCCCTGACCAAGTGAGTAGCCACTCAGGTCTTTGTCGTAATGCCAGATCATATTGTTAAGACCAATGGTCACACGGCGATTATTCTGGTTGATGATCTTATAGTAATAGCCCGTCATCCAGCGCACGCGCCAGTTATCTTCGACATTTTTACCGGTTAACTGGTCACCGCTAAGCGATGCCCAGACGCCGTTTGCTTCACCTTTATCGTAGCTCAGGCTTAGCCCCACGCCGTCGGCACGCACGCCGCCCCATTTTTTCCCGGTATTGCTCGGAGAGTCTTTTTGCCCACCAAAGGCCAGCAAAGAACTGGAGATGGGCCGACGATGGGCGTTAACGGTGTAACCCAGCGGCCCAATATCATCGCTGTAACTGATGCCGCCGACCACATCCACCACGTTGAAGCCCATCGGCGTGGTGCCGATATCCCAGCTCCAGACGTCATTTCGCCAGCCGACCGCCACGCTGGCACCGGAATCCGACTGGCTGCGGTTGCCGCTACAGTCCTGTAATGTACAGGTGCCCCAGTTGTCATCCCATTTACCATCGGCATTAGTGGAGAAACTGCCGACGTTCATATTGACGAAATCACTGCGAAAGAACATCCGCCCGTCAGAATACGGCGCGTCCACCTGTAACATAGTGGTGTGCGCTTTCAGATCGGAGTAACCACCGGTGCCGCTCGATCCCCAATAATCGTGCTCAAGGGTGACGTTAAGATCCTGCTGGCGATAGAGGTCCGCCGCATCGCTGCGCACGCCGCGTTTCAGCCAGTCATCTTTCTCGTCGTTACGGGTCAGTCGGGTAAAGGTGTCGTTATCCTGCGGGCGCGTCGTAGTCACACCGGATGCGACCATGGCGTCTTTGTAGGTTTCCAGCGCCTGCGTTGGCTCGCCCGCCTGTGCTTCAAACTTCGCACCGTCGCGCAGCACCATCGCGCTTTCCATCGACGGTGGCTGAGATTTTGCCTGCGGGATCAACTTATTAAACGTCTGCTGCGCCGCTGCGGTATCGCCAAGCTGCGCCTGCGCCAGCGCCACGCGCCGCTGAGTGTTCAGCGAGGCGTTATCGGTGGCAGGCAGTTTCGCCAGCTGGCTACGTGCCGCCGCTTTGTCACCAGCAGCAATATCCACTTCCGTCAGACCAAGAATGGCGTCGGCGTTAGTTGGCTCCCGCGTCAGGACATTCTGATATGCAGCGCGAGCGGCGGTGTAATCACGTCGTTGTTGCGCCCAGTCAGCCAGCGTGAGATCAATACGCGTGGAAGGTGGTTGTTGGCGCAGCATCGCTTCCGCTTCAGCTTCTTTGCCGCTTTCTCGCAGGCGATTAGCGGTTTCCAGTACCTGATCGCTTTGCAGTCGATTAACCAGCTCCTGAATATTGCTGTTCCACTGCGCGCGCGGCAGGCTGTTGATATGCGCCAGCGCCGCTCTGTCCTGGTCATGACCAGAGAGATACAGCCCGTAAGCGTAAACCTGCTCCGGGTCGTTCGGCTTCTGCTGTGCCAGATTGCGCATTAATGTATCAGCCTGGCTGCGTTGTCCGGCCTGCCAGAGATCCTGCGAAAGTCGGTAAGTAATCCATACGCTGCCGGGATCCAGCGCCAGTCGTTGCCGCTGAAGTGCTGCCGCCTGCGCCCATTTCCCCTGGTTTTCCAGTGCCTCTGCCTGCTGTGCCAGACGGTCGTTTTGCAGGCTGCGTTCGATATCATCAATGCTACGCCGCTGACTGGCAGAGAGCGAGGCGATAAACGCTTCAGCTTTTTCTGGCGATTGCTGGCGGTAAATATTTGCCAGCCCGCGCACGGCGTTAGTGTTGCCGCTGTCCATACGCAGGGTCTGCTGATAATAGCGTTCAGCGGCGGGGTAATCTTTGCGTGCCATCGCCACATCGCCCAGCCCCAGCACCGCATAGCTGTCGGTGTTATCGACATTACGTGCCTGCTGGAACAACCGTTCCGCCCGGTCAGGATTATTGGCTTTCAGCGCAGCATCGCCCTGCTGGATTGCCAGCCAGTAGCGGTTTACTTTCAGCAGACTGTTCCATTTGTCGTTATTGCTGTTGTGCGGATCCAGCGCGAGGGCTTTTTCCAGATTCACCACTGCATTGGCACGATCGCCTTTCTGGGAATACGCCTGGCCCAGCGCCCCCAGAGCCTCACTGTCTTTCGGGTTCGCCCGCACCGCCTGTTGTAGTTCGGGAATGGCTTTACCCGCCATGCCAGAGTCCACCGCCGCTAACCCTTGCGCACGAGCGCGGAAAGCAGGATCGGCCAGCTGTTTTTGCTGTTCTGCCAGTTGCGATTGTGCAGCCGCCACGCTATCGCCATCGCTAAAGATCGAGAGATATTTTTTCAGTGCCTGAACGCTGGCATCGCTGACAGGCATGTCTTTAATCTGCCCGTACCAGATTTTAGAGGCCCCTTCGCGCCCGGCGTTCGATTTCGCCATCTGTTCCAGGACGGCAAAACCTTCGTCACGGCGATCGCTACTAAACAGCAATAGCGCCAGATTGTTTTGCAGGCCCGTATTGCCCGGCGTATCCGCATTAATGCGTTTTAGCTGATTAATCGCTTCGCCACGGCGAGCCGGAATTTTCGCCACCGTACTCCAGTACTCGACGGCAATGTCACCTTCCGGCGGCGCACCGTTGAACAGTTTGTTGTAACTCGCCACAGCTTCTTCTGCATGACCAGTAGTCGCCTGCAATCTTGCCTGTTGCAGTGCCTGACGACCATCCGGCGTGGAAAGCAACATTGTGGTCCGCGACGATTTATACGCATTTGAACTCGGCGCTAACTGCGACAGCCGATCGAGCTGTTTTTGCGCGCCATCAATATCGCCCTGACGTAACAGAGAACGGAAACGGGCGGCAACGACGTCCGGGTTATTCGGATCAATAAGTTCCAGACGATACAACGACTGTTGCACCAGGTCTTCACGATGGGTCGCTTCGCCTAACCGAACTTGCTCCAGCAACTGTTGCTGAGCGGTTGGTGCTGCCTCGACCATCGGCATGACGGCCAGACCGAGGGAAAGCGTGAATATGTTTAGTGTGAATTTGCGCATTCCTGGCCCCAGTCAGGTAATAACTCACCTTTTGTCGAGAAGCGGAAACGGTGTTGATCCCAGCCTTGTCCAAACAGGGTCAGCACATAGTTGTAATAGGCATCGCTGCCGGGAAAGTTATCGGCCACGCGCTGGCGCTGAACGGCCTGTGCATCGCGGTTTTGTAAAAAGGGCAGCATGGCGGCAGAAAAACCGACCGGTCCTTTACCCTGCGCTTTCCCCGTAGCCACATCCACTTTTTCTGGCGGATAGCCGTTTTTCTCGGTGAATGTCGCCATCGGTTTAAACCGGTTGAGCATCCGCGCTTTTTGCGGATCGCTGTCAGGCATCATGCCTACCCACATGTAAACGCGGATCGCGTCGTAGCTGCTGATCAATGTTTTTTCGGCTTTTAGCTGCCAGCCTTTGTCTTTCTCATAGCGCACCCAGTCTGGCGAAAAGCCTTTCGGGGCGGTTTCCAGCAATAAACGTTGATTGGTTTCGCGCAGCGTAGTCCACGGCGCGCCAAAGCGGGTGAAATACTGCGCCAGCGTCGGCGGCAGGTAGCTGGGGTTAAAACGCCAGCTGTTATCCTCTGCAAATCCCACTTTGCCCGGCAACAACATGGAACCCAGCCCAGGCACCGTCACCACTTCCTCCCGCGCAATACGTTTTAACAACGCGCTGCCGATGTCGGTATAACGCTGCTCTTTCCACAAACGCCCCGCCTCCAGCAACGACCAGGCCATCCAGACTTCACCATCGGAGGCCGAATTGCTGTCCAGCACTTCCCACTTACTGTTCTCTTTCTTGCCCCACAGCCATGCGGGCAAACGTTCTTTTAAAGAACCCTGAGCGAGATTGTTCTGCGCCCAGTCGAGAATATTATCGAAAGCTGCACGGTCGTTAGCCGCCAGGGCAAAGAACATGCCGTAACTTTGCCCTTCGGAAGTGGTGATTTTACGCGCGTCACTTGGGTCAATGACGCGCCCTTCCTGACTGATGTAATCCTTTTTGAACTGCTCCCAGGCAGGCCAGTTGCAGGCTGCCTGAACACTAAAGGCAGCCAGCAGCAGCATCGTCACGAGTCCACTACGCAACACATTCATCTTCAATTACTCGTTATCCGGGTTAAGACGACGACGGCTGATAATACGCAGCAGACGCCACAGTACCCAGGCCAGCAGCACGACGCTGATTGCCGCCAGCACCGCCAGCAGAATCGGATGGTTTGCCAGCGCATACCATAAGCGTTCGAACCACGGCAGATGGCCAACGTAATAGACGTCGCCAACACGCAGGCTATTGATACCGGACTCGCGGATCACCGCGACCGAACCGAACATGGTGGCGCGTTTGCCGCTATCGTTCACCGCATCGTTAAGCATTTCATAACCGCGTGGGCTATCTGCCAGCAGCGCAATCACGCTACGCTGGTCGTTATACGGCGACTGGAAGCCAATCACCGCTGCCATCGCACCGGAAGAGGTCAGCGTTGACTGAGTTTCTGCCGCGCGATCGCTCTCGTCCGGTACAATGCCGGGGAACGGGGTCTGGCGCATCGGCGTTTTCACCCAGCTTTCGGTCGCCTGCACCAACAGATCGATCTGCTTATCGTCTTTCAGTTTGTCCGGGATACCACCGACGATCATGATGTCGGCATCTTTGCCCTGAATGGTGCTGCCATCATCGGTCACCGTCAGGTTAATCGCCGGGAAGCCCGTCTGCGCACCGATAAAGCCAACGGTATTCAGCAAGGTTTCCATCTGTGCTTCGTTAGGCGCTTTCGGCATCACGGTGATGGTTTGTGACAGATCCGCCATCCGGCTGAACGGGAAGCCCGCGTTAGCAAAGGCGCGTAGATCCGGCATCGGAATGAAGTGGTAATACTTCGAGAAGTCGATGGTGGAATCATCACCAATCACCACATGATTCTGCACCGGCTGGAAGGTAATGCAGTTATCCACCGAACCGCCCGGCATCGGGTTCATATACTCAAAGTCAAAGCGCAGCTGGTTGGTCGCGCCCAGTTTCAGCGCCGGAATAGAGACATCCGTTTTGCCATCCAGCAAACCTTGTAATACCGGAATCCGCAGCAGCAGGCGGTTCGCCTCCTGTTTACTGCTCAGGTTGAAGGATTGCAGGAACTGGTTATTCAGGCTGATATCCATCCGCGAACTGTCTTTCACCGGCGGCATGGTGTAGCGATAGTTGATATCCATATCAATGCCGGTACTGCGCATCAGGTAGAGATCCGGCGGCAGATTTAGCGAAACGTTAATCGCTGCTGGCTCAAGACCGCTGGATTGTAACTGTTCTTCATAGGTTTTCAGTTCACCAAAGGTGACCGGACGATCGGTACGCACCCAGTTCGGCGCATCGTACGGCTTACGCGGTAGCAGCGGTTTCACTTCATTCACTACCACGCTTTCACCACGGAACAGAATGTTACCCTGAGCGATACCTTTCGCTGCCTGCAACAGGTCTTTGTCGTCACGACCAAAGACCACCAGCAGTTTGACGTAAGGATTCTGCGGATGGTTGATCATTTCAATCACCGGGGCTTTTACCGCCGGATGATCGCGCAGGAAGTCCGGCCGTTTGTCATTAGTGGCAAAAACAATGGCATTGCGATCCGGCAGTTGGTTATAGAGCACCGGGAAATTCTGCCCACGCCAGCCAGAACGCGAACCAAACCACGAGGCGACAATAGCTGATGCTTGTTGCAATCCAGTATCTGGCGCACCCGCAAAGACCATCGGCAAGGTGTTGGTGCGGTTATCACGCGGGTCAAAGAATGGTACCGGGAAGTGTGACAGGTCATTCTTCACATTCAGGGTCTGATAGGTCAAATCCAGTCCACTGCTCCGCCCAACATCCAGCCAAAGCGTGGTGCTGGCCGGGTTTTCGCACACGTCCTGATAATGGCCGACAAACTCCAGCCGCACACGGTTGAAGTCGTTAATAAACAGTGGGTTAATGGGCATTTGCGCCAGCGTTTTTTTACCCAACTGTTCTTTGGTCACTGGCAGCACGCCCATCAGTTCATCATTGAGATAAACCTTTAACTGCGACTGGACAGGCAGTAACGATGGCGATGGCGTGTATTCGAGATTGAGCATCGCCTTCGTCACCACTTCATCGCTGCGCATACCAAACTCAATGCTGCCGTTCGGGTTAATGCCACGTAGCACCATGCTGCCCGGCGGGGGCGCAATTTGCGCAAAGGTCAGCTTCACATCACGAGAAGGACCGTTCTGCGCCACGATGGGGGCATCAGCGCCCTGCACGCCTGGCATCACTTGCCCCACCTGCGGATTTTGTTCCGTCTGGGCGGCTACAGCTGGCTCAGCATTGATCAGTGGTTGCGTTGCTGGCGTCGCCTGCGTCATGAAAGAGGGGAACGCACTCATCCCCATAGCCACTGCACAAATCCAGAATAGTTTTCTTTTCATCGCGTTATCATCATTGTTGAGCCAAAGCCTGATCCGATGGTTGTGCCGTTTCGCTCCGCTCCGGGCGGCGAGGAATAAACGATACAACCCAGGAAACCAGAGAAGTCAGCACACGGAATATGCCCTTCACCGAAGAAGGCGCAAACTCCGCCAGATGGCGGTAGCCACGGAAGCCGAGCTTCAGAATATCCAGCAGACTTTCCAGCGGCTTATCTTCCGGATAGCTGTCCTGCCAGAGCGCCCATGTATCCGCACGGGCAAACGTACACTGCACAAAATCGATATGTTGCTGGGTGGTGAGCGGCATTAATTTCAGCCCAACTTCATTACCCATCACGCGCGCCACCTGGGTCGGGAAGACGTATTCCTGCTGACCACGTTTAAGCAACAGATTCACTTTCTGCCCTTCCAGAATCTGCGCCTGACCGTTGATCTTGATCCCCAAACCACCGTCGGAGAAATCCTGAACGGTACACGAGAAGAGGTGACCATCTTCGCGGGCAATTGCCGCGGGCATCGTCATCTCCACGCGGTGCGATCGGCGTACCTGTTTGCTTTCTACCGATACCGCAACTGCGCCGCCAAGAACAATCAGGTTGTAGAATACCCACACCATACTGACGACCACGGTGAGCATCTCGGTTGGCGGGCCATAGAAGTAGCGCCAGATGCCTACCGCAACGCCCACCAGGTTGAGCAGAACAAGGAAGATGTAGGGCCGCGAGATCACCCAGTCGACGTACTCTTCTTCCACCAGTCCACCTTTGGCGGTGACGTTAAATTTGCCTTTGTGCGGGTTAATCAGCGCCACCAGCGTCGGTGGTGCGATATACCACGCCAGCACCGTTTCGTAGATTTCACTCCAGAAAGAGTGGCGATATTTGCCCTGGATCTTCGAGTTGGTCAGGCTGGCATGAATCATATGCGGCAGCACGAACAGGGCAATCATCAACGCTGGCGCATAGATGATGTAGGCATGCAGCAGCAGGAACGCCAGCGGCGCAGTCAGGAAGATCAGTCGTGGAATGCCCGACAAGAAGTGGAACATGGCGTTGACATAGCACAGCCGCTGAGCAAACTTCAGCCCTTTACCGGTGAGCGGGTTATCGAGACGGAAGATTTGTACCATCCCGCGCGCCCAGCGAATACGCTGACCGATATGCGCCGACAGACTTTCGGTCGCCAGCCCCGCCGCCTGCGGAATACGCATATACGCGGAGGTATAGCCACGACGGTGCAAACGCAGAGAAGTATGCGCATCTTCAGTTACCGTTTCGACAGCAATGCCGCCAATTTCATCCAGCGGCTTACGGCGAATCACCGCACATGAACCGCAGAAGAAGGTGGCGTCCCACATATCGTTGCCGTCCTGCACCAGACCATAGAACAGCGTGCCTTCGTTCGGCGTTTTACGGAAACGCCCCAGGTTGCGTTCAAACGGATCCGGAGAGAAGAAGTGGTGCGGTGTCTGCATCATCGCCAGCTGTTTCTCTTTCAGGAACCAGCCCATGGTCATTTGCAGGAACGAGCGCGTCGGCACGTGGTCGCAGTCGAAAATCGACACGAACTCGCCTTTGGCATATTTCAGCGCATTGTTGATGTTGCCCGCTTTCGCATGTTCATGAGTGGTACGGGCGATATATTTCACCCCCACGTTTTGCGCAAACTGGCGAAACTCTTCCCTGCCGCCGTCATCGAGGATCCAGATGTTCAGCTTGTCTTTCGGCCAGTCGATACCCAGCGAGGCGTAAATCGTATTTTTCACCACGTTGAGATCTTCGTTGTAAGTCGGGACAAAGATATCCACCGACGGCCACAGCGACATATCTTTCGGCAATGGCACCGGCTGACGATTCAGCGGCCATACCACCTGGAAGTAACCGAGCACCAGCACAATCCACGCGTACGTTTCGGCGAACAGCAGAATAAGCCCGCACACCAGGCTGACCGGATCGTCCCAGTTCAGCGTAGAGGTGTAGCGCCACCAGATATAACGGCAAGAAACGGTCAGCGACAGCACAATCAACATTAGCGCCGAGAAGCGCCCCGGCATCCGCCGTACGATCAGCGCTACACCCCACAGCAGCATCAGGAAGATAAACTGCGCCAGCGGGTTAAACGGCTGGGTAACGCAGATTAACGCCAGAATCAGCGAGAAGGTGACGATGATACCGAGGATCAACCGCCGCGCCCCGGCGCTCAAATGGCCGAGTTCTTTTTTCTCATCGAGATGCTGTGTTTTATGGCTAACGCGCTCAGGCAGCTCGTTCATCCATTGATGGTAACGTCCACGAATATTCTGCAGACCTGAAAATGTCCGCCTGCGCGGTTTCGGCGTTTCTTTGCGCGATGTACCGATCAGTAACCAGCATGTTTGAATGAGATAACGGACCGGGTCCAGCGGACGCGGACGCGAGGCGTTGATATGCGGATACAGGTTTTTATGTTCTGCGCGAATACGCTGCCAGCGCGGGTGCTCCAGCGGAATAAAAATCCAGGCCAGGATCAACCAAAAACAGCCGACGCGCCGTGACGACGATAATCGCGATAACGCCCGATAAGCCGCGCGTTGACCGGCGGGATAAGCAACCACCGGGTCAGGATACTCATGATGCACTCCCGACTGGCGTTTTCAGCCCGGAATAGTTCAACAGGCACCAGTTCGCCAGCGTCAGTATCTCTTCAGCCGCCAGCGCATCACTGCGATATTCACCGACTGGTTGCTTAGCTGCCAGACATTCAGCCATCGCTTCATCACGATGAATGAGCATCGGCAGCAATCGGCGCTGGCTTTGCAACCAAAGCTGGTAAATATCGTCCTGAACCTGGCTGCCAATACGGAAGTCATTAATCAAAATATGTGCACCATCCGGCAGCGCTTGCTGATGCAGTCGGATATGGCAGTTGGCATCCACATTGACGATTGCCAGCGAGTGATCGCACAAACTCAGCAGCTGGTGGGTTATCTGTGAGGCATCACGCGGTAAGTCAATTAAAATCCACTGGTAACGCCCGCTGGCTTTTAGTTGCTGTAAGCCGGAGCAAATATCGCTCAGCCGGGTTTGCCAGTGCTGTGGATTTTCTTGTTCTTCAATGGATAACTGACCAAAAGGCAGCAAATCAAGCTGCGAGGTATAGCGCAACCCGGCGTCACGCCAGTCCTGGCCATCCAGCATAGCTCTGGCCCAGCCCTGACGGTGGGTAAAATCAACGTTAAATGACAGGCGCAACAAGTTGTCCGGGCAGGCATCGACCACCAGGACATTTTCTCCCAACATTTGTAATGACCAGGCTAATGCGGCGGTGATGGTTGTTGTCCCCACGCCTCCCCGCACCCCCTGCAATCCCAGTACGGCCATTCACCAATCCCCTACTTTTGTTGCGCAAACTCTGCCAGCAACGGCCAGCGTTTTAATGCCGCGGCCAACTGTTCGCGTTGGGAAATATCGGCATAATCAATATCAGGCAGTGAAAATGCCTGCTTTAACGCCAAAATATCATTCTGGAAGATATAGCCTATCGCGGGAGCAGGCAGAGTATCTGGTTCATTGTTATTCATTTGCTTGATCCCTATGAAATAACCGTACCGTTCATGAGACAATTCTAACCGTGAGCATTTCGCCGGTTTATTGTTTACGGCGAGACGGGAATTTGCTCACTTTTTGACTTTCCGTTACGCAACAAAAAAAGTTAAAAACGAAAAGACTAAAATCACACGTCTTGTGACCTGCTAAATTGATTCACATGCTAAATCTGATAAGTTTTAATTTCAATGGTAGGTTTATTTCTTAGCTTTCGCTAGTAAACTGATAATCAGACAAAATGTTGACATGAGGGACATTGTGGACCCTGTATTCTCTATCGGTATCTCATCATTATGGGATGAGCTGCGACATATGCCAGCAGGCGGCGTCTGGTGGTTTAACGTCGATCGCCATGAAGATGCTATCAGTCTGGCGAATCAAACAATTGCATCCCAGGCTGAAACCGCACACGTCGCGGTCATTAGCATGGACAGCGATCCGGCGAAAATCTTTCAATTAGATGATTCTCAAGGGCCGGAAAAAATAACATTATTTTCGATGCTAAATCATGAAAAAGGTCTATACTATTTGGCCCGTGATTTGCAGTGTTCTATTGATCCCCATAATTACCTTTTTATTCTTGTTTGCGCAAATAATGCATGGCAAAACATTCCTGCCGAGCGGCTTCGCTCATGGTTGGATAAAATGAATAAATGGAGCCGGCTAAACCATTGTTCGCTTTTGGTAATTAATTCCGGAAATAATAACGATAAACAATTTTCATTGTTACTTGAGGAATACCGGTCACTTTTTGGTCTTGCCAGTTTGCGTTTTCAGGGCGACCAACATTTGCTGGATATTGCTTTCTGGTGCAACGAAAAAGGGGTCAGCGCCCGTCAGCAGCTTAGCGTTCAGCAACAAAAGGGTATCTGGACATTAGTTCAACACCAAGAGGCGGAAATCCAACCACGCAGCGACGAAAAACGCATTCTGAGTAATGTTTCTGTACTTGAAGGTGCGCCGCCGCTATCGGAACACTGGCAACTGTTCAACAATAACGAAGTCCTGTTTAATGAAGCCCGTACCGCTCAGGCGGCGACGGTGGTCTTTTCTTTACAACAAAATGCGCAAATCGAGCCACTGGCCCGCAGCATTCATACTCTGCGTCGCCAGCGCGGTAGTGCGATGAAAATCCTCGTACGGGAAAATACCGCTAGCCTGCGCGCCACCGATGAACGTTTGTTATTGGCCTGCGGTGCAAATATGGTTATCCCATGGAATGCCCCACTCTCCCGCTGTCTGACGATGATCGAAAGCGTGCAAGGGCAGAAGTTTAGTCGCTATGTGCCGGAAGATATCACTACCTTGCTGTCAATGACCCAGCCGCTCAAACTGCGTGGTTTCCAGAAGTGGGATGTGTTCTGTAATGCCGTCAACAACATGATGAATAACCCTCTATTACCTGCCCACAGTAAAGGCGTTCTGGTTGCCCTACGTCCGGTACCGGGTATCCGCGTTGAGCAAGCCCTGACGCTATGTCGCCCTAATCGCACTGGCGATATCATGACCATTGGCGGTAATCGGCTGGTGCTGTTTCTCTCATTCTGTCGGATTAACGATCTGGATACCGCGTTGAATCATATTTTCCCGTTGCCGACTGGCGACATTTTCTCAAACCGTATGGTCTGGTTTGAAGATGATCAAATCAGTGCCGAGCTGGTGCAGATGCGCCTGCTTGCCCCAGAACAATGGGGCATGCCGCTGCCTTTAACGCAAAGTTCTAAACCGGTCATCAATGCCGAGCACGATGGTCACCACTGGCGACGAATACCAGAACCAATGCGACTGTTAGATGATGCTGTGGAGCGCTCATCATGATGACCATCAGCGATATCATTGAAATTATTGTCGTTTGCGCACTGATATTTTTCCCGCTGGGCTATCTGGCGCGGCACTCTTTGCGACGCATTCGCGACACCTTACGTTTGTTCTTTGCTAAACCTCGTTATGTTAAACCGGCCGGGACGTTACGCCGCACGGAAAAAGCCAGGGCAACCAAAAAATGACTCAATTTACGCAAAATACCGCCATGCCTTCTTCCCTCTGGCAATACTGGCGCGGCCTTTCCGGCTGGAACTTCTATTTTCTGGTTAAGTTCGGCCTGTTGTGGGCGGGATATCTTAACTTCCATCCGCTCCTCAATTTGGTGTTTGCCGCGTTTCTGCTGATGCCCATTCCGCGCTACAGCATGCATCGCTTGCGCCACTGGATTGCCCTGCCGATCGGCTTTGCTTTGTTCTGGCATGACACCTGGTTGCCTGGCCCGGAAAGCATAATGAGCCAGGGTTCGCAGGTGGCGGGGTTCAGTACCGATTATTTAATCGACCTTGTCACACGCTTTATTAACTGGCAGATGATTGGGGTAATGCCGATCAGTTAAGGATCAGTTGACCGATCCAGTGGCTGTGTAAGAA
>ERZ827520.1263-NODE-1263-length-30843-cov-10.802780_pt1 | contig 30843 bp, 28 predicted proteins | sample MGYA00519581_ERZ827520 | MGnify/ENA primary metagenome ERZ827520 (study PRJEB31778, sample SAMEA3449339) | human gut metagenome | biome: human gut; feature: human-associated habitat; material: faeces | place: United Kingdom | collected 2010/2012 ...
CCCCCACCCCCGCCGCCTACCTCGAAGGACGAAGCATCTCAGCAAAAGAACACAGTGGGGCGGAACCCTCCGTCGGGGGGCTTCGGACCACAGAAGAAAACTGTGTTTTGCGCATCTTGCTGCTTGCCTGCCTGTTTTCGACGGTCTGCAGGAAAACCTGTCCGCCGGACGGGTTTTCTTGTTGTGGTTGCCGGAAGGGCGGCGAATCAACGGTGCAGCAGCTTTTTCAGGGCGTCTACGGAGGCGTCCATTCTGACCGCCGTGTCCTCGAGCGTCATACCCGAGTCCAGAAAGCGTTCGATCACCGCTTTCATCGCTTCGCCGACCTCGATCATATGGCCGTCCGGGTCGTAGAAGCGGATGACGCGCTGTCCCCAACTATGTTCGACCACGCCGTCCAGATATGCAATATGCGGGAAGCTTTTAAGCTTTTCCAAAAAATCGTCAAGGTGTTCTTCTTCAAAGACGATTTCCGCGTTGCTGGCTTTCGGCTCGACCGCGTCTTTCGGAAGCCCGACGAGCCGGTCGAAATCCTGCTGCAAGGCCAGACCGCAGGTGAAAACGATGTTTTTTCCGTAATCCAAATCGAGCTGCAGCCCGAAAAGCTCCTCATAGAAGCGGCGTGCGGCGTTTATATCAGCCACGGACAGCAGCGCGCAAGTGTATTTCATACCCGTTCCTTTCTTTGGCCGCCGGCATATGTATGCGAAAAAAGCGGCGGCCGAGGCGTTCGGCTGCCGGACTGTGTCCGTCCGGCGGCGCGGCATCGTATAAACAAAACCGGCGGCAGGCATAATGTCTGCCGCCGGAGTGCCTCCGCGGTGCCGGCGTAAGCCGGCGCCGCGGCTTTTGCATTTGCGCGGTTTACTTGGACAGACGGGCGATCTCGTCGTTGAGCTGCTTGGTCAGCTCGGCGGGGATGGTATCGCCGATCTTGGCGTAGAATTCCTTGACGCTGTTGAAGTCGTCCAGCCAGTAATCCTTCTCGACGGTGAGGATCGATTCGAGGTCGGCCTTGGTGAACTTTCTGCCCGGCTCGATCTCGTAGTCCAGCTCTTCGAGGTTGATGTCGTCCGCATACGGCACATAGCCGATTTCGGTTTCCTTCGCGCCGACCTTATCCTCGCATCTCTTGATGATCCATTCGAGTACGCGGAAGTTGTCACCGAAGCCCGGCCACATGAACTTGCCCTCGTCGGTGAGACGGAACCAGTTGACGTGGAAGATCTTGGGCAGGTTGGGCGTGGTCTCGCCCATCTTCAGCCAGTGCGCAAAGTATTCACCCATATTGTAGCCGCAGAAAGGCAGCATCGCCATCGGGTCTCTTCTGACCACACCGACGGCGCCGGTCGCAGCCGCGGTCGTCTCGGAGGCCATGATCGAGCCGACGAAGGTGCCATGCTTCCAGTCGAAAGACTGGTACACCAGCGGCGCGGTCTTGGCTCTTCTGCCGCCGAAGATGATGGCGGACAGCGGAACGCCGGCGGGGTTGTCAAACTCCTTGGAGATGCAGGGGCACTGCTTGGCAGGCGCGGTGAAGCGGGAATTGGGATGCGCGCCCTTCTCGGTGCTGGTCTTGCCGTTCCACGGCTCGCCCTTCCAGTTGACCGCATGCTCGGGCGGGTTCTTGTCCAGACCCTCCCACCAGACGGTGTTGTCGTCCTCGTTGAGCACGACGTTGGTGAAGATGGTGTTCGCTCTCGTGGAGGCGAGCGCGTTCGGGTTAGACTTCGCGTTCGTGCCGGGCGCTACGCCGAAGAAGCCGTTTTCGGGGTTGGCCGCCCACAGACGCCCGTCCGGGCCCTTGCGGATCCAGGCGATGTCGTCGCCCACGCACCAGACCTTATAGCCCTTTTTCGCGTAAAGCGCCGGCGGGATGAGCATCGCGAGGTTGGTCTTGCCGCAGGCGGAGGGGAAGGCGGCGGCGACGTATTTCACTTCGCCCTCGGGATTCTCGATGCCGAGGATGAGCATATGCTCGGCCATCCAGCCCTCGTTGCGGCCGAGGTAGGACGCGATGCGCAGCGCGAAGCACTTCTTGCCCAGCAGCACGTTTCCGCCGTAGCCGGAGTTGACCGACCAGATGGTGTTGTCCTCGGGGAAGTGGCAGATGTATCTGTTGTTCTCGTCCATCGTCGCGCGGGCATGCAGACCCTTGATGAAGTCGCCGTCGGTGCCCATCGCGTCGAGCACGGCAGTGCCCACGCGGGTCATGATCAGCATGTTGAGCACGACGTAGATCGAGTCGGTCAGCTCAATGCCGTTCTTGGCGAACGGGCTGCCGACAACGCCCATCGAGTAGGGGATGACGTACATCGTCTTGCCGGCGTAGGAGTTGCGGAAGAGCGGGGTGAGCTTGTCGTAGCACTCCTTCGGGGACATCCAGTTGTTCGTGGGGCCGGCGTCCTCCTTTTTGGTGGTGCAGATGAAGGTGCGGTTCTCTACACGCGCGACGTCGTTGACGGCGGTTCTGTGCAGATAGCAGCCCGGCAGCTTCTCCTGATTGAGCTTGAAAAGCTCGCCGGACGCGCAGGCCTCGGCTCTGAGCGCTTCCGCCTGCTCGTCGGTCCCGTCGATGAGAACGACGTTGGCCGGATTTGTGAGCGCGATCATTTCGTCGAGCCACGCGTTGAGTTTGGTGTTCTTCGTGAGATTAGACATGGTGTTCCTCCGTTTTAAGATTTATATTTATCATTTTTTTCGTAAGGATGGCGAATTCCTCGATGCCGAGCTTTTCGCCGCGAATATCCGGCGCCAGCCCCGCTTCGGCGAGGACGGCGGCCAGCCGCGTCTTGTCCGCGCGGCCGCCGAACACGGCGGAGAGCGCGTTGAGCAGCGTTTTGCGCCGTTGTGCGAACGCGGCCCGAATCAAGGTAAAAAACAGCTTCTCGTCGCCCGTGTCGACCGGCGGAACGGGGTAGGGGTCCATCCGCACGACGGCCGAATCGACCTTCGGCGGCGGTGAAAAGCAGCCGGCGGGTACGCCGAACAGCCGGCGGACCGACGCGTAATACTGGACGGCCAGCGTAATTGCGCCGCGGCAGTCGTCGTCTTTGCCTGCGCACAGGCGGGCGGCGACCTCCTTCTGCACCATCACCGTGATCGAGTGGAAGCCGAAGCGTCCCTCGAGCAGAAGCATCAGAATCGGGGTGGTGATATAGTAGGGCAGGTTGGCGCATACGCACACTGGCATGCCGTCGAAATGTTCGCGCAGCAGGGCGGCGACGTCGGTTTTGAGAATGTCGCCGTGAATCAGACGAAAGCGGTCGTCGCTTCCGAAACGGCTTTGCAGGACCGGGATCAGCTCGTCGTCGATTTCCACGGAGAGTACGCGGCCGGCCGCGCCGAGCAGCTCCTTCGTCAGCGCGCCCGCGCCGGGACCGATCTCCAGCACGCCGCAGTCGGCGGTTATGCCGCTGCCGGCGACGATTTTGCGAACCACCGTGTCGCCGACGAGGAAATTCTGGCCGTATTTTTTCTTCTTGCGGAAATTCTCCTGCGTCATTCCTTGTCGATGACCGTCAGGAAGCGCGCTTCGCCGTCTACGGCGTACTGGCCGTGGCGGATGCGCGGGTCGAAATAGACGCTGTCGCCCTCGTTGAGCAGAATCGTCTTGGCGCCGAGCACGACGGCGACCTTGCCGGACAGCACATAGTTGAATTCCTGCCCGCCGTGGGAGACCAGCTCGGGCTTGTCGTCCTTGGGCGAGATGGTGACGAGCATCGGCTCCTTGTCGCGGTGGCGGAAATTGGCCGCGAGCGATTCAAAGGCGTAGCCCTTGTATCTCTCGACGCTCGCGCCCTGCCCACGGCGGGTGACGGCGTAGCTGTCCATCCGCGGCGTCTCGCCGGTCAGCAGCTCGGTGGCGTCGATGCCCAGCGCCGCGGCGACCGAGTAAATCATGCTGACGGGGAGGTCCTTTTCGCCGGTCTCATAGGCGATGTATTCCTCCGGCGGCATGCCGATTTTTTCGGCCACGTCCGTCTGGGACAGTTCCAGCGTTTCGCGCATATAGATGATTCTGGAGGCGATTTGTTTGATCTGTTCGTTTACGACCATAGATGAACCCTCCGTTTTCAATGATGGCTTCCGTTTTTGGTGATGGCTTCCCACAGCCCTTCCAGATAGACCGCACCCAGCGCACGGTCGTACAGACCGTAGCCGGGCCGCCCCTGCTCGCCCCAGATCATCCGGCCGTGGTCGGGGCGGATGTAGCCGTCGAAGCCCGTGTCGTACAGCGCCTTGAGGATTTCGTACATATCCAGCGAGCCGTACTGCGACGGATGCGCCGTCTCGTCGAAGCCGCTATCGCCGACAAGGCGGATGTTGCGCGCGTGAACGAAATGGATGCGGCCCGCGGCCGAATATTTGCGCAGCAGCGCGGGGATGTCGTTGGCCGGCGAGGCGCCGAGCGAGCCGGTGCAGAGCGTCAGCCCGTTGCGGGGCGAGGGGTCGAGCGCAAGCAGCCGGTCCAGATTCTTTTCGTTCGTCACGATGCGCGGCAGGCCGAAAATGTCCCACGGCGGGTCGTCCGGATGGATGGCCATATTCACGCCCGCTTCCTCGCAGGCGGGCATAATCGCGCGGATGAAATACCCCAAGTTGTCCCACAGCGCTTCCGCGTCGACGGCGGCGTATTCCTCCAGCAGCGCGGCCAGCCCCTCCGCCGAATAGCTTTCGTCCCAGCCGGGCAGCGAAAGCCCGCCCTTGGCCGGGTCCATCGCCAGTACCTGCTCCTGCCGGTAGATCAGCGAGGTGGAACCGTCTATGTTTTTGTGCGCCAAATCGGAGCGCAGCCAGTCGAACACCGGCATAAAGTTGTAGCAGATGCACTTGACGCCCGCTCTGCCCAGCCGGCGGATGTTTTCGCAGTAAGCTTCGATGTATTTGTCGCGCGTCGGCTTGCCGAGCTTAATGTCCTCGTGTACGGGCACGCTTTCGACGACCTCGAAGGCCAGACCGTGCGCGGCCGCCTGCGCTTTGATGCGATCGATGCTTTCTGTCGGCCAGACGCAGCCCGGGGGGACGTCGTAGACGGCGGAAACAATCCCGGTCATGCCCGGAATCTGTGAGATGTATTCGAGAGATACGGGGTCGCCGTCGCCGTAATGGCGGAAGGTCATTTTCATTCTTCTGCGGCCGTTCCTTTCCCTGTGGCGTTTTCTTCCGGCCCGGAGAGGACTCCGAACCATAGTCCATTTTAGCACAATTTGCTTCTTCTGTCAATCGATAAAATGAATATTTTCAGCCCGTTAATATTGCCTTTGCACCCGCCGGATGTTGTCGGTGATGACGGCGCGCCCGCGCCATGAAAAGGCGTAAAGCGCAAATTCCTCGTCGCGCATCGCCTCGATTGCTTCGGCGGACAGCATATCTGCAAAGCTGTTTTTGAAAAACGGGATTTCGGTGTACGCGGCGCCGCGGTTCATCGGGCAGGCGAGCTGGCAGACGTCGCAGCCCCAGACGGCGCCGGTTTGCCGCAGCAGGGCTTCGTCCTCGGGCGTTTTGCGCTTTTTCTGTGAAATCCCGGATAGGCATTTGGCCCCGTCGATGCCGCTGCCCGTCATTGCGGATACGGGGCAGGCGCGTTCGCAGCGGCCGCAGCCGCAGCACAGCTCGGCGGTGTAGCTGCGGTTCTCGCTTAAAGACAGACTCGTCAGCAGCGAGCCGATAAAGACGAAGCTGCCGTAGGTAGGGTTGATCAGCAGCGAATTGCGGCCGAGAACGCCCAGCCCGCACCGTGCGGCGGCGTCCTTTTCGTCGATGGGCGAGTGGTCGCAGAAGCCGGCAAAGCGTTCGTCGGGAAAGCTGCTCCGAAGCGCCGCAAGCAGCCGTTCGGAGAGCGCGGCGAAATAGGCGTGGTAATCCTTTACGCGCGCGTACAGCGAGATGTTCAGCCCGTCCTTGGGGGAGGCGTCGCAGCGGTAGGGGATGAGGAACACGACGGCGCTTTGCAGCCCGTCGCAGCGCTGCATCAGCCGCTCGTTGAGCACGCGGAAATGGGCGCGCGGCAAAAAGCCGCATTCGGTGATGCCCTCGGCCTTCAGCGCGGCGCGGATGATTTGGGTGTTCTCCATCGGGCGGCAGCCTCCTTCGTTTTTTTGTTTCGGTCAAGCGGCGGTGCGTAAAGGTCGGCTTGTGCGGGGATTGCGCCCCCCTGCTAAGCACCGGCGGGCGTCGGCCGGTTCGCCCCGACGCGGCTTGACGCCGTGCGCGGGGGGAGGGGCATTGCGAGCTAACGCGGCCAAGCTTGTCCCCTAAGCCGTCGTGTGCGCTGCATACTGCGCCCTGCGTATGCGGGCGAAAAAAATCGCCGTCTAAGGCAAAAGCGATAGACGGCGTTTTTGCTAATCCGAAATATAAGGGATGAGCGCGATGTGTCTGGCACGCTTGACCGCCTCGGTGAGCTGTCTCTGGTGCTTGGCGCAGGTCCCCGTGACTCTCCGCGGCAGAATCTTGGCTCTGTCCGAGAGGTTCTTTCTCAGGCGGGGGACGTCCTTATAATCTATGTGCTCGATTTTTTCGGCACAGAAGGCGCAGACCTTTTTCCGCTTATGCGAGCGGAAGGGCTTCTGCGTTTCTCTGACTTCTCTGTCCATAATGAAACCATCCTTTCCAAGCGGGCGGCGCGTTCAGACGCCGGAACCGCTTATGTGTGTGCAGTAACTCAGAACGGCAGCTCGTCGTCTGCGGAAAGCTCCTCGAACGAATCGTCGGCCTTCGGCGTGCCGTAGGCGGGGATGCCGCCCTGCGGCGCGGAGGAATCCGACTTGCGCTCGACGAACGTCGCTTCGTCGGCGACGACCTCGGTCGTGTAGCGCTTATTGCCGTCCTTGTCGACCCAAGAACGGGTCTGGAGCGAGCCGCAGATGAGGATCGGCTTGCCCTTTGTGAAATAGCGCGCCACAAATTCCGCCGTCTGCCGCCAGCAAACGATGTTGATGAAGTCGGTCTGGGGCTGTTCGCCCTGCTTGGTGAAGCGCCGGTTGACGCCGATGGAAAAAGACGTCACGGGCAGCCCGCTGGTCGTCTGTTTCAGTTCGGGGTCGGCGGTCAGATGACCGATCAGTATAACCTTGTTGAAGCTGGCCATTTCAATTTCTCCCGTTTGTTATTGCTCGCATTTGATGACGAGCGAACGCAGTATCGAGTCGTTGATGTTGTACAGTCTGCTCAGCTCCGCAGGGAATTCGTGCGGCGCGCTGAACTTGACGAGTACATAATACCCTTCGTTCAGGTCCTGAATGGGATACGCGAGCTTGCGCACGCCCCACTCGTTGACGGATTCGATCTCGCCGTTGTCCGTGATGAGCTTCGTGAACTTCTCGACCACGGCCTTGACCGCCTCTTCACCGATGGTATTGTTGACGATGAAGACCGTCTCGTACATGGATTTCAGCTGTTCCATTTCTACACCTCCTTTTGGACTTCGATCTCGGTCTGTTTCAACCGAGATAAGGAGAAAACATTCAAGTTTTCATTACAAATCATTCTATCACAACCGAACGCGGTTGTCAATAGCTTTTTCGGGCTATATCGCTTTTCTTTGCGTAGAATTGTCTAATGATAGCCGGCAAAAGACTTGTTAAGGCGGCGATTGTATCGTTTTCGTGAGGTGAAACGCGTACAATACCGTTTTTAGAATCAGGGAAGATGACGGACGCTATCCGTCTCCTGCTCAGTCCCTCATAAATGCATCCAGCTTGGGGGCAAGCGCAGCCTTGAAAATCGGAATCGCGTCACGGCGCACCCAGCTTGACCAGTAGGTATATCCGCCGAGCGTCATCGAGCGCGGCGTGGCCATATAGTTATAATATCCGCCGATCTGGTCGACCGAAACGGTCTTTGCTCCGCTGAAGCGCGAACGAAGCCACAGGGTCATGTCCACAAGGCTTTCGCCCGGAACGCCGACAAACAGATAACCGCCGAAGCGAAGCGCCGTCACGCAGACCGTCACCTCATGCGCGGCAAGCTGCTGTTCGGTAAAGCCGTATTCCTCCCCGCGGATGAGATGAGGGATGTGCCCGACCCGCCAGCGGTCGTCAATCAGCCGCTTCACCTGAGCGGGAGCATCGCCGCGCGCGATGGCTTCGTCAAGGCGCCGCTGCGCCTCGTCGATCTGCGGGTGGATATTCCTGATCTCATCATAGGTATAGGGAATATCCTCTTTCATCGGCAGCGTGATTTCAAAGCTCTCCGTCTTAAACGCCGCATCGACGTCCAGCTTGAACGCATTTTTGGCAAAAATCTCGCGCATACGGCCGCCGATCAGCGATGCCAGCCGCCGGCAGTCTGCGGCAGAAGCCTCATAGGTATCCATGCCGTCGTAGCTTTTCTTGGCGGAGAGGTCGGCGCAGGGGCCGTTGATATACATCCCGACTCCGCCGAACGCCTTTTCCATATCCTCCGACAGATAGCCCGGCCAGTCGAAATCATAGTGATATTCATGCTCTCTATTCGGGTGAAAGCGCTGTTCAAAAAGAACGGCCGCATCGGGATGCGCGGCAAAGCGGCTGAGCGTCCCGAGCGTTTTTCCTTCTTTGTTTTTGAATAGGAACAAATACGCCATCTGGTCGTTGGGATTGTCAAAATAAATCGGCTTGTCGAAGACGGGCAGCTTGGGCTGATAGCCTCTCAAGAGCATGATGTTCGGGTTTTGGGTGTACGGCCGACCCTCTTCGTCAAAGGACATTCCCGTCCAAACCGTTACGCCGCCGAGTCCCTCCACATATTGCTCACGGTTAAAGGTAAATTCCGTCCCCATATCGCATTCCGCGACATAGCAGACGCACGCCTCCGCGCGGTCGATCAGCTCGAGAATCGTCTCGACCGAGCGTTCGATCAGCGCATCCATCGCCTTGCCGGCCATTTGTTCATACGCCGGTGCGGCATGAATCTGAAGCTCATGGTACCACACGGATTTTTCCGGAATTCCTGTCCGGCGGGCAACTTCGCGCCGCCAGCGCGCCGCCTCGCGGGGAGGGGAGCCGCTCAGGTCAAACGCGGCGATCAGCACCCGTTCCGTTCCCGATTCCAGATAGAGAAAGCGGCCGTAAAGATCCGTCCCATAGGGCCAAATCGGCTCAAAGGTCCCCTTTGTGGACATTTTGGCAAAGCTGCATTTCATAACCGGGCCCTCCGTTTGCGAACAGGCGAATCTTTCTGTATATTCTGCCAAAGGCGCATTACAACCCTTTTCAGATCATATCGCTTTTCTTCAGCAGCTTGCGGATGCGGTGCGTCGCGTCCAGCAGCGAGGAAATGGAGTCGTCGTGGTTGAGGGTGTTGACGATCTTCGCCACATATTTGGACAAATCGACCACGCACAGCCACGGACGTTCCCGGATTTCCTGCGGGATATAGGAGAGGTTGGTCGTGTAAATCTTGGTCAGACGGCCCTCCTCGTACAGCTTGTCGAACTTGGCCACGCCCTCCGTGAAGAAGGCGAAGGTGCAGGCGACGAATGTCTCGCCCACGTTCTGCTTGGAAATTTCGCCGATGATGTCGATGATCGATTCGCCCGAGGCGATCATATCGTCGACGATGAGGACCTTCTTGTTCTCGAGCGGCCCGCCGATGTACTCGTGCTGCACGATGGGGTTCTTGCCGTTGACGACGACGGTGTGGTCGCGGCGCTTGTAGAACATGCCCACGTCCACGCCCAGCGTGTTGGCGTAGTAAATCGCGCGGTCCATCGCGCCCGTATCGGGGCTGATGACGGTCATATTGTCCTTTTTGATGTTGGCGCCCTCGTTGGCGATAAAGCATTTGAGCATCGAATAGGTCGGGAAGATGTTTTCGAACGAGGTGCCCGGGATGGCGTTGTGAATGGTCGGATCATGCACGTCGAAGGTCAGAATCGCGTGGACGCCGAGGTTTTCCAGCTCCTTGAGCGCCATCGCACAGTCGAGCGATTCGCGCCCCTTGCGCTTGTGCTGGCGGGAAGCGTAGAGCAGCGGCATAATGACCGTCACGCGGTCGGCCTTGCCGCCGATGGCGCTGAGCACGCGCTTGATGTCCTGAAAATGCTCGTCCGGCCCCATGCAGTGGCTGCGGCCGAACATCGTGTATTCGCAGCTGTAATTGCCGACGTCGCAGAGGATATAAATGTCCTTCCCCCGCACGGAATCAAGCAGCTTGATTTTGCCCTCGCCGTTGGAAAAGCGGACCTCCTCGATCGGAACGAGGTAGCTTTTGTCGTCGTCCTCCTCCGCGCGGAGCTGCAGGATGCGTTCATCCACAAGTCCTCCGAGCTCTTTACAGCTGCTGAGGACGATCAGTCCGAGTTCGCCGTGGTTCGATGCTCTCATAGTATCCTCCGTTATGCAATGAATTTGTACTCCTTATTTATTTTAATCGGCGCGGCGAGGAATGTAAATGGTATATTTACACAAATTGTATTCGTTTTTTAAGTGATTTTGACGAAAAACGGCAAAAGGAAAAAGCGCCGCCCGCCGCCGCGCAAAAGCTCTTGACAATTTCACCTGTATATGGTATTCTAATTAGGAACATAAGTTCTCGCCGCTTGTCGGCGGAGAACGATCGGACGTGAAATTTGGAAAGGGTGTGCGTAGATTGGCACTCAGCGGTGAAAAACTGAAGGCGCTCGAAACGGCGCTGGCACAGATCGAAAAGCAGTGCGGCAAGGGCTCGATTATGCGCCTTGGCGAAAATCAGAAGATGGAGGTCAAGGGCGTGTCGACCGGGTCGCTGTCGCTGGATATGGCGCTGGGCATCGGCGGCGTGCCGAGAGGGCGCATCATCGAAATATACGGGCCGGAATCGTCGGGCAAAACGACGGTCGCGCTGCACATCATCGGCGAGGTGCAGAAGGCGGGCGGCGAGGCGGCGTTCATCGACGCCGAGCATGCGCTCGACCCCGTCTACGCCAAGGCGCTGGGCGTGGACATCGATTCGCTGCTCGTGTCCCAGCCGGACAGCGGCGAGCAGGCGCTGGAAATCACCGAAGCGCTCGTCCGCTCGGGCGCCATCGAGTGCGTGGTCGTCGATTCGGTCGCCGCGCTCGTCCCCAAGAGCGAGATCGACGGCGATATGGGCGCCTCCCACGTCGGTCTGCATGCGCGGCTGATGTCGCAGGCGCTTCGGAAGCTGTCGGGCGCGATTTCCAAATCGAACTGCGTGGTCGTTTTCATCAATCAGCTTCGCGAAAAGGTCGGCATCGTGTACGGCAACCCCGAGGTGACGACGGGCGGGCGCGCGCTCAAGTTCTACGCTTCCGTCCGCATCGATATCCGCAAAAGCGAAACCATCAAGTCGGGCGCCGACGTCGTCGGCAACCATGTCAAGTGCAAGGTGGTCAAGAACAAGGTCGCGCCGCCCTTCAAGACGGCCGAGTTCGACATCATTTATGGGCGCGGCATTTCCAAGGAGAGCGAAATCATCGAAATCGGCGTGAAGCTGGGCATTGTGGAAAAGAGCGGGTCGTGGTTTTCCTACAACGGCTCGAAGCTCGGGCAGGGCAAGGATACCGTCCGCGAGCTGCTCGTTTCCAATCCCTCCCTCGCTGCGGAGATCGAGGCGCGCATCCGTGAAAAGCTCAGTGAGGTGAAGCTCGAGTCCGAGCCGGACGCCGACCCCGACGTCGACGCCGAGGCCGAATCGGAGCTGGACGGTGAATGATCGCCCCTACCGCGTGACCGGCGCGTTTCTGGATGAGTCGGCGCACGAGGGTGAGCTGCTCGTCGACGGCGCGCGCTACCGCGTCACCGAGGCCGATTACCGGTCGCTCGGATTCGCGGAGGGTGACTTTCTCGACGAATCGGCGCTGGAGGCGGTCTGTACGGCCGCCGAGCGGCTGCGCTGCATCCGCAAGGCGATGGACTGCCTGTCCTACGGCGACATGTCGGGCAAAAAGCTGCTCGGCAAGCTGACGGGCCGCTTCGACAGGGAACTGGCTTCCTCGGTCGTCGAGCTGCTGCGCGCGCGCGGCTATCTGGACGACGCGGCGCTGAGCGCGCGGCTGGCCGAATCGTTTTATGAAAATAAGCTGTGGGGACCGCTGCGCATACGCAGCGAGCTTTCCGCCCGCGGCTTCTCGCCGGAGGACGCCGCCGCGGCGCTCGAGCCGCTGGAGGCGCGCGACCATACGGAAAATATACGCACGTTGGCCGAAAGGAAGTTCGGCCGTTTGTCCTTTGACGATTACGCGCAGAAGAGCAAAGCGTTCGCTTATCTCTACCGCTGCGGCTACGAGTCGGCGGACATTACCGATACAATAAGCAAAATGGAACAGGAAGAACGCGAATGGCTGTAAAAGTTGGATTTGTTTCGCTCGGCTGCCCGAAAAACCTAATCAATACGGAGGTCATGCTCGCAAAGCTCGCCGCAGAGGGCTTCGAGATCGTCGCCGAGGACGTCGACGCGGACGTGATCGTCATCAATACCTGCGCGTTTATCGAAAGCGCCAAGCAGGAGGCGATCGACAACATCCTCGACGTCGCCTGGCTGAAGGAAAACCACACCCTCCGCGGCATCGTGGTCACGGGCTGCCTGCCCGAACGCTACCGCGAGCAGCTTTTGGAGGAGATGCCCGAGGTTGACTGCATACTCGGCACCGGCTCCTACGGCGACATCTGCGAGGCGGTGCGCAGCGCGTATGCGAAAAAGCCGCTCGCGCGCTTCGGTGACATCAACGCCGCACCGCTCGGCGGGGAGCGCGTCGTCACCACGCAGGAGCACTTCGCGTATCTGCAAATCGCGGAGGGCTGCGACAACCGCTGCTCCTACTGTGTGATCCCGTCCATCCGCGGCCGCTTCCGCTCGCGGCCGATGGGCGAAATCGTGGAGGAGGCGCGGGAGCTTGCGGCGCTCGGCGTGCGGGAGCTGTGCCTCGTCGCGCAGGACACCACGCGCTACGGCGAGGACCTGTACGGCACATACGCGCTCGACGCGCTGCTGCGCGAGCTGTCGGCCGTCGACGGGATTCGCTGGCTGCGGCTGCTCTACTGCTATCCCGGCCGCATCACCGACGGACTTGTCGATGAAATCGCAAGCAACCCCAAGGTGGTCAAATACATCGATATGCCCATCCAGCATATTTCCGACCGCGTGCTGCGCGCGATGAACCGGCGCGACACCGCGGCGGACATCCGCTCGGCCGTCGAGCGCCTGCGCAGCGCCGTGCCGGACATCGTGCTGCGGACGACGGTCATCACCGGCTTCCCCGGCGAGACGGAGGACGAATTCGAGGAGCTGCGCGCTTTCCTCCGGGAGACGCGCTTCGAGCGGCTGGGCGTGTTCGCCTATTCACGCGAGGAGGGCACGCCGGCTTACGACCTGCCCGACCAGATTCCCGAAAAGCTCAAGCGAAAGCGCTACGACGCGCTGATGCGCGAGCAGCGCAAAATCCACACCGCCTATAACCGCGCGCAGGTCGGGAAAACCCTTGCCGTCGTGTGCGAGGGCTATGACACGGTCAGCGAATCCTATTACGGACGCTCGTATGCCGACGCGCCGGACATCGACGGCCGGGTCTTCTTCTCGGCGCCGCGCCGCGTGCGGGAGGGCGAGCTGGTCCGCGTGGAGGTGTCCGAGGTGCTCGATTACGATTTGGTCGGCAAATTCATCGGCGAAGGAGAACCGCAATGAAGCTGAATATCGCAAACAAACTGACGCTGGCCAGAATCGTGCTGGTCCCGTTCTTTGCGTTTTTCATCATCTATCCCGTGTTTACATACGAGCATACCACCTGGTCGCGGATCATCGCCGCCGCCATCTTCATCCTTGCCGCCATCACCGATTTTCTGGACGGTAAGATCGCCCGTAAAAAGCAGATCATAACCCACTTCGGCAAGTTTATGGACCCGCTGGCCGACAAATTTATGATTTTCGGCGCCCTCATCGCCATCTGCGCGTCGGATTTCATCATCGCCGACGACCTCACCGTTCCGCACTGGCTGCTGTACAACGTCTTTCTGTGGTCGACGCTGGCGGTCGTGTTCCGCGAGCTGGCCGTCACCTCTATGCGGCTGGTCGTCTCGCGCGAGTCGGGCGTCGTGGTCGCGGCCAATATGCTGGGCAAGATCAAGACCGTCTCGCAGTTCGTCTGCATCATCGTCGTGCTGCTCGAGCCGATCGTGTTCCCGACCGGCGGCTTTCTCTCCCTGTTCTCAATGGTGATTATGGTCGTCTTCACCATATGGTCGGGCGTCCATTATATCCGGCAGTACTGGAACTTCCTCGACCCCTCTGTTTGAACGAATCTATTTGTAAAGGATAAACGTACATGCGGCTTTTTAATACGCTGACAAGACAAAAGGAAGAACTGACCGTCCGCGACGGCAGGGTGCGGATGTACGCCTGCGGCCCCACGGTCTACAACTATATCCACATCGGCAACGCGCGCTGCTTCGTGCTTTTCGACCTGCTGCGCCGCTATCTCGAATACCGCGGCAACGAGGTCGTGTTCGTGCAGAACTTCACCGACGTGGACGATAAGATGATCGCCAAGGCCAAGGCCGAGGGCTGCACCGTGCCTGAAATCGCCGCGCGCTATATCGACGCGTATTTCGCCGATGCGCAGGGGCTGGGCGTCCGTCCGGCGACCGTGCATCCGCGCGCGACCGAAAACATCCCCGAGATCATCGAGATCGTGCAGACGCTCATCGACAAGGGGCACGCTTACGAATCCAACGGCAACGTGTATTTCGCGGCTGGCTCTTTCCCGCATTACGGCTGCCTTTCGCATTATAACCTTGACGAGCTGGAGGCCGGCGCCCGCATCGACGTCAACGACGAAAAGCGCCATCCCTTCGATTTCGCGCTCTGGAAGGCGAAGAAGGAGGAGGGGGAGATTAGCTGGCCTTCTCCGTGGGGAGAGGGCAGGCCCGGCTGGCACATCGAATGCTCCGCTATGGTGCGCAAGTATCTCGGCACGGACATCGACATCCACTGCGGCGGGCAGGACCTCACCTTCCCGCACCACGAAAACGAGATTGCCCAGAGCGAGTGCGCCACCGGCGCGCCGCTGGCCCGCTTCTGGCTGCACAACGGCTATATCAACGTGGATAACCGAAAAATGTCCAAATCCGCCGGCGACTGCTTCTGGGTGCGGGATGCGGCCAAAAAATTCGGCTACGGCGCCATTCGCTACTTTTTGCTCGCGTCGCACTATCGGAACCCCGTCAATTTTTCCGAGTCGATTCTCGAGCAGTCCGCCGCCGCGCTTGAACGGCTCCGGAATTGCCGCGAGAACCTTGCCTTCCGCCTTGCCAACGCGGGCGACGCGCCCGAGGCCCCCGCGCTGACGGCGCAGGCGGCGCGCATCCTCGAACGGCGGGACGATCTGATTGCCGAGATGGACGACGATTTCAATACCGCCAACGCCATCGCCGTGCTGTTTGAAATCACGCGCGATATCAATACGCTGCTGCAGAACGAGTCTGTGTCCGCAGCCGTCCTTCAGACGCTGCTCGGCTTTTATGACGAGCTGCTCGGCCTGTTCGGCTTCCTGCCGTCGGAGCAGTCGTCGGACGGCGACGCCGAGATCGAAGCGCTTGTCGCCGAGCGCGCGCAGGCGAAAAAGGAAAAAAACTATAAAAAAGCGGACGAAATCCGCGCGCGTCTGGGAGAAATGGGCGTGACGCTGGAGGATACCCCGCAGGGCACGAAATGGAAGAAAGCGTAAAGCCGCGCTTCCGGCTTGCGGAGGCAGGCCCGCTGACCCTCGCCTATATGGGAGACGCGGTTTTCGAGCTTCTGACGCGCGAGCGGATCGTCCTTGCGGGCGAGAAGCCGCCGGCCGAGCTGAACCGGCTTGCGCGCGGCTATGTCACCGCCGTTGCGCAGAGCGCGGCGGTGGAGCGACTGCTGCCGCTGCTGGACGAGGACGAAACGGCCGTGTATAAGCGCGGCCGCAACGCCAAAAGCGCGCATGCGCCGAAAAGCGCCGGCGCGGTCGAATACCGCAGGGCGACGGGGCTGGAGTGCCTGTTCGGCTATCTCTATCTTGCCGGCCGGATCGAGCGCGCACGCGCGCTGTTCGAGGCGGTATGCGCGTCCGAGCCTGTAATAATCCGCGATGCGGGAAAGGATGGTTGAAAAATGAGCGAACTGTCGCCGATGGAACAAGACGTCTACGGCTATATCGAGAGCATGATCGAGAACGAGGGCTACGCGCCCTCCGTCCGCGACATCTGCCGTGCGCTGGGGATTCGTTCCACCTCCACCGCGCACGCCTGTCTCAGCCGCCTCGACCAAAAGGGGTATATCAAAAAGGATCAGGGCAAATCCCGCGCGCTGCGCCTCGGCCGCGCCAAATATTCCGACGGGGAGCGGATGCTCCGCGTGCCGCTGCTCGGCCGCGTGACCGCAGGCACGCCGATTCTGGCGGTTGAAAATTATGACGGCTACGTCGATTTTCCCGTCAGTATGGCCGGCGGCGAGAGCGACCTCTTTGCGTTGCGCGTGATGGGGGAGAGCATGATTGAGGCGGGGATTCTCGACGGCGACATCGTGATCGTCAACGGCGTTCACTACGCCGAAAACGGGGAGATCGTCGTCGCTATGATTGAGGACGAGGCGACTGTGAAAAAATTCTATAAGGAGAACGGTTGCGTCCGGCTTCAGCCCTGCAATGCGTCTATGCAGCCGATTTACGCCAAAAACGTTACTATCCTCGGCAGGGTGATCGCCAATTTCCGTTTTTATCGGTCGTAAAAGAGACGGAAAGTGCAGGTTTTTGCCGTATGAGCGTAAGATTTTGTCCGTAAGCACTTGACAAACGGCTCGCGTTGTGGTATCCTATTTAGGCTGTTAATTCGATCCATTAGCTCAGCCGGTAGAGCACATGACTTTTAATCATGGTGTCCGGAGTTCGATTCTCCGATGGATCACCAAACGGCCAACTGCCGCTTGCTGTTGGCCGTTTTTCGCTTCGTTGACATTCGCGGCGCAAAGGAGTACTGTCGTCAAAAGATTCTATCAAAGCAGGGTAGGTACGATGTTAGAAAAATTTCTCGAACGCACGGAATTTGAATCCTACGAGGACCTGAAGGCGAACTATAAGGTTCGCGTTCCGGCCGGCTTCAATTTTGCCTATGACGTAGTAGACGAATGGGCCGTGCAGGACCCTGCGAAAAACGCGCTGCTCTGGTGTACCGACGACGGCGACCGCCGGATGTACACCTTCCGCGATTTGAGCGAGCTGAGCAATCGCTGCGCCAATTTCTTTCTTCGCGCGGGCATCCGAAAGGGCGACCGCGTGATGATGATGCTCAAGCAGCGTCCCGAGGCGTGGATCTGCATCCTTGCGCTCTGCAAAATCGGCGCGGTTTGTATCCCCGCCACCTATCAGCTTACCGTTAAGGACATCGTTTACCGCTGCAATCTGGCGAAGGTGCGGATGGTCCTTTCGGTGGATGATCCCGAGCTGGTCGGCTATATCGCCTCGGCTCGTCCCGAGTGTGAAACGCTCGGCGCCGTCGCCGTCGTGGGCGACCGTGTGCCGGAGGGGATGCTCGACCTGCGCGCGGAAATCGCCGCTTCCTCGCCCGAATTGGAGCGCATTCCCAATGCGCTGACCGACCCGATGCTGATGTACTTTTCCTCGGGTACGACGGGGATGCCCAAAATGATTCTGCACGACTATACATATCCCGTCGGGCATATCATCACCGCCAAGTACTGGCAGCACTGCGAGGACGGCAAGCTGCATCTGACGATGTCGGATTCCGGCTGGGCCAAATTCGCGTGGGGCAAAATCTACGGACAGTGGATCTGCGGCGCGGTCATCGTCGCGTATGACAACGAGAAGTTCAACGCGCACAACACGCTGGAGCTGATTCAGGAAATCGGCGTGACCACCTTCTGCGCGCCGCCGACGATCTTCCGCTTCCTGATCAAAGAGGATATCGCCAAGTACGACTTTTCGTCGATCAAGCATTGCTGCATCGCCGGCGAGCCGCTCAACCCCGAGGTGTTCTACCGCTTCAAGGAGCTGACCGGCTTGACGCTGACCGAGGCGTTCGGGCAGTCCGAAACACCCGCCATCATCGGCAACTTTGACGGGTTTCCCATCAAACCCGGTTCGACCGGCAAGCCTTCGCCCGACTACGACGTGGACATCGTGGATGAAAACGGCAATTCGTGCGAGGACGGCGTCGTCGGCTCAATCGTGATCAAAAACCTTTCCAAGCACTATCCCTACGGCCTGTTTAAGGGCTATCAGGAGGACGAAGCGGCTAACCGCAAGGCGTTCCGCAACGATTTTTACGACACCGGCGACACTGCCTGGCGCGATTCGGACGGCTATTACTGGTTTGAGGGCCGTTCGGACGACGTCATCAAATGCTCGGGCTATCGCATCGGCCCGTTCGAGGTGGAAAGCGCGCTTATGACGCATCCCTGCGTGCTGGAATGCGCCGTTACCGCCGCGCCCGACCCGGTCCGCGGGCAGGTCGTGAAGGCGACGATCGTGCTGGCGAAGGGCTTTACGGCGAGTGAGGAGCTGGTCAAGGAGCTGCAAACGCATGTGAAGCACACCACCGCGCCGTATAAGTACCCGCGCATCATCGAGTTCGTCAGCGAGCTGCCGAAGACGGTCAGCGGAAAAATCAAACGCTCGACCATCCGCCGCGGCGACCACCAAGCATAAGGCCGAACGACAGGGGAGGGCCGCAGAATGATGTACACCAACAAAGCGCTCGCCTTGAAGGTTTTGTTTGCGGCGCTCCTCCCCGCGGTTTTTATGGCGGTCAACCTGCTGATGCTGGAGGACAGCCTCGCGCAGCTATTCTCGTTTTTGGCCGCCGCGCTGCTGTATTTCATCCCGTTTTACGCCACATATTTCACAATTCGGAAAACGCGGCCGGAATCCTTAAAGGGCTATTTTGTGAAGGACATCCTGTTTCTGCTCTTTCCCGCCGCCGTGTCAACCGTCGTCTGTGAGATGGTTTTTTCCGCATTTTCCGAGCTTTATGAGGCGACCGGCTTCTTTTCGCTGGCGCTGCTGGGCATTTATGTGGGGATGATGCTGTTCGGCTGCCTGTTGTACCGCATCGCCTTTTCTGCCGCAAAAAAAAGCGAATAATTCTTATATGACCGCCCTTAGCTCAGCGGATAGAGTACCGGATTCCGATTCCGAGGGTCGGGGGTTCAAGTCCCTCAGGGCGGGCCATGTGCGAGCCCTTGTGTAACAGCAAGGGCTTGCTTTTTTGCGCTATGAGGCTTTATCAACAGAAAGAAGGGACAAAAAAGAGATGGCTGCTCCTACGCCTATGCCGAAGCACCGGCAAAGAAACGCTTCCGCAGCGCGGAAAACCGAAAAAATCAGATACGGTCTTGTGTGTTTGCTGATAGGACTTATGCTCGTCCTTTCTATCTGCACGACCGCCGGCTGCGCCGGACAGCCCGCCGCTGCGCCCTCTTACGGCGACGCAGCGGATGCTTCTTCCGGGGCTTCTCAGGGCAACGAACCGCCGCCCGGCGTCAGGGTGGTGGACTTCGGAAAGGATTTGGAACGGTGGGACGAAGCGAAACGGGAGATTCTGGAAGCCGTCCGCAATATGGAGCCGTCTGTCTATGTGAAAAATAAGGTGCGGTTCGACTGGTCGGATTTGGATGTCGGCTGCTTCTGGGTTTCCGGCATCGTGGATGGCATCGGCTCTGTTCAGCCCGACGCGGGACAGGACTATATGTGGGGCGGTCTGGTATATTTTGAATATAACTGCGAAATGTCCGAGCTTGCGGATATGCAGCAGAAAATCGACCGTGCCGCCGCGGCGATACTGGCGAAAATTCCGGCAAACGCCGATGAATGGGAAACGGCTAAAATCGTTCACGATGAAATCGTCCGAATGGCGGCCTATGACCACTCGCTGCAGGGACCGCATATCCGGGATATTTACGGCGTTCTGGAGGAAGGCTCCGCTGTGTGCGTGGGCTATGCGTATGCGTTCGATTATATACTCGAGCAGGCGCCCAACGCTCCCGCGTGCATAACGAGAGAAAGCGCGGACCGCGCCCACGCCTGGAACGAAGTTCTGTTCACAAACGGAGACGGCAAAAGCTATCTTTATATCGACCCCACATGGGATGACCCGGACATCACCGACGCCAACGGAAACCCCTATGTTTTTTACGACTATTTCTGCGTTTCGCCCGATGAGCTGGAGGGCGTGGATGACAGCCATACGGTCGGCAGCTCCAGCGAAGGGGAAGACCCCGCGCCGTTCTATTACCATGTGCGGCAGGGGTGCTTTATGACGGCCTATGACGAACGCGAAGCCGTCCGTATTTTCAGCCGGCAGTACCGCTCGGGCGGAAATATGCTCACCATCCGGTTTCAGAACCCCGAGGACTACGAACGCGCGCAGCAGTGGACGGAGGCCGACTGCGCGGCATTGAACCGGCTTCTTGGAGATGCGGGGTATAACGGCGAATACTATTATTGGTGGAACGACCACCTGCGGATTTTGAATATCGGCCTGTATCCGCCTGCGGCGTAGGGCCGGCCCCGCTTTTGCATCCGAAGTATATGTATCCCTTCAAGGCGCGTGCCGGTTGCAGGAAGACAGCCGTTCCAAGCCCCCGGATGTGAAGCATTACAATTCGGCACATATGAAAAAAGGAGGCAGCGGCTTCAGCCCGCTGCCTGCTTTGGGTTATTGATGGATGCTGACGATGCGGTCGTGCTCACGCAGACGCGTGTCGCCGTTGGGCACGAAGGCTTTGCCGTTCCGCTTGACGAGAACGATGATCATATCCGGCAGGCTGATGTCCGCCAACCGCTGCCCGAGCCATTCGTGACCGCTGTCGATCTCCTGCTCGGCCAGCTCGACCAAATCGCTCGGCTGGCTTTCGGTGGCGCTGAGAATCAGCGTGTCGTTTTCGAGCATCGTGGTGTTGCCTTTGGGGATCACGCGCTCCTCGCCGCGCAGAATGAGTACGATGCGCGTCTTGGGCGGCAGCGTGATGTCGCGGATTCGGCAGCCGATCCAGGCGTGGTTGGCGTCCAGCTCAAGCGGGATGAAACGAATGTGCGTCTCGCTGCTGTAATCGGTGAAGGTTTTCATAACGTTTTCGTTTTCGTCAATCATATGCAGCTTTTTGGAGACCAGCGGCAGCAGCGAGCCTTGAAGCGCGATGGAGAGCAGCACCACGCAGAAAACCATATGGAACAGGTCGTTTTGCGTTTGCGCTTCGCTGACCGTCGCCATAATGGCGAATACGATGGAGGTCGCGCCGCGGAACCCCGCGAAGGCGACGACCGCGATCGCGTTGCGCTTCGTGTGGAAGGGAAGCAGCAGCGCCGAAACGGCCAGCGGCCGCGCGATAAAGGTAAGGAACAGGAACAGCAGCACTGCCGGCAGAATGATAGCGGGCATCTGGGATGGGAAGGAAAGCAGGCCCAGCAGGAAGAAGATGGACATCTGCGCGATGCCGGTCATCCCGTCGAAGTAATTGACGAGGGATTTTTTGTTGTTGATGGACGAGTTGCCCAGAACGATGCCGAGTATGTAGGCGCTCAAATACCCGTTGCCGCCGAAATAGGCGGGTACCGCGTAAGCCAGCAGCGCGAGCGCCGTGACGTAAATCGCCTCAAAGCCCTCCGAGCCGGCTTTCAGACGCTTGCAGGCGAACAGCCCGATTAGGGAAAACAGCACGCCGCCCAGCACGCCGAACACGACCTGCGCGAAAATCATATAAGCGATTTCGCCCGCGCTGCCGCTGCCCTGCATAACGGAAAGCAGAATCACGGTCAGCATATACGCCCACGGGTCGTTGCTTCCGCTTTCCAGCTCGAGCATCGACGCGGTCGCGTATTTTAAGCCCAGCTTTTTGGAGCGCAGCACCGAGAATACGCTTGCCGCGTCCGTTGAGCCGAGTACGGCGCCGATGAGCAGGCTCTCCAGCCATTCGAAGCCGAGCGCAAAGTGGCAGAACAGGCCCGAAAGCAGGGTCGTCAGCAGCACGCCCACCGACGACAGGAGCGCCGATTGCGCCGCGACCCGCCGTCCCTCGCGCCAGTTTGTGCCAAAGCCGCCGTAGAAAATAATGAATATCAGTGCGATGGAACAAAATTGCTCTGCAAACTTAAAATCCTCAAATTCGATTTTGAACAGCCCGTCGGAGCCGAACAGCATGCCCAGCAGAATAAAAGCCAGCAGCATCGGAATGCCGAGACGCGCGGAAATCTTATCGAACAGTACGCATAGCATCGCAATGAACGCAACGGCAATGATGGCTAACTCCAAATCTGCTTCCCCTTTCTGATTTTCTTTCTTATATAATATATTAACATGTTTTCGGCTTGAATGCAACAAAAAAGGAAAAGCGTACAAAAATTTTGGTGATTTGCATAAAAAGAAGACCGGGAGCAACTCCCGGTCTTCCTCTGTTTTCCGACTGCGCAAGACGGACGTTTATTCTGTTTTAATTGCGATCATCGAATCGCGGAAGCCGATGACCTTTTTGGAATAGGTTGACTGATAGACGCCGCGGTTGAAATACCTCTGCGCGCCGGCTTCGCCGCTGTTGTAGCACATCAGCGCCATATGCTCGTTGCCGTCTACATAGTCCAGCTTGTAGCGCAAATAGTAACAGATGGCCTCGATGTTCTGCTTGGGATCGTACAAATCGGTGATGCCGATGCTCTTGAGCTCCTTGAGCTGCGCGACGTAAATCGCGCCCAGCCCGACAAAGGTGCCGTTGCCGCGGTCGTCCTCGTCCCAGCCCGATTCGACGCCCATCACCGCCATCACAAGCTCGTACTGCACACCGTATTTCTGCGCCATGCGGAAGGTGTGGAGTTGCAATTCTTCGGACAGCTCGATGGTGTGCCGCTGCCCGTTGTAATTGCAGTAGGTGTAGTAATAAAAGCCGGCGTTTAAGCTCATCAGCGTTGAATAACTGAGCTGCTCGTTGGCGGATTCGGACGCATTCGGCGCGGCTGAAGCGTCCGGCGCGTCGGCGGTCGGCAGCGCGGTTTCATTCTCGGTCTCGCCGCCGGCGTCCAGCTCGGGAAGTTCCGGCGCTTCGTTCAGCAGCGTCAGAACCGCGGATTCATTCTGCGCGCCGCTTTCATCCTCGGAAAGCGGCAGGGATTTTGTTGTGACGGAAACATTAGTAAGCATTACGAATATCAAAGTCAGGCAAACTATATTCGGCAATACCCGCAACCATCGTTTTTTTGAGTTACCCATACAATTCCTCATTTCTTTGGAATGAACGATACATCATAGAACGAAGATATATCGGTGCCCCGGCTGACAAATCGGCCGTTGCCGCGCTGTGCAGATGCCATGCGACTATGCAAATACACAGGCAGTTTAAGCAGTATAAACCATGATTATGGCTTATAATGGCAAAATATGTATGTAAAATGTAAATATTGGCGCGTCAATATAGAGCTTTTACATAACGGAACGCCAGTTTTCCGAAAAATCCGAGCGAGGCGTCGATCCGTGCGGCGTTCGTAAGGGCGTAATCGACCACATGCGCCGCCTCTTCTGCGGTGAGCGCGCTGCGGCTGAACGCGGCCTTCTGAACGAGTGCGTACACGGCCGCGTCGACCGTCAGTCCGTACACGGCCAGCGAGCAGATGTACTGCCAGGCGCAGATGGCGGCGCGGTCGGTGTCGGGCTGGCTGAACGCTTTTCTGCGGCGGCCGGCCGCCAGAGCGCGGCGCAGCCGGAAGAAGAGCAGGAGTGCCGCGAGCGCGCCGACACACGTCAGCACAAGCTTCCAAACGCCGGTTTCCTCCGAGGAAGGCTGCGGAACGACGGCCTCCGATTCCGAACCGCCGCTTTCGCCGGACGTCTGTGCGGATGCGGCGGACGAAGCGTTCGACGTGGCTGTACTCGTATCGCTTTCGGCTGAAGTCGAAGAGGACACGGCCGACGAAGCGCCGCTTTCGGCGCCGGCGCTCGTCTGCGCGCTTTCGGTTTGGGAAACGTCGCCGATGCCCTCGTCGCGGTATTCGGCCGGCGTGACGTCCACCGGAATCCACCCGAGGCCATCGATCCAGATTTCCGTCCACGCGTGGGCGGCGTAATCGGGCACGAGGGTGGTCGTCTTTTCGACGACTGCGGAATACCCGCTGACAAATCGCGCCGGATAGCCCAGACTTCGGTAGAGCAGCGTTGCGGTCGTGGCGAAGTGTACGCAGCGTCCCTCGCCCGATTCGGTCAGAAAATAGCGGACGAAGTCCACGTCCTGCGGATACGCGCCGACGTTCGCGTTGTAGGCGGCGCATTCACGGACCAGCTCCGCAAGCGCTTCGATCCGCGCGCTTTCCGAGGGCAGCGCGTCGAGCGCGGCGATGCCGTCCGCAAAGTAATCCAGCAGCAGCGCGGCGACGCCGCCGTCTACGCTGCGGTAGCGGTCAAGCGCTTCGCCGTCATATGGCGACATACTGGCTATGATGTGCGGAGAATTGTCGATATAGCCCGCGCCCGGCGTGTAGAAGGTGTAGACTGCACTCCGGCTGGTTATGGCGTAGAGCGCCGAGTCGCCGCTGAAGGTGGGGTCGGACGCTTCGACGCCGGCGTAGAAATACGGGGTGTAGGCAATGCTTTTTCGGTCGGCCGCATACATCGGGCGCACAGTCATCGTGTGCAGGACGCTGTCCGGCAGGTAGCGAAGCGCCGAGCCGGTGTAGGTCTGAATCGTATTCGGCGGGAAATTGGACTGCACATCGTCCGCCGGCTCCCACGCGCTGCCCGTGTAATCGACCAGCGAATAGCCGCGGAGCAGCAGCGGGCCGGTGAAATCCTCCGTGGTCAGGCTGAGGACGTCCCGGCCGGTGAAGCGCGGCGAATCTACGCCGGTGAGCGGAAGCGGCTGCTGCATCGGCGCGGCGGTGTGGGGACCGGATACTTCCGGCCCCGAGGATTCGCTTCCCGGGTCCATCGAAATTTCCGGGTCATAGCGCAGCGTGACGAGCTGCTCAAAGAAGCTGAAAAGGCGGTCGCCGAACGGGGAGCGGTCGTAATCCTCGGACGGAAACAGTACCGACACCAGCAGAACGAAGCCCGCCGCCAGCGGCAGCAGGACAAGAGTGGCGAGCGCCTGCCGCTGGCTCTGACTGCGGCGGAGATAGCCCGTGCATACGCAGACGACGCAGAAGATCGCAAACAGCAAAACCGGCGCCGTTTCGGGCGCGGCGTCGATGAGCACCACACAAAGGCCCATCAGCGGCACGGCGATGAGCAGACAGAGCAGAAAAGAGCGCAGTCTGACCCAGAACAGCCCGAACACGCAGGCCAGCAGCGCGGGCAGGAAGCAGAAAAACTCGTCGAGCCGGTGCAGCAGCATGATGTAGCTGGAGGTACCCGCGTCGACATAGAGGTTCAGACTCGTGTTCTCGCGAACGGTGTCCGTCAATACGGAGAGGAAGGCCAGCACAGCGTTGTACAAACGCTCGCGGTACAGGAAAAGGCAGAGCGCGAACAGCAGCAGCACGGCGATGCAGACCGGTCTGCCATGCGCGCGGATGTGGAACAGGAACGAAAAGAGCGCCGAAAACAGCAGGCAGTACAAGAAGCATTGGGTCTCGTCCGCTGGTACAGTATATGCGCTCATCAAAGAGAATGTGACACCCGTCACGCCGAGCAGCAGAAGCAGCGTATCGGCAAACGAGCGGCCGAGATATTGCAGAAATTTCATTCCGGCGTCACCTGCTCTCCGTCCGGCGTGAGAAAATACGCCCAGTCCGCGCCGCGGTACAGCGCTTGTCCGCCGCTGTCGCGGATCGATTTGCCGTTTTCGGGGAAGCCCTGCGCGAACGCGGCGGCCATAAACGACTCGAGCGCCTCGGTTGAGTCGATGTACACGCCCCGCAGTGTGCCCTCGGGGTCGCAGAAATAGATGTAAAAGGCCATCATCCGTCTGAGCAGCTCGCCGCCGATGTAGGCCAGCTTGCCGAAGGCCGTTTCCAGCGCCTCCCGGCTGCCGAACAGGTCCATCAGCAGCCGCAGCTCGCCGCGGTCGGCGATGAGCGGCTCGCGGATGAGCAGCTCGTCGAGCTTGGCGCTCAGCTTCCAGTGTACGGCGTTGAGCGGGTCGCCCGCGCGGTATTCGCGGATGTCATGCTCCTCAGCGAAGCCGCCGCCCAGCTTGGGGCGCAGCCGTTTGCCTGCCGTTTCGCCGTCGGGCAGTCTGGGGAAGGGGACCGGCCGCACAGGCTGCGGCAGCAGCAGGATGTCGCGGTCGGACGGCCGCGGCAGACTGCGGAAAAACAGGCCGGACAGGTCGTACACCCGCATCCTGCCGTATCGGTACCGCAGGATGCCCATATGCGCGAAATCCGCCTCCAGCGGGAGCGGGGCTTCCATGCGGCCGTAGACCGTCAGCTTCCGCTCCGGCGCAGAACCGCCGAAGGTGGTATTGACGGCGGTGTATTCCACCTCCACCCGCGGCAGCGGGAAGGGCGCGGCGGACCGGATGTGCAGCAGCGGCGCCGGACGGTTCCCCGCGACGCACCTGCTTTTCAGCACCGGCTCGAAGACCCGCGCCGCATGCATCGGCCACAGGCTGACCAACAGGGAAAACAAGGGGAACAGGAGAACAACCGCCAGCGTGAACAGCGACAGATAGCCTGTATACACGCCGTAAAACACGAACGCCAGCAGCAGCGTTATGCCGTAAGTGAGCCATCTTTTGATCATACGCGTCGCCTTTCTGCCCTTGACGGACGGATTTGTCAGCGGATCGCCGGCCGCGGCGCCGTGCGGAGAATGTTGGTGAGCACCTCATAGCGCTTGTCCTCGCCCTCGGGCGTGAGCAGCAGACGGTGATCCAGACAGTCGATGAATACGCCCGTAACGTCCTCGGGAATCACATAATCGCGTCCCTCAATCCAAGCCGTGGCGCGCGCCATCGACGCGACCGCCAGCGACGCGCGCGGACTGGCGCCGCGCAGGATGTAGTCGCTGCGGCGGGTGGCGGCGACCAGCGCGACGATGTATTCGCAAATGCTGTCCGCTATGTATACGTTCGCCGCCTGACGGCGGATGTCCGCCAGCCCCGCCGCGTCGGTCACCGCCTTCACCGGCTCGGACGCGCCGTCGGCGCTGTGCAGCCGCAGCATTTCGGTTTCGCTGCGCGGGTCGGGATAGCCGATCGAAAGCCGGATCATAAACCGGTCCATCTGCGAGTCGGGCAAAAGCTGCGTGCCCGCCGCGCCGGTCGGGTTCTGCGTCGCGATGACGATGAACGGGTCGGGCAGCGGATGCGAAACGCCGTCGACCGTCACTTGATTTTCCTCCATTGCCTCCAGCAGCGCCGACTGCGTGCGGCTGGTGGCGCGGTTCAGCTCGTCCGCCAGGAAAAGATTGCAGAGGATGGCGCCGGGCTTGTAAAGCATCTTACCCGTCGATTTGTCCGGCATCGAGAAGCCCACGATGTCGGACGGCAGCACGTCGGGCGTGAACTGTACGCGGCTGTAATGCAGCGACATCGCGCGGAAAAACGCCAGCGCCAGCGTCGTTTTTCCCACGCCGGGGACGTCCTCCAGCAGCACATGGCCGCCGGCGAGGATCGCGGTGTAAACCTTGCGCAGAATTTGGTCCTTGCCCACAAGGGCCTTGCGCGTTTCTCTGAGGATGTCGTTCGATACGCTCATAAAGGGTTCCTTTCCGATAGCTTTTTTATTATGACCGAAGCCCGTATTAAGTCCGACCGTCCGCAGTCAAAGCCGCAGCACGAGACGCTTCAGCAGCAGGTAGTCGCCCGCCGTCAGCTTCGCGTCGCCGCTGAGGTCGCCCGCCGCGGTCCGAAGCGGGTCCTTTTCGTCCAGGCCGAGTACAATCCGCTTGACGAGCAGGTAATCCGAGGCCGTCAGCTTCGCGTCGCCGTTGACGTCTCCGGCTGCGGCGACCGTGTAGCGGCAGACGACGTCGCCGTTTTCGCGGTATTCCATCGTACAGCCCGTGCCGGCCAGCGCGTCGGGCGGCAGCTCGTCGCCGCTCGCGTCGAGCAGCGTAACGGGCTGCGCAAGCTGCCGCTGCAGCGCTTGTGCGGTCAGGCCGAGCGGCGACGTACAGATGCGCGACGCTGCGTCGAGCGTCAGCGAAGCGCCGTCGGCGGTCGTCAGTCGGGCGGGCAGCGGCGTCTCCGTCCGTCCGGCGTAAAACTCGGAGGCGAATATGAAATGGCCGCGTCCCGGCGCAAATACGGCGCGGACGTAACGCCCGGTCAGCGCGTCGGTGTCAAGCAGCGCCTCGTACAGAACGCCGTCGCGCAGCTTCGGAACGACGCTGCCGGCGGTGACGTAGTACTCGCCGTCTGCCGAGACGGAAAACGTCACCAGCGGCGGCAGGGCGATGGAACAGTCGTCGGCCAGACAAAACTCCATTGCAAACCGCGACAGGTTCGTCGTCGGCGCGCCGAGGTCGACCGTGACCTCAAAGCGGCCGTTTGTCAGCATCGAGGTATGAAAGGCGTGCCAGCGCGTGGACAGCACGTCCGCGCCGCCGTAAACGCCGTCGGTCAGCTCCCGTCCGCTCACGTCCGCGTAGCCCTGCGTGGAATCCGTGTAGGGCGCGGAGGCGGCGTAGGGCCTGCCCAGCGCGGCGTTGCGGTATGTCCCGCCGTCGTCGTAATCCGATTCGGGCAGCGTGCCGACCGAAAGCTCGGAGGCGAATACGAAATTCTGCGCACCCGGTACGATGCGAACCCGGACGTAGCGCCCGGTTATGCTGCGGCTCAAGAGCAGCTCGGCCGTCGGGTTCACCAGCGTGAAATCTTCAAAGGAATCCACCCTGCCGGCCGGCGTATAGCTTGTTCCGTCAACGGAAACGAGGTATTCCACCGAGGCGGGCAGACCGATGCCCGCGCCTGTGTTGGATTCCAGCTCCAGCGAAAAATACCGCAGATTGTCATAAACCGCGCCGAGATCGAGGTCGATGCGGAAGCAGCCGTCGCTTTCGGCGAGCGAGCGGTGGAAGGGGTGCCATTCGGTGCCGTACGGCGTCGCGCCGAATATGCCGTCGGTCAGCTCCGCGCCGCTCACATTCGCGTAGCCCTGCGTGGAGTCCGTGTAGGGCGCGGAGGCGGTATAGGCTTTTCCGAGCGAGACGACGTCGTACTCGGCTCCCGGCTTGCGCACGGGATAATGCGCGCAGTCGCCGCTTTGCAAAGTCCCCTTGGCGTATTTATAGGTCAGATCGTACACCCTGCGGACGACGGGGTCGTTCGAGCGGTACGCGTTGTAGAACACGCCGTCGACGCCCTCGTTGTAGTACATCTTGATCGCGTCGCCGGCGCCCAGCGCGCTGCAGATCCGCAGATAATCCATATAGCGGTTGTAGTATTCCGCGGATTGGAGGACCGAGCCGGACGCTTCGATCTCCACGCACATACCCAGCCGCTCGGCCGCTTTACAGGTGTAGGTCAGCAGCGACTCGGCCGTATTGGCGTTGAACATATAATTCGGCTGGTAGCAGGCGACGTCAAAGCCGAACTCCGCCCAGCGGTCATAGCCCTGCGCGCCGTTGTAGGGGATCCAAATCGTTTTCAGACCGGCCTCATGTGCGTAATCGTTGAAATGCGTGACCAGCTCCAGCTCGTGCGGGTCGCCGCCGGCAAAATCCTCTTCGAACCAATAAAAGCCGACCAGATCCAAATGCTCGTATCCGCCGGCTTCAAAGCGGTCGAGCTGCTCGTCGAGCATCCACTCGATCGCCGCCAGACGGTCGGCAAGCCTTGTGAAGTCCTCCGAAATGCCGTCGCCGTTCAGGTCGCCGAACTGCGTCTGCGTTTTGACCGGGTACATGCAGGAGAGAAAGACGCGCGCCTTGTAATCGGTATACGACGCGCCGAGCGTCGCCTTCATCTCGCCGACGGCCTCGTTGAGCGCGTCTATGTTGTAGCCGTCCAGAAAGACGTCGTCGATGAACATCCGCCAGTCGGAAAGGTTGGCGGGGTTTTCGTTGTCGCGGTAGGTTTTGCCTCCGCTCGGTGTGGACGTCACGCAGGGGAGGAAAAGAAAGGTGTCAAAAAACGTGTCCCGCAGCGTTCCTTCCGTATCGTAATACCCGACGAGCGGCTTGTAGCCCGCCTTCGTCCGCCGGCCGGACGACCAATTGCTGCAATTAAAGGTATAGGAGAGAAAAATGTTTTCACAGCCGTCCAGCCGCTCGGGGAGCGCATAGCCGGAGGCCGCTTCGGCTCGCAGCGCGGAGAGGGGCAGGCAAAAAGCAAGGGCGAGCAGCAGGGAGATCGTTCGTTTCATCGGAACGGTCCTTTCTTTCAAAAAAATATAGTAGACAACGCGCGCGAAATATGGTATACTGTCCGTAAGAATGGAAAACAGGGGGAGTGTTCGGATTATGGAGGAAACGATCGTTTGGAAGGATCGCAAGCGCATCTTTTTCGGGCTTCCGTGGACATTCACGAAGTATGCGCTGACCGAGGAAAAGCTGTATATCGAAACCGGCGTGCTCAGTAAACGCGAGGAGGAGGTGCGCCTGTATCGGATTATGGACGTCACCCTCAAGCGCTCGCTGTGGGAGCGTATTTGCGGCCTCGGCACCATCCACTGCTGCTCGGCCGATAAGTCCGCGCCCGAGTTTGACCTGCTGCACATCAAAAAGTCGCATCAAATTAAAAATATGCTTTCCGATATGGTCGAGGAGCAGCGCGACAAAAAACGCATCGTCGGCCGTGAGTTTATGAGCGCCGACGACATCGACGCGCTCGACGATATGGGCGGCGGACACGAGGGCTGACGTCGTTTTGATTTGCGCATTTTGTACATTATACAACAGAACGCGCAATAAATCAAGATAATATTGTAACTTTGGCCGGAAAGCGCCAGACGGCTTGCCGTCGGGCGCTTTCCGGCCCCGCAGCGGGCGGGCAGGCCCCGCGGCGCCTTTTCAA
>ERZ827520.1265-NODE-1265-length-30778-cov-4.247307_pt1 | contig 30778 bp, 22 predicted proteins | sample MGYA00519581_ERZ827520 | MGnify/ENA primary metagenome ERZ827520 (study PRJEB31778, sample SAMEA3449339) | human gut metagenome | biome: human gut; feature: human-associated habitat; material: faeces | place: United Kingdom | collected 2010/2012 ...
CCCCTTTCAGGGGCTAAGCCTGTAATAGCCCCTTTTAGGGGCTGTGCAAGCCACCGGTTCTACCGGTGGTCTTGACTTCGCAAAAAGAAAAAATGTTTTAAAATGGCCTGAAATTGAAGAAAAATATTTCGGTTGGCATTCGGGTTGGCAGGAGGCTTTAGCGTGGAAAAGCCTCCTGGACTCTCGCTTCGACGGCATTCTAATTGGTCGGTTATCTTGTTATATCATAGTGTTGGAGATAGCAAAAAAGCCGGCGACACACATTATGTATGTCGCCGGCTTTCGCAGCTCCGCTTAAACGGTTGCTTTTATCGGTTGCCAAAGCGCTTTTGTCCGCCGGTGAGGAGGACTGCTGCAAGAGCCGCCGCACCCATGAAAAGGCAGGGGAGCACAGCGTTTTCTGTTCCGGTTTTCGGATTTTCAATCGGCTCCTCAGTCGGCTCCTCTACCGGCTCCTCGGGAGTCGTTTTTTCCTGAGCAAGAATCGTCATCTCAAAGGTGATCACGCGCACAACAGGACCCAGGTCATCGTCCGCCTGCAAGCTCTGAATCTCCTGGCTGGGCGTAAGGATTACAGTGACTGTCGCCTTGACGTCCGGCTGACCATATGCGGGGCGGGTGACAAGCAGCGTATTCCCCTCAACCTTCAGCCACTCGGAGGTTGTGACGTAAACGGCGTTATAGCCCTCCGCCTTCAGGATCAGGTCTTCCGTTACCTTTGTCAGATCTGCAGGATTGCCATCGGCAAGCGTGAAGAAGGCGTTGCTTTCCACAAAGGCGTCCAGTGTCTCCAGAGCTTCTTTATAAGGAAGGACCTCGTCGTAAACATCCAGATACACGTCCACGTCGGCGGCGCTGGCAAGTTCTTTCAGCTGGTCTTCGCTGAGGGTATCCAGAATCTCCTTGAGGGCGTCGGCTTTTGCCTTGGTTTCCGGCGCCAGGAGCTCCTTGGCGGCGTCGCCCTTTTGGGGAAGAGCGGCGATTTGGGCGTCGAGAGCCGCCTTGCTGTAAACAGTCACCGTATAGGTTTTGCCCAAACTGCCGTCCTGTACCTTCAGCTCCACCGCGGCGCATCCGTCCTCAAAGGTAAGCGACTGTTCTTTCCCGGACAAATTCTCTCCGTTGATGGTCGCATTCGGAGAAAGGGCGATGGCGGTGAGGGTAACGGAATCGTCCGGAGCCAGCACCACAAAATCGGTTTCTCCGCCGGAGAGCTCCAGACTCTCATCGCCTATCTGAATAGACTCCATATCCGCACTGACAACGGTTACCTTACAATAGGCGTTGCTGGCGATGCGGGTTCCTTCCTCCTCATCGGCATAATACCGGGCGGAAACGATGTAGGTGCCGGGTTTGTCGAAAGAAACGGTGCATTTGCCGTTTGCATCGGTGCGAAGGTCGGTTTTATCCGCGTCCGTCACCCTGTCGGCGCCATTTTTGCTGATGTAAACGGGGGAATCGGGACAGGGGCCGTCCATTCCGAACATCATGGAACCGCAGGCGTTGTAGGTCAATTCCAACGTTTCTCCCACTTCAACGGTGGCCGTGGGAGTCTCTTCAGCGGCCCAGGCGCTGTACCCTTCCGTAGTTTCCACCAGCCGGCCGAAAAAGCCGAATCCAGTGTAGCAGATATCGCTTTCAAAGTTTGCCTCGATAAACACATATTCCTCGCCGTCCTGCGCCTGCGCGGTGGTACTCATAGAAGGAGCGTCCACGCCTTCCTGAAACCACAGGGTATCCATCCCGGCGCCGAAGAAGTCATGAATCCAGCCGCTGCTGCTAATGTCCAGATCGGCGGGGGTGTACTCCGCACCCTCATACTGGGACAGGGCGTAGCAGAGTACCTCCATCGGCGTAATATAATCCGTCTCGGGCGGGTTCCCCTGAACGCCATACTCGCTCAAAGACTTGTGCTCGCTCGCCTTCATGGTGACCTGGGTACGGGGCAGGATGGTTCCTGCGTCGTTTTCCGCCCGGACATAGAAGGTCATGGTCTCGTCCTGTGCGCCGCCGGCCCCGAAGGCGGGAATCTGGCAGCCTACCGCCAGAATGACCGCCATGACCACGGCCAGGGCTTGTTTGAACCATTGCTTTTTCATTTCTGACTTCCTTTCCCTTGTCTATATCTGAACCCTCTAAAGGGGAATCAGTCGAATGAAGGACTAGATAGGCGCTGCCGCTATCGGTAAAGCCCGTATTTGATTTTGGCCCGTTCTACCTTTCGAATGACCTTATCCCCGAAAAGAAAGAGGAAAAAGGCGGTACTGAGCCCGTGAACCGCGTCGTAGGGAGCCCCCGAAATATAGAGAAGCTTCAGCGAATCCCAGCTGAGTCCCACGCCGGAGGCGGGGACAGCGCTGGACATGACCATGGCGGCAATGTTCATGATGCCGCCGTAAATAATAAAGGTGCTCAAGAAACCATAGAGGGAAAGGGTCACGTCATCCACCGGCAGGCGCTTGCGCTGAAGCAGCAGCCCCGCCAGCAGCCCCACGGCCCCGAACACATAGAGACGCCAGCCAAAAAAGGGTTCTCCCTCCTGTTTAAAGAAAAGAAAAAAGAGATAAGCCGCCGCCAGAGAAACGAGGACGCAGACTATCGGCCCGAGAATGACCTGAAAACTGCGGGATTTCACCTTGTCAATCTCCACCTTATTGAAAATCAATCCTGCGAGAAAGCCCAAAATTCCCCAGCAAACCATCTGCCAGGGCGTCCAGGGACCCTGCCCGACAAAAAAATTGACAAAAAACCGGGCCACCGCCCCCACCAGGAACCCGGCCTCGGGTCCCAGGGAGATTCCGGAAACGATGACGAGAGCGGTCCCCGCCTGAAAAGGCCCAAACATATGGCAGACCAGATTTCCCACCGCCGTCAGGGCCGCCATCATGGCGATCATCACGATTTCCCGGGCCTTTGGCTTGCGGCGCTCGAAAACCATAAAAAAGGGAGCCAGGGTCCCGGCCAGTATCAGAAGGCTCATGGCCATGTAGATCTCATGCTCATATCGTGTGCTGTGACGATCCACATAGATGACAATGGCCATAATCAGGGGAACCAGCACGGCGATGATGACGGCGGTCACAAGGGTGCGCTTCCGGCGGGCCGCCAGATACTGGGTCATATTAAGTTGGCGCGGCATAATTCCATCACATCCTGACAGGTAATGGCGTCCGGGAAAAGATGCCGGGCCATCCGGTTGGAAGCGGTCGTATAAAAGCTGTTGCCGCTGAAAAACGCCCGGGGCCTGTCCAGGGAAACAATATCGCCGTCGAACATCATGGCGCAGCGATCCGCGTGTTCCGCAGCAAACTCAATGTCGTGGGTAACCATAAGAATGGTCACTCCCTGCCGGCGCAGCTTATGGAGCAGCTCCGCCAGTACCGATTTGAAATAAGGATCCAGCCCCTTGGTAGGCTCGTCCAGCAGCAGGATGTTCGGCTGGAGCAGCAGGATTTTCCCCAGCGCCAGCCGCTGCTGCTCCCCGCCGCTCAAATCATAGGGATGGGCTTTCCGGAGATGGCTGAGCATGAGAAGCTCCAGCATATCGGTGACGGCCTGCAACTTGTCCGCTTCTTTTCTTTTATCATAGAACAGGGAATCGTAGAGCTCCTCTTCCACTGTGATCTCGGTGAACACCGCCTGGGGATTCTGGGGCAGTACGCCGATGATCCCTCTCTGGCCGCCCTTTCCGGTGCTGCCGTGGATCGTCACCCTGCCCCGATAGGGCTTGAGGATACCGCTGATGAGCCGGAGAGTGGTGCTTTTTCCTACGCCGTTGCCTCCGACCAGACAAAAAAGCTCGCCGCGGTTTATCTTCAGGTTCAGCCCCCGGACGATATCGTCGGCACTGCGGCTGTATCGGAACCACACGTCGTCCAGCTCCAACTCGGTCTCCCCCTCCAACAAAAGGGGAGGCTCCGGCCGAAGAGCGGCCATGGAGGAAACCGTGACCCCCTGGGGAAACAGGGTATCCAGCCACAGGCGGCCCTCCCGGACAGTAATGGGGCATTTCCCCTGCGGCTTTATTTCGGCGTAAACCTTCATAACGGCGGGCAGGCCCTGGTACATGACGTTTTTATGTTCTCCCAGATAGGCCGCCACCGTTTCCACGTCGTCATCGGCCAATATCCGGCCTTCCTCCATGACCACCACTTTGTCCGCCAGGGGAAGGACCTCTTCCAGCCGGTGCTCGGAGAGCACAATGGTGGTGCCCAGCTCCCGGTTGATACGGCTAAGGGTTTCCAGGAATTCCAGAGAAGCGATGGGATCCAGCTGCGAGGTGGGCTCGTCCAGAATCAGGAGCTTGGGCTGCATGGCCATGATGGAGGCCAGATTCAACAGCTGCTTCTGACCTCCGGACAGGTCGGCCACGCTTTTGCGGAACCATGCCTGGATACCGAAAAAGCTGGCCATTTCGGATACCCGCCGGCGGATGGTGGAATTGTCGTATCCGAGGCTTTCCAGACCAAAGGCCAGCTCATGCCACACCTTGTCGGTCACGATCTGATTTTCCGGATTCTGCTGGACAAAACCGATTTCCTGGGCGCTGATTCGATCCTCCAGCGTGGCGATATCGGCGCCGCGATAGAGAATCTGGCCCTGAAAATCCCCAAACGGCGTGAGATTTTTCTTCATCTGCCGCAGAAGGGTGGACTTTCCGCAGCCGGACTTGCCGCACAGCACTACAAACTGAGAAGAGGAGATGGTCAGATTGATATCCTCCAGGGCCGCTCGTTCGCAGCCTGGATAGGCGAATCGGACATTGTGAAACGCCATTTCTTCCATTCCCGTTCCCCCCTGACGTCGATGATGATAGGCAGTACCAGCAGCAGGGCGTAGACACAGCCCGCGCCGGCGGTCAGCGCCCAGGGGGCGCAGAGCGTAATGCTGGGATAATAATAAATCTCATTGACCCCCAGCAGACAGGCGGCGGCCAGCGCCGTGAGCAGCGCCAGAATCAGGGCCAGCGCCTTGGCGTCCCGCCGGGTGAATTTGAAAATGTGAAAGCTGGTTCTTCCGGGAAGTCCGTAGCCCCGCGCTTCCATGGAATCGGAGGTTTCGATGGCCGCCTCCAGGGACCAGGCAATGAGGATGGACAGCTCCTTAGCCAGCTGGCGGCCTCTTTTGATGAGCGCTTTTTGGGGATAGCGGCGCCCCATACACTGCTGGCCCTCATGGATTTCCCGAAACCGGTTTTTCAGCAGCGGGATGAACCGGAAGCACATGGACAGCAGCAGGGCGATGACCGGGATCACCCGGCCGAAAAGATAAATGATTTTATCCGAGGTTATAATTTTATGAAAGCAGCTGAACCACATCACCACGCTGATGAGCATGGCGGAGGAGGACAGGCCATAGAGAAAAGCCTCCAGCGTCATGGGGTTGCCGTTGAGATAGAAGAGGACGGTAACGCCCCGGTGGTTGGAAAGCGGGTTAAGCACCGCGGTGAAAAACAGAATGGGGATGAGAAAGAGCAGATTGAAACGGACGGCCTTTCCTCCTCCCAGCAGAACCGAATAGACAAAGCTGGAAGCCAGCGTCAAAAGGAGAAAGACCGGGTTCATGGAAAACATGGAGAGAACGATCACCCCGGTAAAGTAAAAGAAGGTAACCAGAGGGTGGTAGGAAGCGAAGGTGCTCTCTTCTCCGAGGCCCCCAACCGTCGCTGCTGGAGATTTTTCCAAAGGAATGCTCCTTTCCCAGGTTTCACAGGGTTATTCATACTCCGGATTGGCGTCCGGGTGGGTATCGTAATACTGATCCCCCACATCCTTGCCGATGTTGCAGGTATAGCACCAGACGATGGCGTCCCCGTCTTTGACCTTGTACTGGCTGCACCCGTAGTTCGGGAACCATCCGTTGACCTTATACATCCATCCGGAGCCGGGGCCGCCGTCGAACTCATAAAGATGGTTGATTCCTTCAATATAGGCGCCGCTGTAGAGGGGATCGTCCCGGAACTCCATCTGGATGCCCTGGTTGCGGGTTACCCGCTGCAGCAGCTCAAATACGCTTTCCCCTTCCTTGATCTCACAGACGGTAGGGGCGAGGATAGTCCCGTCGGCCGGGACATATTTGGCCACTGTAGGATTGGTGAGCTTATCGGTGTCCACGATGGTATCGCAGCGGATTTCAATGGTGCAGGCAGCCTTGCTCTGCCCCTCGCCGCCGGCGATTCCCGCCTGTTCGATGGCCTTCGACAGGGCCTCCTCCGGACTCATAGGCGTTTCTTGGGACAGGCCGCAGTTCAGGATAAAATAGGTTCCTCCCTCCTGCAGGGGAAAGGTCACCGTCTGTCCTGCGGCCTCGCCCCGCAGGAGGTTCCCCAGCTTTCCGGTTTCCCCGTCGTACCGGAAAATCCGCACCTCCTCCTGAGAAGCGGTATACTCCAGGGTGATGGCAGCGGTGGCGGGAAGGGGGCCATTATGCAGGAAGGTCAGGACAGTCCCGTCCACACCCAGATTTTGCCGGAACAGCTCCCACACACGGGGATGCAGGCATTCCTGTGTGACGCCCAGGTTGACGGGGGCGGGCGTTTTTATCCCCGCCCCATTGAAAGACCAGGTAAGCTGCCTGCCTTCTCCCAGCGATAGGGTTCTTTCAAAGACCTTTTCCTCCTGCTGGAGGGCGGCGACCTCTTCCTGGGAGAGGCATTCGCTATTCTGCGCTTTTTGAAAGGTCTTTACATCCTTTTTCAGCTGCCGGCAGTATGGCTTCAGATCCTCATATTCCAGGGAACGGGAATCCAGAATGGTCTGGGCTTCCTCCAGCTCCTCGGAAAATCCACGGATTACAAAGGCGGAATATTGCCCCTTATCATTTCCAGCCTCCGCCTTTTCCAGGGCAGTCGCGGCCTGGGCAACGGTTTTTTGGAGGGTGTCGTAATAATCCGCCGGCTCTAAAGAAAAGCGCAGCAGGGCAAAAACTGCCAGGACGCCAAAAGATACGGCGATGACAATTTTACGGATCCGATGCTTGTTCATGTCTGGTCTCCTTGGCCCTTTTCTGGGATTTCTGTATTCTCAACATTCTCAACATTCACGACATTCTCTGAATTGTCCGCGTTGTCCCCATTTCCTTGGCTTTCCTTATAACGGGTATCCTCATTATCGGCAAGGCCGACCTCTTCCGCCTGCCTGTCGGCGGCGTCCGGACGTCCGCCTGAGACCGGGGAACGGCGCTTTTTCCACCAGAGCCAACCTCCAGCTCCCCCTCCGGCCAAGAGCAGCAGGACAGCCAGACCGATGAAAAACCGTCCGGCCGAAAAGCGCAGTCCGCCGGCAGCGGAGGACGTACCGGGAGCAGGCGCCTGAGAGGAAACGCCTGGGCTGACTTCACCGGCAGCGGCGGCTCCGTCTGTACCGGCTGTGTCGGAGCCGGTGGTCTCAGCACCCAGGAAAGGCGTCGTGGCGGTGGGAAGCTGCGGCTCGACGCCGGTGATGCCGGCGGCCTGATAGAGCAGCTTTTTCGCCAGGGAGGCGTCCGCCTCGTGATTCCATTCCGTCCGGCCCTGTTGGCTGATGGCCGCATAATGATAGAGCAGCTTTTCCGCCGCTTTTTGGACAGCGGCGGCATTTTCCTGTGTGACGGATACGGGGGTGACGCCGTCCCCGGTGGTCAGACGGTTCTCCATCAGATAGCGAATGATTTTATCCCGCAGGAATTCGTGGCGGCTGGCCGTATAGCTGGCCGCCGCCTTTTGGTAATCCTCCGCAGGCAGTTGGGTTTTGAGGGTCGCCAAAGCCGCTTCGATGCCGGACAGGACCTCTTCCGCGCGATCCAGCTGCTCGTCCGAGACGATCCGATTGTCGGTAAGGGGAAGGTCGTACAGGACGGCCAACCGGCTGTCGAAGTCCTCCAGCTTGTTCTGGTAGGATTCCAGAAGCTCCTGCGCCGAGAGCAGCTTATCGGCATTGCTTACCTGCGCTTTTTGCTCTTTGGAGAGCCCGTTGTATTGGCTGAGGATAACGGCCAGCGTCTGGCTATACGCGGTGGATAGCTGGTTTTCGGCGGGAATTTGGTCAATGGCGCTCTCCAGTTCCTTGATTACATCTCCATCCAGCAAGCTGCTGAGCGTCTGATTGGCCTTCTGCAATACGGAAGAGGAGACGCCCGCTTTTCGAGCCAGATAGTTGAGGGCTTCCACTTTTCCCATGTCCTTGAGGGTCACCTGAGCGGGCAGGGTACGGATACCCGCCTCCACATAGTTCCTGAGGGCGGCGCCGGAGAGCTTTAGCGTGTTCTGGATGGACTGGAGCTTGGCCCGGTTCGCTGCTGTTACCTTGTTCTTTTCCGAGGAGGAAAGCCCGTCATACCGCTCCGCGATCCGGTCAATTTCCAGCGAATTATAATACGGATAGGCGTCGGGGGCTTCCAGCCGGGCAATCTGGCTGTTGACGTCGCTCCCGGTTATCGTGCTGTTTTGCCGGTTTCCATAACAGTAAAGGCCCTTGGCGTCGTTATAAAAGAGGAGATCGCCGTCCTTATCGATCACCACGCTTTGGCTGCAATACTCCGGCTGCCCGATGCTTTCCACCTTTTCAAATACCGGCTCGGTTTGTCCCTGTTCATCCCGGAGAATCCAAAGATAAGAGGTTTCATAATCGGACGGATTCTGTGCGCCCTCGCCAGTTTTTCGCTTGGGAGCGTAAGGGATCATATAAATATAAACCCGCTGATGATTGGCGGCCGTGGCATAGGCGGTGGTCAGGGCGGCGGAGCCCTTGGTAAGCAGCCCGTCTACCGAATAGACGGCCTCCATGGTGTTGGCGTCAATGACCCAGAAGGGTTCCTCCGACCCCATGGTGGAGCCGCCGCCGCCTATATAGAGCCGATCCCCATAAATGACCGGGGTAGACTGGGTACCGCCGTTTTTCACGCCGGAAACGAAGGACCTCATGGTGTCCAGGTTCAGCGTGCCGTTGTCCCGTACCTCGTAGGAGCGAATCACCATACCGCTGTCTCCATTGGTGGCGGCAATGTAGACACGGTTGTTTTTTTCATAATAGACCAGCGTTGAGGAAACGTGCTCCTGCCCCGGCAGGGTAAAGGATTGCAGCACCTTACCCGTTTTCGCGTTGGCGACGACGATCGTACTGGGGCGGCCGGATTTTTCAGACCCGCCGGTAGCAAACACACACACGTCCCCCACAAAGGCCGGTCCCATATTGGCGCTGAAGGTATCCGTCTTATCCACGGAGTAGCTCCAGGCCGGCTGTACAATTTCGTCGGTGCGCTGGAGATTGGTATCCTTCGTTGGGTAACAGGCGAAAGTAGCGCCTGTTCCCCAGGAAGCGAGATAGAGATAGCCGTTATGGTAATAGGTCTGGCTTTCCGTCTGCGCGCCGGAGGGGAACGCCGCGGTGGTATAGAGGGGCTTCAGCGTGCCGGCGTCATACGCTATCACACAGGACTGCAATTTTTTCGTGCTGGAGTCGCGTATATAACGGGGAACAAAAATTTTCCCATCCCCATACGCCAAATTGACAAAAAACATGGCTTCACCGGGCGCTTCCGCCTTCGCCACCTGGAGGCCGTCGCTGTTGCGGAATTTACGGAGCTGGTTGCCTATGGTACAATAGGTGTAGTCTCCTGCAACGATAGGCGTGCCGGGTGTGGCTGCCCAATCGCTGGCGCCTTTGGAGAGATTGAATTCCCACTTTTTATACAGGCTGCTGCCCGATGTGGCAGCTTTAGCGTCGGATACTCCCATAAGGGCTGCGTTCCCCAAAAACTGTCCCCAGTTAAGGGTGGTGTCCTCCGTGACATCCGGCAGGCTTAAGCCGTCCAGCAAATGATCCATGGCGGCCTCGGCCGCCTCCAGCCGCTGAAGGGAGGAAGAGGAGATTTCCCCCTTCAGGGAGGCGGGCGTCAGGGTATCATAGGCCCATCGGATGGATTCGATTTCATATTGCAGCTTTGTCTGGAGCGTAACGGCGGATGGAGCCGGCAGCGCCTCCATTCGCTGTGTCAGAGCGTCTGTGGCGGCGGCCCCTTTTATGGAGATCGGGAAAGCGGACAGGACAATCCCCGTTCCCAGCGCAAGGCCGAAAATCCGTTGAATTATTTTTGAAAAAGCAGTCTGCCGCATAACCCGTCTCCCTATAAAGTCATAAAAAAAGAACCAGAATACTGGTTCTTAAGAAGCATAACAAAAACAGACCTGCAAGTCCTCCGGAGAAGACCGCACATCGATGCATTGTCTGCTCCTTTTCCCCAACAAAAAGACTCAAACATACTCTTTTTCCGGCAGGTCTCCTGGCTCAAATATCCCTTTACTACCTCGTGCCTTCCCGATTTCTCAGTGGCATATACCCGAGGGTTCATCCATTTTTACAGTAGGCGGGGGCTGCTACGGTTTTTCACCGTATTCCCTTTTAAGCATGGCCGGCTTTAAAAGTCGACCGATGCACCGAAATGAGCGTTAATTCAATTTTATTAAAGTATAGCACTGCCATACGGCAAAAGTCAATATTTGTCATCAAAAGGAAGTATATATACACAGCGCTTCTTTTTTGTTGATCTTTTCTTATGGTATGTTTAAAACCGCTGCAAGCGAGGCCAACAGCTGTTCATTGTCCGCGTGGGTACGCACGGCGGTGCGGTACCAGCTATCGTTCAATCCCGTATAGTCGGCGCAGCTTCGCAGTAAGATTCCCCGTTGCATCAGTGGCTTGACTAAAGGAACAGCGCTTTGAAACAACAAATAATTCGCTTCTCCCGGCATCACCCGTAGCCCCATTTTTTGCAGAGAGTCGATCAGGAAGGGCCGCTCTGCGGCAATTAGTCGGCGGACAGCGATTTCATAATCCCTGTCCTGCAAGGCCGCCAGCCCGGCGGCCTGGGCCAGTGAAGAAACAGGCCAGGGCTGCCCGGCCTGCTGTATTTTCGCCAACAGGGCGGGATCGGAGCAGAGGAGATAACCCAGCCGCACCCCGGCCATACCGTACATTTTGGTGAACGCTTTTAAAATCAGCAAATGGGGATTGTGCACCAAATAGGGCAGGAGAGAATGCTAAGCCGGATCGTCCAAAAAATCGCTGAAGCATTCATCCACGAGCAGTAATGCGCCCGCTGCCCGGCAGCGCCGCAGTATCTGCAGCAGCTCCGGCGGGGTGGTCAGGCCGGTAGGGTTGTTGGGCTCGCAAAGAAATACCATATCTACATCTACCCCGGGGACAATCTGTTCTAAAAAGCCCTTATCCACTCGAAAATCGGGCGCGAAATACCGTTTTACCCGGCAGTCCGCAAGGCGCAGGGCCGCCTCATATTCCGTGAAAGTAGGGGAGAGGATGAGCGCGCTTTTGGGGCGGCGGGCCAGCACCAGCCGGTAAATCAGATCCGCCGCGCCGTTGCCGCAGAGCACAGCCTGCGGCGGCAGATTGTTCCGATCCGCAATGGCTTTGCAAAGAGGACGGCATAGGGGGTCCGGATAGCGATCGGCGGCAGCGGCAGCATCTATAATGGCCCGGCGCACGCTCTCCGGTATCCCAAGAGGGCTGATGTTTGCGGAAAAATCCAGCGGAGGATGGCCGTATTCCTGCAGATACCCGGCCCAATCGCCGCCGTGCATTCGTTGTGTCATGGATTTCACCTTACCAACAGCAGACGTATCGCCAGCCCTACCCCTAGCAGTAAAAGGCTCCCCGTGTAAAGCATGCGATTCGCCCGCAGAATATCCTGTGTTTCCACAGGGCGCAGGGAATCGCCGATCGTCGGCTTCTGATAGAGCTCGCCGAAATAATACGCCGGACCGGCCAACTGTACTCCCAGCGCTCCGGCGCAAGTGGATTCGGTCTGTGCGGAGTTCGGGCTGGCGTATCTGGCGGCGGTCCCGCCGCCAGATACGCCAGGCGCCTTTCGCATCCTGCCCTGTTAAGAGGCTCGCTAAAATCAAAAAAACTGCCGCCAGACGTGCGGGAATATAGTTGGCGGCATCGTCCAGCCTGGCTGCCGCCCGCCCAAAATAAAGATATTGCGGGGTTTTGTAGCCCAGCATGCTGTCCATGGTGTTGACGGCCTTGTAGGCCATGGCAAGCGGGGCGCCGCCCAGCAGCATATACAGCAGCGGGGCGACGACCCCATCGGAGAAGTTTTCTACTACTGTCTCCACCGTCGCCTTAATGACGCCTTCCCCTGTCAGGCGGGAGGTATCCCGTCCAACGATACGGCTTACAGCCTTGCGGGCCGCGGATAAATCGGCCGTTTTCAGTTGCGTATACACATTTTTACTTTCCTGTGCCAACCCTTTGACGGCTAGCGCCTGCCAGCACCACAGCAACTGTACGAAGAATCCCAGCGCCGGATGTATGATCTGCGCCAGGGCGCAAATCCCGCCGCAAATCAACAGCATGCAAAGGGGCAGCGTAGCGGCAAGGAGGCGTCCGCCCCATAATTCGCCTTTTGGTGTGGCCGGGAATAGGCGCCGCAGCCTGTTTCCCAGAGCGGTGATGGCTTTGCCCATGACGACCACCGGATGAAGCAGCCAAGCGGGATCGCCCAACAGCAAATCCAGGCAAAACCCACCCAGCACGGCATAAACAATCCGCATAATTCCTCCGCTTATAGTCTCGCTTTCGTGCGTCTAAAATTACTCCCGGCAAATAAACGCCGGTTCTTTGAAGCGGGGAATCCGCCGCCGCCTTTACGTTGCCGGGTACAGCCCGGCGTCCGCCTTTCCGATTGACATGGCAATGCGTCCCGAGGAATCCCATGCTTCTTCCTATTTTACGAAAAACCCGATATCCAGTATCACTTCGCCGTTCTCGTCCGGGGTAGTAAAGCGGGGACAGGCGTACCGTTCAAAGAACCACCAGACATCGTTCTCCGCCAGCGGCTCGTAGCCGTTTTCCGCGAGGGCTGTGCAGCAGCGGGGTTCCTGGCAATACAGCGTATATTCCGGCCCCTTCAGCCAGCAGATTCCAATGGCCGAGGCGGGGAAATCCACATATCCATAGCCTTCCGGCACCTTCGTTCCGGCGGGGAGGAGCATTCCGATCCAGTATTCGAAGGGCTCGCCCTCCTTGCTGCGCATCAGGCCGAGGTAAGCGCTGCCGTCTTCGCAGAGTGCCTCGCCCCCACCGGGGAGCTTTTCCAGCGCCTCGAACCAGCCGTTTTGGAACCACTCGCCCCACTGGGAGCCGAAGCCGCCGTTCACCCGGTCGCCGTCCCCGTATTTTTTGCCGATGAACCGGAACGCGGGAAGCTCCTGTCGGTACATTTTTACGATATCCGCCATGATTGCCGCTTCTTTCATTTTTTCAGGGTATCTTTTCAGGATATGTTAAGCATCCCATAAAAAGACGGGTAAAGCAATAAAAACAAACATTTGTTTATGTATTGAAAGCCCGCCCGGCGTTTCTGTGTAAAACGGAAACGCCGGGCGGGCTGAAAAGCAAAAACTGGAGAAGGGTGGGATCAGATTTTCGAATAGCCGTAGCTGTTGATAATCGCGTCGATCTTCTGCCTGCGTTTGCATTGCTCGCAGTCCATGGAGGGGGAGGTGCGATAGCCGGGGATGTCCTCCTCGGTGAAGATGGCGTTGATCGGCAGGCCAGCGGCCTCCTGGGCGGCGCTGAACACGGCGGAGATTCCGGCCAGCCGTCCGCTGTAATACTGCAGGCATTCGACCGAGCGATTGATGGTCTTGCCGGTCGACACGGAGGCGATCAGCAACAGGATATTTTTCTCCCAGACCATCTTCTGGGTGTTGTCCCGGAAAATCATCTGGTTATTGGCGTTGGTTTCGGGAGTCAGCACGCAGATGTCGCTGCCGCTGTTGATATTCCGCACTCCCGCGTTTGACAGTTCCTCCGCCAGGAAGGCGCCGATCATTTCGGTTCCCTCCAGGCAGATGATGGTGTCGATGGCGGTGGAATTCAGATACTTTTTCGCCAGCTCGCCGGCGGCGGCCCGCGCCATTTTGTGCCGGCTTTTGATGCTGGTGAGGTCGACGTAGTAGTTGACGTGAGAGTGGTTGGTAGCAAAGTGGCCGGGGATGATGCCGATCCGGATGTCCTTGTTGCCGCGGGCACGGATTTCCTGAATTCTGGTTTCCATGTTTCCTGTCCATCCCTTTCCTGCGGGAAACAGGCGGTTCCCACGCCGCCCCTCTCCCAGCGCCGACGAAAAAGGCGACGCTTTTTCTTTATTCTACCATAAACAAGAGACGCGTTCAAGAAATTTTGTGTAGAAAAATGGGGAATGGAAATATTTTTGTTGGCTGTCCATCATACTGTGGTAATTTGATCTCCATCAATATTCCCGTTTGAGGATAATCTCTGCCGAGACGGGATTGATCCTTGGCGATATTCCAACCCTGCCGTATTTCACATCGTTTATTATCCGATTTTCCTTAAACCTTTTGATTTTGTCTATCGGGGGAGGGCTCAAATCGGCAATGGCCGAGATGGCGTGGTTGAAAAATATTGATTAAGTGAACTACGAAAATAAATCGATAAACAATGCGTATCTATGGGAATCCCCGGTTGTGCTAAAAAGTCTACAGATGGTTCCATCCATTCTGCCGGATGAAGGCGGCGTAATCGAACAGGCCGACGTTCATGTCTACTGTGTTGGCCGTGATGCCGTCCAGCTTATGGGAAGAGGTGTACTGCCATATCTTGTACGCGCCGGCATAGGTCACAGTGCTGTTGTACTGGGCCAGCCACACATCCGCTTTCAGACGGCCGGAATCCAGACGATTCGTAAGCCAGCTTTTATCCGCATAGATCATCGGGTAATACCCGTTCGCCTTGATTTCATCGCAGAAGGCGTTGACCACGTCGGTCCGAACGCTTTGGGAGAGGCCATTGGCCCGCGCCACATCCCCCGGAGGAGTGGTAACCCACTCCGTGTCAATCACGATGGGATAGGTGAGGGTATAGGGACGGATGGCCTCGAGGACGAACTGCGCTTCCGCTTTGGCTTCTTCCACGCTAATAGCCTGTGTGAAGAAGTACACGCCGCAATCGATCCCCGCCGCTGCGGCAGCCTGGATATTTTTTTCAAAGAAAGCGTCCAGCCGCATATTTCCCTCGGTACCCCAGCCGCGGAAGCCAACACGGATAAAGGCGAAATCCACGCCGGCCGCCTTGACCTTCTGCCAGTTGATCGTTCCCTGGGCGTAGGAGACGTCGATCCCCACTTTAGAGCTCAAAACACCGGCCTCGTCGAAATAATAGCGCACACCGCCCATGGTCTGGTATCCGGTCACCGGCTTGCCGTTCAGGTAATAATAGGTTTTTCCATCCTTTACAAACCAGCCGTTATCCGGTGCAGCCTGTGTAGCCGTCGTGGCGGATGACGACGTGGTCGTTGCGGCTGAACTGCTTGCAGACGACGAAGTGATCCCTGCGGAGGAGGTTGTATCCGTCGCCGTGGTTCCCGGAGTCGCCGTTGTGGTTGTGGTGCTGGATGCCGTTGTGGTTGTAGTGCTGGACGCCGTTGTAGTCGTGGGCTTGGGGGGAGGAGCCGCCGAGGGAATGGTATCCACCACCGGCTCCTCTTCCTCCTTCGGACGCGCGTTCTGCGGATCGTCCTTTATGTAGTCCTTCCACTCTTCCTCCGTCATATCGACGCCGCTCGGCACCGTGGGCGCGGAGGTGGAAACGGTTTCGGTCGGCTCGGTAGTCGCGGCGGCGGTAGGCTCTGTCGGCACGCCATGATATTCGGTTGCTCCGGCCCCTGTTGCGACGCCGGTTCCGGCAATGGGCACCGGCGTGGGAGCCGCCGCTTCCTGTGGCCCGCTGCAGCCCGCCAGCGCCAGCGCCAGACAGCCGGCAAGCAGACTGATTCCCCAGTGTTTTCTATACGCCACGTTCCATCCCTCCTGTTTATGCTCCTGTACGATAAACGCCCTCGAAATACCGCTGTTCAATACTATCATAGAACCCATGATGGCGGCCTTATGTTATGATGCTATTAGGGAAAATGCGGAAGCATTTTCCTCTTTTCGCTTCCCAGCGAAAAGGCCCGCCGCAGTATAACGTTGGTACAGAACCCGTGATGGCGGCGCTATCATCAGTATAGCATACATTTTTCGGAATAAAAAGACGGAACAACAGTTTTTTGCAGATATCCATATATTTACAAAAAGGCCGACGGCATTCGCCGTCGGCCCTTCGTGTTAAACAACCGAAAAACAGGGGATTACGCGCGATTTGCACAGCCCAGCACGTTTTCGATCTTATGCTTTACCACGGCGGTAATGGCCTCGCGGCCGTCGCCGAGGTATTGGCGGGGATCGAAATGGCCGGGATTCTCAGCCAGATGCTTGCGGATGCCGGCGGTCATCGCCAGCCGCAGGTCGGAATCAACGTTGATCTTGCACACGGCCATGCTGGCGGCCTTACGGAGCATATCCTCCGGGATGCCGATCGCGTCGTCCATTTTGCCGCCGAACTCGTTGATCATCGCGACATACTCCGGCATAACGGAGGAAGCGCCGTGCAGAACGATCGGGAAGCCGGGCAGACGGTCCATGACCTCCTGCAGAATGTCGAAACGGAGCTGCGGCTTCTGGCCGGGCTTGAACTTGAACGCGCCATGACTGGTGCCGATTGCGATAGCAAGGGAATCCACGCCGGTGCGGGTGACAAAATCCTGAACCTGATCCGGGTCGGTGTAGGAAGCCTTGTCTGCATCCACGTTAACCTCGTCCTCAATGCCGGCGAGCTGGCCGAGCTCAGCTTCTACGGTCACGTTGCGGGGATGGGCGTACTCCACGACCTTTTTCGCCAGGGCGACGTTTTCTTCATAAGGCAGGTGGGAGCCGTCGATCATTACCGAAGTGAAGCCGCTGTCGATGCAGTCCTTGCACAGCTCGAAGCTGCTGCCGTGATCGAGGTGCAGGGCGATGGGCAGGCCGGTTTCTTCCACCGCGGCCTGAACCATATGGGTCAGATAGGCGGAATGCGCGTACTTCCGGGCGCCGCCGGAGGCCTGCAGGATAACCGGAGAGTTCAGTTCCTTGCAGGCGCTGACGATCCCCTGAACGATTTCCATGTCGTTGACATTGAAAGCGCCAATGGCGTAGCCACCTTCGTAGGCTTTTTTGAACATTTCTTTTGTGTTTACAAGCGGCATTGAGAAACAACCTCCTGTTTTTTAATTCTTTGTTTAGTATACAATACTTTTTCAAAAAGGGGAAGAGGAGGGGAGCGGATATTGTTAAAAAATTATCGCGGCCCGCGAAGAGAACTTTGTGGATTCTGCCCCTTCGGGCTTGCCTGGCTGTCCTTTGGGCTTGCCCGGCTTTTTCCCCTTCGGAAAAAACGGCTCATTCTTTCCTCACCAGCGACGGATGGCGGCGGCAGTAATGGAAAATATACTGCTGAGCGATGCCGGCGCATTCGCCGAAGTCGGCGGGAGTGCAGCCGGGAAACAGCTCCTTCATCGCCCGCTTCATCCATACGTCCATCGGGAAGGCTTCCGTCCTTCCCATGCCGTACAGGAGAACGCAGTCCGCCACCTTCGGCCCCACGCCGCGGATGGACTGCAGTTTCTCCCGCGCCTCGGAAAGCGGCGCTGCGGCGATCGCGCTCAGGTTGATTTCGCCGGAGGCGACCTTCCGCGCCGCGTCCAGCACATAGCCGGTTCGCCACCCCGCCCGCAGAGGGGCGAGCTCCTCCTCCGTCCGTTCCGCCAGAACGGCGGGGAGGGGGAAGGCATGGGCGAGGCCGTCCGGCTCCGACGGGTCCTCCCCGCAGGGGGCGCCGAACAGGGAGCAGAGCCGGGAAACGATTCCCTGAATCCGTTTGACATTGTTGTTCTGGGACAGGATAAAGGAGATCAGCGCCTCCCACGCATCCTGCCGGAGGACACGGATGCCGGGAGCGTAACGGGCGCATTCCTGCAGGGCGGGGATGGCGAGATATTGATCCCGCAGGGCGGCGTAGTCCCGATCCAGGTCAAAATACCCCCGCCAGAATTCCTCGAATTCCTCCCGGCAGCAGGAGAGCAGCAGGCCCCCCGGCTGCTCCCGCAGAAAAAGGGGACGGTTTCCCGCCACGCCGCGCCAGCCGCCTTCCTCCCGATGAAAGCGAAAGCACTGGCCGCAGTCCAGCGTATCGTCCAGGCTGAACAGGGTCAGACCGCTTACCAGAATCCCCTCCGCCGTTTCCTTTATGGTAATCTCCATCATATCTGCGTTGTCCTCCCGCTGTCGGTTTCTGTACAATTGTAGCACAATATGCTATACTATTCCTAGCGGAATTTATTTGGGGAATATCCCGTGCCGATTACGGAATATACAGGAAAGGATGAACATGCCCATGCGGGAGGATATCACCAGTATACCGGTAAGCGAGGTCTTTGAACCGCGGGACGGCTGCCCGATCTGCCGGATGAGGAACACGCTGGAAACGCGGGTGACCGAATACATTACCGGCGCGGCCATGATGGAGCCGGACGTGCGGCAGGAGACCAACCGGCTCGGCTTTTGCTTCGACCATTATCAGATGATGCTGAAGAAGCGAAACCGGCTGGGGGTGGCGCTGATTCTGGAAAGCCATCTGGATGAAATGGAGAAGCAGGTTTTCGCCGGGCCGCCCATCCTGGGGAAAAGCTCCAAAAAGCAGGCGCAGTCCGCCGGGCAGGCGTCGGGAAGCTGCTTTATCTGCCAGCAGGTGGACTGGGCGATGGAGCGGATGCTGGCCACGGTCTGCCGCCTGTGGGAGAATGAACGGGATTTCCGGCAGCTTTTTGAGGAGCAGCCGGCGCTCTGCCTGCCGCATTTTTCCCTGCTGGTGGAGACTGCCGGGACAAAAATGAGCAAAAAGGCGGCGCCGGATTTTGCCAAAGCGGCCTCCCGTCTCTGCCGGAATTACCTGACCGGGCTGCGGGGGGACGTGTCTCATTTCTGCAAAATGTTCGATTATCGCAACACCGGCGAGGACGCCGACTGGGGGAATTCCAAGGACGCCATCGAGCGGGCCGTATGGTGGCTGACTACCCGCGATCCCTCCTGAGTCTGGCGAAAATGCCGAAATGTGAACAAAAACAGGGAATGTTTTCCACCACGTAAAGGGGATTCAACCCCCTGTATCAAAGAAAACCATGGAAATAAACGGGAATTCACAGTTTCAACCGGGGGAAAACCCGGGAAAAGCCGGGCTTTCTTCACACTTTCCACGAAGTTTTCCACACTTTCCAAACGGAGGACACCTAATACAAATTTTACAAACAGTAATCGTTCTGTGAAGTTGCCGTCCGTTTGTGAGCTTTGCCGGGGGGAATTTCGGAAGCCGTTTGATGGAGATGTCTTTTTGGGCGTGTCGCTGGATGCGGAGCCGTTTTTTTGCCGCATATTCTTCCTTTACCGCGTCAATACTGAAAAGGAACGCCGCAGGGCGGGATTTTGAGCGGGAAAGGCGGAGTGCGATGATTAAGGGAATCAACCGGCAGATCATTGAAGTGATTGATACCGGTAATCCATATTTCGAGCGGGCGCTGCTGGTTGTCCGGCCGGGGTTTTCCGATGTGGAGCCAGGCAGGCTTCATGAGGAGGCGCAGCGGGTGGTGCGCGGGGCGGACGGCTATACCGGCCTGCGGCTGAACCGACGACGGAGACGGCGGCAGTTCTTGATACAGGGCAGCCTGACCGGGCTTTTCGGCATGCTGGCCGGCGCGCTGCTGATGGCGCTGGCCAGATAGGAGAAACGGAAGCGGGACGGGGGACTGGACTTGCGGATAATCCCGACAGCATGAGATTTGTGGGGTTAAAACACTATAAAAAGCAGAAAATGGCGTATTACAGCGTAATACGCCATTTTCCTTTGGATTTCAACGAGTTTCCTCTTCCTTTTTGTCGGATACTTATGGTATAATGTTGTTTGGGAGAAATGCGACAGCATTTCTCGATTGCGCCGCAAACAAACGCCGGCAGAGAACCCGGCTCAGCGGCGCTATGGTATAATGTCGTTTAGGAGAAATGCGACAGTATTTCTCAATTGCGCCGCTGGCGAACGTCGGCAGAGATTCCGTGAGGGCGGGCTATGATATACTGTCGGATGGGAGAAATACCGACAGGTATTTCTCAATTGCGCCGCCGGCGAACGTCGGCAGAGATTCCGTGAGGGCGGCGCTATATTTTGGGGGACTAATAAATGAAGCAAAAAACAGAGCGGCGGGAATCGCCGGATAATGCGCCGCGGGAGACGCGGGAGACTGGGGGAACACAGGAAGCGCGGGAGGATGTGATCGCCGGGCGGAACGCGGTCGGCGAAGCGCTTCGCTCCGGCCGGGCGATCGACAGCGTCCTGGTGTCCCGGGGAGAACATACCGGCAGTGTGGTCGCCCTGATCGCCCGCTGCCGCGATCGAGGCATTCCCGTCAAGGAAGCGGATTCCCGCAAGCTGGAGGCTCTCGCGGGGAACAGCCATCAGGGAATTGTGGCGCTGGCGGCCTGTAAGGAATATGCTTCGTTGGACGAGCTGTTCGCCGCGGCGGAGAAAAAAAGCGAGCCGCCTTTTTTTGTAGTCTGCGACGAGCTGGAGGACCCGCATAATCTCGGCGCGGTTCTTCGCACCGCCGAGGCGGCGGGAGCGCATGGCGTGATCATCCCGAAGCGCCGTTCCGTCGGCCTGACTTCAGCCGTATACAAGACCTCAGCCGGCGCGGTGGAGTATGTGCCGGTCGCCCGGGTGTCGAACCTGACCGATACGCTGCGGGAACTGAAAAAACGGGGCGTATGGATCTACGGCCTGGATATGGAGGGGGAAACCTGGTGCACGGCGGACCTCCGCGGCCCCATCGCCCTGGTGGTAGGGTCGGAAGGCCGGGGAATCGGCCGGCTGGTAAAAGAACAATGCGATTTTATGCTGTCCCTGCCGATGGCGGGACAGATTTCTTCCCTGAACGCGTCGGTCGCCTGCGGCATTCTGCTGTATGAGGCGGCCCGGCAGAGACAGGGCTTATCCGCCCGCTGAGGGCATTTCCCCGGGCGCGATGCGCGCTCGTAATCCCAGGACAGGAAAGGCGTGACGTGTTGGATGGAATCAAGGAGTAAATCCACCGATCAGCAGATAGAGGAAATATTGGAGGAAGCACGCCGCAAGAAGCGGGAGCGGCTGAACCAGACGCTGCCCACAGCGCAGGAAAAAACGCCCTCTTCGGAGACGGCGTCCACGGCAGCGCCCACGACAGCGCCCTATGCGCCGTCCGGCCGCCGTCGCCTGCGGGAACTGGATATGACCACTACCATCCGACCGGTTTCCCGGAACCAGCTGGCTAAAGAAACGCCGCCGGCCAAAACCGAAACACAGGCGCAGCCGTCTTCGGTTCAGGCTGTCCAGCCGCCGAAGCCGGCGGCCCCTGTTCCGCAGCCGGTTCCTCCGGCGCCGCCGCGGAAGGCCCCCGCGCCTAGGCCGACTCCGCTTCCGAATGGAAAGCCCGCGCCCTCGCCGACGCCGGTAAAAGCGGCGAAAACGGCCGAAGGGGCGGCTGTGGAGATTGAGGCGGACAGGAAAGCCGTCAAAGAACCCGGAAAGGGAAAATCGGCGGATAATGGTGAGACCAAGGTGTTTGTCCCGTTGGTGCCTCTTGTTCCGCCGGAAGAGGAGGAGCCGGACGAGGTGAAGGTCTATGTGCCGAAATCGGCCCCCCGTCCGGATCGTCCGGCCCGTCAGAAGGAAGGGCCTTTTTCCCCCATCTCTTCGCCCGCCGCTGCGGCCATGAAGCCGCTACATGAACTGGAGGAAGGCGGCGACTTTGACCAGATTCAGCTCGATAGCTTTCTGGATACCGCCGAGGGAGGGTCGGAACCGGCGGAGGAAAGCGGGGAGCTGGAGGAGGACGAGCAGGCGTGGGAAGAGCGGCTCCAGGAGGAGCGGCGGAAAAAAGCGGAGAATTTCAAGCTCCGTCCGCCCGTCGGACTGAAGCTGTCGGGGGAAGAGGAGGAAAACGACCCCGCCGAAGAGCCGGAGGTATTCGAGGACGACGAGCTGGAGGATTTCAACAGCTACGAAGAAACCGAGGCTGTGCGGAACGAGCTGAACTATCGCCGCCGGACCGGATGGCTCCAGCTGGTCCTGACCGGCGTGATCGCCGTGGCGCTGCTCGGGGTGTCGGTGGCGCTGAATCTTTTTCAGCTTCCGACGCCGAACGCCGCGCTGCTGGTGTCTATCAACCTCTTCCTGCTCGGCGTAGCCGCGCTGATCAATCACCGCGCAGTGGGAGGCGGCATAGCCGCGCTGTTCCGGCTGAAGGCAAATGTGGACAGCGTTGCCGGTCTTTCCACCGTCGTGGTTTTGCTGCATACGGCAGCCCAGTTTCTGAATATGGAAACCGTCGCTTCCGGCCGGGCCGTGATCCTCGCTCCCGTGGCGGCGTTCGGGCTGTTCCTGAACTCCCTTGGCCGGCAGATGCTGCTCCTGCGGATCAGCCGGAATTTTCAGTTTGCTTCCTATCGCGGCGAGAAATATGCCGCGCGGATCGTGGAGGACGGCCGGGCGGCGAACGAAATCGGCCGTTCCGCCGTGGCGATCGGCGAGCCGGTGGTCTGTTATCTGGAAAAGACCGGTTTCCTGACCCGTTTCCTCGAAAATTCCTACGACGGGGATGCGGGCGACCGGGTGATGAAGCTGTATGTTCCGATATCCCTGGCGGCTTCGGCCGTGCTGGCGGTGATTTATGGGCTGGCCAGCCGGTCCGGCGACGTCCTGATGAATTCGATCACGGTGTTTGCCAGCGCGGTCTGCCTGTCCTCGCCGCTGGCGATACTCTCTTCCACCAATTTTCCCATGCTGCGGGCAGCAGGACGGGTTCTCCGCCGTGGCGCGATGCTGATCGGCTGGAAGGCTGCGGAGGAATTCGGCGGCTCTCATGCCTTAGCGGTGGATGCGCTCGACCTGTTCCCGAGCGAGAGCGTCCTCCTGCACGGCATCAAGACCTTCTCCGGCACCCGGATCGACGAGGCGATTCTCGACGCGGCGGCGGTGTCGATCGCCGCCGGCGGTCCGCTCTCCAGCGTGTTCCGGCGGGTGATCCAGGACCGCATCGACATTCTGCAGGACGTGGACACCCTGGTATACGAGCAGGATATGGGGATGTCCGGCTGGGTGGGTGGCCGGCGGGTGCTGATCGGCAACCGCCGCCTGCTGGAAAACCACGGCGTGGACGTGCCTTCCCGGGATTACGAGGCGCGGTATGCCAAGGATCACCGCCAGCTTGTCTACCTCTCCACAGCGGGAGAGCTTTCCGCCATGTTTGTGGTCAGCTATGTCGCCGACGAGGGGATTGCGGACGCGCTTGACGCGCTCACCGGCGCGGGAATCACCCTGCTGGTGCGTACCTGCGACCCGAATGTAACCGAAGACATGGTTTGCCGCGTTTTTGATCTGGATCCGTATTACGTCGAGATTATGGGCGCGCCGGCCGGTCGACGCTTTGAACAGCTGACGGCGGAGGAGCGGGCGGAAAACGAGGCGGTCATGGCCTCCAACGGCCGGCTGGAGGGAATCGCCTATGCCCTGACCTGCTGCCGTCGTCTCCGGGGCGCGTCCCGGCTGGCAGTGGCGGTGCAGGTGATCGGGGGCGCGATCGGCTTTGCGGCGGGGGCGCTGCTTTTCCTGTACGGGGGCCTGACTTCCGGCATTCCTGGTCTTTTCCTGTTCGCCTATTCGCTGCTGTGTCTGGTTGTCTCGTGGGTTTTGCCATGTATTCGACGAGTATAGCTGGAATGAATTTTTAGAAACTGGATAATATATACAAAATCACTCTGTTCGGATTGTCGTACGGGGTGATTTTTTTTGGAATTCCGAATTCCTAGTTGAAATGCGGACGGGGATGGGCTATAATTACAAAGTAGTTTCACAGCATATTTTCTTTTTTGTGAAATATTGCTTAATCGCGTCGAAACCTGTCCGGACAGCGGGAAAACGACCGTCCGGCAGGCGTACGCGGCTCGGCACAGCGCCACCATATGAAAGGAGAGTTCACGATTGAAACAGTACAATGCAAAAAACATCCGCAACGTTGCCCTGGCAGGGCATGCCGGTACCGGAAAGACCTCTCTGGCGGAGGCGATGCTGTTTTTGTCCGGCGTCACCGACCGTCTTGGAAAGGTAGCCGACGGGACGACGGTGTGCGACTTTGATCCGGAGGAAATCAAGCGGGGCGCTTCGGTTTCCCTGGCGGTGGCGCCGCTGGAATGGAAAAATACCAAGATTAATTTGCTGGATACTCCCGGCCTGTTCGACTTTACCGGCGGGCTTAGCGAGGGGATGCGGGCCGCTGGCAGCGTGGTGATTACGATTTCCGCAAAGAGCGGGCTGGCTGTCGGTTCGGAAAAAGCGTTTAAGGCCGCGACCAAAAAGGGTGTGGCGAAAATCTTCTTTGTCAATGAGATGGATAACGAGAACGCCGATTTCTATAAGGTGTTTGAAGAACTGAAGGCGACCTTTGGCCCCATGGTCTGCCCGCTGGTCGTGCCGATTGTGGAGGATCGGAAAATTCAATGCTACGTCAATCTGCTGGAGTACAAGGCTTATACATACAAGGACGGCAAAACGAGCGAGGTACCGATCCCAGACATGGGCCACCGGCTGGACGGCCTGCGTACCGCCATGTATGAGGCGGTCGCCGAAACCAGCGAGGAGCTGATGGAAAAATATTTTTCCGGCGATGAGTTCACGCCGGACGAACTGATCCTCGGCCTGGCCTCCGGCGTGCGGAAGGGGGAGATTGCCCCGGTCTTCTGCGGCTCCGCCGCCACGCTGGAGGGCGTGGATCAGCTGCTGAACGGCCTGATCTGGCTCGCTCCCTACGCCGAATCCATGGCGGGGGAGACAGGGATCGACCTGAACGGCAGCCCGGTCGAGCTGTCGGTGAACGATGATGCGCAGACCGCCGCGATCGTTTTCAAAACGGTAGTCGATCCCTTTGTGGGCAAGCTGCTGTATTTCAAGGTGGTCAGCGGGGTTGTGAAGCCGGATACCCTCCTGCTCAATACCCGGACCGGCGCACAGGAGAAGATCGGCAAGGTGTTCACCGTCCGGGGAAAGAAGCAGGAGGAAGCCGCTTACATCTGCGCCGGGGATATCGGCGCGGTGGCCAAGCTTAACGCCACCAATACCGGGGATACGCTGTGTTCTCCCGCCCGTCCGGTGGTGCTGCCCGGCGTCGTATTCGATGAACCCTGCCTGTCGATGTCCGTCCACGCCAAGAATAAGGCGGACGAGGAAAAAATTTCCCTTGGCCTCGCCCGCCTGATGGAGGAGGACCCCACCATCGGCTATATCCATAACCACGAAACCCATGAGCGGATCGTTTCCGGCTTGGGGGAACAGCATCTGGACGTGGTGATCTCCAAGCTGAAGAGCAAATTTGGGGTGGACGTCACGCTGGATGTACCAAAGGTGGCTTACCGCGAAACCATTCGCAAAAAGGTCAAGGTGCAGGGGCGGCACAAAAAGCAGTCGGGCGGCCACGGCCAATTCGGCGACGTGTGGATCGAATTTGAGCCCTGCGACAGCGAGGAAATGGTGTTTGCCGAATCGGTGTTCGGCGGCTCGGTGCCGAAAAATTATTTTCCCGCCGTGGAAAAGGGCCTGCGCGACGCAATGAAGAAGGGAATGCTCGCAGGGTTCCCGATGGTGGGGGTCAAGGCGACCCTGACTGACGGCTCCTATCATCCGGTGGATTCCTCCGAAATGGCCTTTAAGACCGCCGCCTCCCTCGCGTATAAGGCAGGGATTCCGCAGGCTGGTCCGGTCCTGCTCGAGCCGATCGGCGCCCTGCAGGCATACGTCCCGAACGATAATACCGGCGATATAATGGGGGATATCAACAAGCGCCGCGGCCGGGTGCTCGGCATGAATCCCGCGGATGAGGATAATCTCACCTGCGTGGAGGCGGAGGTCCCGATGGCGGAGATGGGAGATTTCGCCACCCTGATCCGTTCCCTGACGCAGGGCCGCGGTTATTTTCGCTTTGCCTTCGCCCGGTATGAGGAAGCGCCGATGAATGTGGCGCAGAAGGTGATCGAGGCCCACAAGGTGGAGGACGAGGAATCATAAAGGCGGGTCGTCCTGCCGCCCGGTGGGACAGCCGTTTCCCGGGCAGGGGAAAAGACCCCACATTATGCCAAGAATCCCCCACATCGTGCTCTGTATTTATCGGGAAAGCCGTGCTAACATAGCGGTGGTTATCGACCGATTTCAATCGGACGGAAAAGAAAGATTCCAGATGGGGACGAAAGGAGAAAGTCGCTATGATTCAGCGCACGCCGCCGATGGGGTGGAATTCCTGGAATACTTTTGGCGAAAGCATTTCCGAGGAGCTGATTTTCCAGACCGCCGACGCGATGGTGGAAACCGGCCTGCGGGACGCGGGATACGAGTATCTGGTGATCGACGACTGCTGGGCGGAAAAGACGCGGGACGCAGACGGCCGTCTGATTCCCAGCCGGGAGAAGTTCCCGCGAGGGATGAAGGCCGTCAGCGATTATGTCCACAGCAAGGGCCTGAAATTCGGGATGTATTCCTGTGCGGGCACCTTGACCTGCGCCGGCTATCCGGGCAGCTTCGAGCATGAATTCGTGGATGCCGCCACCTTCGCGGAGTGGGGGGTGGACTTCCTGAAATACGACTATTGCCATAAGCCGGATTACGAGGAAGGCCGCCTGCTTTACACCCGGATGGGACTGGCGCTCGCCAACTGTGGGCGGGATATCCTGTTCAGCGCCTGCTCCTGGGGCGCGGACGAAACGCCGAAATGGATCAAAGGCACCGGCGCGCACATGTGGCGCTCCACCGGGGATATCGTGGATACCTGGGAGTCCATCAAAACCCTTGCGGGCCTGCAGGTCGACCTTCAGCCCTACAACGCCCTGAACTGCTTTAACGATATCGACATGCTGGTCGTCGGGATGGAGGGCCGGGGGAACGTCGGCCTTGCCGGCTGCACGGCGGAGGAATACCGCACCCATTTCAGCCTGTGGGCGATGCTGAACTCTCCGCTGATGATCGGCTGTGATATCCGCTCCATGTCCCAGGAAACAAAGGAAACCCTGCTGAATCCCGAGATCATCGCGGTCAATCAGGATCCGGCCGGCCGCCAGCCCTTTCTGGTGAACCGTCGGGATAATTCCGTGGTCTGGGCTAAGCTGCTGGAGGGCGGCGATATCGCCATCGGCGCCTTCAACATGGGAGATGTCGAGACCGCCCCCTATTGCAGTCTGAGCATTCCGCTGGCGAGCCTGGGACTGAACCGCTCCTGCGGCAAGGCGCTTTTGCTCCGCGACCTGTGGGCGCGGGAGGATGTAGGCCTGGTGGATGACGTGTATCTGGCTTCTTTGCCGGCTCACGGATGCCGGATGTTCCGCGCCCGGCTGGTGGATCGCTGATCCCGCCGCTGCTTGAGAAACTGCAGATCCCGCCCGCGAACCGCCGGATGAACGGCGGCCCCGTGGACGGGATTTGTTTTTTCTGAAAAATTTTCCGATTCTGCCAATAAATCGCCGCCGCCGTGTGTCATAGTAAACGAGAGAAGAAGAGGAGGGGAAACGAATGGACAACGAACGGCTGAAAGCATGCATCGGCCGGCTTCGTGAAGGGGACGACGCGGCCCTCGAAGAGCTTTATGAGGATATGAAGACGCCGGTGTTCACCATCGCCTTCCGCATCGTACGCGATCGGGAGCAGGCGGAGGATATCCTGCACGACCTTTTTTTGAAGCTGTACCAATCCCCTCCCGATTCCTCAGTGAAAAATCCGCGCGCGTGGATATTTCAGGCGGCGCACAATCTGTCGCTGAACAGCCTTCGGCGGCCGAAGCCCGCCGAACTCCGCGAAGACGAGCCGGGGCCCGGAGACCCGGTCGCCGACGCGGTTGCCCTGCGTCTGGACATGGAGGAAGGGCTGAGGCAGCTCGCGCTGGTTGAGACTGAGATCGTTTCCTATCACGTTTATGGGGAACTGAAATTCCGGGAGATCGCGGAGCTGCTTAACCTTCCCCTCGGCACGGTGCTGTGGCGATACCGGCAGGCAATCCATCGGCTGCAGACATATTTTAAAGGAGGCAGACCATGAAAAGCAGAAAAAGCGAGGCGGATCACAGCGGTTTCAGCGGGTTTGGAAAGCGTATCGGTATTTTTTTGTCGTCTCTGTTGTTCCTGCTGACCCTTTTGATTGTATCCGGCTGTTTCGTCGGCGCGGCGGAGCCGGAAGCGTCTCTGGCGTTCCTGAACCGGGAATGGTCGGAGGAAACCCCCTATCCGGAATGGTACGGAGGCCGGTATATCGAGAACGGAACGATGACCTACGTTCTCGTTTCCGGAGAGGAGGCATCCTTTCCCGCCGGTTTTCAGGACAGTCATTCTTGTGTCATTCGGGCCAATTCCTACAACACGCTCCGGCGGACGCTGGACAAACTGACCGGCTGGATGCAGCCCGGCCCGGACGATACGGTGTTCGTGCAGAGCGCGGGAGTGCACGAGATGGAAAACATCGTAGGGGTGGAAATCTTCTGCGAAAACGACGGGGCCGATACCGAGAACGTGGAGAACGCGGAAAAGGCGGCGGCTCTTAAAACCCGGCTTCAGGCGGCCTTCGGAGAGGTGGTGGAGGTTTCCATCACCGGGAGCCGGATCGTCCTCGTTAATCAAATTGACGGCGTGCAGCCCCCTTATCATTCGATGAACTGGCTGTATTTCCTGCTTCTTCCGGCCCTGCTTACTCTTCTGCTCCTGACCGGCGCGGGCGTGTTCCTGTACCGGCGTCGGCGGACGGCCCTTGGCGTGCGGCAGCTGGCGGACGGAAAGGTGGAAGCGGCCGAGGGTCCGCCCCGCCGCTTTTCCGAAACGGTTGCCGCTGTCCGGAAAACCGCCTTGACTCCGTCTCCCGCCCTTTTTGACCAGATCCGGCGGGATATCCACGTCGAAAAAGGAAAATAGCGCCCACCAATGCGAGCGGGTCCCCGGCCGGGGACCCGCTCGCATCCGTTTATGTCGTTTCTTCCAATCCCCAGGCGGCGGCAAGAAGGGCGACCGCCTCCTCGATCTGCTCCGGCGGAAAACCGGCATAGCCCAACACCACGCCGCCCATGCCGCCGGGAGGGGGCGCGCCGTCCGGCGCGTAATAGCCGGACAGGCCGTATACCCGTACGCCGGCCTGTTCGGCGGCCGCCGTAAGCGCCGGCTCGTCCCGCCCCTCCAGCTGAAGGAGAAGATGGAGCCCGGCCTCCGCTCCCCGGATACGCACTGCATTTCCCGGGTCATGCCGGGCGAGGGCTTCCAGCAGGCGATCCCGCTTTTCTTTGTATCGGTTGCGCATTCGGCTTAGATGCCGCTCGAAATACCCGTCCTGCAAAAAGCGGCGGAGAACGTGCTGCTCAAAGCTCGGGACGGTGGAGGAGTAAAAAAGAAAATCCCGCTGATAAAGGGCGAGAAGCGGCTCCGGCAGCACCATATACCCGATGCGCAGGGAGGGGGCGAGGGTCTTGGCGAAGGTGTTGAAATAGACAACCCGTCCGTTTCGATCCAATCCCTGCAGGGCGGGAATCGGCCGCCCGGCGAAACGGAATTCGCTGTCGTAGTCGTCCTCCAAAATAAAACGGCCTTCCGCCTCCTCTGCCCAGCGGAGCAGCTCCATCCGCCGCCGAACCGGCATTACCGTGCCGAGCGGGAAGTGGTGGGAGGGGGTGACGTGGACAATGTCCGCTCCGCTCCGCCGCAGTCCGTCCACCCGCAGCCCGTCCTCGTCCAGCCGGATCGGGACGACCTCCGCACCGCCGCCCTCGAAGATACGGCGGGTCTTGGGGTAGCCCGGATTTTCCACCGCATAGCGCCGGTTTCTCCCCAGCAGGTGGATGGCCAGCCCCAGCAGGTATTCCGACCCGGCCCCCACCACGATCTGTTCGGGAGAGGCAAGAATGCCGCGGTAATCCCGCAGATACCGTGCGATCTCCGCACGCAGCGCGGGGTCTCCCTGGGGATGGACGGCCCGCAGCAGGCCGCGGCTGTCCTCGCACAAAATCTCCCGGGTCAGCCGCGCCCACACGGAAAAGGGAAAATGGTCGGTATCCACCGCGTTGGTGCGAAAATCGTAAAGGGGCGGGGAAGCGGTCTCTGCGGAAGGAGCCTCCTCCTGCACAGAGGAAACAGCGGAAGGCGAGAACGGAGTCGCCGGACGCAGTGGCGCTTCCATCCGCTGGACGTAATAGCCGCTGCGTGGGCGGGCAAGCAGGTAGCCCTCAGCCGTCAGCTGCTCATAGGCGGTTTCCACCGTGTTCTGGCTGATTTTCAGGTGGGCGCAGAGCGCCCGCTTGGAGGGGAGCTTTTCCCCGGCCGCCAGCCGCCCGGTCTCGATCTCCCCCCGGATATACCGGTAAAGCTGTTCATACAGCGGCGTCTCCAGACGGTTATCCAGAGAAACGGTCAGCATAAAAATCTCCATTCCTTGTCGAATTTGGGACGGTTTCGGCCTACGGTCGAAATTTCCGCGGCGCTTTTTGCGGCAAAGAAACAAATTCCGACGTGAAAAGGCGGAAGCATCGTACTTTTCACGCTAAGTTCCTTTTACTCAACTGGCATTATAAAATAGTCGTAAACTGGCTATTTAAAGGATGCCAGTTTTTCTTATAATAAAGCATAAACCGCCCGGCCGTCAAGTCCGGCGTTATTACTTCCAAAGGAGAATGCAGCATGAGCGAACGGTATGAGTTGAACAAGAATCTGGCGCAGATGCTTAAGGGCGGCGTCATTATGGACGTTACCACCCCCGAACAGGCGAAAATCGCGGAAGCGGCGGGCGCCTGCGCGGTCATGGCGCTCGAACGCATC
>ERZ827520.1268-NODE-1268-length-30720-cov-6.655503_pt1 | contig 30720 bp, 21 predicted proteins | sample MGYA00519581_ERZ827520 | MGnify/ENA primary metagenome ERZ827520 (study PRJEB31778, sample SAMEA3449339) | human gut metagenome | biome: human gut; feature: human-associated habitat; material: faeces | place: United Kingdom | collected 2010/2012 ...
CTGCAGAACGATCTACCCGATGCCCCCTCAAAAAGCTTTCACTGGACAGCAATAATATATACAATGCGTCAGCCCTGTTAGAGAGTGGAGGAGCGTGCGTTGGTTTCAAAAAATATTGTACCTTTGCTCCTGCAATCTGAGGGGGTTGGTGACTAGGTAATCGTAGTCACTGGATAGCCACCCGAGGGGACACTATGCGGAAATAGCTCAGTTGGTAGAGCATCAGCTTCCCAAGCTGAGGGTCGCGAGTTCGAGCCTCGTTTTCCGCTCTAAGTAGATAAAACGATTAACAGAGCGGCACGTGTCGCTCTGTTTTTGTGTTTAGAGAGCTACCCTCGGCATTAAACATTTTACTAATTTAGCGGAGCAACAATCCCCAACAACATGTGCAGAAGGAAAAGACAACAGAAGCACCTCTTCGCAAATACGATGTATAAAGGGTTCGTAAGGCGTGGCGCTGTCGTGATTCCCGACACTATCGAAGAGGGACCCGACTTAGAAGAGGTCAAAAGCGAGCTCCTAGCGCGTATGCGTGCTATACAAGCTGAAGACAAGAAAGCGGGCAAGAGTGAAGAGCTGTGGTATACGATACAAGGCAACCAAGATGGTATCTGGCATGGCTGTATGACTAAAAAGGGTGGTTACTACGAGAGCAACAACGACCGCATACCGTGGTGGGCTTGGATACTTATGATACCTGGCTTCATACTTGCCCCCGTCTTTTGGTTTATCCATGATCTCATAAACCCGAACAAGCTCAAGCGAGACCGAGAGGCTTACTGGAAGAAGCGAGGCGACGGCTCCACCTCCCCGACAGCTTAAGAGCCACGAGGAGTAGGCTGGGAATCCCCCGCCTCTTGCATGAAACATTTCACTAACATAGCGGAGCAGTAATCCCCAAAAACATGTGTAGGAAGAAAAGAGAACGGAAGCTTCCCGAGCAAGAGAATACGATATATACCGGCTTTGTGCGGCGCGGCGCCACTGTCGTCAGTGCGACAGAGGTAAAGGGTGAGGATTTCGACGAGCTGAAGGCACAACTATTTCAGAAGATGCAAGAGCTACATCACCCAGGAGAAGACATTTACTATACAATAGTAGGGGATAAGCAGGGGCAGTGGCACGGCCATATCGATAAGAAAGGAGACTACGAGGAGCTAAGCAACAGCACCCCACCGTGGTATCTGTGGATTATATTTTTCCCGATTGCTGCTATATCGTGGGTATACCTTACTATCTACTACTGGATATGCCCCAAAGCACTAGATCGAGATAGGAAGCAAATGGGTATAAACGATTAGCCCTGCACTCTGCCTATCTGAGGAGCAACTATCGAGAGGAAGCGAGCGTGTTGTCCTGCAATTGGAAAAGATAAGTCTATCTACTTAGTACTAGGGGCCTGCCACATCCCGTCTTGTCTCCTGACACAGTGAGCTACAATGGTACGAAGGTGATTATCGTTATTGATAATTTCCAGGGTTGTTGTATCTTTGCTGTGTACTAGCTGGCATACATCTATGAATGTAACGACTGATGATGAAGCTTTGATAGAGCTGTATTTGAGAGGTAAGACCGCCGACAAGCGGTATAAGAAAGTCCCAGTACAAGCGATCAAAGGGTTCAAGAAGGCGGTGGATATAATGAAAGCAGTAAATCGGATCGAAGATCTCTTTCGGTTCAATGGCTTGCGCTACGAGCGGTTGGTAGGAGATCGTAAGGGGCAAGAGTCAGTTCGGTGTAATGACACTTGGCGTCTGATCTTTAAGAGCTACCCTCAGGAGGGCAGTGTAGTTATCACAGAAATATGTCTAATTGAAATATCACATCACTATGGCTAAGTTTAGTTTGAATCAAGCCGTCCCCTTTGAGTCTACTCAAGTGGGAGAGGTAATCCTCGATGAGCTGGAGGCACGTGATATGAAGCAGAGTGAGCTGTCGGATATTACGGGAATACAGCGCTCTATCTTGAATAATGTAATCAAAGGAAAGCGAGCCTTGACGCCAGAGATGGCTGTCCTGATAGAGGCTGCGCTAGATATACCCGCCTATGTGTTGATGAACATCCAAAGTCAGGATGGACTGAATAAAGCGAGAGCGAGTGAGCGGGTTGTCCTGCAATTGGAAAAGATAAGTCTATCTACCCTTTAGCCTCAGAGGTTATAGCTCTAGTTGAGACTGCTACGAGTGTAGTGGTCTGAGAGAAGCCATTTATAGTTACGTTTGGGGGCTCTGTAGGGGCGGATGGGAGGACTTTTTCGGGTAATCGGAGAGGTATCTGTTTGTCAGTAGTATATTTTAGCGTAACTTTGTGGCAATCTAGACTACGTGAAATAATAACGATATATCAAATATACTCATGCAGAACAAAGGATTTGTGATCCTCTTCGCCGCTCTACTGACGATCATCTGCGCTTTCTATATCTCCTTTACCCCCGTGGTAAGGCACTCCGATCAGAAGGCGCTGGCGATGACCGCAGCTGGCGAGGATGGCAAAGCGTATCTCGACTCAATGGCCAACGAGAAGGTGTGGTTTGGCTACACGCTCAAGAAAGCCCGCAACCAGCAGATAGGCCTCGGACTAGACCTCAAGGGCGGTATGAACGTCGTCCTCAAGGTTAACGGTCGTGACCTCTTGCGCAACCTCTCGGGACATAACCAGTCACCAGCTTTCATCGAGGCTATCGATAGAGCTGCTAAGGAGGGCGCTAATGACTTCGTCGGGACTTTCGTCGAGGCTTACAAGGAGCTCGAGCCTTCGGGGTCGCTCGCTGTCATCTTTAGCAATGGTCCCCTCCGTGATGTCATCTCGCCTAAATCGAGCGATCAGGAGGTCATCAAGGAGCTTCAGGAGAAGTATAGCAGTGCTATCGACGCTGCTATCAACGTCCTCAAGACTCGTATCGACCGCTTTGGTGTCGTCGCTCCAAACGTACAGCGCATCGAGGGGCAGGGTCGTATCCTAGTCGAGCTACCTGGTGTCACCGAGCCACAGCGTGTTCGTGAGCTACTGCAGCGCAGTGCGAACCTCCAGTTCTGGCGCACCTATACTTACGACGAAATCGCTAGTGACCTCAATGATGCTAACGATCGTCTCACCGCTATGGCGAATGGCAAAGACCTAACGCCTGCTGACACGACTGCTACCGAGGCTGACTCGACAGCTGTACAGAAACCAGCCACAGGAGGTGTGGAGAATGTCCTCTTTAGCAAGCTCAACATTACCAATCGCGGTACCATCGTTGGCTACGCTCGTCGTGCTGATCTAGACAAGATCGATGAGATGCTCGAGCAGGCTCAGAAGCAAAAGATGATCCGTGAGGATCTGATGCTCCTCTGGGGTAACTCGCCTATCAAGGATCCACAGACGGGCAAGGAGACGGACATCTACGAGCTATACGCTATCCGTGGTAACCGTAATGCGCTCCCCGATCTAGGTGGTGAGGTGGTCACCTCGGCACGTAGTGAGGTGCGTAATGACCTAGGTCAGAACCGCCCCGTCGTCACTATGACTATGAACGATGAGGGCGCTCGCAAGTGGGCACGCCTGACGGGTGACAACATTGGTCGAAGCATCGCTATCGTCCTTGATGGGGTCGTCTACTCTGCTCCTAATGTCAATTCGGAGATTACAGGCGGACGCTCTGAGATCTCAGGTAACTTTACTGTTGACGAGACAACCGACCTTGCCAACGTCCTCAACTCTGGACGTATGGAGGCTTCTGTCGAAATCGAGCAGGAGAGTGTCGTCGGTCCTACCCTCGGTAGCGAGTCTATTCAGGCTGGTATTATCTCCTTTGCGATAGCTATCATCCTACTGATGATCTACATGTGCCTCGCTTACGGCCTCATCCCAGGTCTCATCGCCGATGGCGCTCTGATCCTCAACAGCTTCTTCACGCTCGGTGTCTTAGCCTCTTTCCACAGTGTCTTGACGCTGTCCGGTATTGCGGGACTTGTGCTAACGCTCGGTATGGCGGTGGATGCAAACATCCTGATCTTCGAGCGTATCAAGGAGGAGCTACGTGCTGGCAAGTCTATGACTCGTGCTATCCAGGACGGTTATGGCAACGCTTTCTCAGCAATCTTTGACTCCAACCTCACGACCGTCATCACGGGTGGTGTGCTCTATGCCTTTGGTACTGGACCTATCCGTGGTTTTGCTACGACGCTCATCATCGGTGTCATCGCTTCCTTTATCACAGCCGTCTTCCTGACGCGTATCGTCGTTGAGGCGCTTGATAAGAAGGGTCGCATGGACAAGGTTACTTATACGACCTTCCTCACACGCAACCTGCTAAACAACCCAAGCTTCAAGATCCTCGAGAACCGCAACAAGGGCTTCATCATCTTTGGCTCTATCCTAGTGCTCGGTCTCATCGGTTCATTCGTATGGGGTCTCAATAGAGGTATTGAGTTCTCTGGAGGTCGCAACTATATCGTCGCCTTCGAGCAGCCCGTCTCTTCGGCTGAGGTGCGTGAGGCTCTCACGAAGCCTCTTGAGGAGCATGTCCTCGTCACTTCAATCGGTACGGAGGGCAACCAGGTGCGTATCTCAACCAACTATGGTATCGGCATGGCTCAGGAGAGCGAAGACGAGGAGCTACTCGTCATCGGTAAGGTCTTCGAGGGCGTACAGAAGTTCCTCCCACAGGGTACCACCCAGCAGCAGTTTGTCGACAACTATGTTGTCAGCTCACAGCGCGTCAGCCCGAGTATGTCTAAGGACATCTCTCGTCAGGCTATCATAGCGGTGATTCTCTCCCTGATCTTCATGGGACTGTACATCTTGCTTCGCTTCCGCAACTGGGCCTTCTCGCTAGGAGCCTTCGCCTCTGTGGCTACCACCACGCTACTTATCGTGGCGAGCTACATACTCCTCTGGCAGATCATGCCCTTTACGATGGAGCTGGATCAAAACTTCATCGCAGCGCTACTAGCGATCATCGGATACTCGATCAACGACGTGGTCGTCGTCTTCGACCGTGTCCGTGAGACGCTACACAACTATCCGAACCGTGAGGAGAAGCTTGTGATGAATGAGGCGCTCAACAGTACGCTAGCTCGTACGGTGCAGACCTCCTTCTCGACCTTCCTAGTGGTCTTCATCATCTTCCTACTCGGTGGAGCCTCTATGCGTAGCTTTACCTTTGCGCTACTCATCGGTATCGTCTACGGTATCTTCTGTACGCTCTTCGTCGCATCGCCTATCGCTTACCTAGTACGCAGTAAGCAGCAACGTAAGAAGCTCGCAGCAGCGAAGAAGTAAGCACATCTACTCGCTCTCCTCTCAGAGAGAGCTGTAAAACAAAAGTCGGAGTCTACCCACACTACGTGGATAGGCTCCGACTGTTTGTTGAGGCGCTAGGGTAGGGGAAGCACTACAGTTGCCGATAAACTAGGCTCCTCCGCCTAGAAATGCCAACCTCTCTACCCTCTAATCTCTAACTTCTCACCTCTAATCTCTAACATCTAACCTCTAAATTCGTACCTTTGCGGTATATCTAAGATACTTATCCTCTTATGACCTCAAAAGATTCAGTTCAGAAGCTCTCTATCGCCCAGTCGGTAGCTCATCGTTTGCTCGCTATACAGGCTGTCGAGCTTCGTCCAGACGCCCCCTTTACCTGGGCTTCTGGTTGGCTTAGCCCCATCTACTGCGACAACCGCAAGACGCTCTCCTATCCCGAGCATCGTAGCTACATCAAGCAAGCCTTTGCCCTCCAGGTGAGCGACCTCTATCCCGAGGCTGAGGTGGTGGCTGGCGTTGCCACGGGTGCTATCTCGTGGGGAGCCTTGGTCGCAGACGAGCTGGGACTGCCCTTCGTCTATGTACGCTCCTCCGCTAAGGATCATGGCAAGCAAAACCTCATCGAGGGGTACCTACCCGAGGGAGCGCGTGTCGTAGTCATCGAGGATCTGATCTCTACGGGTGGCAGTAGTATGAAGGCTGTTGAGGCGCTGCAAGCGGCCGGTGTACAGGTCGAGGGACTCATGGCGGTCTATACGCACGGCTTCGCCGAGGCTGAGGAGCTCTTCGCCAAGGCAGGCGTGGAGATGCGTACCCTGACCGATTACAACGAAGTTATTCGCCAGGCTGTCTCGGCCGGTTACGTCTCTGAGAGCGACCTCGAGATGCTCGCTCAGTGGCGACAGAACCCGAGCCAGTGGGGACGCTAGCATTACCACACATTAGCTTATACGAGCACTCCTATGACGATACAAAGCCAACCCGTCGCCTCTACTTATAGTTGTGAGGCGATCTATCGTAAGATCAGTGACCTGACCAATCTAGAGGAGCTACATCAGCTGCTAGAGGAAAAGCAGGTCAAGGTCTCCTCGCTCACTAGCGACCGCTGCGAAGTACAAGCGCAGGTGATGAAATTCTCGGCAGACCTCGCGCTCGTCGTCTCCGAGCGTATCCCCACCGAGGAGGTGCGCTATCAGATCGAGCACGACATGCTCCCCGCTAAGGTCTCCATACGGCTCACCCCTCAGGAGAGCGAAGGTAGCACCTTGGTCGTCTCCATGGAGGCAAAGCTCAACCCCTTTATCGCTGGCATGGTACAGCCTCGCCTAGAGGAGGCGGTCCAGTACATTGCCAATATGCTGGGGCAGATACGCTACGACGCATAGTCCAAAGCTAGAACGAAGACAAGGATGAAGGGTGCCCGCATCATGCTTTTATCGCTCATGACGCTCCTACTGCTGGGGTGTCAAGGCGAGGTGCAGTACGCCACGCCCCTGCGTCCAGTGCACTATCCGATCTACTTCGCCAGTGCCGAGGGTCGTGCGCTCATACCCGTCGGGGGGTACCTGCGCATCACCAAGCCCTCCACGGCGATCTCCGCCATCGGCTTCGGAGGCATCCTCGTCATTCACGGCTTCGCTGGGAGTGGCACGGCCGATTACTACTACGCTTACGACCTTGCCTGCCCTAAGGAGCTGGATCCGACGAACGCTTTGCTGGTCAATGACAAGCTCGAGGCGGTCTGTCCGAAGTGTCACAGCCGCTTTAGCATCGTCTATGGTGGCGGCACGCCAGTCCAAGGACCTGCGCAGAGTCCCCTCTTGCCTTACCGTGTATTACCCATTGATGGGGGACTATTGATTACAACGCCTGAGCTATGAATAAGCTAGTCCGATACGCCCTCTGCCTCCTCAGCCTGTGGAGCCTCCTAGCGACAGCCCTTCAGGCGCAGTCACGCTACGACTACGACATACCGCTACCCGCCTTCGACAAGGATCCCCACGAGCTCCTCTACCGTGGCGAGACGCTCCATAGCTTCCTGATCAATCCCTACACGGGTGCGCTCTATGAGTCGCGTCCCGACACGCTGAGCACCCTCTTTCACGATCAGGTGAAAGCGGAGAGTCGCTCCATCGTGATGGCTTACCTCGGCAACTTGAGGTCTCCGTGGATTGACATGGACTACTTCAACCGCTTGCGCCCACAGCATCGCTTCCTCTTTGATCAAACGCTCTCGGGCTTCGTATGGGACGAGTCTAGGCGGCTCTTTTATCGGACGAAAACTCCTTTCTCCAAGCTCTTCTATCAGCGCAATGGAGATGCGCAAAGAAGGGAAGAGCAGTTTGACGGAACGATAGCGTTCAACCTCGGCAAGCGCCTAGCGATGGGAGCCGACTTCAACTACACCTACTCTCCTGGCTACTACATCGGCAATCGTACGAAGAGCTCCGACTACCGTCTCTTTGCCACCCTGACTCTGGATCGCTACGAGGCGTATCTCTCGGGCGGAGGCAACTTCGCACGCATTACTGAGAATGGCGGTATCATGGAGGACGGTTATGTCAACGACCCGACACGGGGCAACTCTGGCAGGCGTACGCTGGAGAGCCACGAGATACCCGTTCGTCAGGCGGAGCGTGTCTGGAACGGTATCGACGATGCCCACGTCTTCCTCTCGCAGCGCTACAACTTCGGCTCCTATCGTCCGCGCAGTGCTAGCGATACGCTGACGATCTTTGGCGAGCGTCGCACCGATGCCGACACCACGCGCTTCGTGCCGATAGCCAGTGTGGGGCATATCTTGAGCTTTAGGCAGGGCGTGCATCAATATGTGAACCGCAACCAAGCCACCTGGGAGCAGTATCCCAACCACTACGCCTATATGCACAAAGGCCCCTCGGGTGCGCTCGACTCGCTCTACGTCTTGCCCGAAGATAGCACACGCAGGTGGCAGCTGGACAATAGCTTCATCCTCTCGCTTCGTGAGGGCTTCAGACCGTGGGTTAAGTTTGGACTAGAGGCGTATGTGCGACTGGAAAACAAATACTACTACACCCCCGATTCGATCTATCGGGAGCGACCGGGGCACAGCACCATGGATGTAGTCGTAGGCGGACGTATAGCGCGTACCTCAGGGCACTTGCTCAACTTCGATGCGCAGCTCGAGAGCACCCTCATAGGCGAAAACATCGGCTCCATACTGGCGCAGGGCGGTATCGCCACTTCGTTTCGTCTCTGGAGCTTCCCCGTGGGGTTGCGCGCCTGGGGCAACTTTGAGAACCGCCGTCCGGACTACTTCATCCGGCACTTCCACGGCACCTTCCACCGCTGGGACGTGGACTTCGGCTATGAGCGCCGACTAGCCTTCGGAGGGCGACTCACGCTCGACAAGCTAGGCACCTCGCTGAGCGTCGAGACAGCTACCCTGCAAAACCAGCTCTACTGGACTTCGCAAGGGATCGTCCAGCAATGCGCCGACCCGATACAGATCCTCTCGGCACGGCTCCTACATGACTACAAGTGGGGCTGGCTCGCCTGGAGACTGCAAGCTCTCTACCAGCTCTCCACACGTCAGGAGGTGATGCCCCTGCCGACGCTGAGCCTATACGGGTCGCTCTACACAGACTTCTTCTACGCTCGTGTCTTGCGCATCATGCTCGGCGTGGACTGTCGCTGGCACACACGATACTACGCCCCTTACTACGAGCCAGCGGTCATGCAGTTTGTCAATCAGACGAAGACGAAGTATGGCAACTTCCCCCATCTGAATGCATTCGTCAGCTTCCAGCTCAAGCGGGCTCGCTTCTTTGTCGAGTACTACAACCTCGGTGACCTCTTTATCTCACCCTCGGAGCGCTTCTCCGCAGCGCACTACCCGATCAATCCGCCCGTCCTCCGTCTCGGTATCTCCCTCGACCTAAACAAGTAGTACGCTGGGTGCGTCCATTGCGTCACGACAGCGAGGCTCTGTCAAGCGGGATGGGCGAAGAGCGCTTTGTAGAGTGTGGAGAGGATTTTGTCGGCTTGGTAGACGGTGGTAACGTGATGCCACTTGACGCTACGGTGTCCCTCACGGGTCTCGCGCACTTCGCACGCTTTGCCGTAGCTAGCCACGCTCTTGAGTAGTATGTCGAAGGCTTTGCTCTGATAGTATGCCGAGCCACTGGGCGGGAGGAAGAGGATCATCTGCTCACGACGTAGCGAGACCTTGACGATGCCTAGGTGGCTGGCCAACCGTCGCAGACGTGGCACCATGAGAAGCCCCTGCGTCTGCGGTGGCAGGGCGCCAAAGCGGTCGCGCAAGCGATCGGCAAAATCTTTTAGTTCGCGGTCACTCGCCAGCTCGTCTAGCTCACGGTAGAGCAAGATGCGCTCGCTGTCTTGCGGAATGTATTCGTGGGGCAGGGAGAGGTCGAGGTCGGTATCGATCGTGGTGTCGGTGAGGGCATTGCCCAGCTCCGCCTGCTGCTCCGTCTGAGCGGCAAAGAGTGCGGCAAAGTCCTCCTGCTTGACCTCGCGCACCGCTTCCTCAAAGACTTTGCGGTAAGTCTCAAAGCCTAGATCAGCGATGAAGCCACTTTGCTCGGTACCTAATATATTGCCAGCGCCTCGTATGTCTAGATCCTGCAGGGCGATACGCATACCACTACCTAGGTCGGAGAGACTCTCGATCGCCTTGACACGCCGTGCAGCAGCCTCCGTGAGGGTGCCCAGGGGCGGGGTGATCAGGTAGCAGTAGGCACGCTGGCTACCACGCCCCACACGGCCACGGAGCTGGTGCAGATCGCTCAGTCCGTAGCGATGGGCGGAGTTGATGATGATCGTATTGACACTAGGCATGTCGATGCCGTTCTCGATGATCGTCGTGGCTAGGAGCAGATCGTACTTGCGCTCGGCAAAGTCTAGGAGTATCCGCTCCGTCTCGCTCGGGGTCAAGCGCCCGTGAGCAATCGCTATGCGAATGCCTGGGACGCACTCCTGGATCTGTCCCGCTACGCCGTGGATCGACTCAATGCGGTTGTGGACAAAGAAGACTTGCCCGTGGCGTGCCAACTCGTAACCGATAGCGTCGGCGATGGTCTCTTGCGACCAGCGAATGAGGCGTGTCGTGACGGGCTGACGATTGCGCGGAGGCGTATTGATATTGGAGAGGTCACGAGCACCCATCAGGGAGAACTGCAGGGTGCGGGGTATCGGTGTCGCCGAGAGCGTGAGCGTATCCACGTTGACCTGTAGCTTGCGAAGCTGCTCCTTAGCCTTGACGCCAAACTTCTGCTCCTCGTCTATGATGAGCAGTCCGAGTGACTTGAAGGCGACCCCTTTGCTCAGCAGTCGGTGCGTGCCGATCAATATGTCGACCTGTCCCTCGGCTAGGTCCGCTAGGATGGCTTTCGTCTGCTTATCGCTCTTAGCTCTCGAGAGGTATTCGATGCGGCAGGGCAAACCCTCGAGCCTCTGGCTAAAGGTCTGGTAATGCTGGTAAGCGAGGATCGTCGTCGGCACCAAGACCGCTACCTGCTTGCTGTCGGCCACCGCCTTGAAGGCAGCTCGTATCGCTACCTCCGTCTTGCCAAAGCCCACGTCCCCGCAGACCAATCGATCCATCGGGCGGTTACTCTCCATGTCCGCCTTGATCTGCTCGATCGCTTTCAGTTGGTCGGGCGTCTCCTCATAAGCAAAGGAAGCCTCCATCTCGTGCTGCAGGTAACTATCGGGCGAAAAGGCAAAGCCCGGTTGCTCTTTGCGTGCTGCATAGAGTGCAATGAGGTCACGAGCGATCGACTTGATCTTAGTCTTCGCACGCTCCTTGAGCTTTGTCCAGGCACCCGTGCCTAGTTTGCTAAGTTGTGGCGAACCCTCCTCTTGTGCCTGATACTTCGAGAGCTTGTGCAGGCTATGGATGCTGACGAGGAGCACATCTTTGTTTTGGTAAACCAGCTTGACCACCTCACGTGGCTTGCCGTCTACCTCCGTGGTGAGGAGCCCGTCAAACTGCCCCACACCGTGGTCGCTGTGGACGATGTAGTCGCCTGGCGAGATGGCGTGTAGCTCCTTGAGCGAGATGGCCGCATCGGCATTGCGTATGCGGTCGCTCTTGAGCTGGTAGTGGTGGTAGCGGTCGAAGATTTGATGGTCGGTCAGGAGTAAGACATCCAAGTCCTTGTCCTCAAAGCCCTCGTGAACGACCAGCGGCACCCACTCGGGGAGGAGCTCCTCAGCTTCGCGCTCGATGAGTATCTCCTTGAGACGCTGCGCCTGTGCGGACGACTCGGAGAGGAAGAAGCTCTTGAAGAAGCCCCGCTTGCGCACCTGCAGCTCCTCGACCAATAGGTCAAAGTGGCGATGGATCAAGATCTGAGGCTTCGTCGCAAAGGTGATCCGCTGGTCAACGATCGACAGCCCTTTCGTCGGGGTGCCTAGGATCTTCGTGCGCTGCTTTACCTCAGCCGAGAGTTTGTCTGGGGGGAGTAACAGCTCGCGCATTTCCTCTTGTGTGGCAAAAGCACCTTCGTACTCTACCGCTAGCTCCGCATCGTAAAGCCCTTTCCACTGCTCAGCGAGCGACTCGTAGCGACTGATCCAGAGTTGGTAGTCAGAGGATAGGAGCGACAGGAGCGAAGTCTCTCCGCCAGAGGCATCGCCTTTGACCTGTAGTGCAGGGGCTATCTCAGCTCGCTCGCACTGATCCACAGAGAGCTGGCTCTCGATGTCAAAGCGCCGTATGCTATCGATCTCATCGTCAAAGAAGTCAATGCGGTACGGGTAGGTGCTCCCGTAAGAGAAGATGTCCACAAGACTACCTCGGTAGACCACTTGACCAGGACTGTAGACGTAGTCCACCTCTTCGAAGCCCTCCTCAAGTAGTCGCTCTCGTAGCTTATCTCGAGAGATCACATCGCCCACGCTGAGCGTGAAGCAACTCTGCGCCACCTCCTGCTGGGAGGGTATCGCCTCGGCAAGAGCTTCGGGGTAAGAGACGATCAGCGGTGTATCGCCCACAGCAAGGCAGGCGAGCAATTCGGCACGCAAGACCTCCTGCGCTGGCTCTCGCTGACCATACTTAATATGTCTATTGAAGGCTGAGGGATAGTAGTAAGCTTTGACCCCCAGAGCCTCAAGGTCGCCCAGCATATAGCCCGCACTGTCGGCATCCTCGGCAATCACCAGATAAGGGTGTTCACGCGCCAAGGTGGCGAGGATAAAGGCGGGCGCCGAAGCGGTCACCCCCTCGAGCTCTACACACTGATCCTGCTGTAGGGCTTGGCGAAGCTCTACGATGCGCGGATGATCGTGCCAGAGATCGAGGAGGGACATAGGGGAGAGATTACTTCTGGCGCAGTTGGCGAGCCAGGATCGTATTGCGCATCAGCGTGATGATGGTCATAGGACCTACACCGCCAGGCACAGGCGTGATGTAAGAGCAGTGCGGAGCCACCTCGTCAAAGTCGACGTCGCCCACGATGCGCGAGCCACTCTTCTTCGTTGCGTCGGGGACACGTGTGATGCCCACATCGATGACGATGGCGCCCTCCTTGACCATCTCCTTCTTGACAAAGAGGGGGATACCGATCGCAGCGACGACGATATCAGCCTGACGGCAAATGGAGGCAATGTCTTTCGTACGGCTGTGGCAGATCGTCACGGTCGCATTGCCCTGCGCACCCTTCTGGAGGAAAAGCTGAGCGATCGGCTTGCCGACGATGTTGCTACGTCCGAGGACCACCACATGCTTGCCCTCCGTGCTGAGGTTATAGTGCTTGAGGAGCTCGATAACCCCCTTCGGCGTGGCAGGTACGAGGCAAGGTTCGCCAAGACTTAGGAGTCCCACGTTGATCGGGTGGAATCCATCCACATCCTTGCGGTAGTCTACAGCGTGAATGACCGCCTGCTCGTCAATATGCTTCGGTAGCGGTAGCTGGACGATGAAGCCATCGACCTCGGGATCTTTGTTGAGCTGCTCGATCTCAGCGATGAGCTCTTCCTGCGTGATGGACTCATCAAAGCGCTTCGTCAGAGAGATGAAGCCGACCTCCTCGCAAGCCTTGATCTTGCTCGCTATGTAGGTCTCACTGGCACCGTCATGGCCCACGATAATAGCGCCCAGACAAGGCGGGCGCTGCCCAGCAGCGACCATCTGCTGTACCTCCTGTGCGATCTCCTTCTTGATCTCGGTCGCAGTGGTCTTGCCATCTAGGCGAATGAATGATTCTTGTGTCATAGAGTTGTATCTGTATAGATGAATTGCGTTGTGCTGCTCGTGCTAGCAAGGTGGCAAAGCCCTCGTCGTGACCTCCACCTCTGCCGACAGGTCGTACAAAGATACCGAAATCTGAGGGATTAACTCAGACGTAGTGCGACCGCCAACAGTTTCATACGGAAGAAACGCCATGTCTTACCCTGAAAAAGGAGACGTAAAGGTCTAAATCCTTTCGCTCCCGAGGGGCGCTCGGTAGTGCCTACCGTGTGGCACTGTAGTTTCCTCTCCATGAAACTGGAGTTTCTTCCCCATGAAACTGGAGTTTCCTCCGTAGGAAACTAGAGTTTCTCCCGAATGAAACTACAGTGCCAAGGAGAAGAAACTACATCTCTCCGCTAAGAAACAACAAAGGCACCCCAAACGGCTTCTCCTAGATCATATCGGTTTCAACGGAGGAATCGCCCAGCGGACTGCTGTGATTTCGTATCTTTGTTCCGTAGGAAGAGACTGCGGGCGTAGTCTTATTGCTACATTTACTGCATAACGAAATAGACGTATCCTCGATGAATACACAACAACGACAGCAAGCGTGGTGGCTCTACGGTGGGCTAATGCTCATCTTCATGGCGCTCTTGTGGTGGGTCGCTGCGACTGACGGGGCGATGAGTGTCGACTCGGAGTCCCTCGTCACGGCTCCCGTAGCTACTACAACAGAGCCCTTGGGCGAAGCGTCCGAAGGGGCTGTGGTAGCACTCGACTTGACCACACCCTCGTCTGCGATGGAGGCCACGCCGTGGCAATCGTTTGTGACGTCGGTACGCTCGCACGCCGCTTCAGACATAGGGCTACTACTGATCCAGCTGGTGGTCATCCTGCTCGTGGTACGTGTCGTGGGGTGGCTCTTCGCACGATTGCATCAGCCGACGGTCATCGGGGAAATCCTTGCTGGTATATTGCTCGGTCCGAGCTTGCTGGGAGCCGTTTGGCCAGAAGCGATGGAGACGCTCTTCCCGGTGCACAGCTTGGGCAATCTAGAGTTGCTCAGCCAGTTCGGACTGATCCTCTTTATGTTTACCATCGGTATGGAGCTGCGGATGAAAGACCTCAAGGGTCAGGCGCAGCAAGCGTTCGTCATCAGCCAGTCGGGGATTATCTTTCCATTTATCCTAGGCATCCTTCTCACCTATGGGCTGTACAGTTGCCCTGAGCTACTGAGCGAGGGGAGTAGCTTCTTGTCGCTCGCCCTCTTTGTGGGCATCTCGCTCAGCATCACCGCCTTCCCCGTCTTGGCTCGTATCATCCAGGAGCGCTCGCTATCGCATAGTCACCTGGGGCGCTTGGCGCTCTCGACTGCAGCTATGGGAGATATCGTGGCGTGGCTCATGCTGGCGGCCATCATGGCGGTCAGTCAGGGGGGGAGCTTCACGAGCGCTCTCTACAATATGCTCTTCCTCGCCCTTTACTTGGCGGTTATCTTTGGCATCTTGCGACCACTCTTCGGACTCCTCGGTCGACGTGTGAGACATCGTGAGGTACTCTCCAAGTCGCTCATGGGACTCATCTTCATCCTCCTCATGGCGAGTGCCTACTTCACCGAGATCATGAGTATGCATGCACTCTTTGGCGCCTTCATGCTGGGGCTGGTTATGCCGGAGAACCTAGACTTCCGAGTGATTGTCAAGGAGAAGGTCGAGGACTTGGCGCTCCTGCTCCTCCTGCCGCTCTTCTTCGTGAGCTCAGGCTTGCGCACGGAGCTGGGATTGGTCAATACACCTGAGCTGTGGGCGCTCTTCGGCATCTTTACCTTTGTGGCAGTTGTGGGCAAAATGGGCGGTACCTACCTCGCTGCGCGAAGCTGTGGTATACAGCGTCGCGAAAGCCTTTACCTAGGTGCTTATATGAATACCCGAGGGCTGATGGAGCTGGTCGTGCTACGCATCGGACTGGACCTAGGAGTCCTCTCGACGGTCCTCTTTACCATCCTCGTGATGATGACGCTCGTGACGACGATCATGACGGCTCCGACGCTGCAACTGATCGACTGGCTCCTCAAGAAGAAAACGCCGCAGAGTCTGGAGCACGCAACGGGACAAGTGCTCATCTCCTTTGGTCGTGCCGAGACGGGTGTCACGCTCCTCGAGTTCTTCCATAGGTTGTGCGGTGGTACCGCTCCGCAGGTGGCTTGTACGCTGATGCACGTCACTACTGATACGGACATTAGCACCATCGATGCGGAGCACTACTACGCCAGTAGCTTCGCAGCTCCGATGGAGATGGCTAAGCAGCTAGACCTTTCTGTGCAGCGTAAGTATGAGATTGCCGAATCGGTCCCCGAGGCGGTCCTTTCGCACGCTAATCATATCCAGAGCAACCTGCTCCTCCTCGGAGCGAGTGTCAACCTTTCGCAAGATAAGAAAGACCGCGACCTAGTCGCCTATAGCAATAAGTTGACCCGCAGGTGGGGTCTGCTGACTGGTCGCCGTCGCAAAGCTAAGAAAGAGCAGAGCTCGCACTCCTTTGAGGAGCTGATCGCTACCTTTGCTCAGGAGGCGCCTTGCTCTGTCGGCATCTATGTGGACAATGGTCAGACGCCGATAGCGCATCCGCTCGTGCTGATGCAGCGGCCTGAGGACCAAGAGCTACTACTCGTTGCCGAGCAGGTGACGCAAAGTGAGGATAGTCCGATCACGCTGATGCCGCTCTCGTCACATCTCGCCAAGCCTACGACAAAGCTCTCGGCTCGTGTGTCGTGGAGTGGAGAGACTTTTGCTGAGCAGGTCGACCTGAGCGCTTACGACTTCGCCTTCATCGCTTACGATGCGTGGGCTGCCCTCACGCCAGCACAGCAAGAGCTGCTAGAGCAACTGCCCTCTTACCTTATTCTAGACATTGACGAGGCGACCATTGAGTTGCCGACGATACATCGTCCGACTACAGAAGCCGTCTCTTACCTTGGTAAAACGTCTTAACTATGAAACGTGAGAAAGGCTCTCCTCGCCAAGCTAAGCCAAAGCTGAGCACCCCGCTCTGGGCTCGGCAAGATCCGTGGCTTGCTCCCTACTACGAGACGATAGAGACGTGGCAAAGCTACGTCGCAGCGCGTCGGCAGCTCTTCGTTGGCTCGCAAAGCCTCTCGAGCTGGGCGTGCGGACACCTTTACTTTGGGCTGCATCGCACCGACGCTGGCTGGACAGCGCGCGAATATGCGCCAGCGGCTCAGGCGGTATACCTGCTTTGCGACGCTAACCAGTGGCGTAAAGATCCGAACTATCGATTTGTTGCCAAAGAGGAGCGACCAGGCGAATGGCTCCTCGAGCTACCCGCCACAGCGCTACACCATCTAGACTACTACAAGCTACTCTTCTGCACGGACCACGAGGAGCTAGAGCGCATCCCCGCCTACGCTCATTATGTCGTGCAGGACCCGCGAGACTACACCTTCTGCGCTCGTGTCTGGGCCCCCGAAGAACCGTACCTTGTCCAGGCGCCAGCACCTCAGCGTCCCGATACCTTGCTTATCTATGAGTGTCACATAGGGATGAGTGGCGAGGAGATGGGCGTGGCGAGCTACGAGCAGTTTCGCACGGAGCGACTGCCCTACATCGTCTCGGCAGGGTACAATACGCTCCAGATCATGGCTGTCCAGGAGCACCCGTACTACGGTTCGTACGGCTATCACGTCTCCAACTTCTTCGCTCCGTCCAGTCGCTTCGGCACGCCCGACGATCTCAAGCGCTTAGTCGATGAGGCGCACGCCTTAGGTCTGTACGTCATCATGGACTTGGTCCACTCGCATGCCGTGCGCAACGAAGCCGAGGGCTTGGCCCGCTACGATGGCACACGGACGCTCTTCTTCCACGAGGGGAGCCGTGGCGAGCATCCGCAGTGGGACTCGCTCTGCTTTGACTACGGCCGTGGCGAGGTGGTCCACTTCCTCCTCTCCAATTGCCACTACTGGCTCACGGAGTACGGCTTCGACGGCTTCCGCTTCGACGGGGTCACCTCGATGCTTTATGAGGACCACGGCTTGGGGCGACCTTTCCTCACCTATGCGGACTACTACAATGGCAATGTAGACCGAGATGCGCTGACCTATCTGACGCTTGCTAACGAACTCATCCATGCTGTCAAGCCCTCGGCGACGACTATCGCCGAGGAGGTGAGTGGACTGCCCGGACTGTGCGAAAGCCAAGCCACCGAAGGCTACGGCTTTGACTACCGTCTGGCGATGAATGTGCCGGACTACTGGATCAAGCTGATCAAAGAGCAGCCCGACGAAGCGTGGAATCCCGAGAATATGTGGTACGAACTGCGCAATCATCGCCCCTCTGAGCGAACTATCTCCTACGCTGAGAGCCACGACCAGGCACTCGTCGGAGACAAGACCATCATCTTCCGACTCATCGACAGCGATATGTACTGGCACATGCAGCAGAGCGACTACAACGATCGGGTGATGCGTGGCATAGCGCTCTGCAATATGATCCGTCTGATGACCTTCGCCACGATGTGCGGTGGTTATCTCACCTTCATGGGCAATGAGTTTGGTCATCCCGAGTGGATTGACTTCCCTCGTGAGGGCAATGGTTACTCTTACCAGTACGCTCGTCGTCAGTGGTCGCTACAGGCTAATGGCTTACTGCGCTACAAGCAGCTCTCACACTTTGACAAAGGGATGCTTTCGCTCTGCCGCTTGACGCCTCGCTTTGCAGAGCTCTCTGACTACTGCTATCATAGCCATACGGAGCGACAGGTTATCGCTTTCATGCGGGGTGACGGCTATCTCTTTGCCTTCAACTTTAGCCCCACCGAGAGCTACACCGACTACCTCATCGAGGACGTACCAGCGGGACAATACGAGCTACTCCTCGACAGCGATGCGGTCGACTGCGGAGGCTTCGGACGTATCGATGCCAGCGTCCTGCACCACACCCGCGCCACTGCCGAGGGAGGCACCGAACTACGACTCTATCTGCCCTCCCGCTCAGCGCAAGTCTACCAGCGCAAGCGGTGATAGCGGCAAAACAATACGAGTAACCCTTTGTAGGGACGCACGCTCTGTGCGTCCGTTGTGTCCAAGGTTACGATGCTGTAACTTTCGTTCGACAACGGACGCACAGAGCGTGCGTCCCTACAAGTCGTTACCCGTTATTTATATGTGTAGGTCTTACTTCTCGAACTCGATGTCGATGTCGAAGGACTCATGCCACGGCAGTCCCTGACGAGCCACCTCCTCGAGGAAGGGATCTGGGTCAAACTGCTCGACGTTGAAGACACCAGCGCCTCCCCATATGCCTTTGGCGAGCATCAGTGCGCCCGTTGTAGCGGGGACACCCGTCGTGTAGCTGACACCCTGCGTGCCCGTCTCACGGTAGGCTGCTTGGTGAGAGCAATTGTTCCATATATAATAGGTACGCTCCTTGCCGTCCTTGACGCCACGGATGCGACAGCCGATAGAGGTCTCGCCCGTATAGTTCTCGCCCAGCTCCTGAGGATTAGGCAGGACAGCCTTGAGGAATTGGATCGGCACGATCTCCTGTCCATTGTAGTTAATCGGCTCGATGCTTGCCATACCAATGTTTTGGATCACCTCGAGGTACTTGAGATACTCCTCCCCGAAGGTCATCCAGAAGCGCGCCCGACGTATCGTGGGGAAGTGCTTGACGAGCGACTCCAGCTCCTCGTGGTAGAGCAGATAAGACTCGCGTACGCCGATGCCTGGGTAGTGTAGCGGACGATGTATCTCCTGAGGTTCCGTCTCGATCCACTCGCCCTCGTGGTAGTACTTACCCTTTTGGGTGATCTCACGGATATTGATCTCTGGGTTGAAGTTGGTTGCAAACGCCTTGTGGTGGTCGCCACCGTTGCAGTCCACGATGTCGAGGTAGTGCATCTCGTCAAAGTGATGCTTAGCCGCATAAGCGGTGAAGATACTGGTCACGCCTGGGTCAAAGCCACACCCTAGGACAGCCGTCAGGCCAGCTTCCTTAAAGCGGTCGTGATACGCCCACTGCCAGCTGTACTGATACTTAGCCTCGTCTAGGGGCTCGTAGTTTGCCGTGTCAAGGTAGTTGACGCCCGCCTTGAGACAAGCCTCCATGATGGTCAAGTCTTGGTAGGGGAGCGCTACGTTGATACAGATGTCTGGGCGGAAGCTCTCGAATAGTCGTACCAGTTGCTCCACATCGTCAGCATCCACCTGAGCAGTCTGGATCTTGACGTTCTTTATTTGTGCTGCGATGGCGTCACACTTAGACTTAGTGCGGCTCGCCAGCATAATATCGGTAAAGGTCTCAGCATTCTGAGCCACCTTGTGAGCTACTACGGTGCCTACGCCACCAGCTCCGATGATGATCACTCTTGTCATAGAGGTTGTATAGTTAAAAGCGTTAGAGATTCATGAGGTTTGCGGTAGCTACGCCAGCATCCTTTGCGGCTGCTCGAGCGTCGTTGCTACTTTGCCCTGCCAAAGATACGAAAAAGAAGTTAGAGATTAGAGGTTAGCTAGCCCTTCCCTCCTGAGGAAATCGGAAATCTCCAGTGAGAAAATGAAAATTCTCCACGGAGCCGGGAAATAAAAGTTCGGAAGAATGAAATGAAACTTCGGAAGAAGCAAATCAAAGTTCGGAAGAATTTTTTTATACCTCCGTGAAGGATTTCCGTTTTCTATCGAGATATTTTCGATTTCCTCGGAGGTGTGGGCTGAGTGGCAGTGATCGGCTGTCAACGGCTGGCGGGCGACTAGATGAAAATATCAGAGCTGTCGGAGCTATCTAGGTCATCTGAGTGATCGGATCTCTAACCTCTAATTTCTAACTTCTCACTTCTCAACTCCAGCTTCCCCTTTGTCGTAGAGAGAGTTTTTATTATCTTTGTGGTATAATCAGTAGATAGGAATCATATATGAAGTTTACCGTCAATAGCAACGAGCTCTCCACGCTCTTGCAAAATGTGGGACGCCTTGTCCCTGCGAGCAATGTCTCTATGCCAGCGCTGGCTAACTACCTCTTTGAGGTGACTCCCGAGCGGATCTCCGTGACGGGTGGGGATACGATGATGCGCTCGACTGGTGTGATCGCTCCGCTAGAGTGTGATGGCGATATGCACTTCCTGATAGCTCCCACACCTCTACTAGACTATATCAAGTCGCTGCCCGTACAGCCGCTGACACTGGAGATGCAGACGACTGAGGAGGGGGCGAGATTTATCCACTTGATCCACTCGACGGGATACCTAGATATACCCATCGGAGACGCTGAGCTCTATGTCTCTCGTGAGTCTCCCGAGGATAGTGAGGGGGCTGCGATGATGAGTATGAATAGCTCTAGCCTCCTCTCTGGTATATCGGCCGTGCTACCTGCGGCTTACCCCGACACGTCGCGCGAACAGCTACATGGCGTGCACTTTGTCATGCTCTCGGATCGTCTAGAGCTCTGCGCGACGGACAATGTACAGCTCGTACGCTACATAGACTACGATGCGCGGATCGTCGAGAAGGAGGGCGAGGTGGCACAAGCTTCGCTGAGGGATCCAAGCTTCACGCTCCCGATCAAGGTCTCTAGCTTCCTCCAGTCTATCCTGCCAAACTTTGCCAATGAGGAGGCGCTAGTCATTTTCAATAATAAGCAGGTTGAGGTACGCTTCGGCACTTACAATGTGGTTTCGCAGGTGAGTGTGCTGGACTTCCCCAACTACAACGGGCTGCTCCCCGACGCCATGACCTACATGATCGAGATAGACGGCCAAGTCCTCCAGCGCGCTACGACTCGTGTCAATTATCTGAGCAATATCGTGGGGCTGGGCGCTGACTCGAGCTTGCTCTGTATCACTTTTGAGGAGCATGCGATGGTGATGAAGGGGGGCTTCTACGCGCAGGGTGCGAATACGCCTGGAGTCGATGTCGAGGAGCGTATACCGGTGGACTATCCTGAGCAGATGGAAGGGATGCAGATCACCTTTAAGACGAATACCTTCATCAAGTTCCTCAAGGCATTCAACGCTGAGAGCCTACAGCTACACATTACCAATGCTACGCAGCCGATTATGATCACACCGACTAAGGTGGCTGACCAGACGGATCTGCGAGGTATCACGGCTCCTGTACGTATCTAAGGATTAGGCTATGAAGTTACAACTGGAACGTCCGCTAGTTTTCTTTGACATAGAGGCTACGGGACTGGATATTACGAATGACCGCATCATTGAGTTGACCATTCTGAAGCTGATGCCCGATGGCGAGCGGATCGTACGGACGCGACGCTTCAACCCTGAGATGCCTATTCCCGCCGAGAGCACGGCGATACATGGTATCACGGACGAAGATGTGCGTGACTGCCCTCCCTTTAGAGCTTGTGCCAAGAGCTTAGCGGAGCTGATCGACGGGTGCGACCTAGCGGGCTACAACTCGCAGCGCTTTGACCTGCCGATGCTTGGGGAGGAGTTTCTCCGTGCTGGCGTAGAGGTGGACCTACTCGCTATGCAGCACATAGACGTGCAGACGATCTTTCACAAGATGGAGCCACGTACCCTCGAGGGGGCTGTTCGCTTCTACTGTCATCGTGAGCATATCGGAGCGCACGGTGCAGAGGCGGACACGATCGCTACGCTCGATGTGCTGATGGCGCAACTGGATAAGTATGGCGATGAGCTCCCACACAGTGTCAAGGAGTTGTCCGACCTGACTACTTACCATCGCAACGTGGACCTCTCGGGACGCATCGTCCTAGACGACAATGACGTGCCGGTCTTTAACTTTGGCAAGCACAAGGGACGCTCCGTCGAGGAGGTCTTTCGCCAAGAGCCAGGCTACCTAAGCTGGCTCATGCAGGCGGACTTCTCGCGAGATACGAAGCGTCAGTTCCTCCTGATTAAGGAGCGGATGAAGCCTTAGGACAAACCATCACGCTACACGAGAGATAGCCATGCGCTTACAGAACAAGCATATAGTCGTAGGGATCACGGGCGGGATAGCTGCCTACAAGAGCGCCTCGCTCGTACGCCTGCTGGTCAAGGAGGGTGCCGAGGTGCAGGTGGTTATGACGCCTGCGGCTAAGGAGTTCATCACGCCGCTGACGCTCGCCACGCTCTCGCAGCATGCAGTGGTCTCAGACTTCTTCGATCGCCGTGACGGCTCGTGGCATAGTCACGTGACGCTGGGCACGTGGGCTGATCTGATGATCATAGCGCCGGCTACGGCTAGCACGATCGGCAAGATGGCTCACGGCATTGCCGACAATATCCTCGTGACCACTTACCTAGCGATGCGTGCGCCAGTGCTGATCGCACCAGCGATGGATCTAGATATGTGGTCTCACCCGACGACCGCCCGCAATCTGGAGATACTGGCGCAGGACGGTGTGGCGCAAGCGTTGCCCGCTGAGGGCTTTCTCGCGAGTGGTCTGACAGGTCGTGGACGTATGCAGGAGCCAGAGGAGATCTTAGAGCAGGCGGTCGCAATGCTCATCACTAAAGCGGAGAAACTACCCTTAGCGGGGGAGTGCGTCACCATCACGGCGGGGCCTACTTACGAGCCGATCGACGATGTACGCTTCATTGGCAACCATTCGTCGGGACTGATGGGCATCTCACTGGCGGAAGCTTTTGCGCAGCAGGGCGCTGAGGTGCATTTGGTCTTGGGACCAACGCATCTACGGCCGACCAACTCGCACATTGTCGTACACTCCGTGATGACTGCCGAGGAGATGCTGGCGGCGGCTGAGGAGACTTTCGGGCGTAGCTCGGTAGCGGTCTTTGCAGCAGCGGTGGCTGACTACCGACCCGAGGAACGTGTCCAAGGAAAGATCAAGAAGGAGCGTCGTGGCGGTGAGCAAATGCAGCTCACGCTGACGCAAAATCCCGACATAGCAGCGACCCTTGGGGCGAAGCGTCGTGCGGGACAGTACTTAGTTGGCTTCGCTCTAGAGACTTCTGTGGACACTTCGGCAGCCGAAGGCAAGCTGTGTAGCAAGCATCTCGACGCAATCGTGCTTAACTCGACGAGTGATGCGGGAGCGGGCTTTGGAGTCTCAACGAATAAGGTGCTAATCCTGGACAAAGCGGGCGCTCGTTGCGACTTACCTCTGGAGAGTAAGGCGGTTGTGGCGAAGCAGATCGTGGACTTCGTCTTAAAGCATCGCACGCAGCTCGTTTAGTCTTATGAACTTCCACCAGATGAAGCGTCTACTCCTCGCCCTTGTGGCACTACTTCTGTGGCTTCCTCAGCAAAGTCTGGCGCAAGAGCTGAATGCTCGTGTCACGGTCAATGCAGATCGCCTCGGCTCCTCCGCCGATCAGGCGATCGTGTCCGACTTAACCCAGCAATTGACCGACATGATCAACCAAACGCGCTGGACAAATGCCACCTTTTCACCCGTAGAGCGCATCGAATGCGCCTGGGGGCTGAACCTTTTGACCGCTTCTGACGACGGACTCTACACGGCCGAGCTGAGCATCTCCGCACAGCGTCCCGTCTACGGTGCCTCCTATACGACTCCTCTGGTGGTACATCTGGACCGTGAGCTCAACTTTCAGTACGCTCCCTACCAGCAGCTGGTCTATTCGCCGACACAGATTGACAATAACCTCGTGGCGACGGTCGCTTTCTACGCTTATCTCATCTTAGCCTTGGACTTTGACTCCTTTGCGCCCCTAGGAGGCGACTACGCCGCACGACAGATGCAGCAACTAGTGGCGACAGCTCAGCAGATGATGGACTGGTCGGGCTGGAAAGCTTACGCCAGCGACAACAACCGCTACGCTATCAGCCAAGCTTACAACGATCCGGCGCACCAATCGTGGCGAAACTACTGGTATCAGTACCATCGCCAGGGACTAGACCTCCTTACGAGCAACGTACGGCGTGGATATACCAACATACTTGACCAACTCTCCCTCCTCGAGGAGACATGGCAGGCGAATAGTTTGTCGCCGCTCCTACAGATCTTCGCGCAGACCAAGCTAGACGAGCTACCTCTTCTGGTAGAAGGCGCTTCGCAGGAGAGCCGTACGGCAGCTTACAAGACACTCTCCAAGATCTTCCCGACAGAAGGGAGCAAGCTCTCAGCCTTAAAGAAGTAATCCGCCACATGCTGCACAGCTTATACATACGGGACTACATACTCATCAAGGAGCTTACCTGCACCTTTCCCACGGGACTCATAGCGGTCACCGGAGAAACGGGAGCGGGCAAGAGTATCTTCGTCTCAGCCCTGCAACTGCTAGCGGGAGGTCGTGCCGACATGTCGACCATTCGTCAGGGTTGTGCGAAAGCCGTCATCGAAGGCGAGTTCACTCAGCTCAGCCCTCAGGTCCTCGAATGGATGCAAGCGCAGGAACTAGAGGTCGAGGAGAGCTGTCTCGTACGACGTGAGATACGACAGACGGGACGTAGTCGCATCTTCGTCAACGATACCCCCGTAACCCTCGCTCAGCTGGAAGAGCTAGGAGCACTCCTCCTGGACGTTCACTCGCAGCATCGCAATCTCTTGCTCCGTGAGGGCGCTTATCAGATCGCGCTCATCGATTCGCAGCTAGGCGTCGAGGCCGATCTCGTCGAGGCTTACCACCGATCCTACCAGCGCTACCACGACAACGCCATACGACTTAAGAAGCTTCGCACAGAGGCGCAGCAAGCCGAGGCAGAGTACGAGATCAATAGCCGAGCCTACGAAGAGATCTCAGCGCTCAAGCTCGAGCAGTACTCCCTCACCGACCTCACCGACGAGGCCGAGCGACTCACCCACACGCAGGAGATACAGGAAGGTCTGCAGAGTATCCTTGCCCTCCTCAACAGACCTCACAGTATCGTTGATCAGCTCACCACGGCGCAGGAGCAGATGGAGCAGACCGCCACTTACCTCCCCGAGCTCAGCAACTATACCGAGCGTATGCGGAGCCTCGTCATCGAGCTAGACGACATCGAGAGCGACCTGAGCCGTCTGCAGGGCGAGGTCGCTTACAATCCCTCACGCCTAGAGGAAATCAACACCATCCTAGGCGGGGTCAATGCTTTACTCAAAAAGCATAACCTCTTATCCCCCGAAGAACTCATCGAGTACAGCCAAGAGCTGGGCGCTAAGCTCGCTCACACCGCTCAGTACGAGCAAGAGTTAGCCGAGCTACGCACCGAAGTCCTCCAGCAGCGCACCGAAGTGCTCACCCTAGGCAAGCAACTTCACGAGGCACGCGCCAAGGCTGCTAAGACCATCGCACGAAGCGTCACCGAGACGCTCTGCCAGCTGGAGATGCCGCACGCACGCTTTGACATAGCCCTGCAGCTCCTCGACAAGCCGACCGAGCGAGGTATGGACCAGGTCGACTTCCTCCTCTCAGCCAACAGCGATCAGCCACTCCGCCCCGTCACCGACATCGCTTCGGGCGGTGAGATAGCCCGACTGATGCTAGCGCTCAAAGCGTTGCGCAGTCAAGCCACCACAAGCTCCGCCGAGCTAGCCAGCTCGCCCGCCATCGTCTTTGACGAGATCGACACCGGCACCTCCGGCATCGCCGCCTCCCGCATAGGCGACATGCTCCACACGATGGGCGAGCGCCAGCAGATCTTCGTCATCACACACCTTCCCCAGATCGCCTCGGCAGCCACCCAGCATATACTCATTTATAAGGAGGAGACCCGTGGCGAGACCCACTCGCACCTCCGCCTCCTCACCCCCGAAGAGCGCATCAGCGAGATAGCGCGCCTCCAGAGTGGCGACCAGATCACCCCCGAGGCCATCGCTGCCGCACACACATTACTCACAGCTCATGATTAAGCAAAAACTCATCTACGGCATCCACGCTCTTACCGAGAGCCTCGCTTCCCATAGCGACATAGACAAGATCTATATGAAAAAAGGAGCCGCCACGGGCGAACTCCTAGAGATCAAACGCACCGCACGTGCCCAGGGCATACCCGTCATGGAGGTCCCCGCCGAGCGTCTCAACCGCTTCACACGAGGTGTTCACCAAGGGGTCGTGGCGCTCATCTCGCCGATCACTTACACCCGTCTAGAGTCGCTCATACCGATGCTTTATGACGAGGGGCAGATGCCTTTCATCGTACTGCTCGATGGAGTCACCGACGTACGCAACTTCGGCGCCATCGCTCGTACCTGCGAGTGCGCGGGCGTCCACGCTATCGTCATCCCCGAGCGCGACAGCGTCTCCGTCACGGCCGATGCGGTCAATGCTTCCGCAGGAGCGCTCATGCGCATCCCCGTCTGCCGTGAGCGTGACCTCGTGACAGCTTGCCGCTTCCTACGCGATAGCGGGCTGCAGCTCATCGGAGCTGATGTGGATGCCACGACAAACTATACCTCCCTCCCGATGACGCCCCCCCTCGGCATCGTCATGGGTTCGGAGCAAAAAGGCATCTCCACGGGCGTCCTCAAGCAGCTCACCGACCGCGTCTCCATACCGCAGCTGGGACAGATCTCCTCGCTCAACGTATCGGTCGCCACCGGCATCATGCTCTACGAAGTTGTCCGTCAGCAAGGCGCAACACTATAAAAGTTCACAATACAATCAGAAGTATACTATGAAAAAAGTAATCTCCACTCCCAATGCTCCTGCAGCTATTGGTCCTTACAGCCAGGCAATAGCCTTCGGCGACATGCTCATCACCTCTGGTCAGCTCGGGCTCGATCCCCAGTCTGGCGCTTTCGTCTCCGAGGATGTCTCAGCACAGACGGAGCAAGTCTTTCGCAATCTCAAGGCTATCCTCGACGAGGCTGGCTTTACCTTTGATCAGGTCGTCAAGACCACCTGCTTCCTCGCCGATATGGGCGACTTTGCTGCGATGAATGCCGTCTATGAGAAGCACTTCTCAGGCGCCTTCCCCGCACGCTCAGCCGTAGCTGTCAAGACCCTTCCCAAGGGCGGACTCGTTGAGATCGAAGTGATCGCACACAAGTAGAGACTGTTGCAAAAGTCTCAAGTAGACCCCAAGTAAATAATAGAAGAACAGCACCTTGACTGCAGTCAGGGTGCTGTTCTTCTTCAATTAAGTAGCGAGAGAGGGTCACGATCCCTCGACCTCCGGATTATGAATCCGACGCTCTAACCAGCTGAGCTACCTCGCCATCCACAGAGGGGTTACCCCCTTAGATGGTGCAAAGGTACACAATATTCCCGAACAAACCAACGCTCCTGCGAAAAAACTCTTCAATTTCGTCGCTCAAACACCTTCAAAACTCCCCCGACTTTTCTGACTCAATGCAAATTCCTCCCGAGGAAATCACCGATCTCCACGGAGCAAACGAAAATTCCCCACGGAGGGCCGAAATAAAAGTTCGGAAGAATGAAATGAAACTTCGGAAGAAGCAAATCAAAGTTCCGAAGAATTTTTTTATGCCTCCGTGAAGGATTTCCATTTTCCACCGAGGCAATTTCGATTTCCTCGGAGGTGTGGTGCCAGGGTCCTCGAAGTGCGCCAGAGTGCCTCGGACGAATAACGACTTGTCTGGACGCACGGGACGAGTAACGGGTGTAGGGACGCACGGGAGTGTCTAGTGGAAGGGCGTCCGTCCCCGAACCAGCCGACGAGTAACGGGTGTAGGGACGCACGGTCGTGCGTCCGTACTCGTTAAAGCCCTGACACCGTAACCTTTGACACAACGGACGCTCGACCGAGCGTCCCTACAACCGTTACTCGTCTCTCCTCTAGCCTCTAATCTCTAATCTCTAATTTCTAAACCCTTGCACAACTAGAAATAAAGGTATAACTTCGCAGAAAATATAACTCACACGGCCGAGCCCTCACCGCTCTGCCCCCCACTTCTATCCTCTAATCTCTAACATCTAATCTCTAGCTAGGCTATGAGCAAACAACTACGCATCTGGCTCTTCATTCTCCTCGGCACGTTGCTCACATCCACCTCCCTCCTCGCCGAAGGTGTCATCACTATGACCACAAACAGAGCTTTCGGAGGAACAATCAAACTGGCTATCAAAGCGAATGGCTATGTGTCAATAGATGGAGTTCAAGAGTCTGCCCGAACGAACGGGTATAGTAAAGACTACACCCTCACCAGCCAGACGATCACCATCCGAGGCGATGTGACATACCTTGACTGCTACAACAACTCGCTGACCAGCTTGGACCTCTCAGGTTGTATCGCTTTGACAACGCTTGGTTGCAATATCAATCAACTGACCAGCTTGGACGTGTCAAAGAACACCGCCTTGACAGTGCTTAACTGCTCCCGCAATCAACTGATCAGCCTAGATATCTCGGGCTGTACCTCCTTGACAAAGCTTGATTGCTACGATAACCAGTTGACGAGCTTAGATCTATCAAAGAACCACGACTTGGCAATGCTTGACTGCTCGGACAACAAACTGCCTAGCTTGAATCTGTCAGATCACAAAGCTTTGACGACTCTAGAATGCCGGAAGAACCTCTTGAGGAAAATCAATCTGTCAGGCTGTACGAGACTACTCTCGCTGACGTGCTATAACAATCAAATCAAGGAACGTGAGATGACGAACCTGGTCAACAGTTTGCCAGATTTGGGCAGCAAGGGTACAGGTACCTTTAGAGTGTTTTATGATGGGAGTCATTATAAGGATGATGGCAACGTTTGTCTCGCCGTACATGTAGCTACTGCTCAGACTAAGGGCTGGAAGACTCAGTTTACACGAGATGAATATGGCTACGCTTGGTATGACTACTCGGGTGCAGATAATCCTCTCTATGCTGTCACCTCTTCGTCAACTGGTGGTGGGTCGATCTCCTTTACAGGGGCGGACAACCTCAACGCTGTCCCCTATGGTACTACGCTAACGGTCGTCGCTTCTCCCGCAGATGGCTACAAGTTAACCAAGTTGACAGCTAATGGTCAGAACATCCTCCAGACGAAGCGCTTTAAAGTTACTGCGAATACGAGAGTTGATGCGACCTTCACACTACAGGCTTACAACGTGACCACGATCAAGCTAGGCGAGGGTACGCTCTACGTCTCTGGAGCTGACGATCTAGATGCTGTGATGCCTGGCACTGAGCTAACCGTCACAGCAATACCTGCCGAGGGGTACGAGCTGACCAAGCTGACTGCCAACGACAAAAGCGTTCTTGACACGAAGAAGGTGGTCGTCAACGAGGATCTGATCATTCGGGTGATCTTTAGCAAGCAGACTTTTAAGGTTTCTCTAGAACCTCGTGGTAAGGGAACAATCAAGGCTGTAGGCGCTGACGATCTCAACGCAGTCCCCTATGGTACGGAGTTGACGATTGTTGCTACACCTGAGGAGGGTAGTGAGCTCGCCTCTCTCATCGCTGGTGGCATCAACATCACAGAAACGAAGAAGGTGACGATCAAGAGGGAGACTACCATCGAGGCGGTCTTTACGACGCAGTCCTTCGCCGTTAAGCTGACGAAGGAGGGCGAGGGTACGATCTCAGCTACGGGAGCAGATAATCTCGATGCTGTGGATTACGGTACGGAGCTGACGATTGTCGCTACACCAGCAGAGGGGTATGAGCTTACTGCGCTTACTTCCAATGGTTCGGATATCCTTGCTACTAAGAAGGTAGTCGTGACTGGCAACCTAACTGTCAAGGCAACCTTCGCTAAGAAAGTCTTCTCAGTCTCTCTAACTAAGGAGGGCGAGGGTAGGATCACCGCTACGGGTGCTAGCAACCTCAACGCAGTCGCTTACGGCACCGAGTTGACGATTGTAGCTACGCCAGCTGAGGGTTACGAGTTGACTGCGCTTACTGCCAACGGAACGGATATCCTCGCTACGAAGAAGATCGTTGTCGAGGGCAACCTGACCGTCAAGGCAACCTTCACGAAGAAGACGTTTGCAGTGACGCTGACGAGCAACGAGCATGGAGATATCACGATCGTTGAGCCAGTTAATCTAGAGGCTGTGCCGTATGGTACGACTCTGACGGTCAAGGCTACGGGCAATAATGCGCAGTGCGTGCTGACGGAGCTGACGGCCAACGGGAGGGATATCCTCGCTACCCAGCGCTTTGTGGTCGAGGGCGCAACAGAGGTCAAGGCGACGTTTGTGGATCACACGGGCGTGGAGACAACGGTCACGCAGCAGGTGCAGCTCTACCCGAATCCAGCGACTGACTATCTGCTCGTGGAGGGTGTAGCGCCTGCCAGCGAGGTGACGCTGCACAGCTTGACTGGCGAGCGGCTCTATGCGGGTCGTGCGGATAGCCGAGGCGTGCTACAGATTGACTTGACGCCCTATGCGGACGGGGTTTACCTAGTCTGCGTAGCGGGCGAGACTTACCGAGTAGTGGTAAGGCGATAGAATCAAAAAA
>ERZ827520.1271-NODE-1271-length-30656-cov-8.898369_pt1 | contig 30656 bp, 26 predicted proteins | sample MGYA00519581_ERZ827520 | MGnify/ENA primary metagenome ERZ827520 (study PRJEB31778, sample SAMEA3449339) | human gut metagenome | biome: human gut; feature: human-associated habitat; material: faeces | place: United Kingdom | collected 2010/2012 ...
AATGTACCAAATCCAACTAACTGGATCTTCTCACCATTCTTTAACTCTTCTGCTACTGTCTCTGTGAAAGCCTTAAGTGCCTTCTCAGCTTCTGTCTTCTTAAGTCCAGCCTTCTCAGCCATCTTTGCAACTAATTCATTCTTGTTCATCGAAATTTCCTCCTATAATAAAACGATGTTTCCTGACCACATCCCCCGCGGTCGAATCTTGTTTTTATCAGCTTTGCCAACAAAGCCCTACGCATATTTATACCTTGTTGCCCTTTGTTTGTCAAGGAAAAAAGCCAAGTTTTTGGCACTTTTTGGGAATTTCGATGTCAATTTTACCCTTCCATCTGTTTCCCAAGGAATTTCGCTGCAATCGCCGCCGCTTTCACCTCAGATTCGCCGATTTGCCTGCTTCCTTCCCGGCTGAGCAAAATTACCGCGCCAATAGCATCGCCCTCGCAGATGATCGTCTGCACGATCTCTCCATCATACTCATTATCTCCGTGCCCGAGAATCCGGATAAACTTCTTTTCACCTTTCCGCGCCAGAATCGCTTCCCGGTCATTGATCGCATCCTCCAGTTCCCGGTGCAGGGATTTGCCGAGCAGATCCTTCTTGGAGATTCCCGCGACCGCGATGATCTGATCCCGGTCACAGACGCACACGCCACAACCAAGACTTGCTGCGATCGCATCAACATACTCCTGCGCAAATGCAGAAAGCTCTCCGATTGGTGAATATTTTTTCAGGACGATCTCACCATCCTTGTCGGTAAATATTTCCAATGGATCGCCTTCCCGAATCCGTAACACGCGCCGGATCTCCTTTGGAACGACAATTCTGCCAAGCTCATCGATCCGTCTGACAATTCCTGTTGCTTTCATTTGATTATTTCCTCCTGTTCTCCTGACATACTTCCATTTTTGTACTGTATGGGTAGTATGTGGAAAATCGAAAGAAATATTCGATTCTTATTTGAACAAATTAATAAACTTTTTTATAATACCTTGATTAACATTTTCCGAAGTTTTGCCATAGATTCCTCTTTATTTTACTGCAGTTTACGGATTGCATTCACAGTAATGTCATACTGCTCCTTTACTTTTTCAAACATCACATCTGTACCATCTAACTCTTTTGCACGAAGCTTCTCCGTCAGCGCTGAACTTACCTCATACAGCTTGTCAAATCCGAGATTGACACAGACACCTTTGAGCGTGTGTGCTGCACGAAATGCACTGTCCACATCCTTCTCCTTAAGTGCTGCCTCCAATGTCTCATAGGACTTGTCGTTCAAAAATTTGATTGCAAACCGCTGCACCATCTGCTCGCTGCCGAGACGGCTCAATACCTCATCAAAATCTGATCCCATCTCCTCATAGCATGCTCTTACTTCCATTCCTGTACTCCTTTCATGTCGCTAAATGCTGTCTCTGGGTTTAACCCGTATTTCTCTATAATCTTCCTTGTTGTTCCATCTTCCTGCATCTCATTCAATGCCTGTGCCAATTTCCCAATCACTTCGTTATCGCTTCCCTTTATAAACGCGATTCCAAGTTCTGAATTATACAAACTATCGTCCAGAATCCGGTAAGCATCCGGATCGGTCTCTACAAATGTACGAAGCGCACTTTCATGCCCGGCAATCGCATCCACATATCCTTTTCTGAGACTCGCGTAAATCTCATCCATAGAAGAAAAGCTGAACAGATCCCCCACCTGTGGTGTCGCCGGATTGTTCTGATTTAAAAATTCCCGTTCTGGTTTACTCGTCGCCTGTACTGCTACACGCGTTCCTTCAAGATCGGATAGTTGAAAAATATCACTGTCCGCATGCACCACAACAACCTGCCGACTGTTCAGATACGGTCCAACCCATGTATACTCTTCTTCGCGACCAGTCATCGTGAAGCTACCCCACAGACAATCCACGCTTCCTTCCTCCAGATATTCGTCCTTGTCCTCCCACACGATCTGTGTAAAGACCGGCTCGTATCCGATGCGGCGGCATGCCTCCTGCGCAAGCTCGACATCCACGCCTGCAAATTCACCATCCTCGTTGATATAATTAAACGGTTCATAGCTGTCACTGCCAATCACCAGCTGCGGCAGTTTTGACGACTGCTGTGTGCTTTCTGTCGCGGTTGATCCACAGCCCGCAAGCAGTACACACCCCGTCATACATGCAGCTATGATCTGACGAAGTTTCTTCATTCTCATTGGTTCTCCCCCTCTTTTTTCTCCCTACAATATTTTCTTATCATCGCGAACATCTTCTGCTCATCGAGTGGCTTTGACAAATGTTCACTCATCCCCGCTTCTTTGCTCTGCTGGATATCGTCCGCAAATGCATTTGCTGTCATCGCTATGATCGGAATCGTCGCTGCATCTGGTCGATGCATCGCACGGATCTGCTGCGTTCCCTGAAAATCCTGCATTGTATTATCTTTACTATTATCCCCTTTTTCTGTCTCTGGCGCAAGTAAAAATCGAAACTCGATTGTAAAGGTCGTCCCCACGCCCTCTTCACTTGTAAAAGAAATCGTTCCACCAGCTCTTTCGCGATGGAAAGTCACACCGGCTGCGGCTGCCTGCGTCTCAACAAGCTCTCCCATCGTCTCTCCGCCATGCAGATGAACTCCAACATTCTCTGGAATCTTCAATCCCTCCCATGTATTTGTCTGTGGGAACAGAATGATATCCGTTGAATAAATCGTGCTGATTGCCTGTATGATCTGATATTATTTTTCTATGTATTCGGTGTTTTTTCGTGCATATCGATAATGAATCATATGAAAAAATGATACAAACAGCAAATACAACAAAACCGCGTACGCCATTGTCGTTGTACGATATGTAAACATTTCGCCCGACGTATAAAATACATACAAATGATTGTCCTTGTAGCTCCGACGCATGACATACCATGTCTGTCCGTCCGACTTTATCTTCTGCATCGTATTATCCGTCCCAGCCCTGTTTTTCCGCTGTCTCTACGACTGTTCCTGAAATGGATTTATTTTTCTTTGTTTCATCATTGCTATTTATGATAGAAGCGCCATCAGTGATAATGATGGTCGCCTCCATCGTAAAGTTATTTCCTGATAATAACGTATCTAACGATAATTCGTTATCTACTTCCTTATAGCCGGTGACATCCTCATAACAAAGCACCAATCCCGGCTGATCTTTCCGCGCCACAACCGCATACGCATAGGTTTTCCCATCCATCTCCGCATGCGAGAGCACCGATTTATTTTTTTATGTAAGAATTTCCCGAACTTCCGTGGTTGACAAATAATCCTTCCACATGGAATACTGGTTCGTGTCCGACTCTCCGACCGCATTCAGGTTCTTATCTTACATGTTGCATTACAGTATAAACATCAAATCTCCATAAGAAGGCATTGGCCACATCTCCTTATCGACGATCATCTCCAATGCGTCGACTGGAGTACGAAGTTCTGTCATGGCTGGCATGATCACATCCAGACAATATCTTGCACGTTCCGGACCTTCTTCCTTCTTCTCGATCTCAGCTGTTACCTCTGCCAGATGATTAAGTGCCTCGTAGCTTTCTGCAAGCAGGGCTGATGTCTTCTCCAGAAGCTTCTCCTGTACGCTTACATTGTAAGTCTTGCCAGCTGCACGTACCTGGTTGACAGATTCTGCAAGTACGGTTGTGTATTTGACAACCGCTGGAATGATCTGCTTCGTTGCCATATCGATCATCGTTCTTGCCTCAATGTTGATTGCCTTCGCATAAATCTCATACTGGATCTCCGCTCTTGCCTCAAGCTCTGCCTTTGTAAATACCTTGAAATGCTCAAACATATCAATGGCTGCATCCGTCGTAAGCGCCGGGATTGCATCGACCATTGTCGGAAGGTTTGGAAGTCCTCTGCGCTTTGCTTCCTCCTGCCACTCCTTGGAATATCCATTTCCGCTGAAGATGATACGCTTATGCTTTTCTGTATATTCTACAATCAGCGCGTTTAATTCTTTGTCGAAATCCTCTGCCTTCTCCAGTCTGTCGCAGGCTTCTTCAAATGCCTCCGCTGCGATCGTGTTTAAAACGACGTTGCAGTTTGACAGAGAATCCTGGGAACCAAGCATACGGAACTCAAACTTATTTCCTGTAAAAGCAAACGGTGATGTACGGTTACGGTCAGTTGCGTCCTTGCGGAAATCTGGAAGCGTTGTAACACCCGTTGCAAACTTCTCACCCTTGATACTATGGGTTGCCTCTCCATTCTTCAGAATCTGGTCAAGCACATCCTCGAGCTGGTCGCCAAGGAATACGGAGATGACCGCTGGTGGTGCTTCATTGCCACCCAGTCTCTGATCGTTTCCGACATCGGCTGCAGATACACGAAGCAGATCTGCATGCTCATCAACCGCCTTTAAGATACATGCAAGTACAAGAAGGAACATTTTATTCTCATGTGGATTCTTGCCTGGATCAAGCAGGTTAACTCCATCGTCAGAAGTGAGTGACCAGTTGTTGTGCTTACCGGAACCATTTACCCCTGCAAACGGCTTCTCGTGAAGCAGGCAGCGCATACCATGACGACTTGCAACCTTCTTCAAAATACGCATCATGATCTGGTTGTGATCCTGTGCGATATTGACCGGTGCATAGATTGGAGCCAGCTCGTGCTGTGCCGGAGCAACCTCGTTGTGCTGTGTCTTCGCAGCGACGCCAAGCTTCCAGCACTCCTCATTGACTTCCTTCATATATGCACTGACACGCTGACGGATCGTACCAAGATAATGGTCATCCATCTCCTGTCCCTTTGGTGGCATCGCACCAAACAATGTACGTCCAGTGTAGATCAGGTCCTTACGCTTTAACCATTTTTCTTTATCAACAAGGAAATATTCCTGTTCGGCACCAACGGATGGTGTCACACGTTTTGCAGTTGTATTTCCAAATAATCTTAAGATACGGAGTGCCTGCTTATTAACTGCCTCCATCGAACGAAGCAATGGTGTCTTCTGATCGAGTGCCTCGCCAGTGTACGAACAGAATGCGGTTGGAATACAAAGGATCCCGCCTGCAGAGTCATGACGTACAAACGCTGGAGATGTACAATCCCATGTCGTATAACCTCTTGCCTCAAATGTCGCACGAAGTCCGCCGGATGGGAATGAAGATGCATCTGGCTCTCCCTGGATCAGTTCCTTACCGGAGAACGATAACAATACCTTTCCATTTTCCTTCGGTGCTGTAATAAATGCATCATGCTTTTCAGCAGTCACACCGGTCATCGGCTGGAACCAGTGACTGAAATGTGTTGCCCCCTTCTCGATCGCCCACTCCTTCATCTCGTGGGCTACCACATCCGCGATCTCCAATGACAATTCCTTGCCCTCTTCAATCGTCTCCTTGAGTTCTTTGTAAACCTTCTTCGGAAGTCGTTCTTCCATGACCGCGTCGTTAAATACGTCACAGCCAAACAGCTCTGTTACGTTTACATTTTCTTCCATGTTGTCTTCTAAACCTGTCCTTTCACGTTTCCTTAATTAATTTTGAAAGTTCTCCCCTTGTATTATTATTTTTTTTATAGTATATTTTATGAAGTTTGCTTTGTCAAACAATATAATAGGTAATATGCCGCTATTTTGAATCATCTGGCGGCATTTTTATTCAGGAGGGAAAATATATATGCAGCGAGAATCTTTCAAATCCCGCCTTGGTTTTCTGCTTGTATCGGCAGGATGCGCCATCGGTATTGGAAATGTGTGGCGTTTTCCATATGTTGCAGGGGAAAACGGAGGCGGTCTTTTTGTGCTCTTTTACCTGATCTTTCTGGTAATCATGGGACTACCTGTTTTGACAATGGAATTCGCAGTCGGACGTGCGAGCCGCAAGAGTGCGGTGCTTGGATACAAGGCACTCGAAAAGCCCGGCAGCAAATGGCATATCCACGGCTGGTTTGCCATGGCTGGATGCTATCTGCTGATGATGTATTACACAACCGTATCCGGCTGGATGCTTTCTTATTTTTATAAGTTTGCCACAGGTGCTTTCCATTCTGGTATGGACACCGACGCGACATCTTCCGTATTCACAGATCTGCTCGGTGATCCGCTTCAGATGACGATCTGGATGGTCATTATCGTAGTCGCAGGATTTCTCATCTGCAGCCGCGGCTTGCAGAACGGATTGGAACGGATCAGTAAGTTCATGATGCTGGCATTGCTTGCACTGATCGTGATCTTAGTTGTACATAGTCTGACATTATCCGGTGCAAAGGAAGGCCTGAAGTTCTACCTTGTACCAAATGCAAAAACCGTATCCGAGGTCGGTCTTCGAAATGTGATCTCTGCGGCTATGAACCAGTCGTTCTTCACTCTGAGTCTGGGTGTTGCGGCGATGGAGATCTTCGGAAGCTATATGAGCAAGGACAATACGCTCGCCGGGGAGGGCGTCCGTATCTGTGCACTTGATACATTTGTCGCAATCATGGCAGGACTGATCATCTTCCCGGCATGTTTCAGCTATGGCGTGGAAGTCGGTGCCGGTCCGAGTCTGATCTTCGTCACACTGCCAAACGTATTCGTGAATATGGCAGGCGGCAGGATCTGGGGAACACTGTTCTTCCTGTTCATGACATTTGCCAGCTTCTCGACGGTCATCGCCGTATTCGAGAACATCATTTCCTTCTGTATGGATATGTTCCACATCAGCCGGAACAAAGCATCGCTTATCAACTGCGTTATCATCCTGATCGCGAGCATGCCTTGTGTCCTTGGCTACAACGTATGGAGCAATGTGCGTCTGATCGGCGGTCGTGACGTACTCGACACGGAAGACTTCTTAGTCAGCAACCTGCTGTTGCCGCTTGGTTCACTCGTCTATCTGTTGTTCTGTGTTACCAAATGGGGATTTGGATTTGATAACTACATCGAAGAGGCAAATACCGGAAAAGGGCTTAAAATCAGCCGGAAATTAAAGCCGTATTTCCAGTTTATACTGCCGGTTTTGATTCTGATCATTCTGATCCAGGGATTGCTGTAACCGGGTCCGGGGAGATCGTTATACTATATTTCGAAAAGGATTTTACTGATATGGAAAAGCTCAAATATATAAAGCCGAAACTTTTTAGCACTATGAAAACATATACAAAGGAACAGTTTGTGAAGGATATCGTCGCAGGTATCATCGTGGCGATCATCGCATTGCCCTTGTCGATCGCACTTGCCATCGCCTCCGGTGTCAATCCGGAGCAGGGTCTGTACACAGCCATCATCGCAGGATTCTTCATCTCCCTGCTCGGTGGCAGCCGCGTGCAGATCGGCGGTCCTACCGCAGCATTCGTTGTTATCATCTACGGCATCATCGCCCAATATGGCATGACCGGACTTACAATCGCTACTTTTTTGTCCGGCATCATCATGATCATCATGGGACTGTGCCATTTCGGCAATCTGATCAAATTTATCCCGAAAACGATCACGGTCGGCTTTACATTTGGTATCGCCATCGGCATCTTCGCCGGACAGCTCAAGGACTTCTTTGGTCTGTCCATGGGGGCTGTGCCATCCGAATTTGTTGATAAATGTGCTGCCTATGCGAAAGCATTCCACACGATTGACTGGATGACGTTCGGTATCGGTATGCTCGCGCTGCTGATCCAGATCTTCTGGCCGAAGGTATCTGCGAAGATTCCGGGCAGCCTGATTGCAATTCTCGTAACCACACTGATTGTCCAGCTCGGCAAGCTTCCGGTAGCTACGATCGGGGATCTGTACACGATTAAGGCAGGTTTCCCGAAATTCGCCGCCCCGCAGCTTTCGTTCGCACTGGTGAAAGAGCTGATCTCACCGGCATTTACAATCGCAATCTTAGCGTCCATCGAATCGCTGCTTTCCTGTGTCGTATCCGATGGTATGATTGGTGGACATCACCGTTCGAATGCAGAGTTAGTCGGTCAGGGTGTCGGTAACATCATGTCGTCTCTCTTCGGCGGTATCCCGGCAACCGGAGCGATCGCCAGAACCGCAGCCAATGTCAAAAATGGCGGACGTACCCCAATTGCCGGTATCGTCCATGCGATCACCCTGCTGTTGATCCTGCTGTTCCTGATGCCATATGCATCTATGATTCCGATGACCTGTCTTGCCGCAATCCTGATCATGGTTGCCTACAACATGAGCGGCTTCAAGACATTTGGCCACATGATCAAAACCGCACCGAAAAGCGATATTCTCGTCCTGATCACCACTCTGCTTCTGACGGTATTCTTCGATCTGGTTGTGGCTATCGAGATTGGTATGGTCATGGCAGCATTCCTGTTCATGAAGCGAATGTCTGATGTCGGCGAAGTGAAACCATGGATCTACAAGGAAGATCTGGACAAAAATGAGATTTCCGAGCACACTGACCTGAAGAATGTACCACGCAACACAATGGTATATGAAATTCTCGGTCCGATGTTTTTTGCGGAGACAAATGACTACCTTGCATTTACACACGAAAAACACAAGAATGTTCTGATTCTTCGTATGCGCGATGTTCCGGCTATGGACATCACCGGGCTGGAATCACTCGAAGAAGCATACAAGACATGCCAGAAGAAGGGCATCCATTTACTGCTTTCCCACGTGAACGAGCAGCCACGCCATGTGATGGAGAAGGCCGGCTTCGTAGAAAAACTGGGCGAAGAGAACTTCTGTGAGAACATCGATGTTGCATTAGCAAAAGCGGCAACGTTTGATAATTAAACATTCTGCTTACCATAACAAAAAGCCCCGATTGCGTCTGTGGATATATTTCCAATCACACCGGACTGCAGCAGGGGCTTTTGTATTATATAATTGCTTTGGTCTTCTCCATCACATCCTGCAGGATTTTCAGATTCTGCAACGTATCCTCAGTCTCCAGTGAATGGTTGGCATTCTCGTAGACATGCATCGGAACGCCCTGCGCTTCACTCATCCGGATCACCGCAGGCACATCGCTCCACGGATCAGCCGTTCCGATAAATGCAGCCGCATGCTTCGGTGCGAAGGTGTAGGTTGCCTCAAGCGGCGTGTATAAGATATGTCGAAGATCTGCTGCCATTCCCGCTTCTTCAAGCTTCTGTGCATAGGCAGATGCGATAATCGTGCCAACGCTCTTCGATACAAACAACACTTCTGCATACGCTGTAAAATCAACCTCGGCAAGCTGTTCTTCCGCCTGCGCATACAATGCATGGAAAGCTGCCTCCATCTTCTCTTTGTTCCCGCGGATATTCCCCGCCTGATAATCGTATTTCAACGCAATCTGTTCATAGCCTGCCTCGCCAGCCAGCTTCCGGCTGTAATATAGGAGCGGCTTGTCCGCATGATACCCGATTCCCGGAAAAAATATTGCTAATTTCTTCATATATTTGTTCCTCGTTTTTCATTTTGATTTGGTATTAGAACTTCCCATCCGCATCCGGTTTTGGACCACTATCCGTGTTCATATAGGAATTATCATCATATAAGGTCTTCCAGCTTGTCTTATATATATTTAAACCATCACCCAAGTCTTCATTTACCGTCGGTTTTATATATATTTCTGGCGCAGAATCAACAAGATTCTGCACTGCCGAAAAACCTGTTTCAACTGTGTTATCAAACATGCTTAATGCCTTTTCATCATGAATAAAAATTATTTGATATGCACTTCTGCCTTCCCCATCTGCACTATATGTAATCTTTGCAATATCAAAGTTACAGGTTCCGCCTGCAATTCTCCATCTGATATTATAAACATATTTACACTCCAAAGCCTGTTCATTTTCAAAGTTTATCTTTTCTGCATTTTCATATATGATTCCATCATTATAAAGAACCGCGCTCTGACCATTGTCTCCATACCCATAATTGCAGGTGAAAATCTTTACAACGTTTCCGTCACGCATCGTAAATACATCCCCAATATCCATTCCTCCAATCACCGCGTTCCACTGACCAATTATTAACTCATCCGTTCCATCCCCATCGAAATCATCAATCACATAAAACGCATCTTTATTTTTACTCTTATCTGTAAAATTCTCGCTGGCTTCATAGGTTGTTCCCTGTTCAATGCACTGTTTTAAGTCCGCTAACACCGCTTCATAGGAAGTATACTTCGTAATAATTTCGTTTTCTGAAGCATCTCCCATTGTCGACACAGCCGTCTTTTCGGTAGTCGACTGATTTTCTGTCACAACGTGATGCACACCAACGCCGATTGCTGCTACCATTGCAGTCCCAACGATACCGATTGCAATTTTTCCACCAATTGTACCAAAGATTGCTGCCACACCTCCACTCGTACCAGAAGCTCCGACACTTCCAGCCGCTGCACCCGTTGCTTCTCCCGCGGGCACACCAGCTCCAACTGAGAACGCACCATTTGACACAGCTCCGGTTGCAGTTCCTTCTGCATCCATTCCGCTTACTGCTATCCCACTTCCTACTATCTGTCCAAATATGTCGGCCAACCATCCTGCAATGCTAATCGTATCAATCCCAAGTGTATATGCAAGGAAATTCTGATATGCAATCCACATCCATGGCACTTCTGCCAAACGATATCTTCTGATATTGGAATTTCCATTTTCCGAATCATCCACAGGCGCCAGTGCGATTGTCTGCAAAATAGCTGTCCGTGTCTGACTCAGTGTATATCTGATATCCGAATCTTTACATCCTGTCTTCACTGCAATCTCTGGCACACTAACACCAAAATAATAATAGTCCTGAAAAACGACACGATCCATCGGTGACAACGTAGTTACAATTTCCTGCACTCTTGTAACAAAAGAAGTATCCAAAACTGCATCTTCCGTTATAGTTAACGCCTCATCTTCCACCGCATAATCATAAAATTTCCCGTCTACCGCCTGTTCATAAGTATTCTCAACAGAATCATTATGAATCTCTGTCCATCCATTTTCCTTCAGATATCCCAGTGCCTCCTCATTTGCAAGCTCTGCAGCCCATTGGTAAAATCCGTTGGTCTGTTCCAAGCTTGTCACATTCTGGTAGATTTTATCGTATACCTGTGGCACCAACGATGTCGCTACATTTGAATCATGGACAACTGTATGAAGCATCGTGTAGACCGTGTTTACTGTCTCATTATAAAAGCTTTCATACCCTCCAAAATCTCCATTTTTAAATTTGTTAAGTTGCTCTGTAATGATTGGACTCATTTACTCCCTCTGATTGTTCACTTAAATGTTTTTTTATTTAGAATTTCCCATCCGCATCTGGGATTGACGGATCTTCGTTCAGAATTGTTTCGTCCTCAAACAAAGGATGCCATTCCAGTTTTTTGTATGTAAATGACGCTTTATACGTCTCAAACTCCGAAGCGGAAACCTCCTGATAATAACCACTATAGTTTTCATCCCTCATCTGTCTTAGCAGAAAATCATAATCATAATTATCATAATTGACCGCTCCATCCGAACCGCCATGCACATACCATGTAGTGGCAATTACCTTGTAATATTTTTCACCACCACCTGTATCGATCTTCAAATATCCCACACCTCCGCTAGACTCGTTATCCATATAATCTGAAATCAGTTCAAATCGGCTGTCTACTTTATCATACAAAAACTCTTTTGCCTGATCCGACAGATACAGATCCTTTTGGTAATATGTAACGATTCCGTCAATGTCATCCCGTTCATAGGTGTGTCGTATTTCAATCTGTCTTGTCTCACTGTTCCAATATCCAAAGTAAATGTCTTCCATGCCATCTCCATTGATATCCGCCACGGCATAAAAACAATTCTTCCGCTCATATGGAGCCAAAGACTCGCCAACCTCCGCGTCGTCTCCCCGTGTACCACTTCCGGTTGTACGATAACTATCTACATTTTGACGCGTCTCTTCCAATTTCAAGTCAACCCAAGAAACCTCTTCAGTTGTTGCCTCCTGTACGGGTGCCGGTCCATCCTCCCACATAAGCGCTCCACTGCCATTCTCTTCTTCTATTGCTACAATGTGTTTTTCCGGTTTTGCCGATGCATGATGGATTCCCAGCCCGATTCCTACAACCGCTGCCACTCCGACGACTCCAACTGCCACTTTTCCGCCAACCGTACCAAGGAATTTTGCAATCCCATGCGCGGATGCTTTTGCTGCTGCACCTGTAGCTCCGCCTGCCTGTCCGGTTACCGCTGCACCTGCAGCACTCCCGGCCTGTCCTGCCGCGGTTCCTGCAATACCACCTGCCTGTCCGATTAGCGCAGATGTTCCTGCCACGCCACCAGCCTGTCCGACCATCGCGATTGCACCAGCCGCACTTCCTGTGATTCCAACATGCGCGATGCCCGTCACCTTTCCAATATAATTCTGAAACAAAATATACAACCAAGGTGTATCCCTCAAGCTGAATTTATGCGAATTCTCCTGCTGTACCGCATATGCTGGTGCCTGCACAAGCTCAGTGATTGCAGAAAGCATGGCTGTCCGTGTCTGTCCAAGTGTATGCTTTACCACCCGCGTTGTACATCCCGTTTTTTCTACGATCGCAGGTACGCTCTCGCCAAAATAATAATACGACTGGAATACGACCTTTTCCATCGGTGATAACGCCTCGATCACAGCCTGCACATGCTCTGTAAATACGCGATCCTCAGATAAATCCTCCGTAATCGCAAGGGCTTCATCCTCCGCTGCATAATCATAGAACGGCATATCCAAACTGCTATCTGCCGATTCCATAGTCTGTGCATTTACAGAATCCATCTCTGGCTGCATATCAAAGCTTCCTGCCTGTACTGCGTTTCCCTTTAAGTACTCCAAAGTTTCCTCATTTGCAAGTTTTGCACTCCACGCATAAAATGCCTCCGTCTGCGGAAGCGTCTGTACATTCGCATAGATTTTCTCATATACCTTCGGCATCAGCTCTGCCGCAGTCTTCTCATCCGGAATAATCGTATGCAGCATCGTATAGACCGTCTGCGATGTCGCATAATAAAAGCTCTCATATCCGCTGAAATCTCCGGATTGAAATTTCTCAATTTGTTCTGTGACTATTTGTTCCATCTGTACTCCCTTTACCTTTTTATCTGATAAATATTCTGTTCCAAACACCTTACACTTTGAAAATATACAATATAAGGTCATTTTATCGGGCGTCAAGCATATTTTATCATGCATTTCCGCCGATTAAAACGTCATTTTCGTGTTTTATCGGGTGGAAACAGAATCAAATAACAAATAAGAAGAGACAAATTACGCCTCTTCTTTACTTCCCATCACCTTCAACGGTCCGATCACATAGGTAAGTGCACCCATATAGATCACCATCCCATGTTCACATTCTACCACACTTCCAGGCTCCGGGTTTGCTAATTTCGTCCGGGTATCTCCATCCACGATCAGGAACTTGCTGCAGCCACGCGAATCCATCGCCCGCCACGGCGCATCATAGTACCGCGTCCGGAAGAACGCCCACACCGTCGCCGGACTTACGACCGCATCCTCGCCGCCACCAAAGACGAACACATCCCCCGGCGAAACCATCACCGGCTTGACACGCCCATGCAGACCGGAAGATAGCTTCTTCCGATTGCGGATCGTACCGTTCTTCGGGTTTTCGTCCATATAAAACCAGATACCGTCCATATTCTGGAACCGCCCATGTCTGCGGCTGATCGTCGTTGCATGCATCGGGATATCCGGTGTATGCTCCTTCGACATCCGTCCAACCTCCCAGACAACCTGATTGTCCAGCAAATAGATATTCAATTGTCCATTTTCAATTACGATTAAATTATTTTCCATCCTACCATATATCCGTATCGAGATCCGGAAGCTCCGCGAGAAATGCGTCGATCTCCGGCAGGTCAAGCTCCAGCAGCACCTTACGCGCATAGCGGCATAACTCATCTGGATCAAACTCCTCCGATTCCGTATCAAGCATATTGTTCAACTCCGCATCATCCAGAATAAACAGGATCACACTTTCGAACAGGTTCTTCGCACACAAAGGTTCCATATGTGCCAGCGTGAGCATCTCGTCGATCTGCTCATGATCCATGCTCAGATGCAGTCCCAGCGAGATGATCTTGTTCCGCGTCGGATACCATTTGTTCTGTCGTATCGCGGACACACACTGCCGCAGCGATGAAGACCAGCCCTGTCCCTCTGCCAGATTCGCCACACTCGACGAATACCGCTGGTAATTGATCGTCACATACATTTTCACATAGGCATAGAACTTCTGATATGCTGAGGAAAAGGTTGCGATATTGTCATAGATAAACTGCGTCAGGGCATCTGCATCCTCTACCTGTGATAGCCGTTCTGCAAACTGTGCCGTATTGATATCCGGGATTTCCATATCCGCATCCGCCGCCATGTTCTCCTTAATCTGCGACAATATGTAATCATAGGCGGTCAGTCCATACGCTTCCCCGCGCTTTTCAGATGCACTGTTTCCGAAACCATCCATTTCAACCCTGTGGTTTAACACATAGATACACACGCAGTCTTCCAAGCTCTTCGAATAAAGCTCCGGGTACTGCCCGTATCGCCGCAGAAGCTGGTTCATCTTCTCTAAGTCATACTCCGCTGCCATACCGATTCGAAGAAATGTCTCGCGGTTCTTCGGGATCGCGCCCTTGCACCATTTGTCGACCGACACCCGGCTCACGCGGCACCGCTTCGCAAATGCAGACTTCGTAAGTCCGCTCTCCGCAAGGATTTCCTGCATCTTCTGCATCCACAGCTCCTGCTGTGACTGCAGCAGTGGAAAAATCCGCGCTTTCAGTTCTTCGAGATCCTCACATCTTCCGATCTCTTCTCTTATAAATCTTGTCTCTAAATCATTTTCTTCCATACATCATCCTGTGAGATGCCTGCCACAGGCATCCGTTTACTCCATCGACTGTTCCTTGTACGCCTTACGAATCGGAATAATTGGCAACGCCATAAATACGAAAATCGAAATAAAAAATGCAACCAGACCGGTCACGATATCATACGGAAACGGCAGAATGATCCAGCCCCATTTTGCAATCTTTCCCGCCATTTTCACTGCGGTTTTGATTCCGCCGAAGAAGTATGAGATCAATCCGATCATCACACCATATCCACACATCGTCATACTCCATCTGCTCTGTGTGGCGAGGTTGATCACGAACCCCAATACTGTCATACAAGTTGCTCCAAGTGCAATATACTGCGCAATTTCCAATCTTTTCATTTTTACCTCTCCTTTGTTCGTTTGTTTTTCAGCTCTTGCTGATGTCCTTATATTACACGAACAAAGGAAAGGTGTTTTCAGGCAAAGTTTACACCTGCCTATGCATTTCTTCCAAGTTCAAATGCTTTATGGTTTAAAGCACGAAACTTCTCCGCAACGATTGCATCGATTGCTTCTTCCCATGCATGCTCCGGAATCTCCGGGAAATATTTCGAAAGTCTTCCCATGAGTGCGATATTTACCGCCTTGGCAGAACCTGCCTCCTCGGCGATCGCGAGGAAATCCTTCGCATCGACATTCGCACCGGCTGCCTCCATCTTGGAGACAAGCTCCTGCGGATACTCCGCAGCACCTGTGATAACCGGCATCGGCTCTACCTCCTGTGTATTCACGATGATCTGTCCGCCCTTCTTTAGGTAGGAGATCCATCTAGCCGCTTCCAGCTTCTCAAATGCGACAATCGCATCTGCCTCGCCCTTGTCAATGACTGGTGAATACACCTTCTCACCATATCGTACATATGTGACAACGCTTCCACCTCGCTGGCTCATACCATGCACCTCGGAAACCTTCACATCAAAATTCTGCGAGAGCAGCACATGTCCTAATATCTTGCTGGCAAGCAACGTACCCTGTCCGCCGACACCGACGATCATAATATTCTTTGTTTCCATCTTACCTGCCCTCCTTTGCTGCCGGACACAATGCGCCGAATTTACACATCTGTGTACATACTTCACAACCGATACACAACGTTGTATCGATCACTGCCTTCTTATCCCGCACGGAAATCGCAGGACATCCGATCTTCATACACATCTTACAGCCGACACATTTATCGGTATCCACCTTGATTGGCGGCTTATGTACCGTACCCTTGATCATAACACACGGACGGCGGCTGATAATGATACTTGGCTCCTCTGCGGCAAGCTCTTCCTTCACGACACGCTCCACCTCTGCGAGATCGTACGGATCAACAACTGTGACACGGTTGAATCCAAGTGCTGCACAGAGCGCTTCGAGATTCACCTTACCGGCCGGTTCACCACGCAGATTCTTACCGGTTGTCGGGTTCTGCTGATGTCCGGTCATACCTGTGATCGAGTTGTCCAGAATAATCACGGTTGAATTACTCATGTTATATGCAATATCTGTAATACCAGTAATACCTGAATGGATAAATGTCGAATCGCCGATTACGCCGACACTCATCTTCTCGCCCTGCTCGCCCATCGCTTTATTAAAGCCATGCAGACCGGAGCATGATGCGCCCATGCAGACATTTAAGTCCATTGCATTTAACGGTGCCACGGCACCCAATGTATAACATCCGATATCGCCATAGACCATACACTTTAACTTCGAAAGAATATAGAAGATTCCACGGTGTGGACAGCCCGCACACATAACTGGTGGACGTCCCGGAATATCATCGGCAAGTGCCAGCTCTTCCGGTGCATCTCCGCCAAGTGCCGTACGCACCAGATTCTGTGAGAATTCGCCACAGATCGGGAATGTCTCTTTGCCGACAACTTCCAGACCGAGCTTTCTACAGTGATTCTCAATAAATGGATCTAACTCTTCCAAGACTACAACCTTATCCACATGCTCTGCGAAGTCTAAAATCAGCTTCTCTGGAAGCGGCCAGATCATACCAAGCTTCAGATAGCTTGCATTATCGCCATACACTTCCTTTGCGTACTGATACGATGTGGAGCTTGTGATAAATCCGATGGATGTATCTCCCATCTCCACGCGGTTCAGATCACAATTCTCAGCAAATGCGATCAGATCCTTTGTCCGCTGCTCCACGCGCACATGCGCATCGCGGGAATTCTTCGTCATCATAACCTTTGTCGGGTCCTTCTTGTAAGGAACCTGCTCTGGAGCGATCCGCTCCTCCGTATTTACAACACTCTGTGAATGTGCTACACGTGTGCACATCTTAAGGAATACAGGTGTATTGTACTTCTCAGATAATTCGTACGCACGCTTTGCAAATACGCGCGCTTCCTCTGAATCTGCCGGCTCCAACATCGGCACCTTTGCAGCTTCAGCATAGTGTCTGGAATCCTGCTCATTCTGGGAAGAATGCATACCCGGATCATCTGCCACGCAGACAACCAGACCTGCATTTAATCCCTGATAAGAGATCGTGAACAATGGGTCTGCTGCCACATTCAATCCAACATGCTTCATTGCCGTTGCGCTTCTGACTCCACCCAGACTCGCGCCATGTGCCACTTCCATAGCCACCTTCTCATTTGGTGCCCACTCACAATAGATCTCATCGTATAAAGCGGCTTCCTCTGTGATCTCTGTACTCGGTGTACCCGGATAACTGGAAATCACTTTGCATCCGGCTTCGTACAGACCGCGTGCAAGTGCCTTATTCCCTAACATCAATTCTTTCATTTATAATTTACTCCTTTTGTTCTTTATGCCTCATTTTCCTTCTCTACCAGCTTGTCTGCGCCGTACATCTCACGCAGTTTCGGCTTCTCGATCTTTCCGGTCGCATTACGCGGAATCTCATGGAAAATAATCTGCTTTGGTCTCTTATATCTTGGAAGCTCCAGACAGAAGTTCTCGATTTCTTCCTCTGTGCAGGTCATGCCATCCTTGATCTCGATGATCGCAGCGGTCTTCTCGCCCAACCGGCGGTCTGGAAGTCCAATAACTGCCACGTCCTTGATCTTGTCATGCTTGCGCAGGAAATCCTCGATCTGTACCGGATAAATATTCTCGCCTCCACTGACGATGACATCCTTTTTCCGGTCAACAAGGAAATAAAATCCATCCTCATCCTGTCTTGCCATATCTCCGGTGAACAACCAGCCGTCCTTGATTGTCTCCGCGGTTGCTTCCTCATTTCTATAATAACAGGTCATCACGCCCGGTCCCTTGACACAGAGCTCTCCGACTTCGCCCTGTGGGACTGTCACACCGTTCTCGTCCACGATCTTACATTCCCAGCGGTAACCCGGCACACCGATCGCACCGACCTTATGGATATTCTCCACACCCAGATGCACGCAGCCCGGTCCGGTTGACTCGGAAAGTCCATAGTTCGTATCGTACTGGTGATGTGGGAAATATTCTTTCCAGCGCTTGATCAGCGATGGCGGTACCGGCTGTGCACCGATATGCATAAGCCGCCACTGCGAAAGCTCATAATCCTCTAACTTCAGGTCCCCGCGGTCTAACGCGTCCAGAATATCCTGTGCCCACGGAACGAGCAGCCAGACGATCGTACAATGCTCACTCGACACAGCGGAGAGAATCGTCTCCGGTTTTGTGCCCTTTAAGAGCACAGCCTTGCTGCCTGCCACCAGACTTCCCATCCAGTGGAACTTCGCACCGGTATGGTACAGTGGCGGGATACACAGGAACGTATCATCCCGGCTCGTGCCGTGATGCTTCTGCTCCATCTGTGCGGCCTGTGTTAAGCTCTGGTGTTTATGTAAAATTGCCTTCGGGAATCCGGTCGTTCCGGATGAAAAATAAATCGCTCCAAAATCATCGTCTGTGATCTCCACATTTGGTGCATGGCTCGAACAATCTGCTACGAGCTGATGATAGCTCTCTGCGAATTCCGGACAGTTATCCCCGACATAGATCAACAGTCTTCCCTTGGAAAGCCGCTCTGCATTTGTCTCGATTCGTCCGATGAACGCCGGGCCAAACACGATCATATCAACCTCTGCGAGCTCTGCACAATATAAAATCTCTTCTGCATCATACCGGAAATTAAACGGCACGGCGATGGCTCCTGTCTTCAGAACGCCGAAATAAATCGGCAGCCATTCCAGACAGTTATACATCAGGATTGCGACCTTATCGCCCTTCTTGATGCCTCGCCCGATCAGCATGTTGGCAAACCGGTTTGCCTTCTCATCGAAGACACTCCATGTAATCTCTCTTCGATACGGCTCAAATCTCGATGGCTGTATCAGCTCGAACTCCTTCCACGAAGTTCTTCTCGTATCCGGCTCATCCGGATTCAACTCCACCAGTGCAACCTCATCCGGGTACAATCTGGCATTTCTCTCTAGGTACTCTGTAACTGGCATTTTCTTTTGCGACTCCTTAATTTTATATATATTCGCGCACGGCTTCCATCAGTTTCCTTGCACTGACAGGTTTTTGAAGCCTTGCTTTCATTCCATATTCTTCTCCATGAAACTCATCGTCTGCATATAACCGGGAAGACAACGCAATCACTGGAACCGTCCTTCCATCCTCGCGAAGCTGTCGTATCCCCATTGTTGTTGCATAACCATCCATAAACGGCAATCCCATATCCATCAATATCAGATCATAGTAATGCGCCGGTGACCGTTCAAACATGCAGATCGCATCCTCTCCATTGATCGCACGGTCAACAACAAGTCCACGTTCTGTCAAAATCTGCTCCTCAATCGAAGCGGTAATATCATTATCATCTACAACCAGCACATGCTGTCCGGAAAACATCGTTTTCCTCTCGCGCGCAGATTCCCAATCGCTCCAGTCAAAATACTGAATCTCTTCTGCGGCATCCTTGGACTCTGTTCCATATCTCAGTTTCATTCCAACTGTGATCTTCGTCCCATGACCAGTCTTTGTCTCAACCTCAATCTCTCCATCCAGCAGACGAACCAAATTCTGCACGATCATCAACCCCAAGCCAGAGCCTTCCACACGCTCAATCCGGTCTGAATGCTCTCTTGCAAATGGCTCGAACATAATCTTCCGAAACTCCTCAGACATACCGACTCCATTGTCCTGCACATAAAATTCAAAGTATCCGGTCGTTTCGTCCATCGGTTTCTCTTTGATCCCACAAAATATCTCGCCCTGATATGGCGTATAATCAATTGCATTTTGCAATAAATTCAACAATATCTGCTGCATCTTCTCCACATCGCCAATCACATTGCGATGGTAAAGCTGTGCCATGTCCAGATGCATTGTGTGCCGCCGAAGCCGCATGGATGGCTTGACAATATCAAGCGTATTTCTCCACAAATTTTCTACAGATGTCTGCTGCATCTGCAACAGCGTCGTACCCTGCTGTATCGCGTCTGTATTGATCATCTGACGCACCATACGGAAGATTGCCTTTGCTGAAAGGGAAATCTCCTCGATACACGCGGTCACACGTTCCGGATTCGTGACAAATGTCCGCGCAACGGATGCATTTCCGACGATCATGTTGATCGGCATCTGCAATTCCTCGTTCAGCCGCTTGAGATACATATTTTTGATTGCATATGCCTGCTCACTTTGCAGATATGCATCCCGAATCGCCTGCCGCTGCTTTAGCTCCGCAGACTTCTTGCTGTCAATATTCATGTGGAACCAGTTTAAAATCTTCGGTTCCTCATCTTTCCATTCCACTACCTTGAACACATCTCTGCGCCATACATTTTCTCCCGTGCATACAATATACTCGCATTCCGCGGTATCGCTCTGCTTCAGAAGCTTGCGCAGATTATCCCGCACACCGAAATTATAACGATATTCCTGATATTCTGGTGCAACCAGCTCCTGCATCTCGAAATTCTGCTGGCTGTAACTACAATTCCGTGGTACCGGAATCCCCTGCTTCTGCAAATTATCGTGCAGGATTTCAAATGTATCCGCTTCCAGATCAATCTCCTCAATCAACAACCATTCATCGCACATAGATGCGATGGCACGATTCAATTTGTCCTTTGACGATTCCTTAAAATCCCCGTTTTTATCCATTTCAAAATCCCCCATGTTCTCCTTTTTTTCTTATGTTTTCCTGTTCTTTATTGATAAAATACTGCCCAGAAATATGTACCATCCTGCGCTCGAGCTACGCTGACGCCAAGATACGCACAATTATCCAAATCCACGGTTCCCTGATTTTCCTCGTTCATCTGTGCAATATAAGTATCCAATGCCTGTTTTACCGTCGCGACATCTTCCTTTAAAGAAAATGTATATGTCACCCATCCGGTATTCGGTATCTTATATGTGGCAATCGCCTGATTGCCAATCTCCGTTAACGCGGCATTTAATTCATCCATGCTGGTATATACCAACGCCGCGCTTTTTGCCGCTGTCTCTTTAGCAGCAACTGTAAATTCATCCCTCTGTGTCAGAGTATTCCCCTTTGATTCGTGCTGCTTCGCACATAAATCATAAAACTCCTGCGCATATGCAGTACAATCCACTTCCTCCACCGGACTCGCATCTATCTCCGTCTGTAAGATCTGCTGTGTCGTTGCTTCGGAAGCAGCCGTTGTCTCATCCCCATTTCGCGTCCTCTGAAAATATATAAAAGTTCCAATACCCAACAACAGAACAATACCACAGACCATACCAATCTGCTTTTTTCTATGTGCCTGCTTTTTCCGGTCTGCCTGCATATCCGCCAACATCTGAGATATTCCACTGTGCGTCATCATGGATACGCTTCCTGTTTGCTCCATCGACGTCTCGTACAATGCCTGATACAACTGTTCCGCATTTGCATACCTCTGTGCCGGATCAATTGCAAGTCCCTGCATCAAAACAGCTTCTTCCTGCGGTGCGATCACAAGTCCCATCGCAGATGGCGGCACAAGTCTGTCCTGCTTTGCCCGCTCGACGGCATGCGGCACCTTCACCCCGGTCATGCAAGTATACATCGTCGCACAAAGCGCATATACATCGGAATACGGTCCAATCTGCGCTCCCGGTGTCACCTGTTCGATTGGCGAATATCCACCCTTTTGCACGCGGAGATAATTATAATTTCCATACATTCGCGCAGCGCCAAAATCAATCAGCTTCACCTTTCGGTCATGTGTGATCATGATATTGTCCGGGCTGATATCCCGGTGGATCACACCTCGTTTATGTACACCCGCCAACGCACGGATAACCGGACGCATGATTGCCAGAGTCTCGGACACAGATAACCTGCCTCCCCGACCTTTCACATATGCATCCAGCGACTGTCCTTCCACAAAATCCATGACAAGGTAAGCTGTGTTGTTCTCTTCAATAAACGTGTAGACATTTACCACACCAGGCTGCTCTCCCAAGGCAGCCAGCACACGACCTTCCTCAATATACTGCCGTTTCATCTTCTCGAAATTCTCACGTTTTTCACCTGCCTGGGTGTAAACATTCGGATCTCCGGGATTCCGGTAGCAGTACCCGCGCATATAGAATTCTTTGATTGCAACCTTCCGCTGCAGCTTCACATCATACCCAAGATACGTGATTCCAAATCCGCCATCTCCAAGCACCCGCTCAATGTAATATTTATTCTGTTCCAGATACGTCCCCGAAGGTAACTGATGTGCTTCCATGTGCGCTCCTGTTTTTGTCGATGATCGGTTTTATTTTATCACAACAGTCCTTAGAATTCTATCCCTTTTCTGGCAGAAATTCCCTGTTCATACGGATGCTTTTCTTTATTCATTTCCGTGACATAATCCGCAAGTGCCAGAAGCTTGTCCGATGGATTCCGTCCGGACAGAACGAATTCGATCTGCGCCTGATTGCTCGCCAGCACTTCCATCAATGTACTCTCATCAAGTAACCCATACTTTACAGCGTGCAAAACCTCATCCAAAACAACAACCGCCTCAACCGTATTTTCCTTCCGCACGTCGTCATGCTGTTTTTTCTGTTTTGCAATCCACATTTCAACCTGCGCCAGCATATCTGCAAAATATGCACGCGTCTTTGCAAGCTCTTCCTCACACATCCGGCTCACAAATCCATACATCTGCGGGGCATGCAATGTCTCGACACCAAGCCTCTGCAGCATTGCAATCTCTCCGGACGTATCATCCTTCAAAAACTGTACAAACAGTACAGGAAGTCCGCTCCCCACCGCGCGCACAGCCAGTCCCACAGCCGCCGTTGTCTTTCCTTTTCCATCTCCATGATAGATCTGAATCATTTCCGTCTCCTTTATAATCTATTACTGCTTTCTGTATTTCGAGTTTATTTCCGCTTACACAGGAATTACTTTATCCCTGCTTGATTAGTCCCAGAATTTCGTAGATTTTCTCCATATCAAGACTTTCCCGCAGAACCTGTGCCAGCTTGTCAAACTGCTGTTCCCGGTATTCCTGCAAGGTCAAATGTTCACTTTCTCCCCGTGTTTTCCTTTTGCGCGCATACAACAGTTCAATAAATGCCTCACGGAATGCAATTTCATCGAAGATGCCGTGAATATAACTGCCTGCCACAGTTCCTGCCGTGTAGCCGAGTACGGTTCCTGCTGAATCGCTGACGAAAGGATAAATGGGGGTTGTAGTTTTGCCAGCAACTTCCGTCCGCCCCATGTGTATCTCATAACCGGCAATTTTCTTATCGCTGAGTGACACAAAATTCCCTTCCAGCATTCCAATCCGGTATGCGCGGTTCTCCAGTTGTTTTTCCTCTTCAAACACAGTTGTAACCGGCAGCAATCCCATACCTCGCACACTACCAAGTGCACTCTCCGTCTGCAATGGGTCCATGAGTGATTCGCCAAGCATCTGATACCCGCCACAGATTCCGAACACGATGGTGCCCTTCTTCGCCAGACGCGTAATCTTTGCTTCCAGTCCGCTTTCCCGCAGCCAGAGCAGATCCTGAATCGTATTTTTGGTACCCGGAAGTAAGATTACATCCGGTTCTCCTAGTTCTGACGGCTTTGTCACATAGCGTACTGACACATCCCGCTCCATGCTGAGCGCCTGCATATCTGTGAAATTCGAGATGCGCGGGAACCGGATCACAGCCACATCAATTTCTGCCTGTATATGCGTCTCTTCCAAACTTGATGCAAGAGAATCTTCATCCTCGATATCCACATCTGCATACGGCACCACGCCGAGCACCGGCTTACCTGCCCGTTCTTCTAACATTGTAATACCCGGATCTAAGATCTTCTTATCTCCCCGGAACTTGTTCACGATCAATCCCTTGATCCGGTCCTGTTCCTCCGGTTCCAAGAGCATCACCGTACCGATTAGCTGCGCAAATACACCCCCGCGGTCGATGTCACCAACCAGAAGCACTGGTGCATCCGCGATTTTCGCCATCCCCATATTCACGATATCATCCTGCTTCAGATTGATCTCCGCCGGACTTCCCGCGCCCTCGATCACAATGATGTCGTGATCTGCAGCAAGCTGCTCGTAGCTTTCCCTGATCACCGGAATATATTCTTTTTTCTTTGCAAAATAATCCATGGCGCGCATGTTTCCTACGACCTGTCCCTGCACGATCACCTGCGAACCCATATCGGTCGTCGGCTTAAGCAGGATCGGGTTCATCCGCACAGATGGTTCCACACCGGCCGCCATCGCCTGTACAACCTGTGCACGTCCCATCTCCAGCCCCTCACTTGTCACATAGGAGTTTAATGCCATGTTCTGGGATTTGAATGGGGCAACCTTGTAACCATCCTGTTTAAATATGCGGCAAAGTCCTGCCGCAATAAGAGATTTGCCCGCGTTGGACATGGTGCCCTGAATCATGATTGATTTTGCCATTTTGTGTCTCCTTGTCATTTAAAACTCATTTGTTCCAACGAACACTTCATATATTCTTTGATATCGATATCCTTTTTTCGAAACCGTGGAATCTGGTACAATCACATGTAAATCTACTAGCTGATCTATTATCCTTGACACAACATTCACAGATACCCCAGACAGATCCTGTATTTCTTTTTTATTAAACACAATCTGCTTCATAATCACAGGCATAATTCTATATATCGAATTTCCTTTTATCTGCTTAATTGTCTCCATATCTTCTTTGTAAATCACTTTAATTCGTTCCAGTTTGTTAGTATATGAATTGCACTGATCAATCACACACTGTAAAAAGAATTTAATATATCCTGCTACATTGCCTCTTCTACATTCCATAAGATATCTCTGATAAGATGGCTTATATAATTCGAGAATCTCTGACATGTACAAAATCGGAGTACTTTCATCCATCATTGCCATTTGTACCGGAATCAATGCCCTGCCCAGTCTTCCATTTCCATCCTTATATGCATGAATCGTCTCAAACTGCATATGGGATAAAGCAACATTTACCAACAAAGGATCTGTAAACGCATCATTCATATAATCGTATAAATTTATAAGCAATCCATAAACTTCTTCTGGAACTGGCGGAATAAATGTTGCTCCCTCAATCGTACATCCTCTTGGTCCGATCCAATTCTGTGTCGTTCGGATTTTTCCGGGCGTTCTTTGCGATCCTCTCACACTATCTAATATAATTTTATGCATTTCATTTACAAGTTCATAATTTATTTGCTTTTTCGTCTGCAAATACGTTTGCGCATATTCGATTGTTTTCTTGAGATTTTGTATTTCCTGATTATCATCTGTTTTTTCCATATATTTCAGATAAAACATTTCATCCTGAGATATCTGTGTTCCCTCAATCTGTGTCGATTTATAACTTTCATTTAATATTACGGAATCCAGGAAATAGCTGGCATCAAATTCCAACGTATTTAACAATGATTTGTATTCCCCATATTTTACATTTGCTTCTGAAATCAGTTTTAACATATCTTTATCTATTTTATAGTCCAAAGGCATACTTTTTGCTTTATATGGTTCCATATATTCACACCCCTTTTTCATTTATAGTAATATAATACCACTCAGGGTCAAAAAAATCACTGTTTTTTGAAAAAACAGTGATTTTTTGATTTTATAATTTCTTTTTTCACTACTTTATATAAATCTAAGTTTATTTTACCACATTTTTCACACGGGCCAATCTGCGGATGAATTCCTGATTCTCACTGTGGGAACGGATTCCGATGCGGAAATATGTATCATCGAGTCCCTCAAAATCATCACACGCACGAATCAAAACACCCACTTCAAGCATCCGCTCTTTCAAGTCCGGTTCATCGCGGAATAACAGGAAATTCCCATATCCATCATACACTTCCGCCACCAGCTCACGTAGCCTCGGCACAAGATACGCGCGTTCCGCCTGCAGATTCTCGCGTGTCTTCGCCAGATACTCTGTATCCGATAATGCCGCGATGCCTGCCAGCTGTGCGGGAATCGATGTATTCCACGGCTGAAGCTTCGCACGAATCCTCGACTGCAACTCTGTATCCCCGCAAGCCAGATACCCAAGTCGAAGTCCTGCCATACAGTAAATCTTCGTGAATGCACGGAGTACTAACAACCGCGGATGTTTCGCCAGATAAGGCAGCATACTATACGAAGCTTCCTCCTCTAAAAATGGCAGGAAACATTCATCCACACAGACATACGCCTGCATTGCTTCCGCCTTCGCAAGCACTCGCAGGATCTGTTCCCGCGTAAACAATGTTCCGGTTGGATTATTCGGATTGCATAGGAATACGAGACGGATCGAATCGTCCAGTTTTGCAAGCAGACGTTGAATTACGGTTTCAGAATCAAACTGCAGCCTATCCTGTCCGCTCATATCATCAACGTCCCCATCCGCATCCTCGCATCCTGCATAGCACATCTCACCACCGCCGGCAGCAACCGCTTCCGCATACCCGGTAAATGTCGGTGCAATTGCAAGTGCCTTCCCGGGAATCGTCTGTCCCAGTGCATACAGAAGCTCCGCTGCGCCGTTCCCGGGAATGATCCGGTCTGCCGGTATATTTTGTGCTTTTGCTATCGCACGGCATAGCTGCTCCGCCCTATAGTCCGGATATCTGCCGGTCAGCACGATTCCCTCATGCGCCGCCTGAATGCTTGCAAGCGGCATGCCAAGGGGATTTACGTTAATAGAAAAATCATATTCAATTGGATTTCGGTAGACATCTCCACCGTGCGTATAGTTATATTCCATGTTTTATTCCTCGCATTTTAATAAAACAGATTATTGCTTATTATCTTATGCAGCTTTCTTCTTTTTCTCCCGTCTTACAAAGAGGAACGCACACAAGCCTGCAAAGACAATCGTCATGACTACAAGCACCGGAATCACCGGAATCGGACAGACGCTTGCGCGAACAAGCTTCAGCCCCTGATACAATGTGTACACACCGAAGATGGAGAAGATTGCAAATGCAAGCATGCTAAGCAGCCCGTCCGGCGTCTTGCTCTTCAGCAGATATCCGATCAGCATACCAAGCATATCCGCAGCGAACAGTCCGAGCGAGCAGCCAATCCATACAACCAGTGCCGCACGCATACCTTCATTTGCACCAAATGTTATCGCGGTAAGCTGTGTCTTATCACCAAGCTCTGCTACAAAAAATGTACAAAATACCGCAAGCGGCGCAAACTTGATCTTCGTCTTACCGCCTTCTTCCTCTTCTTCATCGTCACCGGCAATCGTGGATGCGGCGAAATAAAGGAATGCGAGTGCTGCAATCATCTTGATCACCCATTCCGGCACAAACTCGCTTACAAGTCCGCCTGCCAGAACCGCAAGTCCGTTCAGCACAAGAATCGCAACACCGGTACCGAGTATAATGTCCCTTAATTTGTATTTCGAAGTAAGCGCGATCAGCATAAGCTGGGTTTTATCTCCCATCTCTGCTATAAACTCCGCGAAAAACACTTTGAAGAATAATATCATTTGTCCGAGTGCCCCTTTATCTTACTATGATGTAAACCGCATATGCCGCGTAAAGCGCAACCATGCAAAGCCCTTCGGCTCTTCCGATTTTCTTCTTCGTTCCTGCAAAGATCCATGCACATATGGTAAATACGATCAGTACGCACAGGTCAATGATATTTTCTGTGATAATGCTGATCGGACTGATCGCCGATGCTATACCAAGCACCATCAATATATTAAATATATTAGAACCGATTGCATTTCCAAGTGCCATATCCACTTCATTCTTTCTGGCTGCTACGATGGATGTAACAAGCTCCGGAAGCGATGTTCCGATTGAAACGATCGTAAGCCCGATCAATGTCTGGCTCATACCGAGATCGCTTGCGATTCTGGATGCGGCATCTACCGTCACATCTCCGCCGACAGCTATCGCGATTGCGCCGCCAATGATAAACAGTATACTCACGGGAACAGAAACAAGCTTGATCTCCTCGTCCGAACCACCTTCGATCTCGACCTTCTTACCTTCTTTACTTGCCTTCATCGCAGTCCGGACCATATAGATAATGTAACATGCAAAAAGCACTATGAATATCACACCATCCAGATGTCCAAGCGTCATACCGGTCTTGTCGCCAAGTCCGATAATTCCAAAAAGCATCAGAAGTCCGGCACATATAAGGGATAACGGGATATCTCTCCGGATTGTTTCCCTTGCAACATTCACCGTTGCCAATATCGCACACACACCAATGACGACCATCAGATTAAAGATATTGGACCCGACAACATTGCTGACTGCAAGCTCATTGTTGCCTGCAAGGGATGCAGACACACTGACTGCGGTTTCCGGAAGAGATGTCCCCATCGCAACGATGGTAAGTCCGATAATGATCGACGGCACATGCAGCCGCTTCGCCACGCTGGAACTTCCCTCCACAAAGAAGTCCGCGCCCTTGATAAGCAGTACAAAGCCTATCACAAGGAATACAAGCACAAGGGCAAATGGGGCATTGTTAATGATTTTTTCCATGGTTTCCTCCTTTTCTCGTTCAAAGCTTCCGTCAGCCGAAATCCTGCTATCGTAAGTATGGATAGCTGAAAAAAGACTCATGTATATCAATCAGCTGCCTGTGTAGATTATTGCACAGACGGTTGATCAATATACATGAGTCTCATTATTTAAGATTTGCCAGATTATACTCTCAACTTATAATCAGAATGTTGACAAACCACACTTTCGCGCTAACTACTCCCTCATGGACTGTTCAATTATCCGATAAATTTTATCAAATATAGCAACGTGTGTCAACAGGGGAATCCGGAAGAAATGCTTCTCATAACCGAAAATCACTGCGTAAACATCACCTCAAAAACCGTTCCTCCTGACGGGTTTGATCGGACAGTAATGCTTCCTTCATGTACTCTCACGATTTCATGAACAAGTGCAAGCCCGAGCCCTACGCCGCCAAGTGCACGGCTTCTGGATTTATCCACACGAAAGAACGGCTCAAAGACACGCTCCCGAAGTTCCTCCGGGATTCCGTTCCCCGTATCGGCTACCGACAGGCAAACACGCTTTTCCTTCCGGGATGCACTTACTGTGACCTGTCCGCCCGGATGATTATATTTGATAGCATTCTCAACAAGATTATATACCAGCCTGTAAATGAGAATATCGCTTCCGACTATCGTTATAGCCTCACAGTTCCCGGTCAGTTCTACATGCTTCTCCCTGGCAAGCGGTTCTAAGTCTGCCAATACCTCATCCACAAGCGCGTCGACCATAATTGCCTCATCCCGGCCAACGGTCTGAAGCTCACTCATGTCGAGGAGCGTCTTCACCATCTTGCTGAGTCTGTCGTTTTGTTCCGTAACCATCTTGATCGTCTGTACGGTTTCGGCATCGCTGCCCGGGTGTTGCCCGGAATTATAGGAATCCAACTGCACCTGCATTAGAGCTAACGGGGTTCTCAGCTCGTGTGCCGCATTCGCGGTAAATTGCCTCTGTATCTCAAATGCATCCGAGAGACGTCCGAGCATCTTGTTGTAGGAGACGCTCAGCTGGTTCAGTTCTTTCACCTTGTTTTCTTCGAGTTTTGAATCAGCCAGATTCTGCGCCTGCACCTCTTCGATCTTATCCGAAAACTCACGAATCGGCCGGAGCGCATGTCCGCTTATAAAATAAGTCGCCACTCCGCCAAGCAGCGCCAGCACCGCCGAGATTATCAGACTGTTTTTCCTATAGTCGGCCTTGTTATTATATACCTGAACAGAAAAATCGTTCGCAAACGCATCCCAATTATCTTCCGGAATACTGATATATATTTCATCCGTATCATCCGCATTCTCATCTCCCCTGGCATCGACAGTCTCCTTCAGGGAGTCAATATAATACACACCATTTTTATAGACAAGCATAGTCAGACAGCCACATATAACCGCGATATATATGGTAATTATACAGGTCAGTCTCCACTGCAGTGACATCTTTTTCATCGATCGGACTCCTCTCGTAGTTTATATCCCTCTCCCACTTTGTTCAGGATCGGATCATATCCAAGCACCGCCTTGAGCTTTCTCCGAAGCGAAGACATATGTACCCGGATGGCTCCGCTGAAGCTGTCCACAGATGCATCCCAGACATGCTCCATCAGTTCCTCCTGGCTCACCGGTCTGCCCAGGTTGAGCAGCAGATATTCCAAAATTCCATTCTCTTTTCTTGTCAGAGGAACGATCTGCCCTTCGGCGTATGCTTCGCGCCGGATCGTATCGAACTTTATCCCGCCACATTCCAGACATACATCCTTCTGCACGAATTTTCTTCTTGTCAGGCTTCTGATACGCGCCTCAAGTTCCTGCAGATGAAACGGCTTTTCCATATAATCATTTGCCCCCGCATCCAGCCCTTCAACCTTATCCGCGATCTGTCC
>ERZ827520.1275-NODE-1275-length-30605-cov-7.617971_pt1 | contig 30605 bp, 31 predicted proteins | sample MGYA00519581_ERZ827520 | MGnify/ENA primary metagenome ERZ827520 (study PRJEB31778, sample SAMEA3449339) | human gut metagenome | biome: human gut; feature: human-associated habitat; material: faeces | place: United Kingdom | collected 2010/2012 ...
AATTATTTTAACGGATAATTTAAATAGGCAGACTGTCCGTTACGGACCGTCTGCCTTGTAAATACACGTGTACGATTTATTTAGTCAATCAATATACCCACCTGTTACAACTTTAGTTAAAATATCATCATACAACCCAGCAGCTCTAATAAATCCTTCGATTAATTATCTGAATTTATTAACAATTACGGCTATAAGCCATAAAATCCCCAGCATTAGTCCTAGTAGCACAAACATTGTAATAATCCCAACTATCGCATGCTTAAATGTCATTCCTTCAGGATTGTTTCCAAAAGCAGCAGAAATTGACATTAACAAACAACGTAAACAATATTTAAAAAATTCCCACATTGTTTATGCCTCCTAAAAATTATTGAAAATAGAACCAGTAACGCCGCCGACAAATCGAATGACTCCAGTTTTCACCGCAGGAATTGCCCATAACGCAGAACCAATATCTCCCATTGTTAACAAGTAATTTAGATTTCTTGGTGCTATTTTAGATAGCAATTGTGGCCCAAACTTTCCTGCCAAATACCCTGCTCCTTGAGCTGCACCAGAAACCAACAAAGAGATTCCTAAAGATTTTATTATTTCACCCAATGTTGCATTTTGATTCCAACTATTTAGTAATGATGTTCCACCAGCAACAGCAAATTTTCCTGCTACTGCCCAACCCCCTGCTCCACCAGTTAATCCTACAACTAATCCATACGCTGTTCCAGATAATGTTGAAATGGCTAATTCTGTCCAATCAAATTCTCCACCGTCACTCAATTGATCTACAACATTTATTCCTGCAGATACAAGCCCGCCTACTAACATAGCAGCTCCGACAGCGGCGGCTCCCGCTCCGGCTGCGCCACAAGTCAATACGGTAGCTACAACAAGTCCCGCAATAGCTAAACCACCGACTACCCATTGTACCCATTTAGGCATATGACCATTAGGATCGACATACATAATCGGATTGTTATGACAATAACAATGTAAGTTCAATCCATTAATACTTTCGGGTTCGAGGTAGTTTACGTTATCTCGGTTAAGAAATCTGCATAACGTTGCGTCGTAATATCTACTTTGCAAGTAGTACAGTCTTGTCTCGGTATCGTAGTAGTACCCTCTGTAGCGGATAGGGTTTAGTATGGCTATATGGTTTTCGTAACCCGTGGCAATTACGCCTGTAGCCGAGTCGTAGATTAGAGTGCTACCGTCGTATATGCGGTGGTTGTTCCAAAATCATTTTATACTTGTTCTACATTATTATCGTTTAAAATGATTTCAAGTTCCCATTTAAATCTTGTATATATCAAATATCTTTTACCTTGTGCAAATAAATAAAATTTAAATAATGGCGATCGTCTATATCTTTTATAAGAATACTTTTCGATGTCTTTCATTTGAATTTCCATTCTTTACAAATAGGTTTCGATGTAAACTTTTTCATCATCGATTTCGATTCTATATTTTTTAACACAAAACCACCAATATAAAATATATATTAAATAAATGATAACAGCAACTGATATTATTATATAAGCATATATAATTCTTTGTCAAACTGGAGCCACATTGAAACAATAAATGATATGCCTGCTATGTACAACACAATCATCCACCGCTTCAACGCTTTACTCTCTTTCTTCATATCATCAATTACTCGCCTATGCATATGAATCCTCCGTTCTAACTAAGCCTTTCAAAAATATTAATGCACATATCGCAGCTAGCGCTGCAATCCTAGCACCCGGTACAGGCAATGTCACAGCAACTGCTATTGCAGCAGCACTAATAATAGTACCCCAACCGATATTAAAATTTATTTCGTGCGTCGTATCTCCGTTAATCACCCCTATAGATAGCGAAATACCTTCTTTATAACTAATTTCTCCGCCAAAGGTAGAAAACGGCGTCAGTTGCATGTTTCCCCCGAACCCTAAATTTGATGAATAATACATATCCAATCCCAGCCAATTCAAAGCATTTATTCCGACACCTATACCCATTCACCGTCATCACCATGATTACTAAAATAATAAAACGTTTTCGGATTCCCTATCCGAGTAGTGCAAGTACATTTACGCCGCTCGGATAGTAAGATTAGTGCTTTCGTCACAAATAATGCAATACGAATATGAGTTTTTACCCGCTCAGGTAAAAACTTTTTCGATTTCTTCTTTTATCTTGTCGACCGAATCGAGGCAATACACTTTTGCCTTCAATTCCTTTGTTCCTCTTTCGCCTTTGAGATAATACGCCATAAACTTACGAAGCTGGTTTACTGCACACCTTTCTTCGAAGTATTCACAGAGAAGTTCGATATGCCTCATAATCAAATCACGTTTGCTACGAGCCTTTAATCCCTGCAAAACGTTAAATATGTCCGGACGAGCAAGCGCACCTCTCCCTATCATATAAAAATCGGCACAATTCTTTCGTTGCAAAAAACTTTCCTCGTCGGTAATGTCGCCGCTTAGCGCAACGGGAATGTCAAGTGCGTCTTTAACCGCTTCGGTTATAGAATAATCGGCTTTCCCGCCATAAAGTTGCGCCCTCGTTCTCGCATGAACCGTCACCATCGATGCTCCGGCGTCTTGCATAGCCATCGCAAATTTTACCGATACGTTTTCATTTTCTGCAAACCCGCTACGCATCTTTACGGTGACAATTCTGCCACGGTCGCACAACGATTTGACTATATCGGCAGCAACCGAAGGCGTCTTAAGTAATGCCGAACCTTCTCCGTTTTTTACCACTTTATTGACAGGACACCCCATATTGATATCAATTATATCAAACTTGCTCAGATAACCGAGCTCATCCGCTTTTACAAAATCCCTGTAATCGGATCCGAACAACTGCAAGCAGCTCGGTTTTTCCGTCTCGGAAATTCTTAGCAATCTTTCAGTTTGGGGATTTCGATAGCATAGCCCCTTTACGCTCACCATCTCCGTAACCGCCATCGCAGCCCCGTTTTCCAAGCATAATCTGCGAAACGCAATATCCGTATACCCTGCAAGCGGAGCAGCTATAAAATCGTTTTTTAGTTGTATATCTGCAATGCTCTTACTCATACAAGGTACTTATCTATGTCTTTGACTTTGCTTTGTTCGTTTTTCTCAAATACATCTTTAACTTTTTGACAATACGCCAAAAGTTCGGTTTCTGCGTCTACTCCGCACTCGCTGCACACAGCCGCCGCTAAAAACAGCAGCTTGCCGCAATCGGACGTATCCGAAATTTTAGTTTTTAGCGTCGATACATCCGCAGCAACTCCCACTTTTTTCATTCTCGAAAAGATTTTTTTCGCTCTCATTAATGCGGGAAAATCCGGGAACCGGCATATCTGATCGTAATAAGAGCTGTACTGCTTTTCTGCGGCTTTAGCTTTATCCCAAAACTTCAGCGCTTCTTCGGGATTTGCTGCTTTATCGCCCCCGAAAATGTGAGTATGTCGAGAAATCAGTTTTTTGTTTATTCCTTCCAAAACGTCGTCTACGGTAAATTCCCCCGAACGCTCTGCTATGTCGGAATTTAAAGATACTTGCAGCAGAACGTCGCCGAGTTCCTCTATCATGCCGTCTATATCCCCCTTGCTAACGGCGTCGCAAACCTCATACGCTTCCTCTATAAAATTAGTTTTTATGCTCTCGTGCGTTTGCGCCTTATCCCACGGACAGCCGTCAGGCGCCGTAAGTCGCTTTATTATGCGACATAAATCCGCAAACGTTGCTTTTTTGCCGCCTTCTATCAAAATAGCAGTATCGTATTCGTATTTTTTTCGCCTGTCCAACTCTTCCAGCGCAATCTTTTCGCTGCCGTTATGCGACGAAATCTCTACTACGGTATCGTAATCGTAAAACCTAAGCAAAAATAATTTTACTTGCCCGGCTACAAAACGATCGTCTATACCGTATACGCAAAGCGGAGCCATCGTGTCGGGATAATAGCCGTCTATGCGATATGCGCTTAACGTTACAAGATTTTCGCACGGTTCAAACGGAAGGTCGAATGCCCCGGGAATAATACTTATATGCGTACGGCGGCTAAGTTCCGCTACCGAACTATCTTTGTACCCGTCGCCATCCACCACGTACACCAGATTTTTACCTTCGGCACGCTTTATAACTTCCTCTGCCAAAAGTTCGTTAAGCCGATCGTAATTCTCTGCGGTTTCGTACAAATAGTCCAAACTTACGGCGTATTTCTTACAAGGCGGCGTTTTGTTACTGCGTGCAACGACCTCGTCTGCCGCTTTTATGGCTTTTTTGCCACGTACCGTTATACTATCTCTAAAATATCCTGCGCCTACTACCGTTATCATATCAGCCTCCGATACCGACATTTTAGCATAATTTGCACTTCTTTGCAACTAAAAACGAGAAGACGTTTGGTGACGCACACAAATGCTGTTTGCCATGTTATGATAGTTTATTCCGTAGACCGCCGTTGCCACTTGACAATTGCTTCGACAAAAGCGTATAATTAAAAAAAGTTACATAGCAAGGAGCTTGTATGGAAAAATTTTATGAGTGTGATATCGCCGGAAGATCGGAAAAACTACCGATTATTCAACTTCCCACCGGCGTAAGCATCGCTTTTTTTAATTTACACGGGAATCAGGAACTCACGGAATATTGCGGCAAAGAAATTGCCAAACGTATTGCCGAATTTACGCCCGAAATCGTTATTACGGCAGAAAGCAAAGGGCTTCAGCTTGCCCATGTCGTAGCCCGAGAGCTAAGGCAACCCCTTTATGCGGTGGCAAGAAAATCGCAAAAACTTTATATGGTTGACGGCATACAGTACACCGTATCCTCTATTACCACCAGAGGAGAACAGACGCTGTATCTGTCGAAACACGACGTCGAATTGATTAAAGGCAAGAGGGTCGCTATTGTAGATGACGTAATCTCCACCGGCGGTTCGCTTTCAGGATTGGAAAAACTCGTGGAAATGAGCGGCGGAAAAACCGTAATAAAGGCTACGGTCTTAGCCGAGGGCAATGCCTCTAACCGTAACGACATCGTTTTCCTCGGCACTATACCGCTGTTCGACTAAAATTCTACAATATAGAATCAGAAAAAACCCAAACACTTCCATGGGCGTTTTTAACTCTTTAGGAGTTATTTTAACGTAATTTCGAATCAATATTAAGAACGTGACATTTCTGCACATAAATTTGGAAATAGAAAATGGCTTGTCAGTCGAGAAAATGTATGCTTATTTGTAATAGATAAGATGAATAGCGAACAAATGTAAAACAAAATAGATAACAAATTATTCTAACGCATTAAGAAATATTGCACAAAATTGCGCAAATATAAAAAAGCCCTCAAAACAAGAGGGCTTTTTTCGTCGGCGAAGTGTTAATAACATAATTCGAATAATTTACTTTATAACCCCGATTATATGATACTTTTCATAAACTCGTCCATTATAACATTGTAATTTGAACCGAAAATGTCGGCTAAATTATAGTCAATACAGCATTTTAAGACGTTATTAAACCCATATTTTTCTATCAAATAATAGGTGAAGGCATAAGACTCGGGGTACGTTAAAACATTTCCGTCTTTACTTGTGCAAGCGTATATTTTACATATCGCAGTTGTCGCATACGGAAATTTGATTTGTGATTTATAACTACTATCTTTTAAGGTTATTTCTCCGATACATTTTGCTATCAGTGCAAAATCAAATTCAGACAAAGTGTCGAATTTACCGCCGTTCTTCTGGTAACGTGTATTGACCGTGTTTACAAAATCGGCAATATTACCTGTTAATGTTTTATCCATAAAAGAAAGATAAAACCGATTATTTATATCCGAAATATGTTTAGAAACGTACCGAGATAAATACTCCGCTACGCCTTCGCCTATCCACGCTTCATCGGTGGGGTTGCTTTTTAATGTAACGGCGTGAATTGTTTCGTGAACATATTCGCTTGGGTCGAGCAAGTATATTTTTCGATTATTGACATCACAGCACGTTTTAATTTCTCTGTCGGAAACAAAGTATTCGAGATTGTCGGAATACCTTTGATTTACAAAATCGTAACTGTCGGGAGCGTTACTTTTTATATAATTCAATATTTTGGCACATTCTGCATTGCCTGCCGACAAATGATATAAAACTCTTTCCGGTGTATCAAAACTTGCGGTTTCGCATTTGGCAGAAAACGCATCGAGATTGTAAATCCGATTTGCCGTACTGATTACAAGCGGATAAGACAAAAATTTCTGACTGTATATCGCTTCGTCAAGCCACGACAAATCAAAAGGTATATTAAACTTGCGGTTTATACCTAAAAATGAAAGGTATTCGGTTCTGTAATCCGTTAAGTTTGCATTTATAAAGTTTTTGTATCCGTATGTGTTTATAACGAAATCGCTGAAAGAATACGCCGTTTTTATTGCATTATCCGTATTATCATTAAAATCGTCGATAAAGTAAGCCGAAAATAGTGTTAATTCTAAATCTTTATCGTTTGCGTAATGTTCTTTAATTTCTTCATTGCTGTATTCACAATTAAAGGCGTGGGCATCTGCTCCGTATTGTTTCCAATACTCGGTTGATTGAATATAAGCCCCCGCAAAAGCCTTTCTGTAACCGCCACTTTTTACAGCACTTTCATTGCAAATTAAAACTTCGTTTTGATATACTGCTTTATCGTTTCCTAAAATATATTCATCGGCAATAATATAGCACTTAATTTGCGTGTCCAAATTGAATACACTTGTAAGTGTAGAATAATCGTCTTGCATTAAATTTATCAAATCGCTGATTTCGTCTTTTGAATTGCTTACACTGTTTTCAACGTGCAATTCTATGTTTTTATCTTTTAATATATTGCAAGTGGTGCTTTTATAATAGGGAATATACTCATATACTTTTGTTTGATAATTTTTGTCTTTGTTACACGCCGAAAAAACTATCAAGCAAGATAAAAGAGATAAATATATAATCAAAATAAGCCTTTTTCTCATAAAACGCCCTCATAATAACGGTTATATTGTTTTCGCTATTATACACGATTACACTGTTAAATTCAAGTAAAAAACCATTGTTAACTGCAAATGGCACTTTGACGGGTGCTTGACTTATACAAGTTATCGAAATCGGTTCGATGGGTATCGTACCATATAAAAAAGCCTCCACTTTCGCAGCGACTTTTCTCGATTTTATCGGTCTTAGTCGTTTAGTATTTTTACGGCATTGGTTGATTCTACGGTATATTGTTCGAGATACGCTTTTAAACCTTTGGATTCTTAATGCCGTTAAAGTTGATATCCCACCTGCCGACTGCGTCAACTTTTACGTTGCCGTAGTTAAAAATTCTACCGAAGAACGACTGGTAGACATTTACGGCATATACGCCCATAAACGCTGCGGTCGTTTCGCTTTTATTGAACACGCCCTTTTTGTAAACGATTTTGTCGTCGTAGAACTCGATAACCTCTTTCTTCCGTGCAATTATGTCGTAAATCAAAACAATCAGCGGAACGATAAGAAAAAACAAAATTATGCGCCAAAACGTAAACGCCGGCAAAATGCTTTTTCTTGCTACATAGTTAGGTTGCATAATACCCCTCCTCTTTCCTCACTCTATTTATATGAGTAGTATATACCAAATATTTTTGGTAAGTCAAGCGTTTTACTAAATATTTTGGTATTGTTAAGAAATGAAGGAAATAAAGTTCAAGGAAAATTTAAGAAACTTAAGGATTACATTCGGATTGTCTCAAGCACAACTTGCAGAAAAACTCGACGTGAATCAACGCACGGTAAGCGCATGGGAAAAAGGCGTTTGCGAACCGAGTTTCACCACGCTCACGCAGATCAGCGAACTTTTCGATGAAACGCTCGATGCACTTTTATACTAAAAAGCGCTACGCATTGGGTTATCGCACTCTTGTTTGCAATTTTGCAAGTTTATGTTCTTATCATAAGATACAATAAAACGAGATAGCGGTTGCCGGCATTACGGCAACCTTTAGAGCTGACGTTTTTCGTTGGTCCACGAACTTCTAATTCTTGCTTTTGCAAAAATAAGGGCGCTTGTTCTCTCTTTTTCTGCACGAAAAAAGGCACCCATTTGGGTGCCTTCACTTTGGCGGAGCGTTAGTAACGTAAATCGAGTTTTAATATTGTTGAATTTACAATAAACATACTATCGTAGCAAAGTAATAAATGTCTTCTACTTTACTACACTCTAATTAAAAACGGTATTTATTGCTCTCGAATTAACTTTTATCAACAATTTCATTGTAATCATTTATATATTTTTCTTTAGTGCGTTTTTTGTTATCCGCATCTAAATCCGTCTCACCATTGATGACATAGTAATTCCAGCACTCAACAAAGTCTTTATCCATATAATCCATTAATGTTTTACCAGATCTTTTAAGCTCTATGTCCGTAGGAAAATCTACTCGTGCAAACAGTGGAATCTTATTAATTGTGTGGGTTGCGCTACAGTTAATATGTTCAATTGCAACATTTAAGACTTGTGTGATTTCGTTATATTTCTTTGTTGTTATATCAAATGTCTGTAATGTTAGATTTCTACCTTCATTCAGCGGGACATGATATTTCCCTGAATCATTGATATAATCAGGAATCCAAGATGTATCAAAATGAATATGAATGCAGTTTTCAATCGATCTAGTTGCCCAAAAAGCACCTCCTTCAAACATGCAGTACTGACTACGGCGAGAATTGACACTATCCAAAAAGAGCACTAATTCGTTTATTGAAGCTATATTTTCTTTAATATCATCCGACAATCTTGAATTTGCAACCACTTCATGCGTGGTATAAAAGATATCGACCTCTTTTGCTCCTTTAAGCCTCAAAAGATTATATATAAAATCAGAAAAACGTCGATCTCTTTTAGAATGTGATATAAATAGTTTGTATATTTCTTTTGCTTCTGCATTTGGAGTGCCTTTTAATTTGCTACCGACGGCAACAATAACATCATTTGATTGTTTTTCACCCAGCCCCATGCTTAACAAATCATTTTTTATTGCGTTTTGTGCATTCTTTTTTGCTGTACTTTCTAAAAGTGATTTGCGCCTTTTATTTTCTTTTGAAACCTCTTCAGTAATGCTATTTCTAGATCCAATCAGTCTAGTCACTATTTTTTTTACTATTGCAATAAGCAATGCAACTCTTGGATCATGAATGTCAACATCTTGTCTGTTAGATGTAGTTATGTCTTCGAGTCTATTATCATCCAACAAATCAAACGAGATTTCTCCTTCTATATAGTTCGCACCTTGTTGAGTATTCTTGATATAGCCCATGAAATCTTCCACCGCAAGTTTATTTCTTATATACAAGCGTAATTTGTTAGGATTATAATATCTATTCTTGATAAAATTTTTATCATTCTTTTGCGCCTCAGTAGGATCAATGCTTGCATGTATTCCCATCCAGCCTTTTAATTCATATGGAATATCTATTTTTTCACCATTTGTTTCAACGGTATAAACACCTTTTGATTCTGGAATAGAAGAAAGACTTTCATCCTTTCTATTTTTTTCCAAATATTCTAAGTCAAAATATTCTCCATACATTAAAGGCAACCTAAACTTACTCCCTTCAAACGCTTTATTTGATATAAGAGAAATCATGTTTTTAAAAGCAACTTTTTTCTTCATTTCAATCGGCTTTTCAAAATCAATGACATCAGAATCTGTAAATTTGGTAAAAAATTGAACTTTTACATTTGGTAAATTTTCATATATGAAATAATTTGCCATAACGAGAGAAAGACCATTAATCGCTTCCTCGGCCATGTTTGTCAAATTAACATCAAATAATTTTAACAGGGTACCTTTATGTCTCTTGTCAAACAAGCTCCTTAGAAAAAACATATCCGGCTCAATTTGCACTAGCATCGGTTGGGTGTTTGTGCGATTTTCAAAGTCAAATTGCCAACATGTTTCTTCTGTGTCTTTTTTGCTTGTTAAAAACTCAAATTTCTTTGTCAAAAACAATGCCGCTAATTTTCCAACGCCTTTTCTACCCATCAAATTATTTGCATCGGATGCATTATTTCTTTTATTGTTTCCTATGACAACATACTTTTCGCGTATTTCTTCAGGCGACATACCGTCTCCATCGTCAAGTATTTCTATGGTGGAGTGCTGTTTGTTTGACATGTCAATATAAACGTATACATTTTCAGCATGCGCATCAATGCCATTTGCGATAAGCTCTGAAAGTGCTGCCCATAAGTTCGAGTACATTCCTTTTCCAAGCAAAGTTAACGCTTCATATCCAAGTGTGAATGGAATTTTTTCGTTATTCATCGTTTTCTCCTAATGTAAGATGTATTTTTCGCGCCATTGCAATAGCCAAAAGCGGAGGAACAGCATTACCTATTTGTTTTGTAATATCCGTTCGCGTACCAAAAAATTTAAACCAATCGGGAAAAGACTGTATTCTTGCTCCTTCGCGCGGACTTAATGCTCTATTTTGGGCATAATGAATGCATCTTAATCCTGATGGAGTACACATATTATTAGTGATAGTTGTTGAAGGCCGATTTGCAACAAGCCTTCCGTAAGTATTACGATAACCTGAAGTTAATCTATAATCCGCTCGGATTTTACCCTCGTCAATTAATGCGTTAAAATCATCCTTGCCTTGTCCTTGAGCAACATTTTCTATAACCGTTCTTATTTTGTCTCCATAAATTCCACAAAAGTGTTGTGTCAATTCTGTGTTTGCCCCACGCATTAATCGTTGATACCCATTAAGAACTGGTTTTGTATAGTTGTTTATAGATTGTCCTTCTGCTAATTCAGGCAGATCGGATATAGCCTCTTCTATTGTTAAAGGCTGTTCTTGATCAAACTCCCAATCAAAATCTATATTTAGATCATTGCGTATGCCTATTATGAAAACACGTTCTCTATTTTCCGGCACGCCATAATCAACGGCATTTAAAACGTGATTTGTTATTCTATATCCAAAGTCATCGTCAATATTTGCAAATTTATCGCTGATTATTTCCATAATCTTTTTCCCGTGACCTGCTACAATCGGCCGTTTGCTTTCTTTACCCGTTTCCTGATTTTTAAGAATACGATATTCTATTTCTCCGTTTTCATCTTTTTTATAAAAGGTTTCTCTCATAGACAATATACCTTTTACGTTTTCAAATAGAAACATTTTAGGTCGTACAATGTTTAAAACACGAAGGTATTCTTCATATAATTTAGCCTTATCGTCATATATACGTTGTCCTACGGTGCTGAAAGATTGGCATGGGGGGCCGCCTATAATTAAATCGACTTCCTCGCCATCAGGAATCTGCGATAAGTTTATTAATTTTCTGATTTTATCTTCTGTTAAATCACGTATATCACAGTTTTCCATATGAATATTAGGAAAATTTTCAGAAAATGCTTTTGCGGCTTGAGGCTCATATTCGTTTGCGAAAACAAAATGATTATTTGCACGGATAAATTGACCGTTCACGAGATCATAGTAAAACCCAAAAGTTAAACCTCCAGCTCCTGAAAATAAATCTATGATGTTCATTATCCTAACTCCATTTTATTATTATTTTTATCATTGATACACACACCGTATTCCCAGCTTGCTTGTATTGCTCTCTCTCGGGAACGGCAAGGGGAAAAGAGAAGTCTTTCGGAAAACCTTGTAACGCAAGGCATTCCGTCGGCGTGATATTTCGTATGCCGAAATTATCCTTTATAATCGGCACTCGGTCGTAATACGTTCCCATATTTGCTTTCAGCGTAAATGAAACGCCGTCCTTGCTCGATTGAATACCGTAATCGGCAAACCGATAAAGTTGCTTTTCGTCCGAGATAAACTCGTTCAAACGCCGATATTTCGCCGATTCGGGCGGATAATAATATTTATCATCCGCTTTTACGGTTACGTCGATAATATCTGTTATTCGTTTTTCGAGCGGAACTTTTTCCGGAAACGTAAAAATTTCACAGGCGGTTCTGTCCGAAAATGCAACGATATATGTCCTCGTTCTATGTTGCGGAATGCCGTAATCGCAAGCATCTGCAACAAGGTAGCGAATAAAATATCCGCGCCCCGCAAGTTCGTTATGAATAACATTGAATGTTTTTCCGTGATCGTGTTCCGTAAGATTTGCGACATTCTCTAAAAATACGATGGAAGGATGTTTCGCATCGATTAATTTCCCGATTTCGAAGAATAAATTTCCTCGTTCGTCCGAAAAGCCTCTTTGTTTTCCGCAAACCGAAAACGGTTGGCAAGGGAACCCTGCCGCAAGTATATCGAAATCGGGAATATCGTGCTTATCGATCGTGCGAATATCGCCTTCGACCAAAACCGACTCGGGGAAATTGTGCCGATAGGTCATACAGGCGTATTTATCGATATCGTTAGCCCATACGATTTTATGCCCCGCTTGCGTAAAGGCAAGGTCTATTCCGCCAATTCCGCAAAACAAACTGCATACTCGCATTATCTTGTTTTTGATTTGAACCTGACCGATACGTTAAGCGGTAAATAATATTCGCCGTCGATTTTCTGAATTCGACTCCACGAATATTTGTCGGCACTAACATATTCGAAGAACGTGTTTCTGTACAGATAATCTCTGAAAGATTCTCTATCGTTAGAGTGATAGCAAAGAATGTCGCCGTCGTCCATTACAACTATGTATCCGCCGTTGACCTGTTCTTTTCCGTCCCAAACTTTCCCTGCGGTCATACCCGTAAAGCCTGCGATTAAAAAGTCTTTTAATGCCTTTTCGTAATAAACTTGCGGGGTAGGAACGTTAAGAGGATTTTCTTCCGCCATTCTTTCTACCGTTTCTTTTACGTTATGGTTGTCGTTGGCGGACAGCAATCTGTCTTTTACGCACCAAGCCATAATTTTAGCCATCGATTCTCTGATAAGAAACAAATTATTTGCATAGACAGGGTTTTGTGTTCTTGCAAACTCGATCGATACGAAATGACTCGATAAATATTCCTTGCACTTCGACCAACCGCGACCGTCTTTTTCCGATATCGCGTTAAATTCTTCCATCATTGCGTCGTTGCAACCGGTAAGTTTATAAAGATATTGAGAAGAAGAGCCCGCATTAAACAGAGTGGGATTTTGTCCGAATTTCGATTTTATCGAAAAGCCCATTATAGACACAATGGCGGTTTGTCCGTCTCTTACTTCGATAAATATATCGTTTTTGCCGCCGAATTGTTTTTTCAATGCCTGAACGGCAGGTGCTTTCGGTTTGCTTACATATATTACGCTTGCAAAATCGCACACCGAATCGGGAGCGGGAACGGAACTGCCGTGCGCTTTTTTAATATTATCGAATAAAGTTGCGGCGTTTTCGTTAAATTCGCTTGTAGGAATAACTGCAAATACTTCTTTGGAATCTTGCGGTTTGATTGTAACCGTAGATTTTTCTTCGTCGATGATATATTCCAAAACTTGGCTCGTACATTCTTGGCGAATTACTTTTAAAATATCGAGATAACTCTTATAATTCTTTTGCAGTAACTTGTCCGCTGTATATAATTTACCTTCGCCAAGCAGTTTTAGCATGACGTAAAATTCTGCCCATTCGCCTTTATTCAGTTTCTTTCCCTTTATCGATTCAGTCATTTTTATCGAGTACCTCTTTGATTTTTTCCGCTATTGCTTGTATTACGGGAACGGTTACGCTATTTCCGAATTGCTTGTAAAGATGAACGTCCGCCAAAACGAATTTGTAATCATCTGGAAAACCTTGCAGTCTTGCCCACTCTCTCGGAGTCATTTTGCGAATGCCGTCTTTGTTGATTTCTCCCTTAATGTGGGTGGTAGGCGTTAAATTCGTCTGTCTTTTATCTATGATCAAATTTCTTTCTCTTCCCATACCGCCGCAAACGATTGCACCCGATACGTCGTCGAGATTTCGAATTTCGTATCCGAATCCGTGACCTTTCGCCGCGTGACGTTCTTTATGTCTGATAAGCGTATCCATATAGCAGGTGCTGAGATAATATTTCGCGGGAACGGGGTTTTCTTCCATAATATCGCGAATACGTTTTGTGTCGTCGGTTTTCGTGGGAAAGATAAATTCTTTCGGTGCAATATCGTTTCTGAACGCAACGATATAAATACGTTCTCTGTTTTGCGGAACGCCGAAATTGCGACTGTTCAATATTTGCTCAAACGGAGTGTAACCGATTTCTTTAAGCGTTTCGGTGATAATCTCAAAAGTTCTGCCTTTGTCGTGAATAGTCAGACCTTTTACGTTTTCGCAGAAGATTACTTTCGGCTGCTTTTCGGCACAAATTCTCGCCACGTCGAAAAACAACGTGCCGCGCGACATTCCTTTGTAATCGTCCTTAAATCCTTTGCGTTGTCCAGCAAGACTGAATGCTTGGCAAGGGAACCCCGCAAGACAAATATCGAAGTCGGGAATATCCGTTTCCTTTATTTTAGTTATATCGCCGGCGATTTCGAAATCGTCGTGAAAATTCGCCTTATATGTTTTTTGAGCGTATTCGTCCCATTCGCTGACGAACACCGTTTTCAATTCGTCGCCGAAAGCTTTTTCGAACCCGAGCCGAATGCCGCCGATACCTGCGAATAAATCAATACTTTTTAACATCTTTTAATCTCCGTTACAGTTTAGAAAAGTACTCTTCGTCAATCTCGTAGTCTTTAACTTCTTTCAATCCAATTGAATATTCAGCCAGCATATCGATGAGTCCTTCGCCGTCGATCAAATCAATTTGTTGCTTACCGATATTTGCAGCCTCTTCCTTTGCGGCATTGGAATACGTCCCTGTCGTAACAAACAACCCTTTTTCGACATTTCTGGTAAGCGATCCTCGAAAATCTCTAATCTCAGGTGCGCCGACAGTACCTTGATAACGTTTGCATTGAAAAGCGATATTGAAACTAATCACTCCGTTTATCTTTAACTTTCCATAACCGTCGATGCCGCCGTCGCCTGTTCTTTTTGTAACCTCGACATCTGTAAAACCGCTTTCTCGCAGTATCCTTTGTGTAAGACGCTCAAATGCGAACGGATTCATTCCGACCAAAATTTCGTAAACCTTTTGTCGCCACGGTTTTATTTCCGCAGGAATATCTATAGTCGAGTCTTGCTGAATATTAATCGTTGTTGATTTATCGATTTTAGCATTATTATTTGATGAATTTTTACATTTTTCGATTTCTGAACCGCACACGCTTTCAATATTTGCAAACTCGGGTGCGATTACCCATACACAGCGTGCAGAGTTTATAATCGCGCCGTAGTTTTTAAGAAGAGTACGAGCCCAAGCCAATCTATAATCGATTTCGCTAAAGCTATCTCTTCCTGTATGTATAATTTCAAGAATACTATCGGGCACATCTAGGATTTCATACACTTTTTTGTTTATTTCATCGTTGTGTCCCGATCCACCAAGTTGTTTCATCGCTAAAAAGGTTGCCTCTATCAGTTCGGCATATCCGGGAACTTGAGCTAATTTATTGTTTTTCATGTTCTTTACAATCTCCGTAATAACTGTCCAATATTTTACTTACACAGGTGCTTAGATTTTTCCTTATATCGAAATCCCAAAAACGCAACACTGCCCAGCCGTCACTATGCAGTTGTTCCGTTACTTCTTTATCTCGTTCGATGTTCCGTTCGATTTTCGGAATCCAAAATTCTCGATGAGATTTGAAGTCGTTTTTCTGATTTTCCCAATCGTAACCGTGCCACATTTTGCCGTCTACGAATATTGCTATTTTGTTGCTTACAAACACGATATCCGGTTTCCCGATTATCTTTTTGTAATTTTTACGATAGCGTAAACCGCGTTTCCAAAGTTCTTTGCGTAACATCAATTCGGGCTTTGTGTCTTTACTTTTGTTATTGCGCATGTTTTTTGTGATTTCTTCTTGTGTTTTAGCCATTGTTTTCGTCGAAAGTAAGTCCTTTCCGTTCACACAAATCCCTAAATGCTTTTTTCGCTTTTATGCTGGGTTCGGTCTTGCCTGTTTCCCATCTGCAAACGGTAATCGAGTTGACTCCGAGTTCGGTTGCCAACTCACCTTGAGTCATCAAAAGGGTTTCTCTCGATTGTCTTATTTTTTCGGCATAAGTCATAGTGCGTCTCCATTATCATCTGATTAGCACTATTTTAGCATTTTTTATAGCAAAAGTCAATGGCAATATATAGAGTAAAAAGAAAATGTTGAATGAAAAATTTCCAAATGGCACTTTGGCGGGTGCTTGACTATACAAGCGCGACGCTTCGCGTCGCGGTCAAGCACCCGCCAAACAACTCACTTAAACTCGGATAAAAAGGTCAACTTTGGAGCCCGAGCGAAACGGGGCGTTCGCCGCTAAACCGCTTGGCGAATCGCCCCGTAATTCTTCGCTCGTCGGCTATATTTTGAGTTTTTGTGCCTTTTCTTTCTTCCGAGTGTTTTCGGTTGCGTTTTGTTTCGGGCGGTGTTTTTACGCCGTCCTTTTTTACTACCGCAAAAACCATTTTTTAGTCCCTTTCGAGTATGACTTTACTCCCTGAAAACGTCAAAAATCCACGCAAAACCTACTTCAACCCATTCACGCGTTTTCATCGGCGTATGATATAATCGTAGATGTTACAACGACATCACATTTTGGTACATTTCGGTTACAACGATGTCCTTGTGTTTGCCAAATTCCCGTGTTATAGTTGTAACGCAATCGAATAGTCAAAGGCGTATAGCAAGAATAGCAAGCCGAGTTTTTAAGTCAGGAGCGAACTAACTATCAAACGGCGTAAGGACAGATAGCGAAAAGCATTACACCCGTGAATAACAGGGTCGGAGGCGGCATTTTAAGGGCGAAGTACGAAATTTTACGGTCGTATTACGTCCTTTTTCTATTCCTTTTTTTGTGAAGGCGACAAAGTTTGTCGTATTTACAAACCACTATTTTCTCGAAGTCGCAAAAATCTTGCGAGTTCGGGTAATAAAATCTATTTCAAAAAAAGGAGGACGAAAAAATGCTGCAAACAAACCTAAAAGTCGTAGCCGTCGGCGAGCCGAATATCGAAGCGTTGACCGACGGCGAAAAACGAACTTTCTTTGAAAGTATCTTTTCAAGGATAGTCGAACTGCACAAACAAGCGAAAACCGAAAACAAGAACGAAACCTGACTTAAAAGCCGAAAAATTACGCATTAAAAACTAAATAAAATAAACCGAGTAAATAGAAAAATTAAATTAGAAAATAACGCTAAAAAAGCGATAACATAAACGAAATGAAAGGAACTGAACGGAAATCTATTTATGACTTAAACTAAACGAATTGAACTGAATTGAATTGTAATTAAACCGAACTGTAAACGGCAGAGTATGAAATTGTATGGTGTTTCGTATTCTGCCGTTTTTTATTTTCTCGCCATACAAAAAAATCTAAATCACAAGGAGTAAAAAACTATGAACTACGCAAATATGAAAATCTACTTTGACGGCGGTCATTACGTCGGAATACCGCAAGGAGCGTTCCCGAGCGGAAAAGGCTGTAAAAGGCGCGCCGTTAAACCTATGAAACAACAATCGACGGCAGACGTAACACCGCCAAACACCCCGAAAGAACGCTTTGAAATGGCATATAAAGAAAGCCAATCTCTACCCAAGCGAGAACGCAAATCGCATATAAAAGCCGCTTTGAAAGACGACTTTGCCGACAAAGCCGAATTAAATGCTTTCGTCGATAAACATACCGAGAGAATGAACACCAACGCCATAAAGCGCAAAGTAAGGCTTATGCGAAAGTTGCGTTTGCAGAACTGGAATTTTTTCGTAACTTTTACCTACTCGAACGAACTTCACGCCGAAGAAACATTCCGCAAAAAGTTGTCTAACACCCTCAAACATCTTGTTGCCCGTAATGGTTGGAAATACGTCGGAGTATGGGAACGTGGCGAAGATACGAACAGACTACATTTCCACGGCATTTTCTATATCCCCGACGACAAAATGATAGGAAAACTCGAAGAGGTAAAGGACTACGACACGCGAAACCACCGTATGCAAACGACATACCAAAACACGCATTTTCTGAAACAATTCGGGCGTAACGACTTCAAAGATATTGCCACGCAGGACGATATTTCCGAGGCAGCAAAATACATAACGAAGTATATGGAAAAGTCCGGCGAGCGTTTAGTCTATGGCGGAAAGTTACATACTTACTTCCGCTCGGACGTTTTGGACGAAGATGTAATATGCACGTTCGGAGTTGACGACCGCAAAGTGTTGCTTTTCGATAACTTCACCTGTATCAACGAGGGCGAAATTCTCGGAAAGGTAAGCAAAGAAATTATAGCGCAGTTGCCGCATTGCAACTAATTAGTCTTTCGTCACGGGAGCCTAAATGAAAAGCCCTTTTCGTCAAGAGTAAATGCATTGCGTTTTTGAGTGATTATTAGCAATAAAATACCAAACGCAACTCTTGACGAAAACAGCGAAACATTAAGATAATCGACTTATAGGCTTTCCATTTAGTTTTGTTCCCGTCGAAAGACAAATCTAAAAAATAAAATTAAAGGAGTAACAAATTTTGAAAACTGGAGTTATTTACGCTCGTTATTCGAGCGACAGCCAAACGGAACAGTCCATAGAGGGACAACTCCGTGTATGTAACGAGTATGCGAAAAACAACGACATACTCATTTTAAGAACCTATATAGACCGTGCTATGACGGGTACTAACGATAATCGTCCCGACTTCCGTCAGATGATAGAAGATAGCAAAAAACACGATTTCAATGTCGTACTCGTTTACAAATTCGACAGGTTTTCGCGCAATAAATACGAAACGACGAAACACAAGAAAACGCTTAAAGACAACGGCGTTAAAGTCGTTTCCGCTACCGAATATATTCCCGACAGCCCCGAGGCAATTATACTCGAAAGTATGATTGAGGGCTACGCCGAATATTACTCCGCCGAACTTTCTCAAAAGGTAAAGCGCGGAATGAACGAAACAAGACAAAAAGGAAACTTTACTGGCGGAACTATCATTTACGGCTATAAAGTAGAAAATCACAAAGTTGTAATTGACGAAGAAAAAGCCGAAGTCGTAAGATTTATTTACGACCAATACGCGCAAGGCGTTTACGTTAAAGACATAATAAAAACGCTTACCGAAAGAGGTATTTTCAACCGCGGAAAGAAGTTTGCGAGAAATACCGTCTACAATATACTCAAAAACGAAAAGTATTCGGGTATATACAGACACGGCAACGAAGTTTTTACAAATATGTATCCGCAAATCGTGCCGACGGAAATTTACGAAAACGTAAGACGAAAGACCGAAACCAACAAATACGGAACTCGTAGCGTTGAAGTCGTGTATCTTCTTCGCAACAAAATTAAATGCGGATATTGCGGAAGTCCTATCTCTGCGGAATGCGGAACGGCTAAAAACGGACAAAAAATACGTTATTACAAATGTTTAGGACGAAAACACCAAAGCGGTTGCAAAAAGTCGCAAGTCAGGAAAGAAATACTCGAAAAATATGTACTTGACAACGTATGCGAGCAAATGCAACGCCCCGAAATATTAGATAAAATGGCAACGTATTTACTGCAAGTGCAGGAAAACCGCATAAAGCAAAACTCGATTCTGACAAATCTCATAAAAGAGAAACGTCAAACCGAGAATACGATAAATAACATTATGCAAGCCATAGAATTGGGCGGACAAAGCGCAACGGTTATGAAACGTATGCGAGAACTCGAAGAAAAACTGACCGACATCGAAAAACGATTGACGATTGAAAAATCTCAAACAGCGTTCAGATTGTCCAAAGAACAAATCATAGACTATTACAAATCCGCGCTTGAAAAAGAACCGCTACAACTGATAAATTACTTCGTAAAAGAAATTCAGTTGTATGACGACAAAATGATAATTATCTACAATACCCCAAAGACGATAAACCTTGACGAGAGTCAGGGTTTTTCTTTTTACGACAAAAACGTTAAAATGCCGTATGTGATACAAAACAGAGAGTATTACGGACTTAAAGATTTCAGACTTGTAATGCGTGTATAATACATACGCAGACGATTTATTCCACGGTGTTCTTGACTTGAGCCTCTCAGGAGCGTGTCGATAGGCAAATAAACCGCCAACCGACAGCCCCGAGGGGCTTTTCGTTTGCCTTTGGCAAGATAGCCTGACACACTCCTTTCTCACGTCAAGAACCTTTCGCGGCATAAAACCGTCTGCAACTGCTACGGACAAAGCGATACGAACCCCGAAAAGACCGAAATGACGGCACACGGACAAATGAAAAACGCAGATAAAACCTGAATTTTTGCAAAAGAAAAACCTAAACCGAACACTTTCGTATTCGATTTAGGTTTTGATTGGCGGAGAAGGCGGGATTTGAACCCGCGCACCAGTTTGATCCAGTCTACTCCCTTAGCAGGGGAGCCCCTTGAGCCACTTGGGTACTTCTCCGCAGCTCAAACATACGTTGCCTAGATATATTAGCACAACGAGTCGACAAAGTCAAGGATTTTTCGCAAGCAAAACAAAATTCTATTTCCACATACATTTACGTGCGACATTTTTTGCGCCGGCTATATTTGCGCCGGCTATATTTGCGCCGGCTATATTTGCGCCGCACATTCATTTCGGTCAGATAATCGCAGCACCGTTATGCCGTTTCGCTACAACACCCCCTTATTTTGTCATGGCGTACGCTACCGCCGCAGGACAATTTGAAGCATGCTTGTTTCTTTATAAACGCTTCGCTACTTCCACGCAGCATTTGCCGATAGTATCGCCGCTACTCTGCAATTTTTGTCTAAAAATCATCATATTGTTATGCCGTTTCGCTACAACATGATTATCTGTAATATACTTAACGTTAGCTTTCAAGATAGCGAAAATACAGTGCTTTATTGGATATACAAAATACGTTTTAATTACAAACTAACTTAATATTTTAGAGCATGATGTGTGACGATGAAAAACTACCCGTCTCGCTACCTCTCACTATTTCTCGATATTACGTTTACAGATAAGTTGCATCCGACATACGCTTGAATTACTGTGACATATAGCCAAACCTGTCGGCGAAATCGCATATCGTATAGCGTTTTTGTTCGACACAAAGGTCGCTATTCTTCTGCTTAAACAACCAATGCTATTGCAAAGCGATACAATCATCCTTGCCTGCCTATTAAATTGAAAAATATTAATAATATAAAATCAAAACGCAAATAAATTTACATGTCGCTTTTTACTAAAACAAAAATATATTTCTGCGCTTTTTCCCTGCACCTAACGTTGCTATGTGTTGTTTTGCACGAAGTCTTCAAGCGTCGGCATATCGCTGCGCATACGATACTGCTTGCAGTCGGGCGATCGGTCGAGCAAAAATCTATCATACATTTGCCTTCTGAGTGTTGCCGGATCTTTAAAAACGGTTAGCGAATTGATAGCCTCGTTTATTTCTCTCTCCGTATACGTTTTGCCCGAATCGATTTTCGACGCAATATACCATATAGCATAAAGCTGTCTTTTCTTTTTTGCCGGCATTGCAATAAGTTTTCCGTCGTAATCAATAAAACTTGCAATACACTCGAAATCTTCTGCCATGTTGTACACCTTTGTTCCTTTTCGATTTAACAACGCTTCTCTGTTTTAGCATAAAAATTGCTTAAAAACGAACTTCGCCGTTCTATTTTTATAATACCACCCTCCCCAAACTGCGTCAAGCGAAATAAAAAGTCGAAAACTGCGTGCTTTTTTTGTCATTACGAAAAAAATATGCAATTCGCAAACATTATATACGATTTTTTTTTGATTTAGCCCACTTTACTTTGACAAACAATAATTAATTATGTATAATGATTGCTGATTCTTATACCCTGAGGTTTGCATATGGAAGGAACATTTTGGGCGCTTGTTCCGGCGCTTATAACCATTATCATCGCACTTATAACAAAGCAAGTGTACATATCGCTTTTTATCGGAATTTTTACCGGCGCAATGCTTTTTGCGCACGGAAATCCGTTAACCGCTTTCGAAAACCTTTTCGAAGTTATGGCAAAGACACTTTCCGGAGACGGCGGCTCGCACGGAGCGATTCTGATATTTATATTGATGCTCGGCGTGTTAGTAGCTCTTATCGATAAAGCGGGCGGCACCAAAGCAATGGGCAACTGGTTTGCATCTAACGTAAAATCTCGCAAAGGCATGCTTGCCGTAACTGCCGGTTTCGGAGCATTGATGTTTATGGACGATTACTTCAATCGTCTCGCTACAGGTACTGTTATGCGTCCCATCACCGACAAATATCGAATAAGCAGAGTTAAGCTCGCTTACATAATAGGTTCGTTATCCGTAGCCGTGTGCGTGCTTGTTCCCATCAGCAGTTGGGCAAGCGCAATCGAATCTAACATAGCAAGCGGACTCACCGAAGAAGCGCTTAACGGCGACAGCATCTACTCTCTTTACTTAAAATCCGCAGCATGCAACTTTTACCCCATTTTGACAATAGTGTTTATATTCGCTACAATCGCCCTCGGAATGGACTTTTTCGGAATACGAAAGAGAGAACTTAACACAATGGAAACGCAAGATCCCAACTGCGGCATGGAAGCGACTTTTAAATCCGAAGAACATCACGCCGAAAAAAGCACCGGCAAAATCATTGATCTTGTTCTTCCTATAGCCTTTATGATAGCCTTTTCGATAGGTTTTATGATTTACTTCTCTGCGACGGATAGCAGCTCGGGTTCGGAAATAGCTCTTGCGTGCGGCTCCACCGTCGCTGTAATCGCAACGCTCATAATGTACCTTATCCGAAAAAACATTACTCTTAAAGGTTTTACGCAAAGCCTCGGCGACGGATTTAAATCCATCTGCGACGTATTCATGATTCTTATCCTAGCCTGGACTCTTGCCGATATTTGCGCCGAATTGGAAATTAACACGTTTATCTCGTCAATCGCCAACGCAATGGGCGACATGAAAGTTTTGCTTCCGGCAATTATGATGCTTATCGCAATGGGCATATCGTTCGCTACGGGAACAAGTTGGGGAACTTTCGGAATAATTGTTCCGCTTGTCAATCCCATGTTTGTAGGACAGATCGGTTCCGAACTTTATCTCCTTACCGTTGCCGCCGTATTATCCGGCGCAGTATTCGGCGATCAGGTTTCCCCCATATCCGACGCAACCATTCTTGCTGCGGCAACCACGAAATGCAACCACATGGACTACGTGCGTTGTCAGCTCCCCGTCGCTTTGATGGTAGCCGTACTGTCGTTTGTAGGCTTCCTTATCGGCGGAATTACGAAATCGATAACAATCGGTTGGATTGTAACGGCAGCGGCATTTGTAATATTCATGACGGTGTCATATTTTGTGCAGCGCTCTAAAAACATGCTGCTTCCGAAGTTTGACTCGAGCATGATTGTGGACGATCCCGAAGCCGTTATACAAGCCGCATTGGCAGCTAAACAATCAGAAAAACAATAATCAAAAGTAATTTTAATTATTTTAAAACAACGTAAATAGTCCACAGGCTGTTACTATATAATGATAAAAAACAACCGACGCTCTTGGGGTTCACCCAAAAAAAGCGTCGGTTGTTTTTTATTTTCTTATCTTATAATACATACACGGTCTGCCGCCGGTTTCGTAGTTTAATTCACCGCACACCTTGCCGATACTTTCGAGATAACTCATATATCTTCGTACGGTTACAGCCGTAAGCCCCGTACGTTCGGAAATGACTTCGCTTGTCAAAATTTCGCCGCAGGAAAGGCAATCGAGTATAACGCCGAGAGTTTGCTCTTGTATCCCTTTAGGCAAACTATCCGTCGTCCTGAATCTTGTTTGATTTATAATAAAGTCTATATTAGACTGATTCAAAGTGTCAAGCTCTCTAAGCGTCTGCTTCTGCGCTATAAACTTATCCAATGCAACCTTGAAACGTTCGAACGTAAAAGGCTTAACCAAGTAATCCAGCACGCCGAGCCGCAACCCCTCTTCTATGGACGCTCTGTCGTTTGCAGCCGTAACCATTATCGCCTCTATCGTCTTTCCGTCCCGTCTGAGGCGTCTCAGCGTCTCGAATCCGTCTGTCTTCGGCATAAATACGTCCATAACCACAAGATCCGCTTCGTTCTTTGCTAAAAACTCTATCGCCTTTTCTCCGTCCTGACATTTGCCTACTACCTTAAACTTACCGTGCTTAAGCACGTATTGTTCGTTTATCATAGCGACCATGGGATCGTCCTCAACTATCAACACCTTGTACATATTTCTCCTTATTGTCTGAAAAAACTTACCGCCACGGTAGTGCCGACGCCCACCGTAGATTCTACCGTTATCTTCCCGCCGAATTCGTCCGAAAGCGACTTTACTCTGTACAATCCCGTGCCTCTTCCTTCGCCTTTCGTAGAAAACCCATTTTCGAATATATGCTCTATTATCTCTTGCTTCATGCCGTCGCCGCTATCCTCTACCGTTATCAACACAGCGTCTGGCTTGGAATAAAGACCTACGAAAACCTGCTTATTGTCGTCCGATTTAGCGTTTAACGAATCGAATGCGTTTTGTATAAGATTGCCGGTTATAGTAATAAACGTTTCAGTCGGAATCCATAAATCCGATTTGTTAAAATAACTTCCTTCCTTCAGCGCAAATTTCACGTTTAATTCCGACGCTCTCGCCGCCTTGCCTATAAGTAAAGCTGCCATAGAGGGTTCGTTTATCGCATTCATTATTTTGCTTATAGCCTCTCTTTGCACCATCGTTATATTCTGGATATAATCGGTGGCTTTATCGTACATACCCATCTGAATAAGTCCCATAATAACATGAAGTTTATTGGTAAAATCATGATTGTTCGCCCGCATCGAGTCAACAAGATAGCGTGTACCGGCAAGTTCTTCCATAAGTCGGGTATACTCGGCCCGATCACGCAAAATAATGATTTTATCCGCTTCGCCATCCGGTCTTACAGGGACTCGATCCGCCAACGCTTCTTTATCTCCTATCTTTATTCCTACGTTAACTTCCTTTCCGTCACCGTCGAGCAAAGCGTTCAGCTCTTTGCCGGCGATCAAAGAAGTCAGATTTTTTCCTATAATTTCGCTTTTTTCTTGACCGCCCAACATTTTTTCGGCAACTGTATTCGCAAATAAAACGTTTCCGTCGCCGTCCACGGCAACGACGCCTTCGTCTATGGACTCAAGTATATTGTCTCTGACGGAGAACATTGCGCTTATTGCGTCCGGCTCATAGCCCAAAAGACTCTTTTTGATGCCGCCGCTAAGCCATTGCGCCAACATAAGCTCGCAAAGAATTATCGCAAAGGTTATACTTGCGTAAGTAATCACCGTAGACAAAATCCCGGCTTTAACGCTTTTGCTCAATATTATAACCATTAAAAATCCTGCATAATTGCCGCCTTTATCGTAAATTGCCGAATAAGCTCTACGCTGTTCGCCCGACGGACCTACTGCGTCGACTATATAAAAATCTTTATCCGCAAACACGGGCATTTCTCCGTCGTATACAGTCCCAGATAACGATTCCGTCGTATGGAAAAATCTCATTTTCGACGCATTGACAACGGAAATTACGTCTATGTCCGTAACGGAAGACTTAAGCGAACCAAGATAATCACAAAAATACGTGGCGTCCTCTGCGCTTAATCGGTTTATATCGATATCTTTAAGTAGCGGCGAAGAAACTATTGCCTCTGAGATGTTTTTAAGATTTTTATCTATTTCCTGTCGTTTCTCCGTGACGCCGATGAAAATGGCTGCTATCGCCAAAATCACCGAAAATATAATAATCAACGCCATTTGCGTGTTAAAAATCTTTCTTTTAATCTTTGTAAGCGAATTTCCGCCGCCATGCAACGACTTTTCTTTTTTTTGATTCATAGTAACTTCTCTTAATATTATAATACATTTTATTATAGCATTAACCGAATAAATATTCAATAGTTTTGTTCGATCTTTGTGCTTAAATAAGTAAAATAAACGACAAAAATCTTTTTCTTTTATAGAATTTTCTTAATATTGACTATAAAAAAACCATGGGTTATAATGCTATCGAAAGGCAAAGGAGGGCTTTATGGGAGCTATATTTGAAACGATTATGTTGGTTTGTTTTGGTCTGTCGTGGCCGCTTAACGTCATTAAGGCGTATAAGGCGCGTACCACAAAAGGCACAAGTCTGCCGTTTATTTTCTTGATTATAGTCGGCTACGTTGCCGGCATAACCGCTAAAATCGTCAACGGTCAACTAAACTACGTATTTGCCGTATACATCGTAAACTTAGTTATAGTATTGTTTAACCTCGTCGTATATGTAAGAAACTATATGATAGACAAAAATCACACTGTGAAGGAGAAGGCTTATGGACATCGTTAACGAATATAAAAAATTAAACTCCATCGCTACTCAACAAGGCGTAGTAGTGTTTGGCGAAGGAAACGACGTAAACATTCCGGTGAGCGAACTCAAACAATCTTTTAACCTCGACTGTGCGGTATATAATCGCAGTTTTCCGTACGTTTCACCCGATAACGCAGCTGAACTATACGATAAAATAGTTAAGCCGCTAAACCCCGACACTCTGCTTTTACACGTAAGCGCAGAGTACGTAAAATTACCCGCCGAAGAATTTCCTAAAAAGTATGCGGAGCTTCTCAGACACATTAAGAGCGTTAACAAGCGCTGCCGGGTAATCGTAATTTCCAACGGCAGCAAAACGATTGACGAAACACTGAAAAACGTGGCGGAAAGCGAAAACTGCGAATATGTCGACCTATTAATCGCATCAGCATGGGATCCGCTTGCAACCAAAGCTGCCGCTGCCTTTGTGAAAGACATGGGCATAAACAGATTTGTCTACCGTCAACCCGTGTTCGACCTCATAAAAATCTTCTTCGGGTTCGAGAGAACTGTTCGGGCATTTTAGCCGAGCTGTCAGATAGAGATTAAGAAAGAGCGGAATTGCAAACAAACGATTCCGCTCTCGTTGCGTATTCTTGTAGCTTTTCAGCAAATGATCGTCGACAGCTTATGATTTTGCCTTTTCAACGATACAATCGGTTATAGTACCGCCCTATCAAATTTGTATATCGTATGCGCTTTTATTTGACAGACTCGCTTTTTAAATATAAATTAAGCCCGACGAAGAACTTCTCTCGTCGGGCTTAGCTGTATTTTATCTTGTCATTACGTTTAGCGAATATTAGAATTGTCGCAGATATCGTTATACGTTTTAATTATTTCAGTTTTATGGCTTTTTTATTGCCGTCGTCTGCGCAAGCCTTTACTTTTTTTTCGTTCAAAGATAGGATTGCAATTTCTGTCGCGGCAAAAAAAGCGTTGAGTAAGATAAGTACTAATTGCAAAAGCAACCGGTAAAATGTGTCCATGTAATATGTAAGTTCTCCTTATAATATACAAACCGAATGTTATTTCAGCGGCTCAAATTCAATGTTTAATCGTCAATCTTTATCATCCTGTACCCGATGCCGACGTGAGTTTGGATATATTGCGGCGAATCGGCGGACGGCTCGATCTTTTTGCGTAAAGTAGCCATAAATACGCGCAGGGAAGCGACGTTGCTTTCCCATGCAGCGCCCCATATTTTTTGTGTAATGAAAGTATGAGTAAGCACTTTCCCGACGTTTTTTGACAATAAGCACAGTAGTTTGTATTCGATTGGGGTAAGGTGAAGTTCTTCGCCGCTTAAATATGCGCAACCTGCGGCGTAATCTATTTTCAGATTTCCGTTGACAAAAACCGATTCGGATTTGTTTGTCGATTGTATTGCAAGAAGCCTTCTTTTTGTAACTCGTATTCTTGCGAGCAATTCTTCGACGGAAAACGGTTTTGTCAGATAATCGTCCGCTCCGGCATCGAGTGCGTCGATTTTATCTTTATCTTCGGTGCGAGCGCTGATTACGATAATAGGCATTTCCGACCAAGAGCGTATTTTTCTGATAACGTCCACACCATCGATATCCGGTAAGCCCAAATCGAGCAGAACAACGTCCGGATTATGAGAAGACGCTTGCATAACGGCGCTTTCTCCGTTCGTTGCGGTAATATAATCGTAATCGTGCGTTTTCAAAGTCGTTCCGATAAGGTTACGAACGGGTGCGTCGTCTTCTACAACTAAAACCAATAAGTTATTCATGAAATCCCACCTCCCCGACGGGTAATGTAAAGGTAAATATCGCACCGTGCGGAACGTTGTCGGTTATCGTTATTTCTCCGCCGTGCGCATTTATGATGGATTTACACAACGAAAGTCCCAACCCGATACTGCGACGACTATCGACAATTTTATTTGCTCCTGTATAAAACATATCGAACACCCGCAATTTATGTTCGCCCTCGATTCCGTTTCCGTTGTCCGCCACGCTTACGCAGACTGTTTCTCCGTTTCTTTTTGCCGTAATCGTAATTTGCGAATCGGACGGCGTGTATTTAATAGCGTTGTCTAAAAGATTGATTAAAACCTGCACGATAAGCCGAGCGTCCATTTTTGCAAGGAGCAAGTCGTCCGGCTGTATTACGGTAATTTTTTGCTTTTCGCTTTTCGTATGAATATGCTTCAATGCCTCGGCTATTACGTCGTCTACAAGTTCCGTCGTCAAATTTATATTCATTCTGCCTTCTTCAAGGCGCGTTACCGCAAGCAGATTTTCAACCAGATTTATTAGCCAAAGCGAATCGCCGTAAATATCTTCGTATATTTGTTTTTTTGTTGCGTCGTCAATATCGTTGCCGTTTGAAATCAAATTGCTCGCATTCCCCGAAATGGAAGTAAGCGGCGTGCGAAGATCATGCGATATGGAACGGAGCAGGTTTGCGCGCAACTGTTCGTTTTTGGCTAAAACGGCGGCGCATTCTCTTTCTTTGGCGTTTATGATTCCGTCAATTGCGATTGCACATTCGCCGATAACGGAAACCACAATGCTTTCGTTAAAAGAATCAATCGGCTTTTCTCCGGCGAAAATGCCTATTGCTCCATAGTTTTTGCCGTTTTTACATATCGGAAAAAACGTATAGTCGCTTTCAGGACAAATATCCGTTCCTTTCCCTTCTTTTACGTTGTTTTTCGTTACTTGCCAAGCAATTTTCTCGCAGTCGGGCGATATATCGGCATCGGTGCTTTCAGCCTGCGAAGCATGAACTTTTTGCGCCTTTTCATTAAATACAATTACGTTTCGATTTAGCAGTTTTTCTAATTGATTTGCCGTAACCCGAAATATTTCCGCTTCGTCGGACGCTTTCTGAATCAACTGGTTCGCATCGAACAGAATTTTTGTTCTGTATGCCGTTTGAGTTGCCTGACGTTCCCGAGTTTTCAGTTTTTCGGTTGTCCCGCCTATGATGAGAGACGCCGCAAGCATAATTACGAAAGTGACGGGGTAGCCGCTTCCGTATGCAAGAAACGAAAATCTCGGTTCGGTAAAAAGAAAATTAAAAACCAGAACGCTCGCAACGGACGAAAAAACCCAACAAATTTTGTTTCTTGTCAGTATAGCGGTAATCAGAACGCAAAGCATATAAATCGTAATGATATTTGCTTCGGTAAAACCGAGACTTGAAAAAATATATCCGAGTAAAGTCGAAAATGACAGTAAAGCCGTTGAAACCGTCAATTCTTTGAGTATTTTTACAAAATGCGGTTTTTCAAAAAGTTTTTTCTTTCCTTTTGCTATAACGGCATCGCTGTCGGGAATGATATGTATATCTACATCAGGAGCAAGCGATATCAGTTTTTCGATTAAAGTCGGCTTGCCTATAATTTTTCGCTTACCGATAACGGTTCTGCCGATTACTATTTTCGTAACGCCGGAAAGACGAGCGTATTCCGCAATCTGAAAAGAAATGTCGTTCCCGCATACGGTAACTATCGATGCGCCGTTTGTTTCGGCAAAACGGATATTTGCAAGTAACCGTTCCGCATCTTCCGTTGTCATAGATTCAGACGCAGGAGTTTTTACATATAATGCGGAAAAAGTCGCATTGAACGCCTTTGCCATGGCTGCTGCTGTTTCAATTATTTTCGGATTTGAAGGTGCGGAAGACAAACAAACCAGAACGTGTTCTTTGTCGTTTATATACTGCTTTCCCATTTGGTTAATCCGTATCTCCTTCGTTTTATATTTCCTGTATTATATCATATTTTTTGAATAAAATCTACTTGAAACAACTTTTGTAATCGTTTAAGACATCGGTCAATTCCCGATTTTCTCCGTCAAAGATTACAATTGCGCCTTATTTTACATCGGTTAGATATCAAAGCATTTCCGCATTGCTTTTTGTTCGCCGAGAACTAAAAGCGTTTCGTCACCGGAAAGAATGGTGTCGGCGGTAACAACCGCATTGATTTCCCCTTTTTTCTTTGTGGCAATTATATTTACGTTGTATTTTCTGCGAATATCGATTTCTGCAACGGATTTTCCCACCCATGCCGACGGAACGGAAACTTCAAATATCGAACAGGAATCGTCGAGTTCTATGTAATCGAGAATGTGGTCGGAACTGTAACGGATTGCAGCCCATGTGGCAAGTTGTTT